>VYMF01000004.1_pt1 | contig 352284 bp, 322 predicted proteins | sample 5115271 | NCBI WGS metagenome assembly VYMF01 (sample SAMN12291778, study PRJNA351875) | freshwater metagenome | isolation source: freshwater lake | place: USA: Michigan, Wintergreen Lake | collected 2013-08-08
GGGGCGAGTGGCGGCGGGGTGAGCGGCGGCGGCGGCGACGGCGGGCGCACCGCGAAGGCGCGTCCGCCCGGAGGCGTGTGAGCAAGGCCGTCCGCTCCGTCGCACAGACGAAGCGCCGCAATGGGGCAGTGACACGGAGCGGGGCGGCCAATCGATGGCCGCCCCGCTTTCGCTATGTACGGAGCGCGCCGCGGGGCGATCGCTATGCATCCAGCTGGAGAGCCTCGTTGGTCAGTTCACGGCCAAGGGTGACGATGGCGTCAACAAGCGCCGCGATGTCAGCGTCGGTCGTTCGATGATTGACGTGCGCCACGCGAATGGCGAATTGACCATTGATGATGGTGCTCGAGGGAAGCGCTGTTCCTCGCTCCTGCAACGTGGCCAGCAGTTCGTGATTCAGCGCATCGAGGGCAGTCGGATTTTCCCATCGTCCATTGGCATACGCCGGACGGTACCGGAAGCAGACGATATTGAGAGGCGCTGGAGCGAGGCGTTCGAGTTCCTCATGCGCGTCGATACGCTGAACCAGCTCGCGCACCTGCAACACGTTCTGCGTAATGACGCGTCCAAAGTGCTCCACGCCATCGGCTTGCAACTGCATCCACACTTTCAGCGCCTTGAACCCCCGCGTCAGGTCGAGCCCGCGCTCATTGAAGTACATGCCGCCCGCTGTCGGTCCTCGGCTGCTGGGCGACAGATAGCTCGCCGAATTGGCAAAGGCCACATGATGTGCCGCGGCGTCGCGAATGAGTACGCACGCGCATTCGAACGGCATGGACCCCCATTTGTGGAGGTCGAACGCCAAGGAGGCGGCGCGCTCCATCCCTGTCACTTGATCGCGCACCAGTGGCGAGAGCGCGGCCAATGCGCCGAAGGCTCCATCTACGTGAAACCACAACGATTCGCGCGCACAGAGGTCGGCCAATGCCGGTAAGTCGTCGGTGGCACCCGTATTGACGGTTCCCGCCGTTCCGATGACACAGAAGGGCACGAGGCCTGCACGGCGATCTGCCTCGATCATGGAGGCAACGGCCTCGACATCCACAGTGAAGTCGTCGGCACACGTCGGCACCTGCCGAAAGGCTCGATCACCCAGCCCAAGCCATTCAGCGGCCTTGTGCGCCCAGGCATGCGTCTCACGAGAACCGTAGAACACCATTGGTGCTGCAGGGGTCTCACCGGGCCAGCTTTGAACACCGTGCTGTCGCACATCCCGCCCGAGGCGCTTGGCCATGGTAACCCTCGCACACGCGAGCGCATGCACATTGGCCATGGTGCCTCCGGTGACGAAGAGGCCGCTCGCGCCCGAGAGGCCGAACCACTCGCTGAACCAGTCGATGACCTGCCGCTCGAGCATGGCGGGGGCGTGATTGAATCCGCCGAGGTGCGGGTTCATCCCCGACGCGAGCATGTCGGCCAACATCGCCAGTGGGGTACCGTTGCCTTGGACCCACCCGAAAAATCGTGGATGCCAGTTCCCGAGCCCATACGGCAAGATATGGCGACGGAACTGTTCGTAGGCGACTGCGGCGCCGACCCCAGTCGCCGGGCCCCGCTGAGCGAAGAGCGCTTGGCTGGCAACGGGGACCGGCTGCCACACCGGTGTCTCCGGCAGGGCTCGTTGCGCCTCGAACAGGTCGTCGAGCATACGATGCCCGAGAGTCCGTAACGCATCCCAGTCGGCATCGCTGGCCGGATCGAACGTCGCGCGCCCGGCGATGGGCGAGGCGGTAGAAGAGGATGGGTCACTGTTCATCCCGGGAAAATAGACCCAAGGGGGCCGTCATGCGTAAACCGGGGAAGGCCGGCGTTGGACGGGTAGCGCCCTTTGCCGCAGCTCGGCGTAGAGTGACATCCGCGCGACACGCGCTGCGATTCGCGCTCCACGCCGCGCATTCGGCAGACGCTTTCCCACATGCCAGGAGTACCCGTTGTCTGCATTGACTAGCCAGCCATCCCAACACGGTCTTAAGATCAAGGAGCTTCCAACGACGGAGCGACCGCGCGAGCGGCTCCGGCTGCTGGGGCCGCACGCGCTGAGCACAACGGAGCTGTTGGCCACGGTATTGGGATCGGGAAACAAGAACGCGTCGGCGATGGCGTGCGCGGAGGCGATCTTCGAGCGTGGAGGAGGGTCACTTGGGCGCTTGGCCTCGATGCCGCTGGCGACGCTGACGCGTGTGCACGGGGTTGGAACGGCTCGGGCGGCGGCCGTCCAAGCGGCGCTGGAGTTGGGGCGACGGATGACGGGCGAGGCCAGGGAGGCAGGGCAACCGCTGCGAGGTCCCCGGGACGTCGCTGCGGCGTACGCGCCTCGGTTGCAGGATGCTCCGGTGGAGGAGTTCCACGTGGCCATTCTCGATGCGCAACACCGTTTGGAGCGGGACGTGCTGGTGACGCGGGGGCTGCTCAATTCATCGCTGGTGCACCCGCGCGAGGTGTTCCGAGAGGCAATCGCGGAGCGGGCGGCGGCGGTCATTCTGGTCCATAATCACCCCAGCGGTGATCCAACCCCAAGTGCTGAAGATCGCGCCGTCACGGAGCAACTGGTGGCAGCCGGACGTTTATTGGATATACCGGTACACGATCATGTGATCGTGGGTCGAGGACGATACGTGAGCTTTGCGGAGGCAGGACTGTTGTGACCACGATCGCGCTGCACGAGATGATTCCGGGGTTTGGGCCGGGCGCCGCTGGTGCCTACGACAGGCTCGACCACGACGTCCTCGTGCACGCCTACAAGTACTCGGATGTCGCGCATGCTGGGCAGGTGCGACACTCGGGAGAACCGTACGTGTCACACTGTGTCGAAGTCGCGCGCATTCTGGCCGATTTGCAACTCGACACCATCACCGTTGCCTGTGGTCTGCTGCACGATATCGTCGAAGATACCGACATTACCGTCGAAGACGTCGCCCGTGAGTTCGGCCCCGAGGTTGCGCAAATCGTCGATGGATTGACCAAGATCGCGAACCTCCCAATGTCGTCGCGGGAGGAGCGTCAGGTCGAGAACTATCGGAAGCTCCTGCTGTCGATTGCGAAGGATGCGCGGGTCATTCTGATCAAGCTGGCCGACCGGCTGCACAACATGCGGACGCTCGACTGGCTGGCCCCCGAGAAGCGTCGGCGCATCGCGCAGGAAACTCGCGACCTGTATGCCCCGCTCGCGCACCGGTTTGGGATGGCGAAAGTGCGGTGGGAGCTCGAAGATCTCGCTTTCAAGCACCTCGAACCTGAAGCATACAAGAGCCTTGCCAAGCTGGTTGCCGCCAAGCGCGGTGAACGGGAAGCGCTCATCGGACAGATGCGTGAGCCCCTGGAAAAGCGCCTCGGCGAAGCCGGGATCGTCGACGTGGAAGTCACCGGGCGGCCCAAGCACCTGTGGTCGATTTACAAGAAGATGCAGCAGCGAGATCGTCCCTATGAAGACATCTACGACCTGCTGGCCATTCGCGTCATCGTGCCGAACGTCCTCGAATGTTATCACGCGCTCGGCGTCATTCATGATGGTTGGACGCCGGTGCAGGAGCGGATCAAGGACTACATCGCGCAGCCGAAGAGCAACGGGTATCAGTCGTTGCACACCACCGTTTTCGGGCCCGGGCGTCAGCTGTTCGAAATCCAGATCCGGACGCGGGACATGCACCGCACAGCCGATTTCGGTATCGCGGCGCACTGGCGGTACAAGGAGAACTCCCGCAGCGCCGACGAACTCGATAAACAGCTGGCGTGGTTCCGGCAGGTGCTCGAGCTGCAATTGGATGCCGAGACGCCAGGTGAGTTCCTAGAGTTTCTCAAGCTCGACTTGTACCAAGACGAGATCTTCGTGTTCACGCCAACGGGCGACGTCATTCAGTTGCCGAAGGGCGCGACGCCGCTCGACTTCGCGTTTGCCGTGCACTCACAAGTCGGCGCGCACTGCGCCGGCGCGAAGGTCAACGGCCGCATCGCCCCACTGGCGCGTGAGCTCAAGAACTCCGAAACGGTGGAGATTCTCACCAACCCGAATGCCAAGCCCAGCCGTGATTGGTTGGCACATGTACGCACCGGGAAGGCGCGCCACAAGATCCGGCAGTTGCTGCGCCTCGAGGAGCACTCGTCCGCCATGCGACTGGGACGGGAGATCCTCGAACGTGAACTGCGCCGGCGTCGTTTACCGAAAGCCGACGATCAGGATCTCTATCCCATTGCCCGGTTGTTGAAGCTCAAGGACGCAGCGCACCTGATTGCCAGCATCGGGGCGGGCGATGTGCACGTGCTGCAGGTGCTCAAACTGCTGCACCCGCTGCTTGATACGAGTCCGTCGGAGCCGGCTGAGAAGACGGGTACGTTCGAGCGCATCGTCGACCGTGTTCGCGGAACCGGCAAAGGTATTCGCATCCAGGGGGCCGATGGTCTGCTGGTGCGATATGCCCAGTGTTGTCAGCCGGTTCCGGGGGACCGCGTCATTGGATATGTAACCCGCGGTCGAGGCGTGAGTATTCACCGCAGCGACTGCCCCAATCTCCTCCTGCTTGCTCATGAGCCGGAGCGCCGGCTTGAAATCGACTGGCAGGAGATGGCAGGTGAGCGGTTTGTCGTGCGCCTTGCGCTCGAAGGCAACGATCGTCGCGGACTGTATGCCGATGTGGCGGCTGCGGTGAGTGCGACGGGGACCGACATCAAGAGCCTTGAGCTCAAGACGACCGACGGTAAAGTGTCCGGCTCGGCGATGGTGGAAGTCGAGAACCTTGCGCATCTCGAGCGCATCATCAAGGCGGCGCGTCGGGTGAAGGGGATTGCCGTGGTGAGTCGACGCGAAAAGATCACCGCCGAGGACTGAGAGATCCCCAGCCCTCGGCTGGTCGCCCCAACTGCTCGTGAACACGACATGAGCCCTCGCGATTCTCATGCGTTGAGGCCACGGAGTCCGCAATGAGCGCGCCGGTTTCGCGGGCAGACGCTGCCGCGCGAATCGCCGACTGGCGTACGTCATCGGCAACCATGGCGACGCCCCGACCGGCATCACCCGCACGCGCGGCTTGCACGGCCGCATTGAGCGCCAGCAGATTGGTTGGGAACGTGACATCGCCGATGGTCTTGACGATCTGGGCGGTCGTGGGCGCTGATCCGTTGAGCCGCGCCGTCGCATCGGTCCGGCCGGTCATGCGCTGCATACCTGGCTGCTGGTACGCACGGATTTCGCGGGCGAGTTGACTCGCGTTGTCGAGTCGGTCGACCGGTCGGGCGGTCATTGATGCCTGCACTTGTACCGACGAAGGGATCTTCGTAATCGAGGCGGCCTGCGCGGATGCACCGTAGGCCATCTGCTGACTTTCAGGCATGCACCTGCACAAAGCCTGCGGCGATCTGCTCGGCGGCTGCCGCGCTTGTGCGTATTTCGGCTGATGTCGATCACCCGTTTCGGTTGATGTCGATCACCCATTTCGACGGAAGGCGATCACCCGTTTCGGTGATGGCGATCAGGCGTTTCGGCTGATGTCGATCACCCGGCAGGCCGCGGACGGGGACCACCCGCGCGGCACGCTCCCCTCGGACTCTTTCCGGAGGGGTAGTGCCCGCAGTGAGGATCCCCATGCGACAGGTAGTGGAGGCGCTCCGCCTCACGTTCGACCAGGGCCGGAGCCAGCGCGAGATCGCGCGGGCGCTCGGCGCGTCCCAGAGCACCATCAGTGAGTACCGGAGCCGGTTCGCCGCGTCGGGGCTGCCGTGGCCCCTGCCAGCCGAGCTGGATGAGGCGGCGCTCGCCGCGCGGCTCTATCCCCCGACGCCCCATGCCTTGGTGCCGCGCCCCGAGCCGGACTGGGGATGGGTGCACACGGAGCGGAAGCGCCCGGGCATGACGCTGCAGCAGTTCTGGATCGAGTACAAGGCCAAGGAGCCGACCGGGCACCGCTACGGCGAGAACTCCGGCGCACACCAGTCCGCTACAAAGGACCACGGTTGCCGCGAGCGGCTTCCTGCGCGACAAGGCCTCGATGCGCTGTGCGAAGTCGCCGGCTTGCTTCAGCACGGCGTCGGAAACTGCTGTGAGATCAGCCCCTGACCGTCCCACGGGCGTTCAGAGGCCGCAGCTCCTGTGCACGATGTCTACCGCCGTGGAGTCGTCGCCCCGCGTGGCGGCGCCGGTGAGCTGACGGGGGAGCGGCCGTGCGCCACCGAGTTGCGACGAAAAGGGATGGCGTGCGGACGTGACTTCCGACTCTTCGGATGAGCTCGCCAAGGAGGTGCGCAACGGATCGACCGTCGAAACGGTCGCGTTGAGCCGAGTCAGCGCCTGCTGACGCTGCTCGAGGTCGAACCTCACGTCCCGATAGGCTGCCCGCTGCGTCTGGACGGCATTCCGCAGGAGACCGACCGTGGCATGCGGAGCCACCACGCGCGTTTCCGACCATCTCGCTTTCCCGCTCAAGGAGCGGAGCGCGGATACGCCAGTACCGGCCGGTGCGGCCCCCGCCGATCATGACCACCACCAATGGTGCACCACGCTTGCCGGCTGATGCGACGATTGCCAACCACTGCATCCACCTGATCATCGTGCATACCGGCTGTGGCGTGCCTTTCCGGTAATTGCCATCTTCGGCGTCAATTCACGCGTGGCACGCGAAGACCGCGTCGGCGTTGTCGACATGCCGTTTCGGCGGGAGGAGTCGACGAGTCGGTAAGCTTTCCCGAAGGCGGGCGAGGTAGGATCTCCAGTACCGAATGAACGCCGAAGCCGCTATATTGTATCGTCATGAGTTCTCTGTATCGCTTACAGTCGCCCTTCTCGCCCGCCGGTGATCAGCCCCGCGCCATCGAGGAGCTGTCGTCGGGGCTTCATCGTGGCGATCGGATTCAGACGCTGCTGGGAGTCACCGGTTCGGGAAAGACCATGACAATTGCCAACGTCATCGCCGAATGGGGGCGTCCCACGCTCGTGCTGTCGCACAACAAGACATTGGCGGCGCAGTTGTACGGGGAGCTCAAGTCGTTCTTTCCGAACAACGCGGTCGAGTACTTCATTTCGTATTACGACTACTATCAGCCGGAGGCCTACGTCCCGTCCAGCGATACGTATATCGAGAAGGACGCGAGCATCAACGAGGACATCGATCGGCTGCGCTTGCGCGCGACCTCGTCGTTGATGGAGCGGGAGGATGTCATCATCGTGTCGACCGTCTCGGCCATCTATGGACTTGGCGACCCGGTGTCGTACCGGGAACGCATGGTCTCCATTGCGCGTGGCCAGCAGATCCCGCGCGACGATATTCTGCGCGCGCTGGTCGGTATTCAGTACCTGCGCAATGACGTGGCGTTTGATCGCGGCACCTTCCGCGTGCGCGGCGACACCGTCGAGGTGTATCCGGCGTACGAGGAGCAGGCGGTGCGGCTGGAGCTCTGGGGCGACGACATCGAGCGCATTTCCAAGATCGATCCGGTGACCGGCGAGACAATTGCCACGTTGGAGCGGATGGCCATTTATCCGGCCAAGCATTTCATCACCAACAGACCGACGATCGAGCGCGCGTCGAAGGCCATCCGGGATGAGCTGGCGGAGCGCCTCACCGAGTTGCGTATGCTGGGCAAGCTCCTCGAGGCGCAGCGACTGGAGCAGCGTACGCACTTCGACTTGGAGATGCTGGCGGAAATCGGCACCTGTGCCGGCATCGAGAACTATTCTCGACACATCAGCGGACGATTGTCGGGTGAGCGGCCAGCGTGTCTGCTGGACTACTTTCCCGATGATTATCTGGTAGTGGTCGATGAGTCGCACGTGACGTTGCCGCAGGTGCGCGCCATGTACAACGGCGACCGCGCGCGCAAGCTCACGTTGGTCGACTATGGATTTCGGTTGCCGAGTGCGTTGGACAACCGCCCGTTGGTATTCGATGAGTTCATGCAGTTGGTGCCGCGGCTCATCAACGTGTCGGCCACGCCGGGCGAGCTCGAGTTGCAGCTGTCCGAAGGCGTCGTTGTGGAGCAGGTCATCCGTCCTACCGGGTTGCTCGATCCGATCATCGAGGTGCGTCCTGTGAAGGGACAGGTGGATGATCTATTGCACGAAATTCGTATTCGCGAGCGAAAGGGCGAGCGGGTCCTTGTCACCACGCTCACCAAGCGGATGTCGGAAGACCTCACCGACTATTTGCAGCAGATGGGCGTCCGCGTGCGCTACATGCATTCGGACATCGATGCCATCGAGCGCATGGAGATTATCCGTGGTTTGCGCCTGGGCGAGTTCGAGGTCCTGGTTGGTATCAACCTGCTGCGCGAAGGTCTCGATATGCCCGAGGTGTCGCTCGTGGCAATTCTTGATGCCGACCAGGAAGGCTTCCTCCGTAGTGACCGGTCGCTCATTCAGACCATCGGCCGCGCCGCGCGTAACCTGTACGGGATTGCCATTCTGTACGCCGATCGCATCACCGGATCCATGCAGCGGGCCATGGAAGAAACGAACCGGCGTCGCGCCATTCAGCACGCGCACAACCTCGCCAATGGTATCGTGCCGACGGGCGTGAGCAAGAGCATCGACGAAGTGCGCTTCATTACGCGTGTCGCCGACGCGCGGACGGAACGGGACGGGGAAGCCCCGGCGCCGAAGAGGCTGGCGTCGGAGAACACGGCGCGCACGCGGGGGGAGTTGGAGCAGTTGGTTGGCGAGTTGGAAGTGGCGATGCGCGAAGCGGCCGCGGCGTTGGACTTCGAGGCGGCCGCCCGGTTGCGTGACCAGCTCTTTGAGGTCCGTACGGCGTTGGGGGAACAGCCCGCACAGGCTCGCGGAAACGCGGCGGTGCCCAAGCGTCCGCCGGGGAGCGCACCCATGCGCCAAGCGGGGGGGAAGCGTGGGCGCTGAGATGTTGAGCAACGAGCTCGAACGCTTACTGGCCCGGGGGGCGCCGCGGTCTCCAGACAGGGATTCACTGGACGCCTGGGGGCGGGCCGTGGGCGCGGCGTTACCCAGACCCGCAGTCGTCACGCTTGCGGGTGACCTTGGTGCCGGAAAGACGACGCTGGCCCGTGCGCTCTGTGCGGGATTGGGGGTGCAGAACCTTGATGCCGTGACGAGCCCCACGTTCTCGCTCGTGCAGCAGTATGACTCGCCGCCTGGGACCGTGGTGCACGTCGATCTCTATCGGCTGCGCAGCGATGCTGAGCTCGATGCCCTTGGGTGGGATGAATTGGTCGCCGCCGCGTCGGTATTGCTGGTCGAGTGGCCGGAGCGCGCGATGCTGCGGTTGCCGAGCATGATCATCGGCATCACGCTCACGCACGATCCCTCAGATCCTCAGCGGCGACTACTGCGAGTCTTGTCGCCCACTCGGCGGTAATCATCACACGGTGAGGCTTCCGAGGGACTATCGGCCGCATACCGTCCCCGCAGGGCTCAGCGCGTAACCTGCCGTACCGATACGCTGGAGATCGGGCCGTCCCGGCGTGCGTGGACCACGCCCATGATCATCCGAAATCGCGTTGCGACGCACTCCTGCCAGCTCGTCTGCGGTCAGTGCTGCGCGCACCGGAACGGTGCGTTTCGCCGGTGGGCTCGCGGCGCTCACCTACGCGCTCGACCTCACCAATGGACAACGGCCGGGGTACACGTTGCGCAGCATGCTTCTGGCAGTAGGCCCGAGGGTGCACGGTGGAGTCAATCGCGAGCAGTCGAATGCGCTGTCTGGCGCAGCGCTGCTCAAAGACGCAGGGGGCTCGGGCAATGCGGCTCCCATGTCCGCACTCTTTGGTCGTCACGAGCAGGAGCTCACGCGAAACATGCGCTTGGTCGATTGGCATGCTCGTTGAACGTCGGCGATGCGCACCGCACGCAGTGCCGGGGGGCGACCTCGAACCGTGCCATCGCATTCGCCGCTTTCTCATGGTCGCGCACACGCCAACGCTCACGCACGCAGTCAACCAGACGCGATGCGAACGTGGCGCACAGAGAGCCAGCGTCCTGGAGTTCCCCGCCACGACGTCGGAGGCCATCCTGTGCGTCGATGAGCAGTGGTGCGGTCTCGGGTATCCTTTCGGACGCTTGGAACTAGACATTCCGGTTCGGTCGCACATCGCTCGCCATCAGAGACGGCTGAAGCGAATCGGAGCGAGCGCGGCACCGCAGCGGAAATTGAGACCTTTCGCACGCGGCGAGGTACAGGGTTCGACCCGACGTTGGTCGCCCAGCTGGAGTCCAACGATCGCGATTATGGGTCGTGGGCCCGCCTCGCCGACACCGAACGGATCGGGGAATCCGTGGTCGTGCTGGAGCGTGGTCGTATCCTCATGGTCGCCACGGACGAGCGGCTCGATTGCGTTGCGTTTGCGGCAGCGGTCCACGCGCAGCCCAAGTGCGATGCACGATATTCGATCCATGTGGCACGATACGCCGTGGCGATCGCCGAGATCCGTGGAGTCGATCGGGCAGACTGCCGTGACGTGCCACGCGCAGGACTGCTGCGCGAAAGTGGGAAACGTGGCGTATCGAACTGCATTCAAGACAAGCCCGCGAAGTGGACCGAGGTTGAGTTCGCCGAGGTACGCAAGGAGCCCGCGTGGACGCGCGAGATGCTCGACCACGTTGCGGTATTCCGGCATGTTGCTCCCGATGCTGCGGTCATCAAGAACGGCTCGATGGCTGCGGTAATCCGTCCCGCCTTGCCGGTGTCCAACGCACGTGCACCGCGCGCGTACCGGCGGTCTCCGATGTGTACGCGGCGCTCACCGCGACGCAACCGTCTCGCGAAGGACTCGCCGTGGCCACTGACAGCGGCAACAGGGTACGCGATCGTGGAGCGGCACTCGATTGCTCGATCGTCGACGCTGCCGTGGTGCTCGCTGAAGGCGGCACGTTCGCCACCCTCGCCGAGTTAACCGAGGACGGGTTCGCTTCGTTGCCTTCACGGGCACCCATGCCCTCAGCCCACACCGCTGCCGTTCGGGTCGCTTCGTCGCGCGCGGGCCAATGTGTTCCCCGGCACGTGGGGACACTGGGACCGACGCGCGTATTGCGGTAGAATCCGCCGGTGCACACGATTTCACTTCCGGGCCCGGTCTTGGCCATTGAGGCGTCGACGTCAGCGGGCACCGTCGCTCTGTGGGTCGATGGGGCCCTCCTCGGCGTCGATTCGGTCCCGATGGGCGCTGGTCGTGAGGACCGGCTCTTTCCCGCGATGCAGCGCCTCCTCGGCGCCGCCGGTCTTCGGCCAGACGCACTCCGTGGCGTCGTGTGCGGCGAAGGGCCGGGGAGTTTCACGTCCTTGCGCATTGCGGCATCGCTGGCGAAGGGGTTGGCACACGGGACGGGGTGCCCGCTTTACGCCGTCTCGTCGCTGCTCGTGGCCGCTGCGGCGCCGGGGGCACCACGTTCTGCGGGGCGGTATCTGGTACACGCCGACGCATTGCGAGGCGAACGGTATGCGCTACCCGTTGTTCGTCGGGCCGACGGGCTCGTGGCTTCGGCGGGACCGTTGGCGCGACTGACGCTGGAGCACCTAGCGGCGGCGGCGGCCCCATCGCAGCGTATCGCGGTGCTGTCATCGCCGCTGACGGACGAAGACATCGTGGTCTCACCGACCGTGGCGGCGCTCTCCGGTATCGTCCCCTTGTGGGCCCGAACACCTGTGGCGTTGGAGCGCTGGGAGCCGGCGTATGGGCGCCTTGCGGAAGCGCAGGTCAAGTGGGAGGCCACGCATGGGATCGCTCTGCCGGCCTCTCCGGCCGTGTCGTCGTGAAACCAGGCCAGTCGCGTGCGCCGGCCCTGACCGTGGCCGTGCGGGACATGACGCCGGACGATGTATCGCCAGTCGCCGCCATCGAAGCGGCCACGTTCAGCGACGCGTGGGCCCCGAGTGCGTTTACCCATCTGCTGGCTCGTTCGTTTGCGCGCCTTCGGGTGGCGACCACGGCCGACGGTGCCGTCTTGGGCTATTGTATCCTGTTGCGTGCGGCCGACGAGGGGGAGATCGCAAACATATGTGCGGCGCCGGCAGTCCGGGGGCAGGGGCTCGGTGGGGTGCTCCTCGATGATGCCCTGGAGGCCGCTGACGCGGCGGGGACGGCAGCGGTGTACCTGGAGGTGCGCACGTCCAACGTCGTGGCGCGGGCGCTCTACGAGGGCCGAGGCTTTTCCCTCGTTGGCCGACGGACGGGTTACTATCAGCATCCGACAGAGGACGCACTCGTGCTCCGGCGAACGCATCCCGAGAGCCCCTGAGGGCGCCTCGGCAGGGTGCGTCAAAAAGCCCCGATCGATGAAGATTCGGTGCGACGTTGTCAGACCGTATCCTGTAGTTTCCCGTCGTTCGCAAACTCAACCGACACAGTACCGCTGGTCATTTCTGATTTTCGAGGAGGCACCGTGAGTCGCAGCATGAACAAAGCCATTCTCATTGGCAACGTCGGGGGCGACCCCGAAATCCGCACCGTTGGTACCGGCGGTCGCGTGGCGACGTTCTCGCTGGCCACAGGCCGGCAGTGGACGGATCAGTCGGGCAACAAGCAGGAGAAGACGGAATGGCACCGCTGCGTGGTGTGGAATAGTGCCCGTGGGAGCGGCCTCGCCGACGTGGTCGAGAAGTACGTCAAGAAGGGTGAGAAGATCTACGTCGAAGGGGAGATCGAGTACCGCCAGTGGCAGGATAAGGAAGGGCAGACGCGCTACACCACCGAGATCAAGGTCAAGGAGTTGATGCTTCTGGGCGGCGGTGGCAGCGGTGGTGGGCGCAGTGGCGGCATGGGCGACGACTCCGACTCGGCGCCGCGCCGATCGGCGGCTCCTCGCAAGGCTCCCGCTGCAGCAGCCGGCGGAGACGATTTCAACGATTTCCCCGGCGCTTTGGCGGACGAAGACGACGATCTGCCATTCTGAGATCCAACGCGCTTGTAGGACTCCCGGCGGTCTCCGCACAGGGGACCGCCGGGAAATGGTCGATTGCCGGCACCGTCAGAAATAGTCTGAGCCCGTGGTGGCACAGTCTGGCCGTTACGCCTCGCGTCTCCGGGCGTCTCCAATGTGGGACCCTGAACGTGGCTCCACGCATTACCCCGCACCCGTACCATCCGGGTGCCATGACTCTCCTTTTGTCGAGGTTCGCCGATGCGCGCTGCCAATCGGGCGCACGCCTCCACCGCTCAGTCGAACGGCCAGGCGTCTTCACTCCTGGTCCGCTTTTTCGTTGCGGTCATCGCTACGCTGGCTCTGTTGCTGATCTGGCGCCCCACCCTGCTGCATGCTCAGGAGACGGCGGCGTCGTCCAAGGAGTCGCCAGCGAAACCGCATGTGGTCAAGCCGGGCGAAACGCTCTGGAGCTTGGCCGCTCGCTACTACGGCGATGGGCGCCAGTGGCAGAACCTAGCGCGCTTGAATGGTATTCCGATTTCCGAGGAACCGCCGCTCAAGGTCGGCATGCGCTTATCCGTTCCTGCCAGTCCGACGGTGCGGGGTGCGAAGGCCGCCGAAGTCGCCGCAGCCCCAGCCGACAGCACGGTCCCCAAGGCCGCGCTTGCCAAGGCCGGTGAAGGGACCCTCCCGGCGCCGGAGTCCGCGCCCAGCCGTGCACCGGCCGGATCGCTAGCGGCACAGACGAGAGGGAAGTCAAACGCTGGGAGCGCTGGAAAGTCAGCAGGAGCGACAGCTGTTTCCGCTTTGTCCGCGGAAGCGCGGTCGGACCCAGCGGCCGCAGCGGTTCCCGATACGAGCAAGGCTGACTTGGCTCCGTCGGTCGGTACGATCATCGGCGGAGGCTCGTTGTTCGGCCGCCTTGGGCTGGTCGAGCAGGATGATCAGGCCAATTCACGAAAAGCCAGCGAAGTCCTTACGGTATTCCATCGTGACCTGCCCAACGCAGCTGAAGCGGAACGGCGAACCCGTGCGGTGCTGCGCCCCAATACACCGGTACCCCGTACGGCCGAGTTCGAATCGGCGCCCTTCATCATGAGCGAGCGGGCCCTGTTGACGCTCGGGCGAGTGTCGACCCGTGTTGGCGCCTCGGAAACGTCGGGAGAGTCGTATCCGCAGCGTGCGATCAAGACCGACGAAATCGAGTTGCAGCCCCCCGCCAACGGGAGGTACAGCGTGGGGGATCGCTTCATGACCTTTCGGACGCCGGCCCTTTTCGAGAAGGGGCGTGTCATCGTCTACCCGACGGGGATTGTGGAAGTCATCAAGGCGGAAGGTGGCAAGCCCGCATTGGCGATCGTACAGCGTCAGTCGGGGCGGATCGAGCAGGGGCAGGGGCTGTTGCCGGCGCCGCTGGTTACGGCATCGTGGGTCCAGGCGCTGAAGCTCGATGCGCCGGACGTGAGCACCACCGTGACATGGCTGGACGCGCAGGAAGTGATGCCGACGCTGCAGAGCTTCGTGCTCGTCGGCGCCGGTACGGCGCAGGGCCTCAAGGCTGGTGACGAGATGGCTGTCTACGGGCGCGCCGCCAAGGGCAGTTCGGAAGCGCTGGTGGCCACTGTGCGTGTCGTGCGCGCCGAGCGTGACCACGCGGCCACTGTGATCACTCGGCAGTATCAGACGGAGATATCGCTGGGGATGATCGCTCGTCGGTACGCCAAGGCCCCCTGACCGCGGCGCGCGCGGCGCGCCTTGGCACGGCGTGGCCGTGCTGGGCGCGGTGAGCGCGCAGCGGTATTGACATCGTATCGACAATTGCCGGAGTTCGACACGCGTCGGGTGCCCCATTGGCCTCGGCGCGTGTTTACATTCCGCGTATCCACAACTCAACACATTGACGGAGAGGCTCCGAGCGGCATGGCGAAAACAGTCCTGGTGACGGGCGGCGCAGGCTTCATTGGCTCGCATGTGGCAGATCGATTCCTGGCCGAAGGCTGGGACGTCACCATTTTCGACGACTTGTCGAGTGGCCGCGAAGAGAACATGCCTCCCGCTGCGCGGTTTGTGCGCGGCTGCATCACCTCCGCTGAGGCGGCGACGCTGATACGTGACGGGCGGTTCGACGTGATATGTCATCTGGCGGCGCAGATCGACGTACGCCGCAGCGTCCTCGATCCCATCTATGACGCAACCCGGAACATTCTGGGAACGCTGAACCTCATGGAGGCCGTGCGCACCAGCGGGTACGCTACGCGTACGGTGTTCTCGTCGACCGGCGGTGCGCTCTACGGTGACTTCGATCCGCCGCCGAGCACGGAAGTGTTCTCGAAGGATCCTGAAGCGCCGTACGGAATCGCAAAGCTGTCGGTGGAGCATTACCTCGCGTACTACGGACGAGTGCACGGGCTCGATGCGGTGGCGCTCCGGTACGGCAACGTGTACGGCCCGCGACAGGATCCACACGGTGAGGCTGGCGTGGTGGCCATCTTCTGTAACCGCCTGCTCGACGGACGGGCGCTCACGGTGTTTGGGGACGGCGAGCAGACGCGCGACTATGTGTATGCCGGTGATGTGGCCGGTGCCAACTTCGCGGCGGCTACCGGTGAGCTCCCGCCGCGCGGACGACTCGACGCGCGAGCGTTCAACATCGGCACCGGCGTTGAGACATCGGTGAACACCTTGGCCGAAACACTGCGCGGGGTGTCCGGTGCCAGTGCACCGATCGAATACGCGCCGGCGCGCGCCGGTGAATTGGCCCGCTCCGCGTTGCAGACCGACAAGGCGAAGGCCGTGCTGGGGTGGAGCCCGCGCGTGTCGCTGTCCGAAGGCTTGTTGAACACCTTCCGGTTCTTTGCGGATCGGCGCGCGCGCCTCGCGGCCCAGGCCTCGGCGTGAGTGCAGGGGACGCGGTGTATCTGCTGCAACTTTCCACACAGGGCGGCGGTGTTGCGCCCCGCGGATTCTTTGAGCTGATTCTGACCAGCGATCCGGTGACCAAGGCCGTGCTCGTGCTACTCGCCGGACTGTCGCTGGTGTCGTGGGCCATCATGTTCGCCAAGGCGCGGGCCTTCAGCGCGGCGGAGAACGCAGGCAACGCCTTCGTCGCCGAGTTCGAACGGGCCCGTGGCATCGATGACGCCATGTTGCTCGCGCAGCGCTCGAAGCCGAATCCGTTTACGGCGGTCTTCTCGCGCGCCGTGCACTTCATCAACGATACCAAGCCGGCACTGGGCGCGACCAACGATCGCACCGCACGTCTTTCCGGTTCGCAAGTCGAAGCCTTGCGATTGGTGCTCGATTCGCAGTCGGGGCGTGAACGGGAGGAGTTGGGCAAGTTCATTCCGTGGCTCGCCACCGTGGGGAGTGTGAGCCCGCTGATCGGGCTCTTCGGCACGGTGTTGGGCGTTATCGAGGCGTTCGAGGGCATCGCCACCAAAGGCTCAGGGAACATCGGAGCGGTGGCCCCGGGAATTGCGACCGCACTGATTGCGACGGCTGCGGCCCTCGCTGTTGCCATTCCCGCCGCCTTTGCCTACAACGTGTTCGCGTCGCGCCTCAATCGGTTTGACAACACGCTGGAAGGATTCGGCTCGGAGCTTGTCGCGCTGTTGGTGCGCGAAGGGCGGATCTGACGCATGCGTCGCGGTCGTCGCGGGGAGCGCCTAGGCGTCAACGGCGAGATCAACGTGGTCTCGCTGATCGATGTGATGATGCTGCTCATGATCATCTTCATGATCACGGCGCCCATGATGCAGGGAGGGGTGGATATCTCGCTGCCCAGCGCGGAAGTGAAGCCGCTGGAGCCCAAGAACGGGTTGGTCGTGACGATCGACCGCATGGGGCAGATCTTCGTGGATGACACGAAACTCTCGTACGACGAGTTTGCCGGGAGCATCAAGGCGCTCTCCGACCGGAAGGGTGCCGGTGGCGTGTTCGTACGGGCCGACAAGGCAGTTGATTTCGGTACGGTGCTCCGTCTCATCGCGGCCATGAAGGCACGCGGGATCACGGACGTCGGTCTCGTGGCCGAGCCAGAAGAGAATCGCTGACGATGTCGACGGCCATGACCGCCCGTCCTCGGCGTTCGTCGAAGCGTACGCTGGGAAGCGGGATACTCGTGTCGGCCGTGGTGCACGCCGCGCTTGGCGCGCTCGTGGTGTGGGCGGGCGGGCGGCGGGAGCCCCCACGTCCTCCGGTGTACCGTGTCGAGTTGGTCGGGCAGGCCGGCCTGCGTCAGGCGGGCGTCGAGCGGGCCACTGACACACCGACGGCCTCGAAGGATGCGGTCGCCGGCGCCGAGCGCGTGGAAGAAGCGAAGACGATGCCGTCGCCGTCGAAGGCCAAGAAGACGCTGCCCTCGCCCAAGGCGACGCCGTCGACCGATCGGAGCAAAACGGGCGGCGCCAAGAGCGCGACCTCGACGACGAAGAAAACGACTGCCGCCCCCAAGTCTGGCGCCGGTGCAACGGGTACAAAGGGCGCAGACGTCGCCAACGTGCGGACCGACGGGATCGCATTCCCCTATCCCGGGTACGTGTCGAATGTCGTCCGACAGATTGCGCTCAATTGGTCGCCGCGCAAGGTGTCAGCGGCGCTGGTCACGGAGCTCAAGTTCATGATTCGCCGCGACGGCACCGTCGTGGGTATCGAGGTGGTGAAGCGATCGGGCGACCGACTGTACGATCTCGATGCGATGGGCGCGATCGAAGCGGTGGGGGCCACGCGTAGCTTTGGGGCGCTGCCCAGCGGGTGGGCGGACGATGTGCTGGTGGTGTACTTCACGTTCGACTATGCGTTGCGTCCGCAGTAATGCGGTCGCGCGTTCCTCTTGACACGCTCTGTTGATGGTTCGATTCACGATTCGCCAGGTTCTGCTTGCCTCGTGTGCGCTCGCGCTGGCGTTGTCGGCGCTGCCGCGCACCGTCCACGCGCAGCCCACGAAAGGGGTGAGTCTCGGGCTCCAGTATCGCCCGGGGGCCAAGACGACGCTGATCGTCCTGCCGGTGTCCGGCGCCCATGGCGATTCGCTCACCACGATCATCAGCCGGGACTTTGATTTCAGCGACCGGTTCAGCGTGGTCAGCTCATCGGCGGCACCTAGCGTCACGGGTCCGCTGAACTGGGCGCTCTTTGCGAAGCTTGGTGTGGATGGGGTGGTGCAGGTGACCGTGCTCCCCAGCGGGTGGGTACGTGTCCTGTTGCACGACGTGGGGCTCAAGAGCGTCCGCAATCAGAAGGATTTTGCGTTGCCTTCTCCCGCGCTGTCGGCCGGGTGGCGACTCGCGGTGCATGGCGTGTCGGACGCCGTCGAGGAGTGGGTCACAGGGCAGCGCGGGATCGCGCAGTCCCGCATCGCCTTCACGCGTAGTGGTCGCGTGTGGACGGTGGACAGTGACGGCGCCAACGTGGCTGCGGCTACCCCTTCGGGAATGTCGCCCCAGTGGCTCCCCAGCGGCCGCGGCATTGTGTACAGCGTGCTGGACGGCGTGCGGAACCCGATCATGCTGACCGACCTCGCCTCCGGGGCACAGCGGATACTCGCGAGTGCCGCCGGGATCGAACACACGACCCCGGCCATTTCCCCCGATGGGCGCACCTTGGTATACGCTCGGGGCTCGGAAAGCGGGACGGACCTCTATGCCCAGGCCCTCGAGGGCGGAGCCCCGCGCCGGATTACCGTCGGGCGAGGTCGGGCGAGTGCCCAGCCGTCGTTCAGCCCCGACGGGCAGCGGCTCGCGTTCATGTCCGACCGCTCCGGCCATCCTGAGGTTTATATTAGCGATCTGGATGGAACGAACTCGGAACTGCTGACGGCGGCGGCGTTTGGCGACCGGGACTACCGTGCGGGGCCGGATTGGTCCCCCGATGGTCGACTGGTGGCATTCCAGTCGCGGAATGGCGGCACGTTCCAGATCATGACCATCAACCTGCGGGATCAGTCGGTGCGACAGGTCACGAACGATGGGCGGAACGACGATCCGTCGTGGGCGCCGGATTCGCGCCATCTCGTGCTGACGTCGAACCGCAGCGGTGTTCGCCAGTTGTGGGTCGTAGACGTTGAAACGGGTCGCGCGCGGCAGCTCACGCGCGGCCCGGAAACGCGTTTGTCGGCGTGGTCACCGCGCCTGCAGACGCCATAGTGGTCGTGGTGCCGATGTTCTCCGGGTAGCCGGGCTTCCCCGCGAGTTCGTGTTGCTCTGCCGTCGCCGTTCTCCCTTCACCCCCTCGGAGTAAGTAGACATGATGCGTAGCTCTCGTCTAATGCTGGTCCTGATGTCTTCGGCGCTTGTGCTGGGCGCGTGCAAGAAGAAGCCGGTCGCCGTGGCGCCGACGCCGGCGCCGACTCCGGCGGAACGTGTCCCCGAGCGCGCAGCGCCGCGGGCGACGCCGGTCGACACCATGGCCGCGTACAACGAGAAGGTGTCAGCGGTACGCATGCGCCTGCTCGAAACCATCTTCTTCGAGTACGATGCCGATGAGCTCCGTGACGATGCGCGCGCCTCGCTCGATGCGAAGATCGCCATTCTGAACGCGAACCCCGGTTTGCGGATTCGTGTGGCCGGTCATTGCGATGAGCGTGGAAGTGACGAGTACAACATTGCCCTCGGTCGTCGCCGTGCCGAAGCGGCCAAGCGATATCTGACCGACCGCGGCATCGACGCGTCGCGGATCGAAACGTCGTCGTTCGGTCGTGAGCGTCCTGCGGTGCAGGGCACGACGGAAGAGGCGTGGTCGCGTAATCGCCGCGACGAGTTCGAAATCACGGCGGGCGGCGAGAATCTCAAGCCGACCCGCTGACCTGTCGCGCCACACCCGGAGAATCTGACATGTCCCATTTGCTGGTCCACCGTGTGTGGCGCCTTCTTCCGCTCACGCTCCTGGCGACCACGGGCGGATGCTTTGCGACCCGAGGCGATGTCCGCATCGTGCAGGGCGACATCGCCATGTTGCGTACGGAACTCCTCAAGAATCAACAGGACCAGAAGGACGCGCTGGCGCACACGCAGCGGCTGATTCAGGTCGCGAGCGACTCGCTGGCCAAGGTCAGCGCGCGCACTGTTGGCATTCAGGGGGACGTCCGCGGGGAAATGCGCGGGGTCCGTGAGCAGTTGCTGCAGATCCAAACGTTGCTCGGGCAAAGCCAAGCCACCATCGCGCGTTTGCGTGCGGAGTTGGAAGCCCAGAAGATGGCGTCTGCGCCAGCGTCGGTAGCGCCGCCGCCGGACGCTGCGCCGCCGGGGCGCGGCGGTAGTGGCACCTCGCGTCCGAGTTCCCCGTCGGGGGCGACGGCGGCGTCGCCTGCCGCTGCGGATACCACCTCGGTGCAGGCCGGTCCGAATCAGCTCTATATGACGGGGCGTGATCAGCTGTTGCGCGGCGCCACGGCGACGGCGCGGATGACCTTTCAGGAGTTGATTACGAACTATCCGCAGTCCGACTACGCCGCAGACGCGCAGTTCTGGATTGCCGAATCGCTCGCAAAGGAGAACAACGTGCCGGCAGCAGATGCGGCGTATGCGGCGGTGGTGAGCGCCTATCCGACCTCTGCGAAGGCGCCAACCGCGCTGTACAAGCGGGCACAGCTCGTTCTCAAGCAGGGAAACACGGCACAGGCTCGTCAGCTGTTCGAGCAGGTCATTTCGCGGTTTCCGCGCAGCGACGAAGCCGAACTGGCGACAGAAGCGCTCAAGACGCTCCGTTGATTCTGTCGCTCACCTCGGCATCACTTTCGCATGACCGGTAACGGCTCCTCCGAAATGCCGTTCCTCGAGCATCTCGAGGAACTGCGTTGGCGCTTGTTCAAGATCGCGCTGGCGCTCGCGATCGGTGTCGGCGCGGCATTCATTCTGATCTTCAGCAAGCAGATCGACGTCGTCGCGATTCTGTCGGAGCCCATTCGCCCGTTCATCCGCGGCAAGCTCATCGTGACGCACCCCGGCGATCTGTTTGACATCGCCATGGATGCGGCCATCACGCTTGGCCTTATCGGCGCGTCGCCGGTCATCGTGTGGCAGATCTGGGGCTTCCTTTCGCCGGCGCTCTACCAGCACGAAAAGAAAGTCGTCATTCCCGCGCTGGTGGGGGCTGCCATGCTGTTTCTCATGGGTATGGCCCTCGCGTTCGAATATGTCATTCCGGTCACGCTGGCATTCTTCAGTTCGTTCCAGAGTGATGTCGTGGAGATCATGCCAACCGTGAAAGACTACATGGGGTTCGTGATCTCCATGTGTCTGGCGTTTGGTGCGGTGTTCGAGCTCCCCGTGGTCATCACCGTGCTGTCGGCCATGGGGCTGGTGCAGCCTCAGCTGCTGGCCAAGTTCCGGCGCCACGCGGTGGTTGGTTGCTTGTTGGCGGCGGCAATCATCACGCCTGGAAGCGATCCGACCTCTTTGCTTCTGCTGACGATTCCGCTCTACGCGCTGTACGAGGTGTCGATCACGCTCTCCCGCCTCGTTACGCGGCGGCGCGATCGCAATCTCACGGCCGAGGTCGCGTGACCGACCGCACTTCCCGTCGCGGCTGGTGGCGCGCGGGGCTGGCGTTGCTGGCCATGATGTACGGAACGACCGAGGCAGCGGGGGCGCAGCGGGCGCCCCGTCGTCCGCAGCCGCCGGCGGGCGCAGCACAACTTGGCGGTCGCGCCGATTCGACGCGTGCGCTGAGCAAGGATTCGCGCACGTACCAGTGGAGTGCCCCGGACTCCGCCATGCGCGCCCTGCTCGACAAGGACGGCTACACCAAGGTGCAATACCAAGGCGATACGGTGACGTTCAACGCCACCGCACGCCTACTCACCTTGAAAGGCAAGCCGTCTGCCGTGCAGCGCGACGAAACGTTACTGCTCGGCGATTCCATCCAGTACAACGACTCGACGAAGAAGGTCGTGGCGACCGGTGATACGGTCCTCCTCCGCGACCCGTCGGCGCAGGATACCGATGACTTCGTGGCGAATGGGCGGATCGAATACGATCTCGAATCACGACAGGGGGTCACGGGGGTCTTCTCGACTTCCGTCGTGAGCGGGCAGCGACTGTTTCTGTCGGCGAAGCAGAGTACGTTCTTGTCGGATACGCTGGTGAGTGGGCGCCACGTCGTCTTTGCGAAGAACGGATCGTTTACCTACTGCGATCACGCCGAGCCGCATTTTCACTTTACGACGCGCGACATGAAGTTCGTGTCGCAGAACGTGATGGTGGCACGTCCCGGGGTGCTGTATATCGGTGAGGTGCCGGTGTTCTGGATTCCGTTCTTCTTCCAGGACGTGCGTTCGGGACGTCGAAGTGGCATGCTGACACCGAACTTCGGCGTGGCCGAGCTCTTCCGCAACAGTCCGTCGTATCGTCGAAGCGTCCAGAACATCGGGTACTTCTTCGCGATCAACGATTACATGAACGCGGAAATGTCGATGGACTGGCGCTCGGGGGCACGGAGCTCGGAGATCGATCCGGGGTTCCTGCGTACCAACGCGGATCTCCGGTATCGCTGGGTGAATCGCTTCGTCACCGGCGAGTTGGCGACGTCGTATATGGCGTTGCGCAACGGCACCACCAATCAGTCGTGGACCTGGAATCACAATCAGGATTTCTCCAAGACGACGAAGCTCACCGCGCGGATGAACTGGGTGCAGAATACGCAGATCCAGCGAAACACCACGGTCAACCCGATGGCGGCCAACGCGACGATTCGCTCGCAGCTCAATTATCAGACGAAGGTGGGGCCGGCGTCGATCAACGTGGGCGGTTCGCGCGTGCAGTACCCGGGGCGTCCCCAGGTCGATATGGACTTCCCCCAGGTGAACGTGACCACGGGGACGCTCGAGGCGGGCCCGGTGTCGTGGACGCCGTCGTTGCGACTGGGCATCTCCGGATCGAGTCGTATCGACCAAGGGCTGCAGTTCCCATTTGTGTACAACGCGCGGGCCGGTGGTGGTGTGGACAGCAGTCGCTTCAATGCCAGCCGTCGAAACATGCAGTTCGGCTTCGACACGCCGATCAAGCTGTGGGACTTCCAATGGCAGAATTCCTTTAGCGTGACCGAGCAGTTCCGGGATTATCCGGAGCAGCGTGAAATCCTCGGCGTGCGGGATACATCGCAGCGAAGCATCCGCGTGTTCGCGCGCACCTTCGAAACCAACGTGGACTGGACGACATCGTTCAACCTTCCGCGATTCTTTCAAGGTACGTGGAACCTGTCGCCGAGCGTTTCGGTGGCGAACGTGGACGCGGGCGGCCTCTTCGTGCGGACTGAACGGAGCGGTGGCAAGTGGGTCATGCAACGCAAGCGGTTGAGCTACGCGCTCAGCGCCTCACCGACGCTCTATGCCATGTTGCCGGGTCTTGGGCCGATCGCCAAGTTGCGCCACTCGATCACCCCGGCCATCAGCTACAGCTATTCGCCGGCGGCGTCGGTCAGCGATGAATACCTGAGTGCAATCGGACGTACGCGGGTCGGGTACCTCGGGGCCTTGGCGCAAAATCGCGTGACCCTCAGTATGTCCACGAATCTCGAAGCCAAGATGCGTTCGCAGCGTGCGCAGGATGATTCGTCCGCCGAGGAGCAGGCCCGCAAGCTCAAGCTGCTCTCGCTGACGTTCTCGTCTCTGAGTTGGGACTTCGTGCGCGCCGACAGTACCGGTAACGGCTTCACGGACCGGACCTTCTCCATCAGCGGGCGAACGGACCTGCTTCCCGGGCTCGACTTCCGCACCAGTTACGACTTGTTTCAGGGCGATCCGGCGTCGGATACCGCGACGTTCGCCCCGTATCGTACCGATATGGGCGTGACGTTCTCGTTGAATAGCAAGTCGGCACTCTTCGGCGTTATCGGCCGTCTGCTTGGGAAGGAAGTGCCCGATCTGGCTGACAGCGCGTCCATTAATCCACGGCAGAGTGCCGTACAGGAGAATATCACCCGACAGACACGTCAGATGAATGCGGCTGGTGGCGGCGCCATGCGTGGGATGCAGGCGGCGCTTCCGGGGTCCGGCGAAGGGTGGAATCTCAATATCCAGTACAACGCCGCTCGCCAGCGTGCCCCCCGAGGCGACGGACTGGTGATCGACGTGGATCCGGTGAGATTGTGCGAACCGTTCCGATCACAGGGCATTGCCGCGTATGAGCGATGCTTCCTCAATGCCCAGACCTCGCCCCCAACGGGTGTGGGAACCGGACAGAGTGCGATTGGGGCGCCGTTTGTCCGTCAACCGCCGGTGCAGGGTATCAACGCCAATATGTCGTTCGGGATCACGCCGAATTGGTCGGCGCAGTGGTCGACGCAATACGATCTCGTGCGGGCGCGATTCGCGAGTCAGCAGATCGGGCTGCAGCGCCAACTCCACGACTGGAACGCCGTCTTCTCGTTTTCGCAGACGCCCAGCGGCAACTTTGCGTTCAACTTCTTCATCGCCTTGAAGGCACAGCCCGACCTCAAGTTCAACTACGACCGCCAGACGTTCCGGTCGAGCAATTTCTAGTTTGTCGTTTTTTCGTCACCCGGGTGGTGAGGGAGTTCCGCGCGTGCTGTACCTCGACGGTCGTTCCCTGCATCTCACGGACGTGGTCGCCGTCGCCGACGCCCACGTCCTTGTGGCGCTCGCGCCCGAAGCCCGGGCGCGCATGCACGACACCCGAGCGGTGGTTGATCGCGCCGTGGCTCGCGGCGAGCCGGTGTATGGCATCAATACCGGTTTCGGCAAGCTGAGTGAGGTGACCATTCCGCTCGAGCAGCTCACACTGCTGCAGCGGAATCTGGTGCGCAGTCATGCTGCGGGGGTTGGCGACGCACTGCCGGAGCGCGAAGTCCGCGCCATGATGTTGCTCCGCGCCAACGTGCTGGCCACCGCCTATGCCGGTGCACGACCGGCGCTCATCGATACGCTGCTCGCCATGTTGAACGCGGGCCTCTGGCCTGTGGTACCCGAGCAAGGGAGCGTGGGCGCCAGTGGAGACCTGGCCCCGCTCGCGCATTTGGCCCTCGCGCTCATTGGTGAGGGACCGGCTCGTTACCAGGGTCGTGAAGATCGCGCAGATGCGTTGATGGCCGTCGCCGGCATCTCGCCGGCGGTCCTGCAGGCCAAAGAAGGGCTGGCGCTGATCAATGGGACCCAGGCGCATACGGCGGTCGCCGGCCTCGCGTGCGCTGAGCTCACGCGGTTGTGGGGCGTCGCGCACGTGGCGACCGCGATGACGCTCGAGGCGTTGCTCGGCACACCGGATGCGTTCGACGCCCGCATTCAGGACGCGCGCGGGCAGCAGGGGCAGTTGGCGTCGGCAGCCCTGCTGCGCACGTTGCTTACGGGAAGCGACATCCGGGAATCGCATCGTTTCGGAGATCTGCGAGTGCAGGACGCCTATGCCTTGCGCTGCGTGCCGCAAGTGCACGGCCCCGCTCTCGACGCGCTTCGCTTTGCACGCGGGATCATCGAACGTGAACTCAATGCGGCGACCGACAATCCGCTGGTACTGGATACGGGTGAGTTGCTCAGCGGCGGGAACTTTCATGGACAAGCGGTAGGCATGGCGAGCGATGTGCTGGCGATCAGTACGGCGAACCTCGCCGTGATCAGTGAACGCCGTATCGATCGGCTCGTGCATCCGGACTTCAATCACGGGTTGCCGCCGTTCCTCGCGGGGCATCCGGGGCTCGAGTCTGGCCACATGATGTCGCAGGTGACGGCCGCCGCATTGGCCAGTGAGTGCAAGATGCTGGCCCACCCGGCAAGTGTCGACTCCATTCCGACCGACGGGAACAAGGAAGACGTGGTGCCGATGGCCATGAATGCCGCGCTCAAGCTGCGCCGGTCGGTGCGCAATCTTCGACACGTCCTCGCCATTGAGCTCATCGCCGCCGCCGAAGCGCTGGAGTATCGGCGGCCCCTCCGGAGCAGCACCGCCGTCGAGGCGGCGCACGCCATCATTCGCGGTGTGGTGGCTCGGTCTCGCGGTGATCGGTCGCCGGCTCCCGACATTGCACGCCTTGGCGACACCATTGCCACGGGCGCCTTCGATACGCTCACGGCATCGGTGGTCATATGAGTATGCCCGGCGCTCGGGAAGTGCGCGCGGCGCACGGTACGGTGATGCGCTGCAAAGGGTGGGAGCAGGAGGCTGCGCTGCGTATGCTGATGAACAATCTCGACCCCGATGTCGCCGAACGTCCCGATGAGCTCGTGGTCTACGGCGGCACCGGACGGGCGGCGAGGTCCTGGGACGCATTCGATGCCATCGTGCGCACGCTGGAGACCCTCGGGAACGACGAAACCCTCTTGGTACAAAGCGGGAAACCGGTTGCGGTCTTCCGGACCCACGAAGAGGCTCCACGTGTCTTGCTCGCCAATGCCAATCTCGTCGGACGCTGGGCCACATGGGCCGAGTTCCGTCGGCTCGAGCAGTTGGGGTTGACGATGTACGGGCAGATGACCGCGGGCTCGTGGATCTACATCGGCTCACAAGGCATCGTGCAGGGAACGTACGAAACCTTCGGGGCCGTGGCCGCTCGTCACTTTCAGGGCACGCTTGCGGGTCGGCTGGTCGTGACGGCGGGGCTCGGCGGTATGGGTGGGGCGCAACCACTTGCCGCGGCTATGCATGGTGCTGCGGTCCTGGCGGTGGAGGTGGATGACACGCGAATCGCGATGCGTCTCCGGACACGATACTGCGATCGCTCCACGACCTCGCTCGATGAAGCACTCGGGTGGTTGTGCGACGCGAAGGCGGCCGGCACCGGCTTGTCCGTGGCATTGCTCGGCAACGCCGCCGAGGTGCTTCCGGAATTGGTCCGACGCGGGGTGACGCCCGATGTCGTGACTGACCAAACGAGTGCCCACGATCCGCTCGTGGGCTACATCCCCGCTGGCGTTACGCTCGAGGCGGCGGCGCAGCTGCGGACGCACGACGAGACGCGCTACCTCGCACGCGTGTCGGCGAGCATCGTCGCGCACGTGCAGGCGATGCGTACCATGCAGGACCGCGGGGCCGTGGCGTTCGACTACGGCAACAACCTTCGCACGGTGGCCTTTGACGCCGGCTTCGACGAAGCCTTTCGCATTCCCGGCTTTGTTCCCGAGTATATCCGGCCGCTATTCTGCGAAGGGAAGGGCCCATTCCGCTGGGTGGCGCTTTCCGGCGATCCTGCCGACATCGCGCGCACCGATGCCCTCGCGCTCGAACTTTTCCCTGACAACGAGCACCTTCGCCGCTGGATCACGCTGGCACAGCACCGTATTGCGTTTCAGGGACTGCCGGCGCGTATCTGCTGGCTCGGCCAGGGCGAGCGGGCGCGATTTGCCCTGGCCCTCAACGAGCTGGTGGCACGTGGCGAGGTCTCCGCGCCCATTGTGATCGGGCGCGACCACCTCGATACGGGTAGTGTCGCGTCGCCGTTTCGTGAAACCGAAGCGATGAAGGATGGCAGCGACGCGATTGCCGATTGGGCGATTCTCAACGCGTTGCTCAACGTTGCCAGCGGCGCGAGTTGGGTGTCGTTCCATCATGGCGGCGGCGTCGGTATCGGGAACTCGCTGCACGCCGGTCAGGTCATCGTCGCGGATGGGACGGAACGAATGCGGCGGCGGTTGGCGCGTGTCCTGACGAATGACCCGGGTATTGGGGTGGCCCGTCACGCGGACGCCGGATACGACATCGCGCGATCGACGGCCGACCGTGAAGGCATTCGCCTGCCGATGTTTGAACGCTGACCCTACCTTCATGTTGTCGAGTCGGTATCGCCCGTACGACGTTCCCATCTTCCTGGCGAAGTACGCCTGGCTGCGACTGCGTCGTCGTCCGGTGTTGCTCAATTTCGAAGTCACCATGCGCTGCAACGCGCGATGCACTTTCTGCGATTACTGGCAGACCCCTGCCAGCGAGAAACAGCGTGAATGGGCGAACTTCGCGCAGATTGCCGGACACTTCAGTCCGATGCTGGTCACGTTTACCGGCGGTGAGCCCACGCTGCGCAGAGACCTCGAAGACATCGTACGCGCGGTGCGGTCGTCGGTGCGATACACCTACGTGCAGCTGATTACGCACGCGGGCATGCTGTCGCTCGAGCGTGCGCAGTCGCTCTGGGACGCTGGGGTCGACCAGTTCAATATCTCGCTGGACTATCTCGACGGACGTCACGATACCGCCCGCGGCATTCCCGGGTTGACGGAGAAGATTCTCGCGTTGGTGCCACAGATGCGGAAAGCCGGCATTGGTGGTGTGCGCTTCAACACGGTGATCAAGAACGATAACCTCGACCAGATCCTGCCGATTGTGGAGAAGGCGGCAGCGATGGGCGGCGGGGTCAACTTCTCGGTGTATACGGCACTCAAGAACGGGAACGACGCGCACCTGTTGCAGGATGTACACCCCGATGAGGTGCAGCGCGTCGTCGATGCGCTGCTGGCATACAAGCGCAAGCGCGCCGGCGTCATCACGAACTCCGACTACTACCTCGAACAGATTCCGCGCTACGTGCGTGGCGAGATGACCGAGCGGTGTCACAGCGGGTCGACGACCATTCACATCGACCCGCAAGGGCAGGTCCGACGGTGTCCGGATTTCAAGCCGGACGGCCCCTGGCAGTCTTATCGCGGGTATGAGCCGATCGACTGCAACGCTTGCTATTATGCCTGTCGTGGCGAGGCGCAGGCACCGTTGCGGCTCGCGTCACGCGTGCGTGATGTCATGGCGACGGTAACGCCCACCGAATGAGCGCGCCGGCCATGGCACTCCCGACGACACTCTTCGTGAACGCGTCTCAGACGGTGACTTGCGCCGGACCCGGTCGAGCTCGACGTGGAGCGGCGATGCGAGACGCGGGCGTGTGCAAGGGCGTAGGCATTGCTGTGCAAGGGACGCAGATCGTCGCGGTGGCCAACGATAACGAGCTGCGGCAGCGGTACGCGGGCGCTACGGAAGTGGACTGTCAGCGAGGCTTGCTGGCACCTGGGTTCGTGGATTCGCATACGCACGCGGTTTTCGGTGCGCCACGTTACGCCGAGCATGAGCTTCGCGCCACAGGCGTGCCGTACATGGAGATCGCCCGGCGTGGTGGCGGTATCCACAGCTCTGTCCGCGATTTGCGGGGACGGAGCGACGACGACTTGTTTTCCTTGGCCGTGCCCCGACTCGCGCGACTCGCCGCAGGCGGCGTTACAACCGTCGAGATCAAATCCGGGTACGGGTTATCCGTTCACGACGAGCTCCGGTCACTGCGGGTCATCAAGCGACTCGCCGAGGCCGGTCCGCTGCGGGTGGTGCCCACATGTCTGGCGGCGCATGAAATCCCCCTCGAGTATCGGGAACGCCCGGAGGGGCGCGACGCGTGGATTGCTGCGATCTGCGAGGAGGTGTACCCCGTGGTGCGGCGGGAGCAGCTGGCAGTTTTTGCCGACGTGTTCTGCGAGCCCGGCGTCTTCGGGGTAGAGGAGTCGCGCCACGTCCTGGAGAGGGGGCGGGCGTACGGACTTCGTCCCAAGCTCCATGCGGACGAACTGCACGACGGGGGCGCGGCCGTGCTGGCCGCCGAGCTCGGCGCCGTCAGCGCGGATCACTTGGCGGCGGTGTCACCGGCCGGGATCGAGGCGCTCGCCACGAGCGACACGGTCGCGACGGCGCTACCGGCCACTATGTTGTTCTTGGGCACGGGGCGCCAGGCGCCCGCAAGGGCCTTGATCGACGCGGGGGCCGCCCTGGCCCTTGCCAGCGACTTGAACCCGGGGACGTCTCCGCTCCAGGCCTTTCCACTGCTCCTCACGCTGGCCGTCAGCGAGCTCCGTATGCTGGCGGCGGAGGCATGGATCGCCGCGACGGTAAACGGGGCGGCAGCGCTGGGCCTCGCCAACGAGACGGGACAGCTCGCCGTTGGGTATCGGGCCGATGTCGCGATTCATGCGGTTGACGACTACCGGGCGTTGCCTTACTGGTTTGGCGAGCGTCTCTGTTGTGGGTCGTGGAGTGGCGGCCGTGCTTGTCACGTGACGCCCTGAGCCGTAGATAGCTCAGACGTTCGCGCGGCCGCGTTTCCGTTATGTCCAATCCCCACTTTCTGGAGCTCGACTCGAATTCATGTCCAGCGCCGCGAAGCATCGAAAAAAAGCGGCTGAGTTCGAACAGCTTAAGCAGATCGACCGCGCTATCGCCGCCTACGTCAAGGCGATCGAGGAGAGTGAGTCGGTCGGTGAGGATGTCGACGTCGCCTTGTACAACAAGGTGGGCGATTTGGCGCTCCGGCAGGGGCGGGTGCCGGACGCGATCACGTATTACGAACGGGCCGTCGAGCACTACGCGACCTCCGGTCTGTTCAACAACGCCATCGCGCTCTGCAACAAGATTCTCCGAAACGCGCCCGGTCGCGCCAACGTGTACTTCACGCTGGGACGCATCTCGGCGCGCAAGGGGCTGCGCGGTGACGCGACTCGGAACTTCCTGGAATACGCGTCGCGGATGCAGCAGGAGGGGCGCATCGAAGAGGGGGTTCGGGCATTGGCCGAAGTCCTGGACCTCATGCCGGAGCTCAACGATGTCCGGACCATGGTCGAGGACTTGGCGGCACGCTCCGGGATCGCGCTCCCGCGCCAAAAGACTCCCGTGAAGTCCGACCGGGTGCTCACCCCCGTGGACCGCCCGGCTTTTCGCGATCAGAAGTCACAGCATCTGGTGTACTTGGACGTTGATTACCCCGACACCAGACGTCGTACGCCCGCAAGTAGCGCCCGCGTGCCGACGACGCCGCCGCCAGATGTGGTCCCCACCCCAGTCATCATTACGCCGCTTTCCGCCGCGCTGATTAGCGCGCCGAATGGCGATGAGATCGAGCCCGCATTACCAGCGTCGCTCGACGAGCGGACGCCCCAGCGCTTCCACAACGCCGCGAACGATCCGGCCGTGGTGCGGGCGACCACAACGCAGTCATCGTCGTTCGTGCCGACTGTCGCAATGTCGCCCGCCGCCACCATGGGCGAGCGGGATGCGGTCAGGCCGGTACCCCTTGAGTTGATCGTTCCACCACTCGCCGTACCGCCGGTGGCACCACCGGTGGCACCACCGGTGGCACCACGGGTGGCACCGCCGATGGCGCAGCCGATGGCGCAGCCGATGGCGCAGCCGATGGCGCAGCCGATGGCGCAGCCGATGGCGCAGCCGATGGCGCAGCCAGTAGCCACGTATCGCGCCGAAGTTGACGAGGTCTCGGAACTGCGTGAACGGTATCGTCCGCCGTTCCGCATCGATCCGCACGATTTCATCCTGCCGGGCGAGTTGCCGCCGCTCCTACTCGACGATGACGTCGTCGACGGGGGGCTCAGCGGTGCGACACGAGTTCCGGCACCGCGCCCCCACGAGCCGAGCGCACCCGACCTGTCGGACCGTTCGGCCACCAGCTCGGTCGGGGCACGTGCCGTTGCCGACGTCCGTCGTGTGGTGCCGATCAAAGCGGCCACGGACGTCGATGGTCCCCCAAGGCTGGAGACGGTTGGGCGTGCCCCGAACGCTGCTGGGGTGACGGCGTCCCCGTTCGCGATGGCGGACGACGACAAAGATGTCAGGGCGCGCGATATGGGGGCGGAAGCGGCGACGCGACGCGCTGTCGCTGTCACGCCGGCCTTGCCCATCGCGGCGGTGGCTGAGGCGGCGACAAGTATGGCCTCGTCCCGGCGTAACTCGCTGCGGGCCGCCGTCACGCGCTTGCCACAGAATTGGCTGTTGCGCCGTCGGCTGGCCGAGGCGCTGTTCGAGGCTGGCGAGCGCGATGCGGCGTTGGCCGAACTGGAGACCGCCCAGGCGGGCCTCGTCAACGACGGCGAGTTCGCGGCGGCATCCGACATTGCCGACGAACTCGTCCAAGTAAGTCCGGACCATGTGCCGTATCACCAGAAACGGGTGGAACTGGCCGTCCGTGCAAACGATCGGCAGCGGCTCCGCTTTTCGTATCTCGATCTGGCGGACGCCTTGGTGCGGATGGCAGGGGAGGGGCGCGCCCGGGCGGTGTACGCGCGGGTCCTCGAGATCGATCCGCACGACGATCGCGCGCGGGCCGCGCTGGGGACGGTCGCGCCGCCAATCCCCCCGGCGCCCCGCCCGGACGAGCGCTTTGTCGACCTAGCGGACTGGCTCCGCGACGACGACCAACCGGTGGATACCCGCATGCGGATGCGGGAGCCCGCGATCAGTGGTGACGAGCAAGCGGATTTTGAAGCCCTCCTCAGGCACTTCAAGGAGGGGGTCTCGCGTTCACTCGGTGAGGACGATTTCGAGAGCCACTACGACCTTGGCGTAGCCTTCAAGGAAATGGGGCTCCTCGATGACGCGATCGCCGAATTCCAGAAAGCCCTGCGAAGTCGCGCGCACAGACTACCGGCGTACGAGGCCTTGGGGCAATGTTTCGTGGAGCAGGGACGATTCCAAGTGGCCGCGGCGGTCCTGTCGCGGGCGCTCCACGAACCGGGTCTGGATGACGACCAGCGTGTTGGCGTCCTCTATCTTCTCGCATATTCGTGCGAGGCCCTGCAGCGCAGGGACGAGGCCCGTAGCTATTTTCAGCGCGTGTACGCGACCGACATCAACTTCCGTGACGTAGCCGCCCGTCTGGCGGCACTCGAGCAGGCATCCCGATGACGCTTTCCACGCGGACTCCGTCCGCGCTGGCTGCGGCACTGCGGGACATCCAAGCTCCTGTTCGCACCGACCTGACGGCGGTGGGGCAGGAGCTGTGGCGTATCGTCTCCGCAGACGTGCCGCTCGTCCAGAACGTGCAAGAGCACCTCATGGGGATGAAAGGCAAGCTCTTTCGCCCCACGTTGCTGTTGCTTTCGTCCAGCGTCGAAGGCGAATCGCCCCAGAAGGCGATCACCTTTGCCGCCATTATCGAGCTGATTCACCTCGCCACGCTCGTCCACGACGATGCCGTCGACCATTCTGTGCTCCGTCGCGGTATGCCGACCTTGAATGCGCTGTTCAGCCATCAGGTCTCGGTGATCATGGGCGATTTTCTGTATCTGCGCGCCCTTCGGGAACTCGTCACGATTGGCGATCTGGAGGCCATGCGGGCGATTACGTTCGCGTCGAACGAGATGACGCTGGGGGAAATCCGGCAGCTCGCCCAGTACGACGCGCTGTCCTTCAGTGAATCGGACTACGAAACGCTGATTCGCGCCAAGACGGCCGCGCTGTTCATGGCGGCCTGCGACGTGGGCGCCCAATGCGGCGCGCCCGTGCACCGTGCCGCACTGACGCGTTTCGGCGAGCGGTTGGGCATGGCCTTCCAGGTCGCCGATGATCTGCTCGACTACACCGAGCAGCAGGAGATGACCGGCAAGCCTAGCGGCCTCGACCTCAAGGAGCACAAGGTCACATTGCCGCTGATCGCCGCGCTTCGGGAGATGCCCGCGTCGGCGCGGAAACGGGTAGACGCGCTGTTCTCGTCGCCGGAGCCGGAGGATGACGCGATCTCCGAAGTCGTGAACATCGTAGGCGACCATGGCGGCCTCGATTACGCCCGCCGTCGTGCCGACCAGTATTCCCACGAGGCCGAAGAGGCGCTTGCCGAGCTCCCCGAGGGGCCGTCGAAAGCCGCGTTGATGGATTCGATCGGATACGTGGTCGAGCGTCGCTGGTAATGGCTAAGGGACCGTCGAAGCACCGCCCGGTGTTTCATCTGCTTGTCCTTGCCTCCGGCTTTGTCAGTGGCGGGCTGCTCACTCAGGTCGCCCGTCGATTTCTCCCCGCCGGCGCCGTCAAGGAGTTCATCACCACCGGGGTTACCCCGGCGATCGGTCCACTTCCCGTGGATCTGATTATATTGAAGTTTGCCGTAGGACCAGTCGCCCTGGATGTCTCCCTCTTGAGCCTCCTCGGGGTATTGATCGCTTATCTCATCGCGCGGTCCCTCTTTTAGGAGCGTTTCTCATGGGTCTACAGAATTTCGGGTTTCCGGAGATCATGATCATCTTGGTGATCGTGCTGCTCCTCTTCGGCGCCAAGCGCATTCCGGAGATCGCTGGCTCGATCGGCAAAGGCATCAACGAGTTCAAGCGCAATCTCAGCGACGCGCAGCGGCAGATCACGGAGGCGCCGCGTGCTGAGCAACAGATTGCCCCAGGGACGCCAGTGCCCGCAGCCCGCGAAGAGGAACGTCCCGAGCCGAAGCGGTTGCTGCAGTAACCGAACGCACAAACACCGCGCCCCCGCGAGAATTTCTCGCGGGGGCGCGGTGTTTGTGCGCTACGCCCGTCGGCTTCAGCTATCCGACTGCCGGCGAAGCTGCGAGAGCACCTGCGTCCGCCGGTCATCGACCTTGACGCGTTCGCGCAGGCCGGTGAGGAATTCGTCGACTTTCTGCTGACGCGCAGACTGCAGGAACTGCTGGCGCTGAATGGACTTCTCCGCTTCGAATGCCTGGCGGTTTGCTTCCGTCCGCGTATCGACGCGCATGACGACCATAGCATCAACGGCCTTGAACGGGCCTGCGACCTGACCGACGGGCGCCGCGAAGGCCGCACCGATGGCCGGCGTGAACTGACCCAATCCCGGGATCGCGTCGACCCGAGAAAATGGCGTGGATGTCTCCACCGGCAGCTTGCGCTGTGCCGCTGCCGCTTCAAGACTGGACGACTTCGCGGCCTGCGCCAGTTGCTCGCCCACTGGACGGAGCATCTCAACGCGCTTGTCACGGGCGAGGCGGCGGCGAATGTCTTCCTTCACCTCGGCCAACGTCTGCGGGCCACCCTTCGCGATCGAGTCGAGCCGCGCGAGGTAGTACGCATCTGGCGCATCGAACAGATCACTGGTCTCACCGGGGCGAACCCCGGAAAACGCCCACGCGCTCACGCTTGGCACGTAGCGGCCGGCAAAGGACAGGGGCTCTTTTTCGATGACCGCCGCAGAGGCCGCCGTAAGCCCGAGCGACCTGGCGGCTTCGTCGAAAGCCTTCGGGTCTTCCTGGCTTCCCGCCTTCGCGGCCAGCGAATCGGCCCGACGGTCGGTACGCGTGGCGCTCGAGTCGCTCTGGGCGATGGTGACCAGAATGTGCCGGAGATCGAGCGTGTCGCCCTTCCGATCATCAACGCGAATGAGGTGCCAGCCAAAAGGCGTCAATACGGGCTGCGAGACGTCCCCCACCTTGAGCGCGTAGGCGGCGTCTTCGAACTTGGGCGTGAAGCGGCCTCTGGGGCCCTTGCCAAGTGCCCCGCCGTTCAACGCAGAAACGGAGTCCGAGGACGCCCGCTTGGCCACGTCTTCGAACGTAGCGCCGCCAGTGATTTCCGCCCGCAGCGCGTCGATGCGCGTTTTGGCGGCGATGGAGTCGGACGCGGTGACCGCACGCGGGACGGTGAGCAGTGAAATGACCGCACGAGCCGGCTTCTCGAAACGCTTCTGGTTTCGTTCGAAGAACGCCGAAATCTCGCCGTCGGTGACGGTGACGGCGGTGTCGGTAAGAACATTCGTGCCGAGCACGACGTAACTCACCGTGGCACTGTCGTGACGGTCGCGATACACCTGCCAGAGGCGCTCGTCTGAGATATACGCACTGCTCGCAACCTGATCGAAGAGCTTCTGTTTCGGGATTTCATTGCGGTAGTACGCCTCGAGCCCGGTCAGCATTCCCGACTGGCGGGCCATGGGGCTGCTGAGCAGTCGGATGTACTTCTGCATGTCGAACCGGCCGTCCGTCTGCAGATCGGGCGACTGCATGGCCTGCGGCGGCGGGGCCATGCGTGCCGCTTGAAGGATTTCGTCGTCAGTAACCGTGATGCCCCGACGCTTGTATTCCTGCTGCAACAGCAGATCCGTGACCAGTTCATTGAACGCCCGCTCTTCAAGCTGCTGGCGTTCATCGAGGGTGATGGCGCTGCCGAGCTGCTGCTGGCGCTCCTGTTCGAGCGCCGTAACAGCGTTTTGCCACGTGGTGAGGAGAATCTCCTCGCCATTGACCGTGGCGATGGACGTGGTGGTGGTTACCGGAGCACGACCAGCCAAGCCCGAGGTTTCGTACAGCAGGAAGCTGCCAACGAACGCCACGATGAGGATGATCCAGATGTACTTCGCGGCGCTCCGCATCGATTGCAGCACGGGGCGTGACTCCTTCAGTCGGGAAAAACGGGCAAACGGAAAGGCACACGGACCTCCATGGAGACGGCCGTGTGCCGCAGAGGCGGGAAAGCTAGCCAGCGCCGTCAGTTAAAGGCAAGACACGACACGACTTCGCATCATCATATCACGATTGACTTCCTGCGGGTCCGGAGCGAAGAATTCCTACACGTCTCCGTGCGCGCCTTTGGACACCTGCCGGAGGCCACCGGCGTGACTGGCGCGACGGCGCGGGATACCACCATGAGGACATCGCACGGATGAGTACTGCCGCCCGGATCGAAGAGCTCCGGAACAAGTTCGAAGAAAACCCGCGCCGCTATTTTGCGCCGCTGGCCAACGAGCTCCGGAAGGCCGGGGATTTGACGCAGGCCATCGCGTTGTGCCGCGAGCACTTGCCCAAGCAGCCCGGGCACATGAGCGGGTATATCGTGTTCGGCCAAGCGCTCTACGAGAACGGTGAGCTGGACAAGGGCCGTGTAGTGTTCGAGCAAGCGCTCGCACTCGATCCGGAGAATCTGATCGCGTTGCACCACTTAGGGCATATCGCGAGGCAACAGGGAGATGCGCCGCTGGCGCGTCGCTGGTACGAACGGGCGCTTGAGACCGATCCGCGGAATGAAGACATCGCGCACCAGCTGGCCGCCCTTGCCACGCCGGTGCGTCCGGTTACCACGGTACCAACGCCTCCGGTGGCGGCCCCTGCGGAGGTAGCTCCCCCAGGCCAGGCGTCTGCGGCGGACGAGGCGCTGGCGTTTCTGGACCACGGTGCCATCCCTGGGTGGAGCGATCTTCGGGGCATCCCAACGCCAGACGTCGGCATGCGCTCGATTGATATTGACCGCGTGAACGACGCGTTGCGTACGCCGGGTCTGCATGCGTTTGTCGAGGGGGATATGCGTGCGCCGGCCTTGGAGCCTGTCGCGACTCCGGAGCTGGTCGATCTGAGCCTCGATGACCCGGCCGAACAGAGCGAAGCCGAGGACCTTGTGCCAGAGCCGTTCGCGGTAGTCACCGACGAACCACTTGACGCATCCGCGCTGGTGGTGTCCGACGATCCCTTCTTCTTCGCAGATGACACACCCGTCGTGGCCGCCATGGCTGCGAGGGACGAGGCGGCCGAGCTGGTGGATCTCTCGGCGGATTTCGAGGAAGGACTGGTGACCGCGGAGTGGCCGGATATCTCCGAGTTTACGGGGCGTGCTCCGACACCGCGTTCGGTGACCCCCGTGTTCGTCGAGGCCACTCCCGATGCCGTGGCAGCCTTTGGGCGGGAGCCCCAGGATCCAATCGTCGCCGCGCTCCCCGCGCCGGAGCTGGAGGTGCTTGGTGATGACGCGGATCTCGTCGTTCCTCCGGTACTCTCCGTGGAGACAGTGGACGGGGGGGGGGGCGTCCCTGAGCCGCGCGACGAGCCGCGCGACGAACTGCCGTGGATGGCCGCTGCTGTTGCGCCATCCGAAGAGATGTCGGCGATCGCCGCCGCGTTCGAAGAAGATGCCCGTGCCGTTGGGGAGGTCGAGGGCGTCTCCGTCTCGCTATGGTCGGAACCGCCGGGGCTGATTGATCTTTCCGAAGAGGCATATGCCGACGCCGCCTCGGCAGGAACGCCCTCGGAGGAAGCCCGCTTTGTCGACGTGTTGTCGACGGATGCAGACGAGGCATCGCCGACCGGAGAAGAGCCGGCGGCGCCGGCGTTCGTCACCGAGACCATGGGCGAACTGCTCGTGGCGCAGGGCTTCGTGGACCGGGCGGTGACCGTGTACGAGGAACTCGTGCGGCGTCGCCCATACGACCCGGTCTTGTCGGCGCGTCTGGAGGAGTTGCGTCAGCAGCTCGAGCAGGCCCCCCCCGTTCGCGTCTACACGGCTGGTGAGCGGTATGCGGCGCTCGCCGCGCATCGGGTTCCGCGGCGCACGCCGCCGCGCGCGGCGACGCCGGTGGTCACACCGGCGGCCGTACCGGTGGTCACACCGGTGGCCACGCCGGTGGTCACACCGGTGGCCATGCAGGAACCGACGCCCGCGATTCCCACGCCCATACGAGCCGGTACCCCAATCCAGTCCGCGTCCCCTTTGCGCGCGGACACGCCCATCGGCCTTCCTGCGCAGGAAACTCTCGGAGCCTTGTTCGGATCGGAGTCGGCGTCACACGACGACACAGCGGCGAAGGCGTTGGCCGACGCGTTCGCGCCCGCTCCGCTGGACGTCGATCCCCCCGCGCATCCGGACAGCTTTTTCGGCGCGACGGACAGTGGGCGTGTTCCCACCCCGGCATACGGAACGTCGCGTCCGTCGGCGCCCGTGACTCCGGTGGCGCCTGGTGCGGAGCAGGGGGGCGAGTTCTCCTTCGATCGCTTCTTCCCGGATCCGGCGGCCAACGTGCCGCAGCTCCCGGCGTCGGACGAGCCCTCGGCGATCGAATCGGCTCCGCGTGCAAGCGATGACCTCGCGCAGTTTTCCGTTTGGCTCAAGGGACTCGGCAAAACGTGATTGTCGGTCTGCTCAACGGTCCCAACCTGAACCTGCTCGGTATGCGTGAGCCGTCCATCTACGGGACGGCAACGCTGCCGGACATCGTCGCGCGCCTCCACGCCGTGGCGGCCACGCTCGGGGTCGCAGTACGTGAGGCCCAGAGCAACAGCGAGGGGGCCCTGATTGACCAATTGCACGCGTGGCGCGGGGTGGTGAGCGGCGTGGTGGTCAATGCCGGCGCCTACACCCATACCAGTCTTGCCCTGCGCGACGCCTTCGCTGCGACCAGTCTCCCCTTCGTCGAAGTGCACCTGTCCAATATCCATTCGCGGGAGCCGGAGCGGCGCCATTCCATGTTGGCAAGCGCGGCGATCGGAATGGTTTGTGGCTTAGGCGCGGATGGCTACGAGTACGCCCTCCGTGGTTTGGTGGGTACGTTGCGGGCGCGTGCGTGAGTGCGTAGCATCGCGCCATGCGCGACGATGCACCGATGTTTTCTGACCGCCGCTCCCAGCGACTGACCGCGCTCCGGGAGGCGCTTGGGAAGGCCGACCTCGATGGCCTGCTGGTGACCTCTCTTCCGAGTATCCGGTACCTGACCGGCTTTTCGGGGAGCAGTGCCTTGTGCCTCGTGACCGCCCTCGAGTGTGTGTTGCTCACCGATTTCCGTTACGAAACGCAAGTGGCGGAAGAGGTCTGGGCCGGCACCACCGTACGTATCGAACCCACGAGTCTGTGGGCGGGGTTGTGGCCTTCCTTGACGGCCCGTGCCGGGGTTGAACGCGTCGGTTTTGAGTCGGCGCACCTGCTCCATCGGGATTTTGCGCGGTTGCTGGAGCAGGGCGGGCGGTGGCAATGGCGCCCCACCAGCGATCTGGTCGAGGCGCTGCGGGCGGTGAAGGACGAAGGGGAGATCGCCGCAATCGAGCGCGCGGTGGCCATGGCAGAGGCGGCGCTCGACCGGACGCTTACCGACTTGACCCCCGGGCAGACCGAAACGGCCATCGCCGGACTCCTGGAACGGAACCTCCGGGAGCAGGGCAGCGAGGCGTTCCCGTTTCCGTCGATTGTGGCGTCTGGAGCGCGTTCGGCACTCCCCCATGCCCGCGCTGCCGACCGCGTACTCGCGCTTGGCGATTTCGTGCTGCTGGACTTCGGGGCCGTAGCGGAGGGGTACTGCTCGGATATCACGCGCACGGTCGTCCTCGGCCGGGCCTCGGACGAACAGCGGGCGTTCCACGAGGTCGTGCTCGAGGCCAACTTGCGAGCGTCGGGCGCGGTTCGAGCCGGAATGCAGGGGATGGCTGCAGATGCGCTCGCAAGAGACTACATTGCCGCCTGCGGGCACGGAGACGCCTTCGGACATTCGCTGGGCCATGGGATCGGCCTGGAGGTGCACGAAGCACCTCGCCTCGCCCGAACAATCGAAGCTCCCCTCGCCGCCGGTATGGTCGTGACGATCGAACCGGGCCTCTATCGCCCGGGCTGGGGTGGGGTGAGAATCGAAGACGACGTTCTTATCACGGACGTCGGGGCGCGGGTCCTCACCCGTTACCCCCGGCAGCTTCTCGAAATCGCCTGATCTCTGTGCTGGTGGCCCTCCGGGGCGCCGCGCGTTCCCCAGCCTTTCCCGCCATGATCGACCTGCGCTACGTGAAGAAGCTGATCGAGATGCTCGACGGCTCCTCGGTGGATTCCATCGAGATTTCTTCCGACAAGGGGATGAAGCTCCGCATCTCGAAGAGCCCGCAACAGCGTGGCGTTACGTTGGCGCAAGCCCTGCCGACCCAAGTGCCGATGGCCCCCCCCGCCGTGTTGCCTGCAGCGCCTGCAGCGCGTCTTCCCGACGAGGGGGGGACTCCGACGCCGAAGGCCGAGGCGCCCAAGTCCGCGGCCCTCGAGATCAAGTCGCCAATGGTGGGGACATTCTACACGGCACCGGAGCCGGGTGCGAAGCCGTACGTGATGGTCGGCGATCGCATCAGCAAGGGGCAGATCGTCTGCATCATCGAAGCGATGAAGATCATGAACGAGCTCGAATCCGAATTCGATGGTGTGGTGCGCGAGATCAACGTCTCGGACGCGCATCCGGTTGAATACGGCCAAGTGCTCTACCGAATCGATCCAACCGGCTGAGACATGACGACATGACGATGAGCTCCGGCGATGCTCTGGGCACCGCCGCGATGGCGGCATCGGCGACAGGCCTCGATCTCAAGGCTGTGCTGCAGCGGATGATACGGGAGGAAGCTTCCGATCTTCACTTGAAGGTCGGGCGCCCCCCCACGTTGCGATTGCACGGGGTCCTCGTTCCTCTCGAGATGCCGCCCATGCGGCCTGAGGAATTGCGTGCGCTGGCCGAGCAGCTGTTGCCGCCGCCGCAATTGCGTGAATTCGTCGAGATGCGCGAGGCGGACTTCGCCATCAACGTACCGGGCATTGGTCGTTTTCGCGTCAATGTATACCAGCAGAAGGGAACCGTTGCGTTCGCGTTACGCGCCATCGCGCACGCAGCCTCGAACATCCGCGATCTGAACCTGCCGCCGGTGCTCGAGCAGATCGCCATGCAGCCGCGCGGCTTGATCCTGATGACCGGTGTGACCGGCTCGGGCAAGAGCACGGCGCTCGCCGCCATGATCCAGTACATCAACGAGCGGCGTTCGGCGAACATCATCACGATCGAGGATCCGATCGAGTTCGTACACCGTGATGTGCGGTGCCACATCAATCAGCGAGAAATCGGTACCGACACGGCGACATTCTCGCAGGCGTTGCGTCGGGTGCTGCGGCAAGACCCCGACGTCGTCATGATCGGCGAAATCCGCGACCTCGAAACGCTCGAAGTGGCGCTCAAGGCCGCCGGCACGGGGCACTTGGTGTTCTCGACGCTGCATACCACCGACGCCACGTTGACCATCAACCGCATACTGTCCTTTTATCCGCCGCACCAGCAGAACGAAGTGCGCTTCGCCCTTGCGAGCGCCCTGTCGGCGGTCGTCTCGATGCGCTTGGTACCCCGCGCCGATCGGCCGGGGCGCGTGCCGGCGTGTGAGGTGCTGGTCAATACCGAGGCGGTACGCGATCAGATCCGCGACTTGTCGGCGGCGCTCAACATTCCCGACCTGATCAAGGAGGGAAGTGTGGCGTACGGCATGCAGAGCTTCGACCAGTCGCTCATGAACTGGTACTCCCGCGGCGTCATCTCGTACGAGAGTGCCTTGTTCAACACGACCAACCCCGCCGAGTTTGCGCTCCGTGTCCAGGGGGTGGACGGCGCCAGCGACACGGTGTTCTCGGGATTCAAGCCCGGCAGCGGCGTGAACTGACGCTCCCGGTGGCCGGGGAGACTAGCTCAGTATCCATCGGGGCGGGCGATAGCGCGCCAGCCCCGATGTGGTATCGCCGACCGGGGGGACCTGTAAAGGGCTGGCGGTGAGGGCGAGTCCTCGCCACCATAGGGGATGTTCAAAAAGGTCCTGATCGCTAATCGCGGGGAAATCGCTCTCCGCGTCATTCGCGCGTGCCGAGAGCTCGACATCCAGACGGTCGCCGTGTATTCCGAGGCCGACCGCGAGTCGTTGCACGTTCGCTATGCCGATGACGACGTCTGCATCGGCCCGCCGCCGGGACGCGACTCGTATCTCAAGATTCCGAGGATCATCGCCGCCGCCGAGATTACCGGCGCCGACGCCATCCATCCGGGCTATGGCTTTCTCGCCGAGAACGCGGAGTTTGCGGAAACCTGCCGCGCCTCCGGTATCGCGTTCATCGGACCGACGCCCGAGCAGATCCGCATTATGGGCGACAAGGCGTCTGCCCGTCGCGCCATGCAGGAAGTGGGGGTGCCCATCGTGCCGGGGTCGCCGGGCCCGGTGGAAGATCCCGAGGAGGCGCTGGAGTTTGCGCGCGGCATTGGCTTCCCCGTCATCATCAAGGCGGCGGCGGGCGGCGGCGGAAAGGGGATGCGCGTGGCGCGCGATCCGGATGATTTTCTGCGGTCGTTTCAACTGGCACGTTCCGAAGCGCTGTCCGCATTCGGCAACGGGGACGTCTACGTCGAGAAGTTCCTTGAGCGTCCACGTCACGTGGAATTCCAGGTGATGGGTGACATGCACGGCACGGTCATTCACCTCGGCGAACGGGATTGCTCCGTCCAGCGTCGGCACCAGAAGCTGATTGAGGAAGCGCCGTGCCCGGTCATGACCTCCGAACTCCGCGAGCGGATGGGGGAGGCGGCGACGCGCGGCGCGAAGGCGATCAACTACGTCGGTGCGGGCACCATCGAAATGCTGCTCGATGAAGACGGTTCGTTTTACTTCATGGAGATGAACACCCGCATTCAGGTCGAGCATCCGGTCACGGAGCAGCTCACCGGGGTGGATCTGGTGAAGGAGCAGATTCGTGTGGCGGCCGGCTTGCCGCTGTCGATTACGGCGCTTCCGCCATTCCGGGGGCACGTCATCGAGTGCCGCGTGAACGCCGAAGATCCGTCGCGCAATTTTCAGCCGTCGCCCGGCAAGCTCGACGTGTTCCATCAGCCCGGCGGGCCCGGCGTCCGCATCGACACGCATGCCTATGCCGGCTACACCGTACCGCCGTATTACGACTCGATGATCGCAAAGCTCATCGTACAAGGGAGCACCCGCGAGGAAGCCCTGAAGCGCATGCAGATCGCGCTTGAAAGCTTTGTGGTCGAGGGCGTAAAGACCACGATGCCCTTTCTTGCTCGCGTGATGCAGCACCCCGGCTTTCAGGCCGGTAAGGTGCACACCAAGTGGCTCGAGTTCGAGGGCGCGGACCTGCTCAAGGATCCCTCGTAGTGCGAGTCGATGAGCTGCTCGGCGAGGCGCCCGTCGCGTTCGCCGATGTGGCGGATCGCGTGGTGGTCGTGATCGATGTCCGTTGCGCGGCCACCATCGTGGATATGGCGCCGTCGTGTGGCGCGCGCGCCGTCACTCCCTTCGGCACCATCGAGGAGACGGTCATGCGCGGGAAGGCGTATGCGCGCGGGGAGGTGCTGCCGAAGGGCGGAGACCTGACGATCATCGGTTTGGGGCACGAGAAACGGCTCGCGCTGGAAGACGCCATTTGGGCCGGTCGTCGGGTTCGCGGCATCGGCCACGGCCGTGAGGACGCACCGCGTGGTGACGGCGCGCGCGTCGCCGACCTGGTCGAACGGTCGTCTGCGAGAGGGGTCGTGCGTGTCGCGCATGAGGCCACCCCTACGCAATCGCTCGGTGCGGCAGGCTTCAGCGACGACGTGCAGGCCTGTCTGTCGCTCGATCGTTTCGATGTCGCCGTTTGCGATGCCGATCGGCTGCGCCGGCATGCACGCGTAGCCGCCGTCCGCTGACGCGCCGGATCGCGGGAGGAATACATGGAGCCTCAACAGCTACGACGGGAACTCGGCGCCATTGGTCTCAGCCTGTCGGCGGTGTTCCTGCTTGGCGCACTCGTCTTTCAGCAGTCGTCAACCGTCAGCTGTTGGGATGCTCGTGGCCCATTTGGGCCCGCTGGTACCGTGGCGCGCTGTACGCTCGTGTCGGCGGTAGGCATTCCCGGCATGGTGCTCGTGGCGCTTGGCGGCCTCGTCGTGGCGCTGGCCATGTTCGGTCGCATCAAACGGGCCGACGACGCCAGCGATTGGACGCTGCTCTTCGCCGGAACCATCACGCTGGTGCCCGTTGCGATTGGACTCGCCCTCGGTGGGGAACCCCGTGCCTCGGATGGCGCAGGGCTGTGGGGGAGCTTCGCCGCGTTTTATCTGCGCAAGGGATTCGGGGCGGCGGGCGCATGGATTGCATTTCTGTTGGCCACCAGTGCGCTCACCGTGGCCACACTGCGCTGGAATCCCATTCGCCTGCTGATCGGCCCCGATGTTTCCGCCGGCGACGAAATGCCCACCCCGTGGAAGCCAACCGTGGCGGAGCAGTTGGCCCCTGAGCCAGAAGAGATGCCGGCGATCGATCCGGCGCTGGTACGCGACGTGTTGCGCGATTCTCCCGAACGCGGCCGGCGAAAGGCGGTGGTGCCTGAGGCGGCCGCTGGGGGCCCGGCCCGTGACGCGGCACGAGAGGCGGCGCGCGATACGAAGGCGAAGAAGGGAAAAGCCCCGCACGACGAGGCACTCGACGTGATGTTGGAGCAGCAAGCGGAGCCGGCAGCGTTCAGCAATGACCTGCCGTCTACCGATTTGCTGACGCCCGCACCGGCGCGCAATGCTGATCAGGGAAAGCGGGAACTCGACGTGGCCGGCGAGAAACTGATGGCGACGCTTCGGACGTTCAAGGTCGATGGCGAACTGGTCGGCCGTACGACCGGGCCGACGGTGACGCAATTTGAGATCGAACCCGCCGCCGGCATCAAGGTGCGCCAGATTGCCACGCTTGCCGACGATCTTGCCCTTGCAATGCGCGCGCCGAGTATCCGTATCGTCGCGCCCATTCCGGGGCGCGGGGCCGTGGGCGTGGAAGTGCCCAATCCCACGCCGGAAATGGTGGTGTTGCGTGAAGTGCTGGAAGCGGCTGAATTCCGGTCGGCGCGTGCGGCGTTGCCGATCGCGCTCGGGAAGGACTTGGAAGGGCGGCCGGTGCTGGCCGATCTCGCCAAGATGCCTCACCTGCTCATCGCGGGGGCGACGGGTTCCGGGAAGTCCGTGTGTGTCAACACGATCATTACGAGTCTCGTGTACCGACACACCCCGCGCACGCTGCGCTTCCTCATGGTCGACCCGAAGATGGTCGAACTGAGTGTCTACAACGCGCTCCCGCACCTGCGCCATAAAGTGATTACCGATAACCGCGATGCGGCGGCGGTGCTCAAGTGGGCGGTCATGGAGATGCAAGATCGCTATCGGTTGCTGGAGGCGAACGCCTGTCGCAATCTGCAGGAGTTCAACAAGCGCGTGACGCAGCATGCCGCTGGCGAGGGCGCCGCCGTGCTCAAGCCGCGCAGCCCCGACGTCGCCTTCGAAGATCGGACGTACGTCGGTGGTATTCTCCCATACATCGTCGTGGTGATCGACGAAATGGCCGATCTCATGATGACGGTGCAGGGCGAGGTGGAAACGCCGATTGCGATGCTGGCGCAGAAAGCGCGGGCGATCGGCATTCACCTCATTCTCGCCACGCAGCGTCCCAGTGTGAACGTCATCACCGGTCTGATCAAGGCCAATTTCCCCTGTCGCATCGCGTTCCGCGTGGCGTCGCAGGTGGACAGTCGCACGATCATCGACGGGGCTGGTGCGGAAGCGTTGCTGGGCAACGGCGACATGCTGTTCATTCCTCCGGGGAAATCGGAGCCATCGCGACTGCAGGGCGCCTATCTGTCGAGCGAAGACACCGAGAAGCTCCTCCGGTGGTACGACGACGCGCGGGCGCGCATGGAGGCCGAAGCGGCCGGGGAGAGCCTTCTGCCGGAGCCCGACATCCTCGAGACGGTTCGTGCGCAGGAGGCCAAGGCCGCAGGGGGGGACGAGGACGATGATGTGAATGGGTCCGATGAGCGGGATGCACGCTTTCGCGAGGCTGCGGAAGTGGTCATCCAGCATCGACAAGGTTCGACGTCGCTGTTGCAGCGCCGGCTCAAGATCGGCTACGGCCGTGCGGCGCGTATCATCGATCAGCTTGAAGCGGCCGGTGTGCTGGCTCCCTCGGAGGGAGCCGCGCGCCCACGCGACGTCCTGATTGGAGTGCAGGACCTCGATCGTCTCTGCGGCGACCATTGAGGCCACAGGTATCGAGGCTGCCCCAGTGGCATTCGCCACGTCTTTCCGGGAAGTTCGGGGCGTTTTGGGCGCTCTTTCCCGGTTTCGCGTATTGACGAGGTCGATTCATCCGGCGATTGTAGGGACATTCCGCAGGTCCCAGCCGTTTCCTTGGCGCCGCGGAAGCCTACCCTCCGCTTGCGAATCAATCGCCGGCAACCGAACCTCGACGCTTTTCCTCCCTTCCGAGGTGTGAGATGTCCCTGTTTTTCCGTCGTCTTTTGGCGTCCGCTATTCTTGCCGTCGGGCTGTTGCCTGCGGCCGGAGCCCGGCTTGGCGCGCAGTCCGGCACGATCACCGGGACGGTGACCGACGCGTCGACTGGAAGGCCCCTCGGCAATGTCGGCGTGAAGGTGCAAAGCGCCGGCGGACCGGCGTACGGTGCGATCACGGGCGCCGACGGGAGCTACCGCGTGGCGAACCTCGCGGACGCGTCCTACACCGTGACGGCGCGCCTGATTGGCTATGAAAGCAAGGCCCAGCTGAATATCCGTCCTGGCCAGAGGGCGAATTTCGCATTGACCCAAGCGACCACCACGCTCTCGCAGACCGTCGTTACGGCGAGCCGCTCTCGTCCTGAAAAGGCGCTCGATGCGCCCGCGCAAATCTCCGTCATTTCGAGCGAGCGCATCGAGTCGACGCCGGCGGTGACGGTGACCGACCACCTGCGCAGCACACCCGGTGTCGACATCAACCGCGGCGGTATTGCACAGGCGAATATCGTGGCGCGTGGCTTCAACAACGCGTTCAGCGGCTCCATGCTCATGTTGCAGGATTACCGCTTCGCCGGCGTGCCGTCGTTGCGCGTGAACGTGCCGTTCCTGTTCACCGGCACCAACGAAGACATCGACCGCATGGAAGTCCTTCTCGGACCGGCGTCGGCGCTGTACGGTCCGAACAGTTCCAACGGCGTGCTGCATGTGATCACCAAGTCGCCGTTCAATGCGCAGGGAACCACCATCAGCCTGGATGGTGGTGAGCGGTCCGTGATTCGCGCCGGTGTGCGCACGGCACAGAAGCTGAACGATCAGGTGGCGTTCAAGCTGTCGGGTGAGTACATGCAGGGTAGAGACTGGGAATACAACGATCGCAGTGAACCGGCGGCCTTCCCGTCGACGGCCAACGTCCCGGCCGCCCGTCAGGGCAGGGCGAACGCCCGTGACTTCGACCTGCAGCGCTTCACTGGCGAGGCCCGTCTCGATGTGCGCCCGACGGAGAGCACCGAGGCGATCACCACGCTCGGCTACACCAACGTCGGCAACGCCATCGAACTGACTGGTGCCAACGGATCGGCGCAGATCAAGAACTGGACCTACCTGAGTGTTCAGCAGCGCTTCCGCTGGAACAAGCTGTTTGCGCAGGCCTTCCTGAACAGCAGCAACGCCGGCAACGACAATGCGCAGGACGGCAGCGGCACGTTCCTGCTGCGTTCGGGCCAGCCCATTGTCGACAAGTCGCGCGTCGCGGCGGGGCAGCTGCAGCACGGCTTCGATCTGGGCCAGAAGCAGAGCTTCACGTACGGCGCCGATTACATCTGGACGAATCCGCAGACGGGCAGCACGATCAACGGCGCGAACGAGGACGTCGACAACGTGACCGAGTACGGCGCGTACGTGCAGTCGACGACGCGCCCGAGCAAGTATGTCGAGGTGCTGCTCGCCGCACGCGGCGACGGGAACAACGTCATCGAGGGCAGCTTCTTCTCGCCCCGTGCCGCGATCATTTTCAAGCCGGCCGAGAATCAGAATATCCGCTTCACGTACAATCGGGCCTTCTCCACGCCGGCCAACTTCTCGTTCTTCCTCGATCTCATCCAGACGCCGAACGTCGGCGGTTCCGGCTTCGACATCCGGGCGCGTGGCAACCCGCCCAGGGAAGGCTTCCAGTTCGGGCGCAATTGCAACGGCAGTGCGCTGGGCTCGCTGTGCATGAAGTCGGCGTACGCGAACGGGGGCAACTTCACCGGTGTCTCGGCGGCTGCCGCGTTCCCGGGCGCCATTCAGGCCCTGTCGCCCCGCCTCGTGCCGGGCATCGCGGCGGCGCTGCAGGCCAACGGTTTCACGCCGGCGCAGGCCTCGGCGCTGGCGGCCGGTGCCGTGCAGTTCCTCGGCAGCCGAGCGCCGACGAGTGCGGATCTCTCGTCCCGCGTGTCCTATTTGACGGCCCCGACGACTGCCGTGACCGACGCCCAGCTGCAGGACATCCGTCCGCTCGCCGCGTCGTTCAACAATACCTATGAGATCGGGTGGAAGGGCATTCTCGGCAACAAGTTCCGCTACGATGTGTCGGCGTGGGGCCAGGAACGCGGTGACGTCGGCACGTCGGCGGCCTTGGCCACGCCCAACGTGTTCTTCGGCAACCCGCAGCAGCTCGGCGGCTACATGGGGCAGCAGCTTGGGGCGTTTTTCGCATCGCAGCCGCTCGGCTTGACCGGCGCCCAGATCCAGGCACTGGCGGGCGGTGTGGCCACCGCGCTCACGCCAAGCGTTGCTGGGCTTCCCGTTGGCGTTGTGACCTTCGCCAACCAGCCGACCACCGCCAATGCTGTGTACGCGACGTATCTCACCTCGGCCGGCAGGATCTGGATTCGCGGTGTGGACATGGCGCTCGACGTGACCGCGACCGACCGCGTGACCTTGGACCTGGCGTACAGCTACCAGAGCCGCAACGTCTTCAACGGGATCGATGGTGGTAACAACCAGCCGCTCATGTCCAACTCGCCGACGTCGCGCGGATCGCTCGGCATGCGCTACAAGAACGAGAGCAATGGCATCGGCTTCGACCTCCGCGGCCGCTACAGCGAGTCGTATCCGGTGAATTCGGGTGTCTACGCGACGAGCGTCGCATACCCGCTCGCTGCGGGCCAGGCCGGGGCGGTGGCTGGCGCGACGGGTGGCGCCAACCGCTGCAGCCCCGCGCCGGCCGGCACCTTCTGCTACGAAGATGTCCCGGAGGCGTTCTTGGTCGACGCGCAGGTCTCCAAGCGCTTCGAACTTGGCGGACAGCGTCTCCTGTGGTCGCTCAACGCTACCAACTTGTTCGATAACCGCGTGCGGACGTTCCCCGGTGTACCGGAGATCGGCCGCATGGTCATGACCCGTATCCAGTACTCGTTCTAATCGACGGTATGCGGTTCGGGTCCTCCCACCTCGCGTCGAGGTGAGTTGCGACGGGGTGGCACCTTCGGGTGTCGCCCCGTTGTCGCACGCCCGGGTGGCGTGTGCGTCGCGTTATCTTGCAAAGCATGATCCTCCTCGATCCGCTCGCCCGTCCCGTCATCGGCCATCGCGGGAATCGCGCCCACGCGCCGGAGAACACCCTTCCCAGTTTGCTCGAAGCCGTGGAGTCGGGCGTCGATGCCGTAGAATTCGATCTGCATGTCAGCAGAGACGGCGTATTGGTGCTTATGCACGACGAGACGCTCGATCGCACGACAGACGCGCAGGGGCCGGTGGCGGCACGTACGGTGGCCGAACTCCGCGGGGTCGATGCCGGGGCGCGTTTCAGCAAGAACGGACGGGACTTTCCCTGGCGCGGCCGAGGCGCGGGAATCCCCACGTTCGACGAGGTGATCGACGCGTTACCGTCGACCCTGCCGCTGATCATCGAGCTCAAGACACCGGTCGCAGGCCCGCTCCTCGTGGCGGCCATCGCGAGGCATGCGTTGACGTCGCGCATCATCGTGGCGGGGTTCGACCCCGAGAGTACGCGGATGCTGCGGGGCGGGGCGGTCGCGCTCGGTGCCAGCACGCCAGATGTCGCATCGCTGTGCGTGTCATCCTTGTTGCGGCGGCGGGTACCGGCCTCGTGGTATCGCGCCTTGTGTATCCCGCCTGTGTATCACGGAATCCCAGTGCCCATTGCCTCGATGGTGCGCGCCGTAAAGCCGAATGGGGTCGTGACGCATGTGTGGACGGTCAATGACCCGTCGCAGGCCCAAGCGCTGTGGCGACGCGGGGTGAATGGCATCATCAGTGACGATCCCGCCCTGATCCTGGCGGCGCGCCCCGGCGTGTGACACGTTGGGGCGCGCGACCGCCGCGCCATGCGTTCGTATGGCACTGCGGGCGAAGAAGTGGTGCGACTTTTGTCAGAGGGGGGCGATAGACTCGCTCCATGACGAAAGCGCGACAGGATTTCGGGCTCCTTGGTGAACGCATCGCGGCGCGTTGGCTCATGCGAGAGGGGTGGCAGGTCGTTGCGCACCGTTTTCGCTGCGGCCATCGCGATATCGATCTGGTCATGCGTCGCCACAACGAAGTGGCGTTCGTAGAGGTCAAGGCCAGGCGTGGCGATCAATTCGGCTCCCCGGTCGAGGCGGTCCACTACCGCAAGCGTCGGGAGCTGGAACGTTCGGCCCAGGTTTGGGTCGATCGTCATGGAACGAGTAGCCTGCTGTACCGGTTCGACGTGGTCGGTGTGCTGGTAATCGGGCAAACTGTCCGCATACGCCACATCCCCAATGCCTTCCGGTTGTCCTGAATTCGGGCACTTGCAGGAGTTGTCCACATCGCGGTTTCTTCGTAGTTTATTCGGGTCTTGGTCCTGTCCGCGTACTCCCTAGATTTTCGCGAGCCAGGGCATGGCAGCTTCACTCCTTACGACGGCGGTCCTCATGGCGGGTTCGGTGATTACAGACGACAAGCGCAAGGCCCTGGCGCTCGCAGTCGCGCAAATCGAGAAGAGCTGCGGCAAAGGTTCGATCATGCGACTGGGTACAGACTCCAAAGTCCGCGTCGAGTCGATTCCGACGGGGGCGATCAATCTCGATGCCGCGATCGGCGTGGGTGGTATTCCGCGCGGTCGTATCACTGAGATCTACGGTCCGGAGTCGAGCGGGAAGACGACGCTCTGTTTGCATGTGGTCGCCAATGCGCAACGCGCCGGTGGCGTGGCGGCGTACATCGACGCCGAGCATGCGCTCGACACCGAATATGCCAAGAAGCTTGGCGTCGACATCGAGAACTTGCTCATATCTCAGCCGGACACGGGTGAGCAGGCGCTCGAGATCTGCGAGATCCTCGTGCGTTCTGGCGCCGTCGACGTCATCGTGATCGACTCGGTGGCGGCGCTGGTGCCCAAGGCCGAAATCGAGGGGGACATGGGCGACTCGCACGTGGGCCTGCAGGCGCGTCTCATGAGCCAAGCGCTCCGCAAGCTGACCGGAGCCATCGCCCGCTCCAAGGTGTCGGTGGTATTCATCAATCAGCTGCGCGAAAAGATCGGCGTCATGTTCGGCAACCCGGAAACGACCACGGGTGGAAAGGCGCTCAAGTTCTACGCATCACTCCGCCTCGATATCCGTCGCATTGGCCCAGTCAAGGAGAAGGAGGACGTGATCGGGTCGCACGTCCGGGTGAAGGTGGTCAAGAACAAGGTGGCGCCGCCGTTCAAGCAGGCCGAATTCGACATCATGTACGCCGAGGGGATCAGCCATACCTCGCTGCTCGTCGATATTGGCGCCGAATCGGGGATCATCGACAAAGCCGGCGCTTGGTACAGCTATGGCTCGCAGCGCATAGGTCAGGGTCGCGAGAACGCCAAGATGTTCCTCAAGGACAACCCGGCGCTCATGGCGGAAATCGAAGAGAAGGTAAAGGTCGTGTTGGGGGTCACCGCGCCGGCGCCGAATGCCGCGCCTGAAGACGTGGAGGAGTAAGCACCGAGTCGGGTACGTTCGAGACTCGTGCGTCAGGGCCGAGGGGTTGCTTGCGGTGGGAAGTGGTGCCCGGATCACCACTCCTCATCGTGAGTTGCCCCTCGGCTCTTTTCTGCCCATGACAGACACCCCTACGCTTCACATCAAGGCGCTCCGCGAGTCGCCCCGGCGGCCCGGGCGCTATCTGCTCTCACTCAGTGATGGCCGGCAGCTGGTCGTCGGCCTCAGTGTGCTTTCGGACACCGGTGTGACGCGCGCCCTTGTGCCCGTCTCGCCGGAAATGCTCGAGCACCTTTGGCACGAGCATGTCATTACCGATCTGGCCGACCGCGCCGTCGACTTTCTGGCGCGGGGACGCCGTACGCGGCGGGAGCTCGAACTCCGGCTGCGCAAGCGCCAGGCAACTCCGGCGCAGATCGGGGAAGCACTCGACCGACTGGAGCGATCAGGCATGCTCTCCGATGAGTCGGTAGCGCACGCCGAGGCCGCTTCGCGACTTCGGCGCGGGGAGGCGCCGGCTCGGGTCACGCAGCAGCTCCGTCGAAAGGGCGTTGCCGGAAGTACGGTGCGAGAGGCCGTCGCCGGCGCCATGGAGGACGATGGATTCGACGAAGAGGGGGCGTGCCGGGCGGTCGCACAAAAACGGGTCCGTTCGCTCAAGTCCGACGATGCGGTGGCCGCAGAGCGTAAGCTGCTCGCGTTTCTGCTGCGGCGCGGGTACAACGGGGGGATCGCCCGACGGATTGCTCGAGAGGTGCTGCATCGTCGTGAGTGAGCCGCTGCAGTCGCACTCCAAGTTGGCTATATTGCGGGACTTATGCTCGCTGCCGAAATTCGCGCCCGATTCCTGGCCTACTTCGAAAAGAACGGCCATGCCATCCGTCCGAGCTCCTCGCTCGTACCCTCCGACGACCCGACGCTGCTGTTTACCAACGCAGGGATGGTCCAGTTCAAGAAAGTGTTTCTCGGCATGGAAGACGCGCCCGATGGAAAGCGGCGCGCCACCACGTCGCAGAAGTGCGTGCGTGCCGGTGGAAAGCACAACGACCTCGAGCAGGTCGGCCACACCGCCCGTCACCACACGTTCTTCGAGATGCTCGGCAACTTCTCGTTCGGTGACTACTTCAAGCGTGACGCGATTCGCTTTGCATGGGAGTTTGTCACTGACGAGTTGAAGATTCCGCGCGAACATCTGCGCGTGACGGTCTTCCATGAAGACGACGAAGCCCGTCAGCTGTGGAAGGAGGTGGCGAACGTGCCGGACCATCGCATTTACGGACTCGGCGCCAAGGACAATTTCTGGCAAATGGCCGATACGGGGCCATGTGGTCCGTGCACCGAGATCTACGTCGATCTCGCCAAGATGGCACCGGACTGGGCGTTCCCTGCGAACGCGTCGGGCGAGTGGACGAATACGGAGATCTCCGACTACTCGCTCGATGGGTTCGTCGAGGGGGCCGAGGCGGGACGATTCCTCGAAATCTGGAATCTCGTCTTCATGCAGTACGACCGTCAGGCGGACGGGACGTTGGTGCCGCTGCCCAAGCCCTCGGTCGATACCGGTGCTGGGCTCGAGCGGATCGCGGCCGTCATGCAGGGCGTTACCAATAACTTCCATACGGACAGTTTCCGGCCGCTCATCGAAAAGGTCGAAGAGGTCGTCGGGATCAAGTATCCGTATCGTCCGGGGGTCGGCCTTGGCACGGCGGTCGGCAAGGACGGCAAGCCCATCGATCCTGCATCGTTCCGCGTACTCGCCGACCATGCGCGCGCGGTAGGCTTCCTGCTCGCGGATGGTGTGTTCCCGAGCAATGAAGGGCGCGGATATGTGCTGCGTCGCATCTTGCGCCGCGCCGTCCGACACGCGTGGCTGCTTGGTCGCCGCGAGCCGACGCTCGTGCACGTCGTGGATACGCTCATCGAGCACATGCGCGACCTGTATCCCGAGTTGCACGTGCGTCGCAAGCACATCCTCGAAACCACGCGCGCAGAGGAAGAGCGCTTCTTGGCCACAATCGATGCCGGCATGTCACGCTTCGAGGAGCTCGCGCCGATCGCTTCGACCCAGGGGTCGTCACAGCTGCGCGGTACGCTCGCGGGTGAAGATGCCTTCCGCCTATACGACACGTTCGGATTCCCGATCGACCTCACCGAGCTCATGGCTCGTGAGCGCGGCTACCTCGTGGATATTTCCGGCTTCGAGGAGGCGCTCTCCGCGCAGCGCAAGATGTCGCAGGATGAGCGCAAGTCGAAGCAGATCACGGTGAGTGCCGATGATTTTGCAGACCCGACGCAGTGGTCGCACGATCAGCAGCATGCCGAGGGCCTTGGCCGATTTGTGGGCTACGACGTGATCGAGGTGGATACGCTCGTCACGGCGGTGCGTCATCTCGCGGACGGTCGTGTGGCGGTCATGTTGCGCGAGACGCCGTTCTATGCGGAGTCCGGCGGGCAGGTGTCCGATCACGGCACGATCACAGGTGACGGGTGGTCGGTCGTCGTGAATGAAGTGCGTAAGCTCGAGGGGCGCATCGCGGCCATCGGTACGGCAACCGGCACAATCACGTTCGGGCGCGCACACGCGGCGGTCCCGCGCGATCGTCGTAATGACACCGAACGTCACCATACGGCCACGCACTTGCTGCACGCTGCGCTTCGCACGGTGCTTGGCGAGCATGTGCACCAGGCCGGCTCGCTCGTCTCTCCCGATCGTTTGCGCTTCGACTTCACGCACCATGGCCCCGTGACGGCCGAGCAGCTTGCGACCATCGAAGCCGAGGTGAACACGGGGGTGTGGGCGTCGGTGCCGGTACACATCGCCGAAGATTCGTACACGGCGGCCGTGGCGCGCGGCGCTATGGCGCTTTTCGGCGAGAAGTACGGCGACGTGGTGCGTGTCGTCGAAATCCCGTCGCTGTCGGTCGAATTGTGTGGCGGTACGCACGTGCGCAACACGGCCGAGATCGGCCTCGTGCGCATGGTGAGTGAAGGTGGTGTCGCGGCAGGCGTGCGTCGCATCGAAGCGGTGGCGGGGCCGCGCGCCTTCCAGTTCATGGCGGATCGCGAGCGCGCGCTCTTGCAGGTGGCATCGCGTCTCAAGGTCCCGATGTCGGGGATGACCTCCGGCATGGACCAGATCGACCGCAAGCTCGACGCGCTCCTGGAAGAGCGGAAGCAGTTGGAGAAACGCCTGGATGAAGCGATGCGCGACGGCGCGCAGGGGGGGGGGCAGGCGCAGCAGCTCGCGGCACAATCGACAGATGTGGGCGGCACGCGATTCGTGGCCTCCCGCGTCGATGTGCCCGACGTGAAGGCGCTGCAGGCGCTCGGCGACGCGGTGCGCGAGGCGCTTGGCAGCGGCGTGGCCCTGTTGGGGGCAGCGCTGGCCGATGGCAAGGGGGCGTTGTTGGTGGTCGTCACCGATGATGCGCGTGAACGCGGTTTGCGCGCGGACACCATCGTGCGCGACGTCGCCGCGACCGTTGGTGGCCGTGGTGGCGGCAAGCCGCACATGGCGCAGGCCGGCGTCGATGCGGCACAGATCGATACGGCGCTGGCGGCCGGCCGGGACGTCGTCGCTCGTCTTGCGGTGGCGGGATGACGAGCGCGGCGGCGACGATGGCGACCGCCACGACGGTGGGGGAGTGGATGGCGCGAATGGATCCCGCGCCTCCACCGGCGTTGCATGTGCGGTTGTGCGAGCTGATTGGTGCCGCGGCGTCGCGACCGGTATCGGAAGTCCCGGAAGCGTGCCTCGAGGCAGGGGAGCAGTTGCTCGACGCGTTGCTCGCCTCGGGGGCCACGACGCGATCCACCGCGCTCGATCTGCTTGCTGTGGACTCGCTCGTCACGTATGCATTTCAGGCCGCCGCCGACGATCCAACGAGACTGGAGGAGCGTGCGGCGCGGGCCATGGCGCGCATTGCCGCGCTCCCAGGAGCGCTCGAGGGGTGAACGTGCGCGTCGGTGCGTGCGGCGGCGGCGGCGGCCGAGAGGTGTACCACCGGCAAACGTGGGGGGACAGATGATCGATATACATACCCATCTGTTGCCAGGCGTCGACGACGGTTCGCCGTCATTCGACGTATCGCTTGCCGTACTCGAGCGATTCGCCGAGCAGGGCGTGACGACATTGGTCTGTACGCCTCATCTCAATGCCGGGCAAGCCTCGCAGGCTCCTGTTGCGCGTCATGAGGAACTGTTTGCAGAGCTGCAACGACGAGCGCCTACAGGAATGTCCCTGCAGCTCGGCTGGGAAATCATGCTCGACAGCCCGAATGTCGACCTGACGGCCCCCGACCTGTCGCTCGGGCGCTCCCGTGCGGTTCTCGTGGAGTTCACACGCGGGGGTTTGCCGCGTGGCGCGTCGGCCGAGCTGCGTCGCATTGCGCGCGCAGGCCGTACGCCGATTCTCGCGCATCCGGAACGATACTTCGGCTGCACGCTCGATGCTGTTCGTGAATGGCGAACGATGGGTGTCGTCATTCAAACCGACGCGTCGGTACTCATGGGCCGGGGGGTTCCCTCCGATCTCGCGCGTGACATGCTCGCCGAGGGGCTCATCGATATCCTCGCATCGGATAATCACGGCGACTCGCGCTCATTGGCGAGTGCGCGCGAGTGGTTGCTCGAGCGCGGTGGTGAGGAACAGGCGACACTGTTGACCTTCGCGAACGCCGACAGTGTGTTGAGCGACGAGGATCCGTTGCCGGTGCCGCCCCTCCGGCCCGGTGTCCGAGACCGTGTGAAACGCCTCTTTGGTCGCTGAGTCGACCTTCCCTTTCTTGGCTATACATGAGCACTGAAACTTCCGCCGCCGGTGTTGTCCCGCTGCTTGGTGCGCTTCGTGAGTTGGCGGAGACCGCCGAGCGTACGGCGGCTCAGCTCGAGCAGGACATCGGGCAGGCGTTGCGCCTGGTCCAGCAGACCGTGGCTGGCGGTGGCACGCTGCTCTTCTGCGGCAATGGCGGTTCGGCCGCCGATGCGCAGCATATGGCGACCGAATACGTGGTCCGGTACATGCGGAACCGACGTGCGTATCCCGCCATTGCCCTGACGACCGATTCCTCGTTGTTGACGGCAACGGGCAACGATTTCGGTTTCGATCACATCTTCGAACGGCAGATCGACGCGTTGGGGAAGGCTGGCGACCTACTCATCATTCACTCCACGAGTGGGAACTCGCCCAATGTCCTGCTTGCCGCCGATGCGGCCCGGGCAAAGGGCATTCCTGTGCTCGCGCTGAGCGCCAAGGATGGTGGGGCACTGAAATCGCGCGCTGACCTGTGTATCGTGGTGCCGACGTCCCGGACAGACCGCGCACAGGAGATTCACCTGTGCATTCAGCACGCCATCTGCGATGCCGTCGAGGCGACGCTGTGATCTCCCTGACCGGAAAGAAGGCGCTGGTAACTGGCGGCGCGCGTGGCATCGGTGCGGCCTGCGCCAGACTGCTGGCCTCGGCAGGCGCCGACGTCGGTATCGCGTACCGGTCGCGCGCGCTCGAGGCGGAGGCGCTGGTGGCGGAAGTGCAGGCGATGGGCGTTTCCGCGTTCGCTTTCAAGGGGGATCTCTCCACGCGCGCCGCGAACGAGGCGTTTGTGGCCGAAGCCGTTTCGCATTTCGGACACATCGACATCTATGTCGGCAATTCGGGGATCTGGCCTGACGTGGCGGTTCCGGTGGAGGAGCTCACTGATGATCGCTGGCACCAGACCATTGCCACGAATCTCGATGGCATGTTCTTCGGGGCCCGCGCGGCGGTTCGGCATATGCCGACTGGAGGTCGGTTGGTGTTGATCTCCAGTACCGCCGGGCAGCGCGGTGAAGCGGGTCATGCCGATTACGCCGCATCCAAGGGGGCAATGATCGCCTTCGTGAAGTCGCTCGCCGTCGAACTTGGCGCGCGGGATATCACGGTCAATAGCGTTGCCCCTGGTTGGGTCGACACGGAAGCGGTCGTCCGTCCATTCTCGACGGGGCGCGAGCGGATCGAATCCAACATTCCGTTGAGGCGTGTGGCGAGCCCGGCGGACATTGCCGGCCCCGTGCTCTTTCTTTCGAGTTCGTTGGCCCGTCACATCACGGGAGAGATTCTGAACGTGAATGGCGGGAGCGTGCTCTGCGGGTAACCCCGGCGGACACGCCAGCCTTGCGGCCTCCGGGCCAGGTCGTCGAAATCGCGCGTACATTGCAGGACGCCGGTTTCGCGGCGTGGTGCGTCGGTGGCGCTGTGCGCGATGCCTTGTTGGGGCTGGCGCATCTCGATTGGGATCTGGCGACCTCGGCGACTCCGCAACAGGTGCGGCGCCTTTTCAAGCGGACGGTGCCGGTTGGCATTGCGTTCGGCACCATCGGGGTGCTCGACCGTGAGGGCCGCATGCACGAGGTCACGACCTTCCGGCATGACGTGCAAACCGACGGGCGCCATGCGGTCGTGCAATTTGGTGCCTCGCTCGACGAGGACCTCGCGCGGCGCGATTTCACGATCAACGCCATCGCCTACGATCCAATCGCGCAGGTGCTGCACGATCCGTTCGATGGTCGCGGAGATCTCACGCGTCGTTTGGTTCGTGCGGTCGGCATGGCCGACGAGCGCATGCGAGAGGATCGCTTGCGTGCACTGCGCGCCATCCGCTTTGCGGCGCGTTTCGACTTTGCCATCGACGTGGATACGTGGAAGGCGATAGTCTCGAGCGCGCCGCATCTGACGCGCCTGTCGCCGGAGCGTGTCAAGCAGGAACTCGATAAAACGATGGAGCAGGTAGCACGTCCGTCGGTGGCATTGACGCGGTGGCGCGACAGCGGTGCATTCGCGGTATTGATCCCCACGCTGGCTGCGGTGCCCGACGCGTCATTGCGCGCCGTCGACGCGCTGCCGCTTCCGGTTTTGGCCTCGCGGCCATTACGCAAGCCGCTACGCTTTGCGGCGCTCTTCAGCGCGTGTGAAGGCGAGGGCGCCGAACACGCCCTGAGGGCCCTACGGTTCTCCAATCAGGACGTCGCCACGATTGCTTCCCTGGTCGACCGATACGGCCGGTTCGGTCGGGATCTTGGCGTCTCACTGGCACAAGGGCAGGTGCCTACGGACGCCGTGCTCCGACGGCTTGCGGCGTCGGTCGGGAGGTTGCGAGTGTCTGCGTTCATCCGGCTATGCGTGGCCTGCTGGCAGCCGCTGCCGGACGCGTCAGGTCGCGCGGCAATGCGGCGCGTGACGCTCCGTCTCTACCGCCGGTTGATGCAGATTGCGTTTCGCGATGCCATCGAGATTGCCGATCTTGCAGTTGACGGTGATGATCTCCGGCGGGCCGGGATTGCAGCGGGACCGCAACTTGGCCGAACGTTGCAGCGGCTGATCGACGCCGTTATCGACGATCCAACGCGTAATACGCCTGCGACGCTGCTCGCGCTGGCATTGGCGCATGAGTGAACTCAGTTCGTTCGAGCTGGCAGAGGCTCCGCGTTTTCGCGCCGGAGCCGACTGGTTCGTGGTCAGCCGGGATCGCAATATCACCTGCATTCGTGTGGGGACCACCGCTGAGCGTGTGGTGGACATGCTGCATACCCTGAGCGTACACCTCGATCCCGCAGTCGATGTGTGCATCGAGGACGCGCGCACCGGTCGTCGGTGGGCGGGCGCGCTTCTCGCGCTCCCCGACGTGCGCGAGACCGTTGGGCGACTGCGACTGTCGCTCGCGGCGTATGGTGGTGTAGACGTCTCGCTGTTCACGGACAGCGACCAGGTGACGCTGACGCCGGAGATGTCGCTCGTGATTTATGCCCGCACCGATCGTTGGGCCTTTCTGCTCGACGGGATGGGGCTGGTCGAGCGCGCTGCGGTACCCATGCCAAGCTGGCTGCCGCAGCGTAGTGCATTACGACCGCAACCGCAGCTCGCGTACGCTCTGCAGTCTGCCGCCGAACGGTTGGGATTGACCGAAGAGGAGGGCCCGTGAGCAAGAGCGCGGGAAAGTCCGGCGACGGCCCGTCGTTATTTGCGCCGGGTAGCAGGGCTGAGCCATTGGCGGCGCGCATGCGCCCGGAACGACTCGAAGAGGTGTTGGGGCAGCAGCACCTGCTGGCTGCGGGCCGTCCGTTGGGCGACGCTATTCGGAACGGCAGTATCGGCAGCGTGATCCTTACGGGCCCGAGCGGAACGGGCAAGACGACCATCGCCAGTTTGATCGGATGCTACACGCAGCAGACGGTCGTCGTCCTCAATGCCGTTACTGACGGAATTCCGCGGCTGCGGGACATCGTGGTGGAGGCCACGCGTCGGCTCAACGTCGATGGTCGGCGCACGCTGGTCGTGGTTGATGAGATTCATCGCTGGGCGAAGTCGCAGCAGGACGCGCTACTGCCGCATGTCGAGAACGGAGTGCTCTCGTTGTGCGGCGCCACGACCGAAGTGCCGGCATTCGCCGTGGTGGGCGCGCTTCTCTCGCGCTGCCAGGTGTATGCCCTGCGCCCACTGCTCATCGACGATATCGTCGCCGTGGTCGAGCAGGCACTCCGTGATCGTTCGCGCGGCCTGGGGGCGCGGGCGTTGCAGGCGACTCCTGACACGTTGCGCTGGCTTGGCGGGCAATGCGATGGTGACGCCCGGCGTGCGCTCGGCGCTATCGAAGCCGTGTCGAACATGTTGCCCGATGGTTCGGCCATCAGTGTGGAGGCGCTGTCGGCATCGCTCGGTGTGCGGGTGGTCGCATACGACCGCATCGATATCGACCGTCACGCCATTTTGTCGGCATTCCACAAGTCATGTCGTGGCTCCGATCCGCATGCCGCCCTGTACTGGTTGGCACGGGCGCTGTTGGCTGGTGAAGATGCGCAGATGTTTTTGCGTCGACTTGCCGCGATCGCGACGGAGGATATCGGACTGGCGGACCCCGACGCGCTGCAGGTGGTCGTGACCGCGTGGGAGGCGTATCGTCGGCTTGGCCCCGCCGAAGGGGAGCGCGCCGTGGCTCAAGCAACGGTATACTGTGCCACCGCGCCCAAGTCCAACCGGCTCTATGTGGCATGGCGCGCGGCGCAGGAGGCGGCGCAGGCCACCCCCTCTGAGCCGGTTCCGGCACACCTGCTGAACTCCGAGATGCATCTGCGTGCCGATGAAGCCCGACGGGTCCCTTATCAGTACCCGCATGACTTTCCTGGCGCGTTCGTGGCGCAGCCGTATCAGCCCGACGTGCTGCAGGGGCGTACCTACTACGAGCCTGGTCCGTTCGGTGAAGAAAAGCGCATGGCCCAGCGACTGGCGTGGTGGGCCGCGCGGGGCGGACCACCGGTCGGGCCGGCGGGTACGAATCCTCCTGCAGTGTCCGCTGAGCGCGTGAACGACTCGTCGATCCCCGGAGAAATCGCATGACCTTTCGCATGAGACAGACGGTGGCCGCTGTTGTGGTTGCCGCCACCACCACCGGAGCCGCCGGCTGCGCCACCCTCGGGCGCGCCACGTTCAAGGAGCCAACGGTCGCGCTCCGCGAGTTCAACATCACCGGCCTCGGCCTCACCGGCGGAAGCGTCGACGTTGTCCTGTCGGTCTACAATCCCAATGGCTACAAGCTGGACGCGCTCAAGATGACCTATCAGGTGGACGTCGATTCCATCACGCTCGGCGACGGGGCCCTCGATGGGCGATTCGTCGTGCCGCAGAAGGATTCGTCGCTGGTGCGCCTCCCCATCCGTTTCACCTACGCCGGACTCGGTGCCGCCGGTCGGGCCCTCATTCAGTCGGGCACGGTCAACTACCGGGTGCGGGGCGAATTTACCGTCGACACGCCGCTGGGCAACTTTACGCGTCCCTATGATCAGAAGGGGCGCTATTCGTCGGTGGCGGGCAACAGGTAACCCCCTTCGCGTCTGCTCCCATTCCGTATCTCTTTCACGCGGGTTCCGTCACATCAGTCGCGAGCCGATCAACCTCACGCAGCCCGTCGAACGGGCCATCCTCGTCAGCGCACCGTTCAAGCGGAGCTCTGCCAAGCATTTCGTCGATGAGCATTTGCAGGAATTGGCGCGGCTTGCCGACACGGCTGGCGCCACGGTGGTGGGAACACTGACGCAGCAGCTCGACCGACCGCACCCTGGAACCTACTTGGGGAGCGGGAAGGTCGAGGAGCTGAAGCATCGTATCAAGGAGCTTGGCGCCACGCTCGTCATCTTTGACGACGAGCTGTCGCCGGCGCAGGGCAAGAACGTCGAGTTGATCGTCGCCACGCGTGTGATGGACCGCGCCGAGCTCATTCTCGACATCTTCGCCACGCGTGCACGCTCGAGTGAGGCGCGCATGCAGGTGGAGCTCGCGCAGCTCGAGTACTTGTTGCCGCGCCTCACGCGCATGTGGACCCACCTCGAGAAGATGCGTGGCGGTATCGGGATGCGCGGTCCCGGCGAAACGCAGCTCGAAACCGACCGGCGCCTCATCCAGCATCGCATTCGCATTCTCAAGGAACGCCTGGCCGATGTGGAGCGTGCGCGTGAAGTACAGCGGCAAGGGCGGCACGCGCATTTCCGCGTCGCGCTCGTGGGATACACGAACGCCGGCAAGTCCTCCATCTTGCGCAGCATGGCCAACGACACGGACGTGTTTGTCGAAGACCGGCTCTTTGCGACGCTCGACCCGCTGACGCGAGAAGTCGACGTGGGGGATGGCTACACCGTGCTCCTCACCGATACCGTGGGGTTCATTCGCAAGTTGCCACACCACTTGGTCGCCTCATTCCGCGCCACGTTGGCCGAAGCGCGCGAGGCCGATCTCCTGCTGCATGTCATCGACTCGAGCCACCCCGCATGGGAAGAGCAGCGCGACGTCGTGGACGGTGTGCTCAACGATCTCGGTTTGTCGGGGCGCCCGCTCACGTATATCATGAACAAGATGGACGTGATTTCGGACGATGAAGCGGCTTCGGTGCGGGAGCGAGTGGCGAACCTGATGCCGAACTCGCTGTTCGTGTCGGCGCTCGCGAAGGACGGGCTCGATGGACTGAAGGCGTCCTTGCTTGCGAGCATGCGCAACCAGCGTCCCATTCTCGAGGTCCACATTCCGGCCGCGAACGGTCGGCTCATGGCCGAGGTGCACCGCGATGGCGAGGTCCTCGAACAGCGCGCGGATCACGACATGATCGTTCTGCGGGCACGGCTCGACGAGCGTTCCATAGGCCGTCTCCGGCAAGCGGGCGCCCGCATCATTGTCACGCAGGGGGTAACGCGCTCAAGCTCCCCATCGATCAAGGCCGTGCCGCTTCCCTGACGCCACGTGGCATCCCGGAAATCACAAACGGCCGGTGATCGTCGGATCACCGGCCGTTTACCATGGGCGCGCAGGGACTCGAACCCCGGACCTCTGCTGTGTGAAAGCAGCGCTCTAACCAGCTGAGCTACGCGCCCGATACGCTCCGCGCCACCACCATCGTGCATTGGCGGGCGGATCGAAAACGTAACGGACGGGTTGATGCCTGGGAAGCCCCTCCGTCATAAATCGTCACTTCCATCACGCCCCCCTGCAGACTACGCGGGGCAGAGATGGTCCGGGTGGGACTTGAACCCACGATCGATCGATTATGAGTCGACTGCTTTAACCGACTAAGCTACCGGACCGTTGGCCAGAAGCAGGCCACACCACACCTACGCTGTAGTTTCGGGATATTCAGCCGTTGGCGCCAGTCCCGGCTGTCCGCATGCCACCGCCGGTCCGTGCGCGCCGGCCAGCTCTGCGACGTGCGCATCGTACGCATCGAGGACCTCTTCGGCCGTGACGGTCGCCGCGCCCAGTTTGCCGACCTCAACCCCTGCGGCGTAGTTCGCCACTACTGCCGCTTCGAGGGTCGTCGCACCGGCCGCGAGCATCGTGGCGAGATACGCCGTGACGGTGTCCCCCGCGCCGACGACGTCGTACACCTCCCGTGCCGTCGTGGGAACGCGGTGCACGACCCCATCGGCCGATACCAGCGCCATTCCACGCTCACCGAGCGTCAGGAGGAGGTGGTGCACGCCGAGGCGCGCAAACGTGGTGGGAAGCGCGGCGGGGTGGTCGAGATCGACTGCGGCGCCAAGGGCGCTCTCCAACTCCCGGCGATTCGGCTTGAAGACGGTGGCTCCCCGGTAGGCAAAGAAATTGCGGAACTTCGGGTCGACCACGATGGGAAGATTGCGAGACTGCGCCAGCGCGATGGCGCCCTCGATGACCGCCGGCACCAGCACGCCCTTGTTGTAGTCTTCGAACACCAGTGCGGTTGCCTGCGGCAAGGTGCGCTCGATGGCGTCGAGCACGCGTTGCACATCGGCTGCCGCCAGATCGCCGTCGTCCTCCTCGTCGAAGCGCACGAGCTGCTGCGATCGCGCCATGACGCGGGTCTTGGTCGTCGTCGGGCGATCCACCGTCACGAGCGAGCGCGATTCCATGCGTCCGGCCTGGAGGCGCTCACGCAGCGTGTTCCCCGCAACATCGTCACCGACGACCGCCACCAGATCCCCTCCCGCTCCGAGGGCGGCGACATTCTGCGCGACATTGGCGGCCCCGCCGAGCGCCAGCTTCCGGTCGCGGACGCGAACGACCGGCACGGGGGCTTCCGGGGAAATGCGGTCGACCTCGCCGCGAAGGTAGACGTCGAGCATGGCGTCGCCGACGATCACGACGTGCTGGCTCCGAGCCGCCGCCAGCAGCGCCTCGAGACGGGCGCGATTGATAAAGGGCGTCATGCGCTAAAGCTACATGAACAGTAGCTTGGCTGTGATGACTTCCCCCTCAGCGTCTCCAGCCGCCGCTCCTCGCACATCGCCACTGCTCGTGTTGGCGCTCTCGGTCGTCGGTATCTCCTTTGCCGCGCCGTTGATTCGGCTGTCGAACGCCGATCCACTCGTCATCGCCACGTGGCGCCTCGGCTTCTCCATGGTCGTGGTGGCGGCGGCGCTGCTGCTCGGGGGCGGGTGGCGCGAATGGCGGCGGTTGGCGACGCGTGAGTATTTGTGGGCGTTTGGCGCCGGCGTCATGCTCGCCACTCACTTCTGGTCCTGGAATGCGTCGTTGCGCTATACCAGCGTGGCGGCGTCGGTCGCACTGGTCAATCTGCAGCCAGTCATCATCGCCATTGTGAGTGCGTTGTGGTTACGCGAGTCACCATCGGGGAAGCAGTGGGGCGGTATCGCGGTCGCCGTGATCGGCGCCCTCGTGGTGGGTGTAGCCGACGTGCCCGGTGGTTTGGCGGCCATCGGGCCCGCGTTGCTGGGGAACGGCGAAAACGGATCGCGGGCGCTCTTTGGCGATTTGCTCGCGTTGCTCGGTGCCGTGACGGCCGCCGGCTATTACCTGGTGGGCCGTCGGATACGGCAGCGCCTGGCGCTGTGGCCATACGTCGCACTCGTGTACGGCGCGGCGTTCGCGGCGTGTGTCGTGCTCTCGCTCGCCACGGGCAAATCGCTGGCGCCGCAGCCGCCTCGGGAACTGGCCATTTTCGCCGGGCTTGCTCTTGGGCCCATGCTGATTGGCCATACGGGGATGAACTGGGCCCTCGGGCATCTGCCGGCTTTTCTGGTCAACCTGACCACCCTCGGTGAGCCAATCGGCGCCACCCTGCTAGCGGCGGTGTTGCCAGGGATTGCCGAGATTCCTGGGCCTGGCACGATGGTGGGCGGTGCGCTGGTGCTGTCCGGGGTCATCGTGGCGGCCCGGAGATAGGGGCCTGGGCGCGGAATGCCCCTCACGGCGGATTCACGCGGACGGGCCGTGTGAGGGGGGGCGGGGTTATCTTTGTGGCGTGTGGATACCTGATTCCTTCGCCAACCAGCCTCTCGGCGCCAATTCGGCCTCGGCGCCCCGCATCGGCAACGGATTCGGACCGCCGCGGCAGACACGCACGCTCGACGTCGTGGTGTCGCGGGGGGGGACGGTCGAGTCGCGGCACCGGGTGCATGCGGCCGTGGTTTCGGCTGACGGTGTTCTGGTCGACGCGGCGAGAGATCCGGAATTGTCCGTGTGGTGGCGCTCATGCGCCAAGCCGTTTCAGGTGATGCCGCTGCTCCGCAGTGGCGGATTCGACGCGTTCGGCTGGGGCATCGAAGAGTTGGCCCTCGCGTGTGCGTCTCACGGGGGTGAGCCAGAGCACGTGGCTGTTGCCGCGCGCATGCTCGAGCGACTCGGGCTCGAAGAGGGCGATCTCGCCTGCGGACCGCACGAGCCATTGGCGAGTCGCGGTGCGCGTCTGGCGCGAGAGAGTGGGCAGCGGCCGACGCGGTTGCACAACAATTGCTCCGGGAAGCATTCGGCCATGCTCGCCCGCGCCGTGCATCTGGGAGCGTCCACGGCGGGCTACGAGCGCCCTGTGCACGTGGTACAGCGAGACTGCTTGAGGGCGGTGAGTGAATGGACCGGTGTTGCTCCTGACGCGATTCCTGTTGGGATGGACGGCTGTGGAGTGTCGGTGTTCGCCCTCCCTTTGGCGAACATGGCGTGGTCCTACGCGCGACTCGTGCAAGCGGCGGCGGAAGGCGATGTCCCGAGTCGGCGCGTCGTGAGCGCGATGACGTCGCATCCGTTTCTGGTAGGCGGCACCGATCGATTCGACACAATCCTGATGGAGGCGTGCGGAGGCAACGTGCTGTGCAAGATCGGCGCGGAAGGCGTGCACACGTTCGCGATCGTCGATCGCGGCCTGGGCATCGCCCTCAAAGTGGAAGATGGCTCGCCACGCGCGCAGTATCCTGCGGTGCTGGGGCTGCTTGCCGCGTACGATGCACTCCCGCATCCGTTGCCCGACGCGCTGCGTGAGCATGCGCAACGCGCCGTGCGGAATACCCGCGGGGAACCCGTCGGGGTCGTGCGGGTGGGTCATGCGGACGTCGGAGATATGTTGGAGCGTTCGCCATGAGTAACGGGCTGCGTTCGAATGAGCCAACCGCTGACGATTCGATGACAACGGCTGAGCCGCCGCGTGTTATGCTCCGGTCGTTGGACGACGAGACGGCCGCGTTGGTGTATCTCGCGGCCGTACTGGCCGGTGGGAGCGAACAGCAAATGCGGCTGGCGCTCACGGCCGTTGTCGGTGTTGTCCGCACCGCGTGGGTCGAAGAAGTCATTCTGCAAACGTATCTGTTTGCCGGATTCCCACGGGCGCTGAACTCGGCCCGGGAATGGCGCCGTATCAGTGGGGTGAAGGCACCGGAACAGGATGCCTACGCCATCGATGATCCGGCCATCCGCCGGTCATTCGGCGAGCGCACCTGCTCGACCGTGTACGGTCGTTCTTATCGGCGGCTGCGGGACAATATCCACGATCTCCATCCGGCACTCGACCGGTGGATGGTGGAGGACGGGTACGGCAAGGTGTTGTCGCGCGCGCCGCTCGATTTGGCGCGCCGTGAGTTGTGCGTGATGGCCGCCTGTGCCATCGCGAGGCAGGATCGCCAACTGCATTCCCATCTGCACGGGGCCTTGCACGCCGGCGCGTCGGAAACGACCGTCGCTTCGGCGCTCTCGGTCATCGCGCCACTCCTCGACGCCGACGATGTCGTGCGGTATCGGGGGCTGTGGGCGCGCGTGCGCGGGAAGTGATTTTCTTCGAGAGAGCCAAGAGCGCCCTATGTTCGTCGATCGCGTACTCGTAAAGGTGGAAGCCGGCACTGGTGGTTCGGGCCAGACGTCCTTTCGCCGAGAAAAATATGTCGCCATGGGCGGTCCCGATGGTGGCGACGGCGGACGCGGCGGTGATGTCATCGTGCAAGCGGATCGCAATCTCACGACCCTGCTCGATTACACCTATCGGGACGCCTGGAAGGCCGAGCGCGGTCATCATGGCGAAGGCTCCAACCGCACGGGCCGCTCCGGCGAAGACATCGTTATGCCGGTTCCCCCGGGGACGATCATCCGCGATGCCGCCACCGGCGCGCTGGTGGGTGAGGTCTTGGAGCACGGTAACGAGCTCACGGTGGCCACGGGCGGTCGTGGCGGCAAAGGCAATGCGTTTTTCGTCACGGCCACTCATCAGGCGCCGCGCGAGTGGCAGCCGGGCGAAGAGGGGCAGGCCCGAACGCTCGAGTTCGAGCTCAAACTCATTGCCGATGTCGGGCTCGTCGGCCAACCCAATGCCGGCAAGAGCACGCTTCTCTCCGTCATCTCCGCCGCGCGCCCCAAGATCGGCGATTATCCCTTCACGACGTTGTCGCCGAACCTTGGTGTCGTGCCACTCAGCGATCACCGTTCGTTTGTCGTCGCGGACATTCCCGGCATCATCGAGGGCGCGCACGAAGGCAAAGGGCTCGGCCTGCAGTTCCTGCGACACATCGAGCGCACACGACTTCTGGCGTTTCTCATTCCGATTGACGCGCTCGATTGGCAGGCGGAACTCGACCAGCTGCGTCATGAGATTGCCGCGTACTCCGAAGAACTCGCCCGCAAGCCGTTCTGTGTCGTGTTCTCCAAGCTGGATTTGCTCGGTGAACACTACATCCCCGAAATCGATTCGCGCGGGGCGTTCGCGATGTATGCCATGAGCGGTGCGGGACGGATGGGGCTCGATGTCATGCTCGACGGCTGGTGGAGCCAGATTCTGGCCATGCGTGCGGACGCGCTGAAGCCGGAGCAGGATGCACAACTTCTTCCCTGAGTCACGCGCCGGTGACGCCAGGCAGGCGCTCGATGCGTGGTGTCTCTCGCCGGAGTCTGCGGTGTATCCGGAGCGCCTGCGCGCGCTGAGAATACCGCCGAAGCAGCTGTGGGTGCGAGGCACACTGGCGATTGCCGAGCCACCGGCGGTGGCAATCGTGGGGACACGCCACGCCACCCCGTACGGGGTACGTGCGGCCACGGCCATCGCCACCGCGTGTGCTCGCGCGGGCGCGTGCATCGTGAGCGGACTCGCCAAAGGCATCGATGGGGCGGCGCATCAGGCGGCACTGACGGCGCGTGGTCGGACCGTTGCCGTGCTCGGAACCGGTATCGATCAGTATTATCCTAGGGCGCATCGGGCGTTGCAGGATCGCATAGCCCGCGAGGGGCTGGTGATGAGCGAGCTCGGTCCCGGTGATACGGGACACGGCGGTTCTTTCCCGCAGCGGAACAGGCTGATCGCTGCGCTGGCGGATGTCACCGTGGTCGTGGAGGCACCGGAAAGCAGCGGCGCCCTGAATACGGCGCGGTATGCCCGCGAGTTGTCGCGGACGCTCGCGGTCGTGCCCCATCCGATCGATGCGCCCACGGGTCGTGGCAGCAACGCCCTGCTCAAGCACGAGCACGCGGAGCCGATTCTGTGTCCGGAGGATGTACTGGCGCTCCTTTCCATGGCCGCGTCCCCAACCGCCGGGATCACTCTCGACGGGGACGCCGCCCTGTGCTGGGACGCGTTGCAGCACGGCGCGACACAGTTGGGGGCAATTGCCCGCCACACCGGCCTTGCGTCGCGGCAGGTCAGTGCCGTGCTGGCGCTTCTCGAAATCGACGGCCTTGTCACGTTCGATGCGGTGGGGCACGCCAGACCTGCCGCTGGACTCGGATGAGTCGGATGGCCGTTTTGGACCGCGCCTCGGAACCGCAGCGCTTGCCGACGTACGAGCACCTCTACCTGCACGTGCCGTTCTGCGCGCGCCGATGCAGTTACTGCGATTTCGCCATTGCCGTACGGCGTGAGGTGCCGTGGCGAGCTTTTGCCGAGAGCGTGTCGCGTGAGTGTGAGATCCGTCGGGTCCGCGAGCAGTGCGGGCCGCTGCACACCGTCTATCTTGGCGGCGGTACCCCGTCACGGCTTGGTGCCGATGGCGTGCGCGCCACGCTCGACGCGCTCCGTTCGCATGTGCAATGGAGTGACGACGCCGAAGTCACGCTCGAAGCCAATCCCGAAGATATCTCGGTCGAAACCGTGGCAGCCTGGCGTGAGGCCGGCGTCAATCGCCTCAGTATCGGGATCCAGAGTTTCGACGATGCGGTGCTGTCGTGGATGCATCGCGTGCACGACGCGAGCGCCGCCCTCCGCGCCGTCGACGCCGCGCGCGCGGGGGGGATCGCGGCGTTCTCGCTCGACCTGATTTTTGCGACGCCCGATCGGTTGGCGCGGAACTGGGAGAACGACCTCCACCAGATCATTGCGCTGGCCCCGGATCACGTGTCGCTCTACGGCTTGACCGTTGAGCCTCACACCCCGCTGGGGCGGTGGCATGCCCGCGGAGAAGAAGCCGAGGCCCCCGAAGAGCGCTATGCGCACGAGTTCCTGAGTGCTCACGCGCACCTCGTCGATGCCGGTTTCGAACACTACGAAGTCTCCAACTTCGCGCAGCCTGGGCGACGGGCGCGGCACAACGGCGCGTACTGGCGGGTCGTGCCGTATCTGGGACTGGGGCCGTCGGCGCACGGTTTTGATGGGTCGACCCGTCGCTGGAACATCGAGGCCTTCGCCGGTTGGCAGCGCGCGGTGAACACGAACATCGATCCCGTCGGCGGGGCGGAACACCTGACGCCGTCGAACCGGAGGGCGGAGATGGTGTATCTTGGGCTGCGGACGGTCGATGGGCTCGAGGTCACGGCCGAGGAGGTGGCTCATGTCTCGGCATGGGAACGCGCGGGATGGGGGCAGGTGCAGTGTCGAGGCGCGCAACACCGGCTGGTGTGCACGGCCGAGGGGTGGCTGCGCTTGGATGCGCTCGCCGCCGACTTGACAGCGTTTCGCCGCCACTCGTAGGCTTGGTCTTATGGCACGGGATATGGTGAGCAGCGGCGAACTCTCCGAGCGGGAGCGGCAGGTGCTGGAAGCGGTGATCCACAGCTACGTGGCGACGGCGGAACCCGCCGGCTCGCGCACGCTGTCTCGCCGCTACGGCTTGGGTATTTCCCCGGCCACCATCCGCAACACCATGAGCGACCTCGAAGAGAAGGGGTTCCTCTTCCATCCCCACACGTCGGCCGGCCGCATTCCTACCGACAAGGCCTACCGCACGTACGTCGATTCCTTGATCCGCGTCGATCCTCTCTCGGGTGAGGAGCGTCGCCGACTCGAAGCGGATATTCACGGCAGCGGTTCGGCCATTGAAAACATTCTGCGTCGGGCGGCGCAGTCCCTTGGTGTCCTCACGCAGGAGCTGGGTGTTGCGCTCGGGCCGCGATTGGATCGCGCCACGCTGCGCCAGGTTGAACTGGTGCGCGCGTCCTCAGACCGCCTGCTTATGGTGCTCAGTTTGAGTGGGGGGGCCGTCCGCACGATCTTCGTCGAAGTGCCAGGCGTCATTGCCGACGACGCGCTCGTCGGCGTGACGATCGTGCTCAATGAGCGCCTCGCCGGGTTGACGCTGGAACAGGTGCGCACCTCACTGGCGTCGCGCTTACGCGACGTGTCGACCACGCCCGACGCGGCGGAATTGCTCAATATCTTCGTACAGGAAGGCGATCAGGTCTTCGGCCGTGCCGTTGCCGATCCGCTCGACACCGTGGTGTTGGGACAGACGTCGTTGCTCGCCGATCAGCCCGAGTTCGCCAGCGGGGAGCGGCTGCGGCAGCTCATCGCGCTCACCGAGACCCGGCAGCAGCTTGGGACGCTCTTGGGCGCGCGGTCGGCCGGCCCGGGGATCTCGATCACCATCGGCAACGAACATGGTGATCCCAGGCTCGAGCCGTTTACGGTGGTGACGGCGGAGTATCAGGTGGGGAGTCTCAGTGGAGTCATTGGCGTGATCGGCCCCACGCGCATGCCGTACGACAAGGTGATCGCGTTGGTGGAGCACACGTCTCGGCTCGTCTCGGACCTCCTCTGCTGACGTCGCGCCGACCGGAGGCCCCCTGAGGGGTCGGTTGGGTTAGCTTTAGCGGTTCATGCCGCCGGCCGCCTCTTCCCGTCACGGGAGCGCGGGGCGCCGGTCGATTCTTGCAGCGTTCGCATCACACGACTATGGCTGATTTATACGCGGTGCTTGGCGTTCCGCGCGACGCATCCGAAGAGGACATCAAGAAGGCGTACCGACGCCTGGCGATGCAGTGGCACCCCGACCGCAACGGTGGGTCCAAAGACGCCGAAGAGAAGTTCAAGACGATCACCGAAGCGTATGACGTGCTCCGAGACCCGCAGAAGCGTGCCGCCTTCGATCGGTACGGTGAGGCAGGGTTGCGTGGCAGTGGGGGACAGTCGGCGTATGAACATGTCGATCTCTCCGACGCGCTCAACATCTTCATGCGCGATTTTGGCGGCTTCGGCGACCTGTTCGGCGGCGCGGCTGGTGGACGGCGTTCGGGCCCGCGGAGCGGGTCGGACATCAAATTGCCATTACCGCTGACACTCACCGAGGTGGCGACGGGGGTGGAAAAGACCGTCGTGCTGAAGGTGCTCGAAGGGTGCGACACGTGTGACGGGTCCGGCGCGGAGCCCGGGACGAAACCGCAGGGCTGTGGTACCTGCGCCGGTGCCGGCGAAGTGCGTCGGGCGCAACGCTCGTTCTTCGGGCAGTTCGTCTCGGTCGCGCCGTGTCCGACCTGCGCGGGCGAAGGCGTCGTGGTGTCGTCGCCGTGCAAGAAGTGTCGCGGCGAAGGACGCACCCGGGCGGAGCGGACCCTCAAGATCCAAGTGCCGCCTGGGGTCGCAACCGGTCAGTACATGACGTTACGGGGGACGGGGAACATCGGGCCACGCGGCGGAGCGCGTGGCGATGTGCTCGTCGTGTTCGAAGTCGAAGATGACGAGCGTTTCGATCGCGACGGCGAAGACTTGTTCTGCGAGGCGCTCGTGACGTATCCGCAGCTCGTCTTTGGCGCCGAAATTCGCGTGCCGGGACTCGTCAGCGACCTGTCACTGCGGGTGCCGGCTGGTACGCAGAGCGGCACGATGTTTCACCTGCGCGGTCGCGGTCTGCCGCGCGTGAACGCATCGGGAATCGGTGACTTGCATATCAAGGTGCAGCTGTGGACGCCGCAAAGTGTCGACGGCGACGAGAAGCAGGTGATCGAGCGCCTGGCCGCCATGCAGGGACAGGCGCCGGAGCGTCGCGAAAAGGGCTTCTGGTCGAAGATGAAGGAGGCGCTCGGTGCCTGAGCAGGCGCCCGACGCGCACGAGCGCTGGATCAGCGTGCGGGTGCTCCCCGGAGCGGGGGGCCATGCACGCGAGGCGTGCATGGCCGCGCTGTTCGAGGTCGGCGCCCAAGGCATTCATGAAGACGGAGCGTCACTCGTTACGCATTTTCCCCCGGGAGTGGATCTGCAGCCGGTTCACCGCGCGGTCACCGAGGCCGACGAATTGGCCACCATCGAGACGTCGCCTGTGCCGGACATCGACTGGAGCGAAGCGTGGAAGGCGCGCATCACGTCTCATCATTTGGGTGCGCTGACCGTAACGCCGCCGTGGCTCGCGGAAGGTATGGACCCCGCGTTGACGATTGTGATCGAGCCGGGCATGGCGTTCGGGACCGGCGAGCATCCGACCACGCGCGGTGTTGTGCGCCTCCTTCCCGCCCGGCTGGCACGGGGCAAAACCGTGGCCGACCTCGGCGCGGGGAGCGCCGTGCTCGCGATCGCGGCGGCAAAGCTCGGGGCGGCTCGCGTGTATGCCATTGAGCGTGATGGCGACGCGATATCCGACGCCGAACAGAACGTGCAGCGCAATGCGGTGGCGCACCTCGTACATGTGTTCGAGGGCGATGCCGGCGCGTTGCTGCCGCTGGTGGCGCCGGTCGACCTTGTGCTGGCGAACATCATTTCGTCGGTGCTCATCGAACTGATGCCCGTGATTGGCGCGGCCGTGCGGGCGGGCGGGAGTGCCATCCTGAGCGGCATCTTGCTTGAGGAGCGGGCGACGATGCTCAGCGTGCTCGCTGGGCACGGGTGGCGTGTTCTCGAGGAAGACGCGGAGGATATCTGGTGGTCGGTGTCGATCGAGAAGGTGTAGGGGCGGGGCGTCCCCAGTTCGTCACCACGGAGCGGTTCGTCCAGGGCGGGACGGTGGTGCTCGACGAATCGGCGGCGCGCCACATGCGGGTGCTCCGGCTCGGGGCTGGTGCGGTGGTCGGCGTCCGCGACGGGCAGGGGGCCATTGGAGTTGGTTACCTGGTGCTCCTGACCAAACAGCAGGCGCATATCGAAGTCACCGCCGTGAGCCGGGTGGATCCGTTGCCGGCGGTGCACCTTCTGGTGCCGGTGGCTGATCGTGACCGGATGCTCTGGTTGGCGGAAAAAGCGGCCGAACTGGGTGCCACGAGTTGGCGCCCCATTCTCTGGCGTCGGTCGCGGAGCGTGTCGCCGCGGGGGGAGGGGGTGAACTTTCAGGCAAAGGTGCGGGTGCGGATGGAGGGGGCGCTGGCGCAGGCGGAGAGTGCCTGGCTCCCGCAGTCGTTCCCGGAGGCCAATTTGGAACGGGCCATTCTGGCTGCCCCCCGCGGCGATCGCGTGGTGCTCGATCCGACGGGCGTTCCCCTCGTGGGGCCGCAGGCCGCGCCACTCAGCCAACCCTTGGTTCTCGCGGTGGGCCCCGAGGGGGGCATCGAACGCGATGAACTGGCGGATCTCGAGCGCGCGGGGTTCCGTCGCGTCAGTCTGGGACCCACCATCCTGCGCTTCGAAACGGCGGCGATGGCCGCGCTTTCCATGGCGCGGACCAGCCTTGGCACCACGCGTCTCCCCGACCCTGACTCTGTCTCCGACGCCCACGAGCGGCAGGATTTCGCATGAGCGACAACTGTGTTTTTTGCCGCATAGCGGCTGGTGCCATCCCGGCGACCATCGTCGCCCAGAACGAGCTGGCGCTGGCGTTTCGCGATCTCTACCCGCAGGCGCCGGTGCATGTACTGGTCATTCCGCGGCGCCATGTGGCGTCGCTGGCGGTTGCCGACCGGGGCGAGGAGGTGGCGGCGGTGCTGGCGCTGGCGGCCGCCGTGGCCCGGGCGGAGGGGCTCGAGGACAAGGGGTACCGAGTGGTCACCAACGTGGGTGACCACGGGGGACAAACGGTCCACCATTGGCACCTGCACGTGTTGGGTGGGCGGGAGATGACATGGCCCCCAGGGTGAGGCCAAACGCGCGGGCCGATTCTCGCGCTTTTGTGATGCTGGGCGCCGCTCAGCTCGTCAAGTAAGTGCACTGTTGGTCCTTGACCGCCGGACTGGGGTTGTCTAGCATTAGAGGCTGGTCCGACCTTGGTCGTTTCAGCACGTTCCTGTCTGTTTCTGCTCGTTCCCTGTATTCCACTGCACACGTCGCAATGTTGCGTTGCGAACACAACCGAGGTTCAGTTTGTCGGAAGTCATTATCCACGAGGACGAAAACTTCGAGCGTGCGCTCAAGCGCTTCAAAAAGAAGTGCGAAAAGGCCGGAATTCTTTCCGACCTGCGCAAGCATCGTCATTACGAGAAGCCGTCGGAGCGCCGCAAGCGCAAGATGAACGCGGCCGTCCGTAAGAATCGCCGCACCCGGAACGGGTGAGTCGTCCCGTGGAGGCCAGCGGCAACACGCTGCTGGCTAGGTTGCAGTCGGACCAAGCGTCCGCTCGGCGGGAGCAGCAGAAGGATCGCGTGATGCTCCTCGGCATGATCGTGTCGGAGGTGAAGAACCGCGAGATCGAGTTACGACGGGACGCCACCGATGACGATGTCGTCGAGGTCATTCGCAAAGGGATCAAGAAGCGCCGCGAATCCGTCGAGCTGTATGCCAAGGCGGGTCGCGTCGACCTGCGGGAGAAAGAGCAGCAGGAGGTCGCGCTGCTCGAAGTGTACTTGCCCGCCCAGGTGGATCCGGCCGAAGTGCGCGCGGCGGTGCACGCCGCCATCGGTGCCGGTGCCCTGAACGTCGGAGCCGTGATGGCCCGCGTCATGCCCGCGTTCAAGGGACGCGTCGACGGCAGTGTCATCAACGCCATTGCGCGCGAGGAAATCGCGCGCGCGTAACGCCGGCAGGCGCCGGCTTCCAAGCCGGACTCCATGAACGCGCACGCGCTCGGCATTCTCGAGTTTCCACGCCTACTGGCCCACGTGGCCGGTCGCGCCTCGTCCGCCCCAGGGGCAGCTGCAGTTCGGGCACTCGCGCCACGTGCCGATCGCCAGTGGATTGACGCGGAGCACGCCCGCGTGAACGCCGTGCGCTCCTTCGTCACGTCCGACGTGGGGTGGCCGAGCGAACCCATTCCGGAGCTCGCCGAACCGCTGAAGCGCTTGCGCATCGAGGGGCTCACGTGGACCGCCGTCGAGCTGCTACAGGGAGCCACGCTGTTGCGCTCGTCGCGCAAGATGCGCGACGCGTTGCGGGATCCGCGCCGACCGGCGCTCACGCTCGCCTTCCTCGCCGGGTACGCGCAGGCCCTCGTGGACCTGCGGGCGCACGAGGACGCGATTGGCCGAGCGATCAGCGACGATGGCAGCGTGCGGGACGAGGCCTCGCCCGCGCTGCGCCGTGTTCGCAAGGAACTGCGGCAGGCCGAAGGCGAGCTGACCCGAATTCTGGAGCGCGAGTTGGGGAAGCTCGAGCCCCACCATCAGGTGAGCGACCTCTCCGTCACCATGCGGAACGGGCGCTGGGTGATCCCCATGCGCCGCGAAGCCAAGGGGTATGTCGGCGGTATTGTGCATGACAGCTCCGGGACGGGAGCGACCATCTTCGTGGAGCCGCCGGCGGCCGTCGAGTTCGGGAATCGCGTTCGCGAGCTCGAAATCGAAGAGCTCCGTGAGGTCGAGCGAGTATTGCGCGCGCTCACGGAGCTGCTGCATCCGTACCACGACGCCATTGTCGGCGCGTTCGAGGCGCTGGTGGCGCTCGACAGCCTCTCTGCCCGCGCGCGGTACAGCCTCGAAGCGAACTGCGCGTCGATGACCTTCTGTGCGCCGGCCGACGGCCTCGCGATCGTTGATGGACGACATCCGCTGTTGCTTGCCAAAGGCACCAAGGTGGTACCCTTTGACCTGACGTTGGCGCCCGCCGAGCGCACACTGCTCGTGTCCGGCCCGAATACCGGTGGCAAGACGGTGCTGCTCAAAGCGATTGGATTGCTCTGCATGATGGCGCAGGCTGGTGTGCCGGCCCCCGTGGGAGCGACGAGCACGTTGCCGGTGTTCGACGACGTATTCGCGGATGTCGGCGACGAGCAGAGCATCGAAGCGAGCCTGTCGACGTTCAGTGCGCACCTCAAGAATCTCGGCGAGATACTGCGGTCGGCAACTGCCGATTCGCTCGTGCTCATCGATGAACTGGGGTCGGGCACCGATCCCGCTGAAGGAGCGGCGCTTGGGGGCTCGATTCTCGAGACGCTGACGACGCGCGGTAGCCTGACACTCTCCACCACACACTTGGGCCAGCTCAAGTTGCTGGCGACCGATGTGCGTGGCGTCGTGAATGCCTCGTTGCAGTTCGACGCCGTGGAGCTGGCGCCAACGTATCGGCTGCTGAAGGGCGTACCAGGACGAAGCTACGGGTTGAGTATTGCGCGTCGCTTGCAGCTTCCCGAAGCGGTGATTGCGCGCGCCGAGGAACGGCTGCCCGACGGTGAGCGGGATATGGCCGTGCTGCTCGCCGATGTTGAGACGCGCGAAGCTGCACTTGCCGATCGCGAACGGCTCGCGGAGCGCGAGCAGGAAAAACTCCGCGCACGCGTCGCCACCGTGAGCGATCGGGAGACCAAAGTGCGCGAGCGTGAGCGCGAGGCCGAGCGCACGGCGCGGCAGGATGCCCGCAAGTATCTGCTCGAGGCGCGAGCGCAGGTGGAAGCGGCGATCGCCGAGGTGCGCGCACGTGCGGCCGAACAATCGGCGGTCCTCGACGAGGCGGCGCGCGCGGCGCGGCGCTCCGTCGAGGAAGCCGCTGCGGCACAGGGGCAGGCGGTCGACGCCGTGGCGCAACGGGCGGCACGTGATCGCGCGCGGCGCGCACAGAAACAGCAGGGTGTGCCCGCAGTGGGCGTACCGGCCACTTCCACGGTGTCCTCGGCACAACGCGACCTCCCGCTCGCCGAGGGGGACCATGTCCTCGTGGGCACCCTCGACGATAAAGTCGGGCGCATTGTCAGCCTGCGTGGCCCCGATGCACGCGTCCTCGTCGGTTCACTCACGGTCAGTGTACCGATCAAGACGCTCACCCGTACCATGGCCGCGCCGCCGCCGGTCTTCAAACTCACGCTCGCGGGGGATATGGCGGAGGTGGAGCCGGTGCGTGAAGTGGATGTGCGCGGGATGCGTGTAGACGAACTCGACGATCTGGTGCTGCAGGCGCTCGACGCCGCAGTACGGAACGATCTGCGTGAGTTGCGGATCATTCATGGCAAGGGCACGGGGGCGTTACGCTCACGCGTCGGTGAGATGCTCCGGAAGGACACGCGCGTTACCGGATTCCGGCTCGGAGCATGGAACGAAGGTGGCGCTGGTGTCACTGTAGCCGAACTGGCGTAATCGCGGTTGATTAGCGCATGCAACCGAGCGCGTCGCGGATGATGCCCACATGATCGCCGACGAGATTGTCGAGCGGGTCCGCCAGGCGGCGGATATCGTGGAGATCGTCAGCGAGTTCGTGCCGCTCAAGCGTTCCGGGGCCACCTGGCGCGGCCCGTGCCCGTTTCATCAGGGGAAGAACGCCAACTTTTCGGTCTCACCCACGCACGGGAGCTATCACTGTTTCGTGTGTCACGAGAGCGGCGACGTCTTTACTTTTGTGCGCAAGCGGCTGGGCATGGACTGGCCCTCCGCTGTCAAGTTCGTTGGCGAAAAGGTTGGCATCGAGGTCATCGACGCCCCGCGACGCCAGCAGGCCCCCGATCCCAACGCGCCCAACTACGAGGCGCTCTCCGCTGCCGCCGAGTGGTTTCAGCGTCAGCTGCTCGACGACGAGGTGGGCAAGAGCGCGCGGGCGTATCTCACGACGCGTGACCTTGACCCGCACGCGTGGCAGAAGTTCGGTTTGGGCTTTGCACCCACCGATGCCCAGGCGCTCCGGCGGTATCTGCATTCGCTCGGGTACGACGACGCGCGCCTGCTGGAAGCGGGATTGCTGGTGTTGCGCGAAGGCGAGACGGCACCGCGCCTCCGCTTTCGTGGCCGCGTCATGTTTCCCATTCTGGACGAGCTGGGGCGCACGGTCGGCTTCGGCGGCCGCGCCATGGGCGATGGTCACCCGAAGTATCTGAACAGCCCGGAATCGCCGGTCTTTCAGAAGCGGCGAACGCTTTATGGGCTGCACACCGCCAAGCAGGCCATGCGCCGGGTCTCGCGGGCGATCGTCGTCGAGGGCTATCTCGACGCCATACGCCTCGCCCTCGCGGGGATCGAGGAGGTGGTGGCCCCGCTGGGCACGGCACTCACGGAAGAGCAGGCGCAACTGCTCGTGCGTTATGCCACCAATGTCTTCCTGCTGTACGACAGCGATGAGGCAGGCCAGAAGGCCACGTTCCGCTCGGGGATGGAGCTGCTCCGCGCCAGCGCCTCGGTGCAGGTGGTGTCGTTGCCGGATGGCGAAGATCCCGACACCTTCGTGCAATCGCGGGGCCGACCGGCCATGGAATTGCAGTTGAGCAATGCCATCGATCTCTTCGATCGACAGATACAGCTCCTGGAGCGCCGCGGGTGGTTCGTCGACCTCCGTCATCGTCGCCACGCTATCGACAAGCTGCTGCCGACTATTCGCGCCGCGCGTGAGCCGCTGACGCGGGCGATGTATCTCGCGCGTCTCTCCGAGGCCACGCACGTGGACAGCCCCACGCTGTCCGCTGAGGCGGACGCCTTGCCGGATCCGGAGCTGCGCCGGAGCGCGGCGCGAACGACAGGGAGCAATGGTGGCCACGATGCGGACGGAGCACCCCCGCCGTTCGACAGGCCGTTTCCCGAGCAGACGGACGACGGGCAGTATGCGGAGCCGGCGCCGCTGCCGCCGCCTGTCTCCGAGCCGCGGCGCCCGTGGACGCCGGGAAAGAAGAAGGGGTACAAGCAGGGCCCGGAGTGGCAGGCGACGAACGTGCCGCCCCGTCCGCGCCGTGACGACCCACTCGAGCGCGCGCTGGTCCGCGCCATGCTGGGGGATCGGGGGGTCGCGGAGCGCGTGGCGGAGCGACACCCGCCGGATGCCTTTCGTGAGCCCCGCTACCGCGAGCTGTTCGAGACGCTGCTGCATGCCGCGCTCACCGACGATCTCGAGCAGATTGCCGAGCGGCTGTCGCCGGAGGCGATGAAGGTGCTCCGTGAGCTCACCGATGGGGGAGCCTATGAAGCGGGGGCGGCCGACATCGGACTCACGCTTGGCAAACTCGACGCACGGCTGCTGGAGAACCGTGTCGACGAGATTCGGGACGCGATACGCACGGCAACGCGCGAGGAGCAGGATACGTTGATGCGGGAAAGGCTGGACCTCGAAGCAGAAATCCGTCGCTTGGTACCAATACGGTCGCCGCGCAGCAAGCCCAAGAGATAGGAACCACCACGTGAACCCTGATATCGAAACGTTGCTCGCCGTGCAGGAGGACGATGCGAACATTCGGGCCATCGAAGCCCGTCGCGATGCGCTCGCGCCGCGACTCTCGCTTCTCGACGCGCGCCAAAAGCGCGCGGTCGAAGAGGTGGCGCGTACGGAGGCGTCGCTCGAACGCGAGCTCACCCGTCAGCGCCTGCTCGAATCGCGCGTGTCGGAGACACGGGCACGCCATGAGCGGTATACGGCGGTACTCGACGGAGCCGAGCGACTGCGCGAGGCGGCTGCCGCCGCCGCGCAGGTGGAGGGGACCTTGCGTGCGCTCGCCGATGGCGAGGGCGAAGCCGTGGTCGTCGCGCGCCGGGTGGCGGATCTGCGCACGGCACTCGCCGCGCATCGCGAGGTGCTGGCGCAGGTCAGCGCGGATCAGGGAGACGCTCGCACCGAAATGGAGGCGGCACGGGCAGGGATCGAGGCGGAACTGGCAACGGCCCGGGCCAAGCGCCACCTGGCGGCTGGCGCGGTGAGCCCGGGGCTGTTGTCGAAGTACGATCGTATCGCCTCGCGTCGACAGTCCGCGGCGCTGATCGAGTTGCGGGACTTCTGTTGCAGCGCCTGCGATACGGCCATTCCGCTGCAACGGCGCATTGCGTTTTCGACCGGATCGGTGATTGAACCCTGTGAAGGGTGCGGCGTCCTGCTGTTCCAGCGCCCGGTCGCCGAATAACCGACGGTGCCTGCAACGTCGTTCCGGCGGCGGGCGTCCTGCGCGCCGTCAGGCCCTTGCCCTAGATTGTGCGGGTGACTGCCTCGACACTTTTCTCCTCCTGGCGAGGCGCGGACGCGCCCGCGCTGCGCCCAGCGGCGCGGTGGGTACCCATTGGCGTGCCGCCGGCTGCGGTGGTAGAGCGACTGCAGCGTGAGTTGCTGCTCCCCACCGAGGTGTGCCGCCTGCTCGCCTCTCGTGGCTACGAGACCGCAGACGCGGCCAAGCGCTTCTTGCGGCCACGTCTCGAGCATATCGAGGCGCCCATGCAACTGCACGATGCCTCGCGCGCCGTGACGCGCATTGCCGAGGCAGTGCGTGGGCAGGAGATCATCTTCGTCCATGGTGACTATGACGTCGATGGCATGTCCTCCACGGCGCTCCTTACGCGGGTACTCAGGGGCTTGGGTGCGCAGCACGTCGTCCCGTTCGTCCCCCACCGGTTGACCGACGGCTACGATCTCGGTGCGGCCGGCGTTGCCGCCGCGCGTGGCGCCAGGGCCAGCTTGGTCATCACCTGTGACTGCGGTACCAGCGCCTACGCGCCGGTGCAGGAGCTCATGGCAGGTGGCGTTGACGTCATCGTCACCGACCACCACCTGCCCGGGCACGCCTTACCGCCAGCGTATGCGGTGTGCAATCCACGGCATCCACTCTGCGCGTCGACCGACAAGGACCTTGCCGCCGTCGGCGTGGCCTACAAGCTGTCGCTCGGTCTCTGTGACGCGCTCGGCGCATCGCCGACGTTGGCGCATCGCCAACTTGATTTGGTGGCGCTCGCGACAATTGCCGACGTCGCGCCGCTTCGCGGGGAGAATCGGGTCCTCGTGCGCTACGGCCTCAAGCTGCTTGCCGAGACCACACACCCGGGACTGCGGGCGCTCATAAGGTCTTCGGGATTGGAGGGGAAGCCGCTGACGGCGGGACGCGTGGGGTTCGTGCTCGCGCCGCGCCTCAACGCCGCTGGGCGGATTGGCGATGCGAAGCTTGGTCTCCGGCTCCTGTTGGCCGAACGCGAAGACGAGGCCAACATCATTGCGCGCGAGCTCGAGGAGCTCAATCGCGCCCGGCAGGAACTGGATCGTGGCGTGCTCGATCAGGCCATGCGTCAACTCGATCAGCCGGCCATGCGCGACCGGTATGCGCATGTGCTGCATCAGCAAGGCTGGCATGCTGGCGTCATCGGCATTGTGGCGTCACGGATCGTCGAGGCGACCGCGCGGCCAGCCGTCTTGGTGGCGGTCGATCAGGGCGTCGGCAAGGGGTCTGGCCGCTCTATCGGAGCGTTCGATTTGCACGGGGCGCTTGGCGAGTGCGCCGATCTGTTTCAGCGCTATGGCGGGCACCGCGCCGCCGCCGGACTGACCATGGACGCAGCGCAGTTGCCGTCGTTTGTCGAACGGCTCGACGAAGTGGCGCATGCGCGGTTGAGCCCCGACGATCTCGTCCCGGTGCTCCGGGTCGATCTCGAGGTCCCCATTCACGACGTCGGCGAGTCACTCGAGAAGCTTGTCCGCCACTTCGAACCGTTCGGCATTGGGAATCCGGCGCCGATGTTTCGAGTGTCTGGCGCCCAACTGTCCAGCGCGCCGCGCAAGGTTGGGAGCGACGGACTCAAACTCGCCATCGGGGCGCCTCACGGCGATCTCGAAGCGATCGGCTGGGGGCTCGCGTCGCGGGCCTCGCAGCTGCACGTTGGACGCGGGGTCGACTTGGCGTTCAAGCTCGAGCGGGACGAATATCGCGGTGTTTCACGCCTGCAGTTACGCGTGGCCGACGTGCGCCACGCGGAGGACTGACGGTATGCGCATTATCTCCGGCCGATGGAAAGGACGGCGCATCCAGGCACCCGCTGGCGATGTGGTTCGCCCGACGTACGACCGCGTGCGTGAGTCATGGATGAGCATTGTGCACCCGATTCTCCCCGATGCCCGTGTCCTCGACCTGTGCGCGGGGAGCGGGGCGTTGGGGCTGGAAAGCCTGTCGCGCGGCGCCGCCGAGTGCGATTTTGTGGAGCAGTCGCTCAACGTACTGAAAGTGTTGCAGGGTAATCTGGACGCGCTGGGGGGACATCCGGGGGCTCACGTGCATCGCGAGGACGCGGTGCGTTTTGCGCGGGCGCTTCCCGCCGGTGCGTACGATATCGCGTTTGCCGATCCGCCATATGCCTCGGATATTGCACAGCAGTTGGCCGAGCAGTGGCTCGCGGTTCCGTTTGCTGCGGTATTTGCTGTCGAACATCCGTCTGCCGTTACACTTCCGGCCATCGGCGATACCCGTCGCTATGGTACTACCGCGCTGACCTTTTTCCGCACCTCGTCGTGACGCCAGTTTCGGCTCCCGGGATTGTGACGACCGCCAATCGACCCAGCGGCCCCCTCCTCGCGTTGTACGCAGGTTCGTTCGATCCCGTCACCCACGGGCACGAGGACCTCATCAAGCGGACGCTGACGTTCGCGGACCATCTCATCGTGGCCGTGGCGAACAACATGAACAAGCAGCCACTGTTCACGGTGGAAGAGCGCATGGGCTTCATTCACGAGTGTACCAATGGGGATCCTCGCATCGAGGTGCGCTCGTTCAAGGGGCTGCTCGTGGAGTTTGCGCGTCATCTCGGCGCACGGGTGAATGTGCGCGGACTTCGCGCCGTGAGCGACTTTGAGTACGAGTTCCAGATCGCCCTCATGAATCGACACCTGTATCCGGATCTGGAGACCGTGTTCATGACACCGTCGCTCGACACGACGTACATCAGCTCGAGCATGGTGCGTGAGGTCGCCAAGTTCGGTGGCGATGTGTCGGGGCTCGTGCACCCGGTCGTGGCGGACGCCCTTGTCGGGCGCTACCGCGAGCAGGCGGCCGCGGCAGCTGCTCGCAGCACATGAATGCGCTGCATGACGCCACCCGCGAGTTCCTCCACTCGCTGCACGAGCGGGCGAAGGCCACGCCGCGGACGATCCTGTTTCCCGAGGCGGTCGATCCACGCACTGCGACTGCGGTCTTGCGCTTGCAGCAGCTGGGGTCGGCGACACCGGTGCTGGTGCGGCGCGGTGACGCGCCAACCGGCGTCGTGCCGGTGGGAGGGCTGCTCATCGATCCGCTGACCGATCCGCGGCGCGCGGCCGTCGTCGAGCACCTCTTGGCGCGTCGCGGCAGCAGGGGGCTGACGCGCGAGGACGCTGAGCGGCTCGCGACTGATCCGCTCTACTTCGCGGACAGTCTGGTGGCTTTGGGGGAAGCCGACGGCTGTGTGGCGGGCGCGGTCCACACCACGGCGGACGTCTTGCGGGCCGCGCTGTGGACCATCGGTGCGGCCCCCGGGGTGAAGACGGTGTCGTCGTCGTTTTACTTGATCGTCCCGCCGTTCCGCGGGGAGACCGGGGAAGTGCTCACGTTTACGGACTGTGCGGTCGTGCCCGATCCGTCGGCGCGGCAACTGGCCGACATTGCGCTGGCTGCGGCCGCCGATCGCCGACGCATTGTGGGGGATGAGCCCCGGGTCGCGTTCCTCTCGTACAGTACCATGGGCAGCGCTGACGGACCGTCCGTGAGCAAGGTGCGGGAAGCGGTGGCGATCGTCCGCGAGGAGGCGCCGACCCTGGTGGTTTCGGGGGAATTGCAGGTCGACGCCGCGCTGATCCCCGAGTTGGCGCGCCGGAAAGCGGCAGGGGAGCCGGCGGCGGGCGTGGCCAACGTGCTGGTTTTCCCCTCGCTCGACGCCGGCAACATTGCCTACAAGCTCACGCAGCGCCTGGCCCACGGGTCGGCGCTGGGCCCTATCCTGCAGGGGTTGGCCAAGCCGTGCAGCGACTTGTCTCGCGGTGCGACTGCCGACGACATTGTTCATGTCGCGGCAATCACGGCCTTGCAAGCTGCCCGTGATCCCTGAGTGGCTATCCCTGATCCCGAGTCCGTCATGAGCTTTTCACTGGAACGCACCGACAATGTCGCCATCGTGACGGTCGATGGGCAACTGGTGGTGACCAACCGCCAAGAGTTCAAGCAGGCCATACTCGACGCCGTCGAGCAGGGTGCACGTCTGGTGGTCGTCGACTTCACCGCGTCGGGGTACATCGATAGTTCAGGACTCGGGGCCCTCGTCTCGCTCAGTCGTCGGCTTCGTGAGACGGGTGGTGACCTCCGGTTGGTGGGGCTCAACGAGGACTTGCGCACCCTGTTCGAGCTGACACGGCTCGATGCCCTGTTCCCGTTGTATGCGACGCGCACGGACGCGCTCGCGGCTTCCTGAGTCTGTGGCCACGCGACGGAATCCGCGTGTCCCCACCGTCCAAGGGGCCGCGCGTGGCGAAGCCGCAATGTCGCGCGTGTACCTGGCGGGCGTCTCCCCGGATGCGGTCATGACGCACGTTTCACGGCGTTGGGTGCTCGCCTCGGAGGTTCGCGGCATTGAGCCGGTCGTCGAGGAGGTCGCGTCCCTCTGTCGCGCGGCAGGCTTTTCGGCGAAGCTCTGTCGTCTGAATGTGCCAGTGGCGCTCACGGAGGCCTTGGCCAATGCAATGCTCCGTGGCAACGGGAACGTCGCATGCCGGTCGGTTGTGGTTGTCATCGAGCTCACCGCCGAACGCCTGCTGGTGGAGATTACGGATGAAGGGCGGGGGTTTGATCTCGCGGAAGTGACGCAGTGCCCCAGTGAGGCCGATTGGCTCGAACGCGAAGATGGGCGCGGCGTGTTTCTCATGCGTCAGCTTATGGATCGGGTGGAGAACCAGTGTCTCGACACGGGCCATCGGCTTCGTCTCATTTTACATAAGGCATGACCGAGGTCGCCGCCCTTCTGGCCGCGTTTCTCGAGGCTACGGGGCGTGAGGCCGCCATCTGGGAGCGACGCGAGGGATCCGTCGTCCCAACGCTGCTTGGCGCCTCGACGCCGGCGTTTGCAGAGCGAACCGAGCCGGGCGCCATCGCATGGGACGTCGCGACGTGGGCCCGCGCGCAGGCGCTGCATGCGCAACTCGTCACGACAGGCGACAGCGTAGGCTGGCTCTTTGTTGAGCTGGGGCACGCCCCCGATGCCGACCGTCTGCTCGGCCGATTGCTCCCGGTTGTGCGGCGTCTCGCCCGTGAGCGCGATGGGGCCACACGCGAGCTCGCCGAACGGTACGAAGAGATCAATCTGCTGTACGCCATTGGCGAACTGCTCGGCGGTACCACGTCGGTTGAAGATGTGGCCGACACGCTCCTGGTAGAGCTGGCTGCCACGGTTGGTGCCAAGCGCGCCGTTTTTCTCCATACCAACCGGAGCCTGGGGCTCCTCACGCCGATCGCCTCACTCGGCCTCGGTGACACGTCGTACGAGTCGGTCGCGCTCGATCGCGCCGATCACATCGCAGTTCGGGCGCTTCGGACCGGCGGTGCCTGTACCGAAGATGGGGTGGCGGCCGCTTTGGGTGATCCGGTGTTGTCGGCGCAGGGAGCGCCGTTGCTGGCGGTGGCTATCACGCGCCCCAGCAGTGGGAGCGGCATCGGCATTACTGGCACCTTCGCCGTGCCATCGCGCCGCCCCAATGGGGGATCACTCCCGTTGGGCGTTCTCGTGCTCGGTGGACGCAACGGGGGGGCGCCGTTCAGCGCCGGCGATCGCAAGCTTGCGATCGCGGTCAGTACGCAGATCGGCACCGCCATGCACAACGCGCGTCTCGTTCGGGCGGCGGTCGAACGACAGCAGCTGGCGCGTGAAATGCAGCTTGCCAACGAGTTGCAGCTCAAGTTGTTACCCAGCCCACGCATCGTGCAGCCGGAAGCACGGGCGGCGGCGCGCGTGGTTCCCGCCGAAAGCGTCGGCGGCGATTTCTTCCTGCTGGCGCGCCTCGATCGCGACCGTACCGGCGTCCTGATCGGCGATGTGTCCGGGCATGGCTATCAGTCCGCGCTGATCATGGCGCTCGCGTTGAGCGCTGCCGGTATTCATGTGCAAGCGGCATTCGATCCCTCCATTGCCCTCGAGGCCGTCCATCGCAGTTTGCGGGATGAACTCAAGAGTACCGAGATGTCGATCTCGATGTGCTATGCCGTCATCGATACGCGCGTCGGTGAGCTGCGTTTCGCCAACGCTGGTCACCCGCATGCGTTTGCTGTCACCCCCGATGGCCAATGCGCGCGACTCTCGGCGGTTGCCCCACCGCTCGGGTGGTGTGAGGACCCGATCGAGGAGTGCGTGATGACCTGGAAGCCAGGCACCCGACTCGTATTCTTTACCGACGGCGTCGTGGATGCCCGGGATGCCGCCGATGAGCGGCTCACGGAACCCGCATTGCTCGATACCCTGAAGACGATGACGAACGGCGAGACACCGGAGCAAATCCTGGAGGCGCTGTTCCGTCAGCTCGATGCCCATGTTGGACGCACGCCACTGCGTGACGACTGCACGGTGGTTGTGGTGGACCGCCCATGAGGCAGGCATGACGCCAACATGAAACACGGACCATTCGGCAGCGGACGTGGCGGAAATCGCCGCGTCGGCAACACGGGGGCGAACAGCACACGGAGCAGCCCGCCCCCCCCGCGATCTCCCGATCGCTTACCAGGACCGCGTAAGCGGTTTGGGCAGCACTTCCTCAGCGACACGCGCGCACTCGACAGCATCGTCGATGCGCTGGGCGATGTCTCGGCGCGTACAGTGGTGGAGATTGGCCCGGGGCGGGGAGCACTGACCGACCGCCTCGCGGCGCGCGCCAAGCGGCTCGTGGCCATTGAGGTGGACCGGGATCTCGTTCAATACTTGCGCGCCAGATACGCCGATCGACCGCATGTCGAAATCGTCGAAGGGGATGTGCTCAATAGCAATCTGGCAGACCTGGCGGGCGGTCCCTACGTGCTGGCGGGTAATGTTCCGTATTACATCACAACGCCGATCATCTTTCATGCCTTGATGGTGCCTCGTCCAGAGACTGCGGTGTATCTGGTGCAGAAGGAAGTCGCAGACCGCATGGTGGCACCGCCGGGTGACAAGACCTACGGCGCACTCAGCGTGAATTTGCAGGCGGTGGTGCATGTCGAATTCATCCGCAAAGTGGCGCCGGGCTCGTTCAATCCGCCTCCCGCTGTCGACAGCGCGGTGGTGCGCGTCACGCCGCGCGAGGCGGCCGTGATCGAGCCGGAACTGGAGGCGGTGTTCCGCAGCTTCGTGCTGGCTGCATTCGGCTTGCGTCGCAAACAGCTGGTGCGGGTGGTGCGGACCGTGGCGTCGCTGGACGCAGAGCGGGCCCAGGTTATCGTGGCGTCGTGCGGGCTGAATCCGGAGGCCCGCCCGGAAACACTCTCTCCCGCTGACTTCGCGAAGCTGGTGCGCGCGCTGCCGTAGCAGCGTGCTGCGCAGCCATCATGCCGCGCCCTCGTCGAGGTAGCCGGGGTTGGTGAGGGCGAAGGACAGCCCTTCGAGCTCCATGGCCATGTTGACGCTTTTGAGATTCACGTGCGCCGGTACGGAGATCTGCGTCGGTGCGAAATTCAGGATGGCGCGCACGCCCGCCTTCACCAGGCGATCGACGACGGCCTGAGCGCCTTCGGCCGGAATGGCGAGCACGGCGATCGGCGTGACATCCCGGTTCACGTCAGCCTCGAGCCCGTCCATGGGACGGACAATGGCTTCGCCCCACGGCTGGCCCACCTTGAGGGGGTCATTATCGTAGACACCGGCCACCGTGAAGCCCCGTTGCCTGAAACCGCGATAGTTCGCGAGGGCGGCACCGATTTTTCCGGCGCCGATAATGAGCACCTTCCACTCACGCTCCAGGCCGAGGATTTCCCGGAGGTGAGCGGTGAGTTCATGCACGGGGTATCCCAGCCCGCGCTTGCCGAACGACCCGAAGAACGAGAGGTCCTTGCGGACCTGGGCCGGCGTGGTGCCGCACAACTGCGCGAGTTCGTCGCTGGAGGCGGTTTGTTGCCCGCGCGTGTCGAGATCCTCCAAGTACCGCAGGTACATGGAGAGGCGGCGGACGGTAGAGTCGGCGATGCGCTTCACGGCGTCGAGGTTGAGCTTGTGAAATAGTTCACAAGGACGGTAAGGTACGACCGCGCGCGAAGCAATACCAGCGCGGGTGTCATACCCGTCGCTATCTTGGGCACGTGTCCCGTTCCTCTCCCGGCGCTCCGCGCCCCTTCGGCGCCTCGGCTGTCCCTCGGCCCACGACCCTGTCCGCCCGCGCCATGCGGCGTCTGGCCACCGGTCCGCTCGACGCGGTCACCCTTATGCGGGATGTGTGTCAGGTTGATCGGCTGCAGCCAGACGCCGCGCAGCGTATGGCCGCCGCGTTGCTCGGCAGGCACCCGGATTTCGTGTGTCTTCCCAGTGGGCATTGGGCGCTGGCGATCACGCCACCCCCGTCGCAAGCGGCGATCCCGGACGTGCGTCCTGCGGGTGGAGCGGACGCCGCACCGCCCACCCCGAGCCCCCGCCTGCGGGACATCGCCTTTGCCGTGGTGGACGTGGAAACGACGGGGACACGCGCGGGGGCAGGGGACCGTATCACCGAGATCGCGATTGCCCAGGTGCGCCATGGCGAGGTGGCCGATGTCTACAGTCAGCTCGTCAATCCCGAGCGGCCCATTCCGGCGTACATCACCGCTCTCACGCAGATCAGTTGGGAGATGGTGCGGGACCAGCCCTCGTTCCGGCGCGTCGCGGAGGCCGTGGTCGAGCGCCTGACGGGGGCCGTCTTTGTGGCCCACAATGCCGCCTTTGACTGGCGGTTCGTGAGTGAGGAGCTTCGGCGTGGCGTCGGACACGAGCTATCGGGGCCCCGTTTGTGTACGGTGCGCTTGGCGAAAGTGCTCATCCCCACCTTGGCGCGTCGATCGCTGGACCATGTTACCCGCTACTTCGGGATTAATATCGAAGCGCGTCACCGCGCCGAGGGGGACGCCGTGGCAACGGCGCGTGCACTCTGTCGCATGTTGCCCCTGGCCGAAGAGGCGGGGGCAACCACGTGGAGCGAACTTGAACGGTTGGTGGCCACGCCCGCTGAACGCCGCAAGCGCACGGCGAGCGATCGTCGCCGACGCGCCTTCCCGTTACCTGCCGACGAGGATTACATCGCGTGAGCGAGTCGTTTAGCGTGCATCCATTCCCAGGTCCACTGCTCGAGAGCCGGCAGGTTGGGCGCCTTCGAGTCCACGCCATTCAGGCGGGGGGACAACAGCTCGACGGTGGGGCCATGTTCGGGGTGGTGCCCAAGACCCTCTGGTCACGTCGGATCGAAGCCGACGAGAAGAACCGTATCCCCATGGGGATGCGCTGCCTCCTGATCGAGCACGATGATGGGCTGGTACTGATCGATACCGGATCGGGCAACAAGGAGACACCGAAGTTCCACGACATTTATGGGATCCAGAATCAGGGTGCCGATGGTCGTACCGCGTTGGAGGAAGGCATCCGCGCGACAGGATGGAGTCCTGACGACGTCACGCTCGTCATCAACACGCACCTGCATTTCGATCACGCCGGTGGCAACAGCTGGCGGGCGCCCAGCGGTGAGGTTTTGCCGTCGTTTCCCAATGCGCGATACGTGGTACAGGCGGGGGAGTTGGCCTATGCCGAGCGGCCCAACGAGCGCACGACGGCCAGCTATTTCCCGCCCAATTGGGCACCGATCGTAGCCGCCGACCAGTTCGCGTTTATCACGGGCGCCCGGGAGATCGTCCCGGGAATCTCGGTGCGCCCCACTCCAGGGCACACGCCTCACCATCAAAGTGTCTTGGTGCGGTCGGCCGGCGAAACCCTTTGTTTCTTGGGTGATGTGGTGCCGACAGTGCACCATCTGCCGCTGCCGTGGATCATGGGGTACGACGTCGAGCCGCTGGTCACGCTGGAGTCGAAGCGGGCGCTCCTGGCTGATGCACTGCGGGAGGACTGGCTGTTGGTGTTCGAGCATGACGCCCACGTAGGCTTCGGGCGGGTGGCGCATGACGGCAAGGCGTACCGGCTGGCCGAATAACGACTTAGCCGCCATTTGGGGTGGCGGAGGGGGTTGACCTTCAGCGTTGGCTGTCTAGGTTTACCGTGTTGTAGGTGCTTTCTGAGGGACGGGTGCGGTAAAGCGTCACCCGGTTACAATCGAGAAGTGGTACGGCCTCGATGCCGTGCCCACCCTTCGGCCCTTCGGCGAGGTGTGTTCCTCCCAAGGTGTGCTGCTGGAGTCCATCGGATCGGCTGGCCGCGTCGTGTACCCCGTAGGGTATGTGTCGGTGGCGGTATGTCGTGTTCGTCGCGGGCTCCTCACTGGGGTCCGCGTTTTCTGTTTCTTCTACCGGAGTACGCACTATTCAGGATTCGACGAAGCGTCCGCCACGGGTGAACCGGCAAATCCGGATCAGTCCCGTTCGCGTGATCGGCGCTGACGGAAGTCAGCTTGGTATCCTCGAAGTGGACGCAGCCCTGTCCATGGCGCAGGAGCTGGGTCTCGATCTCGTTGAAGTGGCGGCGGCTGCACGGCCTCCCGTGGTCCGCATCATGGACTTCGGCAAGTTCAAGTTCGAACAGGCCAAGCAAGCCCGACTCGCGAAGAAGAAGCAGCACGTGATTCATCTCAAGGAGGTCAAGTACCGCCCTGGGATCGACGATCACGACTTCGATACGAAAACCCGCCATGCGCGGCAGTTCCTCGAAGACGGCAACAAGGTAAAGGTGACGCTGATGTTCCGAGGCCGACAGATTGCCCACCCCGAGCTCGGGCGTGCGGTGGTCGAACGGGTCTCCCAGCAGCTCGCCGATCTCGCCAAGATCGAGAGCGCGCCAACGATGGAAGGGAAATCGATGACCATGATCCTCGCACCGAAGTAATCACCGCTGGTGATTGGTGCGTGATCTGACGCCACGCCGCCCCACATCGGGGCGGTTGACCGCTGACGTGAGCAAAACATGCCGAAGATGAAGACCCACAGCGGCGCCAAGAAGCGCTTCTCCGTGACGGGATCGGGGAAGGTGCGGCGCCTGAAGGCGTACAAGAGCCACATCCTGACCAAGAAGGACAGCAAGCGGAAGCGCAATCTCCGCCGCCCGGCCATCGTCGAAACCAACGGCGAAGCCAAGCGTATCAAGCGTCTCATTCTTGCCTGAGGATCTCCAACTATGCCCCGCGTCAAGTCAAACGTCGTTCGCCTCAAGCGTAAGAAGCAGATCCTCAAGCACGCCAAGGGAGCGTTTGGTGGCCGCTCGAAGCTCTGGAAGGCCGCGAAGGAAACCGTGGAGCGCGGCTGGCGCTACGCGTATCGTGATCGCAAGAACAAGAAGCGCGATTTCCGCCGCCTCTGGATCGTGCGCATCAACGCGGCCGCGCGTCTGCACGACATGTCGTATAGCGCGTTCATCAACGGCCTCCATGCTGCCGGTCTCGAAATCGATCGCAAGGTGCTCTCCGATCTCGCCATCCGTGAGCCCGAAGCGTTTGCCGCCATCGCTGAGCAGGCCCGCAAAGCCCTCGAAGCGAAGGCCGCCGCGTAAGACGGTGCATCTCCGGCGCCGCCACTCGGCGACCACGAGTGGTTAAGTTGCGTGGGCCGGCGTCGAAAGATGCCGGCCCTTCGTGCTCCCGTTTCCGATTCCCCTCGTGATCCTTTCCGATTACCTCGCCGAGGCCGATGCGCTCGCGCAGGAGTGCCGGGCGCTGCTTGATGGGCTCGACCCCGAGACCCGTCTCGATGTCGCCAAGGGGCAGTTGAATGCCCTCAAGGACGACCGACTGGCCGCGCTGCAGGGCGCCTTGCGTGCACTCCCCGCCGCCGATCGGCGCGCCGCCGGCGGCGCATTCAATACGCTCAAGCTTGCCGTCCAATCGGCGCTTGACGCCTTCGAGGGGCGACAGCTGGCGGCATCGGGAACGAGGACGTTCGATGCCACGATGCCCGCCCGCCGCACGTGGCGCGGGTCCTTGCATCCAGTCACGATCGTCATCGATGAAATCTGCGAGATCTTCCGCGAACTGGGCTTCACCATAGCGCTCGGCCCCGAAGCGGAAACGGAGTGGTACAACTTCGGTGCGCTCAACTTCCCGGCCGATCATCCGGCCATGGAGTTGCACGACACGCTGTACCTTGGCGACCACACGCTGTTGCGCACGCACACCTCCCCCGTGCAAGTGCGGACGATGCAGCGCTTCGCCCCGCCAGTGCGGGTACTCGCGCCGGGGCAGGTGTACCGTCGCGACTTCTTCGATGCGACCCACGCGCCCGCGTTCATGCAGCTCGAAGGGCTCGCCATCGACGAGGGCGTGAGCTTCGTCGATCTCAAAGCGACGCTCGCGGAGTTCGCGCGTCGCTTCTACGGGGCCTCACGGCGGGTTCGCTTTGGGCCGTCGTATTTCCCCTTCGTCGAACCCGGCGCTCAGATGGACGTGGAAGTCGACCTCGGTGACGGCAAGGGATTGCGTTGGGTCGAGATTCTCGGCTGCGGCATGGTCCATCCCAACGTCATCGAAGCCGCCGGTCTCGATAGCGAGAAATACACCGGCTGGGCGTTCGGCATGGGGCCGGCGCGCATGGCCATGTCGCGCTACGGTGTGAACGATATCCGCGTTCTTTACGATTCCGACGTCCGTTTCCTGGAGCAGTTCGCTCGATGATCGTCTCGCACGAATGGCTCAAGCAGTTCGTTCCGCACACCCACAGTGCGCAGGAAATCGGCAAGATGCTCAGCCGGCACTGCGTCACCCTCGACAGCATCGAAGCGCTCGGGGCGCATCTGTCGTCGTTCGTGGTGGCGCAGGTCGTAGACGCGGGGCGTCATCCGAATTCCGATCACCTCTGGGTCACCAAGGTTGACGATGGCAGTGGCACGCTGCTCGACGTCGTTTGTGGCGCGCCGAACGTGGTGGCAGGACACAAGTATCCGTTCGCGCGCACCGGTACGGTCATGCCCGGGGGGCTCAAGATCGAGAAACGGAAGATTCGCGGCGAAACGTCGAACGGCATGCTCTGTTCGGCGCGCGAACTCGGCCTCGGCGACGAGCACAATGGCATTCTGACTCTGGAGACGACTGCGGCGCCGGGCACGCCCATTCTGGAGGTGTTGCCCATTGGCGACGCCCGTCTTGATCTGGATGTGTTGCCCAACCGACCGGACCTCTTGTCGCACGTCGGCATCGCGCGCGAAATCAGTGCGCTCACCGACGTGCCGCTGCACGATACCGCTGCGGATATCGTGGTGCCGGTGAGCGACGTGGTGGCGATTCGTGGTGAAACCACGGTACAGGGAACGCACGCGGCCGTGACCATAGCCGATGCCCACAGTTGTCCGCGGTATGTCGCCGTGGTCATCAAGGGGGTGCGCGTGGGGCCGAGTCCAGAGTGGCTGCGTCAGCGACTCGACGGCATCGGTGCGCGCAGCATCAGCAACGTGGTCGACGCCACGAATTATGTGTTGCATGGACTTGGTCAGCCGGTGCACGCCTTCGACCTCGCAAAGTTGTCCGGATCGGCCATTATGGTCCGTCCCACGCGTGACGGCGAGTCGATCGTCACGCTCGACGGCACCGAGCGCGCGTTGGCGGCGGGTACCACGTGCATCTGCGACGGAAGCGCGCCGGTGGCGCTGGCAGGCATCATGGGAGGACGGCATTCCGAAGTCACGGAAAGCACGACGAACATTGTGCTCGAGGTGGCCGTGTTCGATACCCGCTTCGTGCGAGCTGTGCGCAAGGCGACAGGGCTCAATACCGATGCCAGCTATCGGTACGAACGCGGCATTGACACGGGCAATACCGAGAAGGTGGCCCGACTCGCCGCCGCACTGATTACGCAGGTCGCCGGTGGTGACGTGGTCGAGGTGCTGGATGTCGGCAGCGCCCCCGCCCGTCGCGAGTCGGTGATGTTGCGCCCTGCCCGATTGGCAACACTGCTCGGGATGGCGGTGTCCACGACGGAGATTGCGCGGCGCCTGACGTCGCTTGGGTGCACCGTGTCGTTGGTCGAGGAGGGTCTCGTGGTGCAGGCACCCACCTGGCGACACGATCTGTTGCTCGAGGTCGACCTCATCGAGGAAGTCGCGCGACTGGTGGGTTTCGACGCGCTCCCCGATGAGCGGCGTCCGTTCCGCCCAGGGACGGCGCCTGATCATCCGTTGCACGTCGTGTCCCGTCGCGTCCGTGATGTGCTGGTGGGGGCAGGTCTTGCCGAAGTACGTCCGATGCCGTTCACGGCGACCGGGAACGAGCAGTCGCCGCGGGTGCGCAATCCACTCGCCGAGGATGAGCCGTTCCTACGCGCGTCGGTGCTCGATACTCTGGCGCGTCGCGCGGAGTACAACCTCTCGCGCATGCAGGGGAACTTGCGACTCTTCGAGATCGGCAATGTGTTCACGCCGCGCGCAGGGCGACTGCCGCTGGAGGAGATGCGTGTGGGGGCGTTGCTCATGGGAGCACGTCGTCCGGCGCACTTCACCGAGCCGCAGCCCCCCGCGTTCGATGCGTGGGATGCCAAAGAACTCGGGGCGCTGATAGCCCATGCCGCTTTTCCTGGGCGCGCGGTCACGCTCGCGGGAGGCGTGGCGCCGGTGCTGTTCACGATCGCGGTCGACGGGCACGGGGTGGCGGGCACGGTCGAGTCCGTGGCGCTCGATCAGCCGGTGTGGGCCTCGGATGCTTTCGGCGTGGAGCTCACGCTCGGAGAGATCGCCTCGCACGATGTCGCGGCACCGTCAACGCATGCACACGCGCCGGCGGAGCGCGAGTCTGGGGCCACGCGGGCGGTACGCTTCGTCCCGCTCCCGACGACGCCGGCCGCCGAGATCGATCTGGCGCTGCTCGTGCCCGATCACACGCCGGCGGCCTCGGTCGAGGGGCTGATGCGCCGCGCGGGAGGCGATCTCTTGGAGCAGGTACAGTTGTTCGACGAGTTCCGCGGGAGCGGCATTCCGGCCGGCATGCGCAGCTTGGCGTGGCGGTTGACATGGCGCCATCCGGAGCGCACGCTGCGGGACCAGGAGGTGGATGGGCGCCGTGCCCGTCTCCTCGACGTGCTCGACAAGGAACTCGGGATCCGTCCTCGTGCGTCCTGAAAGCGCCGCCTTTCGCGAGCTCGATGCGCTGGTCCGCAATCTGGGCGACCAGCTGGCGGGCTTCCGCCGGCGGGCGCTCGCGGCGGAAGCGCGGTCACGGGAGTTGGAGCAGATCCTCGCGGGGATGACGGGCAAGCTCGACGAAGTGCGCCAGCAAGTGGAAGACACCCAGCACTCTCGGGACGGGGCACTGATCCAGGCCCGGGCGCTCGAGGCGCAGCTGTCGGTCGCACGGGCCGAGGTTCAGCGGGTGCAGTCGGCCTTCGCCGACGTCTCGGCCAAGGCGACCCCCGAGGCGATGGATCAGGCGTTGTCACACGAGAACGAGCGATTGCGCGCCCACCTGCAGGAGGCACGTGAGAAAGCCATGCAGCTGACCGAGCGGGTACGATTTCTTCGCCAGCAGGTCGGACAGGGAGCCGAGCGATGATGGACCAGCGGACCGTGGTGAAGGTGCGAATCATGGGCGACGACTACACCCTGCGCACCGAGGCGTCCCCAGAGCACACGAAGACGGTGGCCGAGCACGTCGACAAGACGATCCGGGCCATCCTCTCGGGCAGCGGCACCATGGAAACACAAAAGGCCGCCATCCTCGCCGCACTGCAGATCACCGACGATCTGTTCCGCGAACGGGCCGCCATGGCCGACCTCACCTCCGAGATCAAACAGCTGGCGGCGGACATCCGCCCCTTGTTGCCCCCGGCCAAGCGAGGCGAGGACCTCGGAGCGGCCTGAGCCCGTTGCGAGCGTTCCCGCCAATCCGTACGTTCTGAGAAGACGGTTCCGGTAGTGGTGCGGTGGGCGAAGCGCGCGCGCCTGTCAGGCGCTCGACGCGTTTCGCCAAGCGTGCGTGCCGGTGCGGTCCGACCGATAGATCCTGCCGCTCACGATCCAACCCGCGCCCGGCGCGGTGGAGTATAGATCCCGATGGGAGACATTTCCCTTTGGGCGCTGGTTGGCGCCTTGGGTGTAGTCGCGGCTGTCATGGCGTTCGTCCTTGGACGAACGTCCGGGCGCACCATCGAGCTGTCGGCGCAGCAGCGCGCCAAAGCCACCGCCGAGGAAACGGCCGCCCGCGTCCTCGACGAGGCGCGTCGTGAGGCCGAGACCATCCGGAAGGGCGCGGTGGTCGCCGGCAAGGAAGAGGTGATCCAGCGGCGCGAAGCGCACGAGGCCGAGATCCGGACGCGCCGCGTCGATATTGAGCGGGAGGAGAAGCGCGTTTCTGATCGTGAGGCCCAACTCGATCGGGCACGGGAGTCTCTCGAGGGACGCGAGCAGGAGCTACAGCGCCGGGGCAAGGAACTCGACACGCGTGAGCGCTCAGCGGGCGCTCGCGAGCAGGAGCTGGAAAAACTCGTTGCAGAGGAGCGTCGGCGTCTGGAGCAACTCGCCGGCTTGAGCGCCGACCAGGCCAAGGCGGAGTTGGTACGGCGTCTCGAAGATGAAGCGATGGCCGACGCCGCGAGCCGGCTGCGGGAAATCCGCGAGTCCGCCAAGCGCAGTGCCGACCGTGAAGCCCGAAAGATCGTCGCGCTTGCGGTGCAGCGTGTGGCGGCCGAAACGACGGCCGAGAGCACGGTGTCGGCGGTGCCGCTGCCGAACGACGAAATGAAGGGGCGCATCATCGGTCGTGAGGGGCGGAACATCCGCGCATTCGAGCTGGCGACCGGCGTCGACGTGATCATCGACGATACGCCGGACACCGTCGTGGTCTCGTGCTTCGATCCGGTGCGTCGCGAGACCGCCCGCTTGGCGCTGGAAAAACTCGTCAGCGACGGGCGGATTCATCCGGGGCGCATCGAAGAAGTCGTGGCCAAAGCGCGGAAAGAAGTCGAAGTCGCCATCGTCGAGACGGGCGAGCAGGCCGCCTACGACGTCGGTGTGACCGGGCTGCACCCTGAGCTCATCAAGCTCATTGGACGCATGCGCTGGCGTACCAGTTACGGCCAGAACATTTTGGCGCACAGCAAGGAAGTGGCGTGGTTGGCCGGGATGATGGCCGCCGAGCTCGGCCTCGACGTGGCGCTCGCCAAACGTGGCGCGCTGCTGCACGATATCGGCAAGGTGCTCACGCATGAGCACGAAGGCACGCACGTCCAGCTCGGCGTCGAAGTGGCAACCAAGTACGGTGAGAACCCGCTCGTCGTGAATTGCATTGCGGCGCACCACGACGATGTGCCACACGAAAGTGAAGTGTCGGTGCTCGTGCAGGCGGGTGACAGCATTTCCGGATCGCGGCCGGGGGCGCGCCGTGAGGCATTCGAGACCTATGTGAAGCGACTCGAGGGGCTCGAGAAAATTGCGTCGAGCTATCGTGGCGTGGAGCGCGTATTCGCGATTCAGGCGGGGCGCGAAGTGCGCGTGGTGGTGACGCCGGAGCAGGTCGACGACGTACGCATGACGACCATGTCCGAGGAGATCGCGCGACGTATCGAGTCGGAGCTGCAGTACCCCGGCCAAATCAAGGTCGTGGTCATCCGCGAAAGCCGGGCGGTGGATTTTGCGCGCTGAACTGATCGACGGGAAAGCGATTGCGGAAACCATCCGCAACGAGGTTGCCGCCGACGTGGTGCGGCTGGCGGCGCGCGGTGTTGTGCCCGGGCTCACAGTGGTCCTGGTCGGCGACGATACGGCGAGCGCGACGTATGTGGGTGCCAAGGAAAAGGCCTCGAAGGCCGCCGGGATGCAGGGGGTCACGATTCGCCTTCCGGCCGGCACGACGCAAGCGGAGTTGCTCGCGCTCATCGAGCGACTCAACGCCGATCGCACCGTCCATGGCCTGCTCGTGCAGATGCCGCTGCCGGCGCACATCGATCCCGATACCGTCATCCGAAAGATCCTGCCGGAGAAGGACGTGGATGGTTTTCACCCGATCAACGTGGGCAAGCTGCTTATCGGCCACACGGATGGGTTCGTGTCGTGTACGCCGGCGGGGGTCATCGAGTTGCTCATGCGGAGCGGGGTGGATACCCGTGGCGCCGAAGCGGTCATCGTGGGGCGCAGCAATATCGTGGGAAAGCCAATGGCGGCGCTGCTGGTACAGGGCCGCGCCGGCGGCGATGCTACGGTGACGGTGTGCCATAGCCGCACCAAGGACCTCGCGCGACACACGCGTCGGGCGGATATCCTCATTGCGGCTATCGGCCGTGCGGAGATGATTACCGGGGACATGATCAAGCCGGGCGCCGTCGTTATCGATGTGGGAATGAACACGAAGCCGGATGCGACCAAAGCCACGGGGACACGGCTGTGCGGCGACGTGCACTTTGCGAGCGCCGTTGCGGTCGCATCGAAGATCACGCCGGTTCCCGGAGGCGTTGGGCCAATGACCATTGCGATGCTCCTGCGGAACACGGTGCGCGCCGCCGAACGGACGCTGGCCGGGAGCACCCGCTGAGCAAGGTCCGTTTGCCCCGGTGGCGTGGGGTGCCCCGTTGAGCGCGCGCCGGACGAGCGGCTACGGGCCGAGCGCGCCGATCGACGAGTCGCCGGGTAGTTCGCCCGAGGCGGCCATTGCGGTATATACGCTCACGTCGGCAGCCAAGGACCTGATCGAGGGGGCTTTCCCGCCACTGTGGGTACGCGGTGAAGTCACGAACTTCAAGGCGCACCGAAACGGGCACTGGTACTTCTCGTTGCGCGACGCAGACGCACAGGTCAATTGCGTGATCTGGAGTTCCGCTGCCAAGCGCCTTCCAGCGCCGCCTGACGAAGGCATGCAGGTTCTGGCCCTGGGACAGATGACGGTCTGGCCCGTGCGTGGCGACTTGCAGTTTTCGGTGCGCGCGCTCGAGGCCGCGGGCGATGGCTTGTGGCGCAAGGCGCTCGAACAGACGCGATTGCGTCTCGAGAAGGATGGCTTGCTCGATCCGGCACGCAAGCGTCCGTTGCCGGCATTCCCCCGTCGCCTGGCCGTCATTACGAGCCCTGATGGCGCCGCCATGCACGACATCATCACGGTGTCGCGCAGTCGGAGCGCTGATGTCGAACTCGTGATCATTCCGGCCAAGGTCCAGGGCGATGGTGCGCCCGAATCATTGGTCGCGGCGCTCGAGCAGCTGAGCCGCTGGGGGCGCGCCGATCTGCTCATCATCGGGCGCGGGGGGGGCTCACGCGAGGACCTGTGGGCGTTCAATGACGAACGCGTGGCGCGCGCGCTCGCGATATGCCCAATCCCGACGATTTCGGCGGTGGGGCACGAAGTCGACATCAGTCTCTGCGATCTGGTTGCCGATGTGCGCGCGGCCACACCGTCTGCTGCGGCCGAAATGGCGGTGCCGTCTCGTCGGGAACTCGTGGGGCGCGTCGAAAGTCTCGGCAAGCGTCTGGCCGCTGCCGCACAACGTCGCGAAGAGCGCGCCGTGACATCGCTCAGTCAGGTCCAGAAACGGCTTGGCGTCGCGGCGCAACGTGTGGTCGAGCGGCGACGGGCGCAGGTGGAGTTGCTCGCCGGGCAGCTCGCCGCGCTGTCACCGCTGAGCACCCTCGCGCGAGGTTTCGCGGTGGCGCGAACGCCCGGGGGCGCTACTTTGAGCAGTCAGCATCAGTTCCTATCCGACGCGCCCTTCGACCTGTGGTTGCACGACGGGATCGTGAGCGCGACGGCGGGCGCCCGGCGGGCTCTCCCCGACGGCATCCGCCGTTCGCCGGACCTATCGACCACCGATACCCCCACCTTGGAGCGCGCATGACCGAACTGACCTTCGAACAGTCGCTGGCGCGGCTCGAGGAGATCGTGCGTGTCCTCGAGCGCGGCGACCGCGATCTCGAGCAATCCCTCGAGCTCTTCGAGGAAGGCATCAGCCATCTTCGGATCGCCGGGATGTCGCTCAAGGCGGTCGATGCGCGTGTGCAGCAGCTGGTGGAAGCCGCGGATGGTTCCTTTTCCGTCGTCGAACTCGGGCCCTGAACCATGATGCTGACCGGTTCTTCGGCCATGACGGAATCGACATCCCGCACGTTTGCGGCGGAGCGAGTTGCGGTCCAGCGAGCGCTCGACGGGTTTTGTGCCCGGTGGCTGGGGGAGATCGCACCGCTCACGGCGGAGGCGATTCGCTATGCCCTGCTCGGTGAGGGCAAGCGGCTGCGGGCCATCCTGCTGACGGAGGCGTACCGGGCGTGTGGCGGGACGGGGAGCGCCGTGGAGCTGGCGGCATCGGTCGAGGTCGTCCATGCCTATTCGCTCGTGCACGATGATCTCCCCTGCATGGATGACGACGATGTGCGTCGTGGTCGTCCAACGGTGCACCGCGTGTACGGGGTGCCGGTGGCGACAGCGGCCGGCCTGGCCATGGTGCCGCTCGCGGCCCGGAGCGCGTGGCACGCCGCAAGGGCCATGGGGCTGCCGGACGCCGTCGCCGGGGACATTGTCCGCGACCTGATGGACGCGTCCGGTGCCGGCGGGATGATCGGCGGGCAGCTCCTCGACCTGGAGGGGGAGGGGGTTCACCTCACCCTTGAGGCGCTGGAGCGGGTGCATCGCCTGAAAACCGGCGCGCTGATCATGGCCTCCGTGTCGCTGGGTGCCCGGGCTGCCTTGGCCCCAGCATCCCGGCGTATTGCGTTGGCGCGTTACGGCGCCTCAATTGGGTTAGCATTCCAGATCGCCGATGACGTGCTCGACATTACGTCGACCACCGATCAGCTCGGAAAGACCGCCGCGCGTGACCTCGACCTCAACAAGAGCACCTATCCGGCGCTGTTGGGGGTGGAGGGAGCGATCGAGCGGGCTGTAGCGTTGATCGACGAGGGGTGCGCGGCGCTGCACGATGAGGGGTTGCTGACCCCACCCCTCGAGCAGCTGGCGCGCTACATCGTGGAGCGCCGTTCCTGACCGGTGTCTCCGTCGCGACAATTCGGGTTGTCTTCTCGTTCGCCCGTCGTTTCCGCATTCTCCCCGATCTCCTCATGTCCATCCTCGAAGGCATCACGTCACCGGCCGACGTCCGCACCCTTTCCCGCGACGAGCTGCGCACGCTCTCGCAGGACATCCGCGATCGGCTCATCGACATATGCTCGCGTACCGGCGGCCACATTGGAGCTGGTTTGGGCGTGGTCGAGTTGACGGTTGCACTCCATGCCGTGTTCGATACGCCAACTGATCAACTCGTGTGGGACGTGGGCCATCAGGGCTACCCGCACAAGTTGCTCACTGGGCGGAACGATCGCATGGAAACGTTGCGACAGGAGGGTGGGCTTTCGGGCTTCCTCAAGCGTACCGAGAGTGAATACGACACGTTCGGCGCCGGTCATGCCGCTACCGCCATCTCGGCGGCGCTGGGGATGGCGGCCGGTCGTGATGTCATGGGAGAATCGTTCAAGGCGGTCGCCATCATCGGGGACGGCTCGCTCGGCTCGGGACTCGCGTACGAAGGGCTGAACAACGCCGGTCATTCCGAGCGCGATATCATTGTCGTGCTCAACGACAACGAAATGTCCATCGCGCCCAATGTCGGCGCCATGCACAAATATCTCACGAGCATCCAGCGCAATCCGCTGTACAACCGGTTGCGCTCGCGCATTGGCGATCTCGTGGACAATGCGCCGCAGCCGTTCCAGTCGGCGGGCATCCTGCTGCGCAAGTGGGAGGAGAGCGTCAAGTCGTTCCTCACGCCAGGGGTGCTCTTCGAAGAGCTTGGCTTCCGGTACTTCGGCCCAATCGACGGGCACGATATCGACGCGCTCATGGATACGTTTGCGGCGGTGCGCGACATGAATACCCCGCGCCTCGTACACGTCATCACGCAGAAGGGCCGCGGCTTTCCCGCCGGTGATCATGGCGAAAAGTGGCACGCGCTGCCGCCCGGACACGATCCGGCCACGGGCAAGCAAGTCACGGTGTCCACTGGCAACCCGGCATACACGGCCGTGTACGGCAAGGGACTCGTGGAGCTCGGCGCCGAGCGGAAGGATGTGGCCGTGATCACGGCGGCAATGCCCGGTGGTACCGGCACAGCGCCGTTCGCCAAGGCGTACCCGGAGCGCTTCTTCGATGTCGGCATCGCGGAAGGCCATGGCGTGACGTTTGCGTCCGGGCTCGCGACGCGTGGCGTGCGTCCGATCGTCACCATCTACTCCACGTTCCTGCAGCGCGGCTACGACAACATCATTCACGATGCGGCGCTGCAGAAGCTGCCGGTGGTTTTCGCCATGGACCGGGCCGGCTTGGTCGGTGAAGACGGTGAAACGCATATGGGCCTGTACGACATTCCCTACATGCTCACCGTACCGAACATGACGGTCACGGCCCCCAAGGACGGCACGGAGATGCTTGGCCTGTTGCGCGCCGGTGTCGAGCACACCGACGGACCGTTCTGTCTTCGCTATCCGCGCGATGCGTCGCCCGATGTGCCGCCGGCTTTATCGGAGATTCCAGCCACGCCGTACGGCACATGGGAAGTGCTGCGCCGGGGCAAGGCGATGGCCATCCTCGCCGTAGGCACCATGGTTGGACCGTCGTTGGCCGCCGCGCAGGCGCTTGCCGCGGAAGGCCTTGATGTCACGGTGGTCAATTGCCGCTACCTCAAGCCGTACGACGAAGTCACGCTCGCCGCGATCCTCGCCGATCACACGCACATCCTCACCGTCGAAGAGGGCGTGGTGACCAATGGCTTCGGTCCGTACATGAGCGCCATCATCAACCGGCATTCGCCGTCGGTGCGGACGGCGGTGCACGGGGTCCCTGACAAGATCGTGTACGCGGCGCCGCGCAAGAAGCAGCTCGCGGAGTTGGGACTGGACGCGGCCGGAATTGCCGAACGCGTGCGGGCGTTACACGAGTCCGAAGTACTCGCCGGTTGATGCGCGTCGGAGTCATCGGGCACCGCGGCTATGTCGGCCTGCAGGCGATTCTGGGGACGCTGCTGGAGTTGGCGCCCTCGCTCGGTCTGACACTGGCCTTCGAAGACGAGCTGTACGAGATCGCCGACGAGGGAGAGCGGCTCGGTGCACCGGAGACGGTGCAGGCGCTGTTCACCCTTGGTGGCGACGGCACGTTGCTGCGCGGCGCCCGCTGGCTCGACGGACACGATGTGCCCATTCTCGGCGTCAACCTGGGGCGGCTCGGTTTCCTCACGAGTGCGAGCGCGACGGACTTCGAAGAGGGGATCCGCCGGTTCGCCCGCGGTGACTTCCTGTCGGAGCCGCGTATGGCGCTGGCGTCGTGTGCACTGGATCGAGAAGGGCATGAGCGGTGCGCGTGGCGTTCACTGAACGACGTCGTGTTGCACAAAGGTGGCTTTGCGCGTGTGGTGCGGTTTACGGTGTACGTCGACGACGAACCCATCGGGTCGTACTCCGCCGACGGGTTGGTGGTCTCGACACCGACCGGGTCAACCGGGTATTCGCTCTCGGCGGGCGGGCCAATCGTCGTGCCGACGGTCGAGAGCATCGTGCTGACGCCGGTGTCACCGCACACCCTGGCGATGCGACCGTTGGTGCTGCCGCCGCACGTCGACGTGAAGGTGCGCGCGGATGATGGGCCGGAAGAGCTTTTGGTAACGATCGATGGGCAGGTTGGTACTACCTTCACCGGCGGGGAAACGCTGGTGGTTCGCCGCGCCCGCAACTCCGTGCAAATCGTCCGATTCCCCGGTACCACGTTCTTCACGCGTTTGCGCCGTAAGCTGGGATGGGGTGGACTCTCCGAGCGCGACGGCGACACCGCCTGATTCTGTCGGCTCCCATCGGTCCCTCCGATGCTTGTAGAACTGCGCATCCGAAACGTTGCAGTCATCGATACGGTTATCCTCCCGCTGGCGGGCGGCCTGAACGTCCTGACGGGCGAAACCGGCGCCGGCAAGTCGCTCATCATCGGTGCCCTCGGCATGCTGCTTGGTGAGCGCACCGCCGCGGATCGCGTGCGGAATGGCACTGAGAAGGCCTCGGTGGAAGGCGTCTTCGACATCCGCACACAGGGCGCGCTGCGCGAGATGCTGGATGAGCGTGGCATCGAGGCCGACGACGATCTGCTCGTCCTCAAGCGGGAGGTGAGTAGCGCAGGACGGTCTCGCGCCTGGGTCAATGGGTCGACGGTTACTGCGGCAGTGCTCGCCGAGATTGGCGCGCGTCTCGTCAGTGTGCACGGCCAGCACGACTCCCGTCAGTTGGTCGACGCCGAACATCAACGCGATGTGCTCGATGCGTATGTGCAGGCGACCACCGTCCGTCAGCAGGTGGCCGACGCGCACGCGCGCGTACTGGCACTGCGGGCGCGCGAAAAGGAACTCGAGCAGCGGCGTCTGGACGCCATGCGCCGCGCCGACTATTTGCGGTTCGTTGTTCGGGAAATCGAGGACGTGAACCCGGTGTTGGGTGAGGACGAGGCGCTCGACGGCGATATCCGTCGGCTGTCGCACGCCGAGGAGCTCCAGGGGCTCGCCGCGCAAGCGGCCGCGGCGATCAGCGGCGATGACCGCGCGGCGCTGACGCAGTTGGCCGGCGTCCGGCGCGCACTTGCATCACTGACGCGCATCGACCCCGATCTCCAACGGCTCCAAGCCGGATTCGATGCGGCGGTGTATGCGCTCGATGAATTGGCGACGGAGCTCGAGCACTACGCCGACACGGTGGAGGCCGATCCGCAGCGGTTGCGTACGCTTGAGCGTCGGCGCGACCTCCTGCTCGGAGTACTGCGCAAGTATGGTCCGACCATGGAAGAGGTCGTTGCCACCGGCGCGACATCACGCGCGGAGTTGGAGCTGGTGGACAGTGGCACCCTCGATCTGGCCGCCATCAGCGAAACGCGCGCTGCCGCCGAGGGAGCACTGGCGGAATCCGCCGCCGAACTCACGCGATTGCGTCAGACGGGTGCGCTCAAGTTTGGACTGGCCGTCACTCAGCTGCTCCCGGAGCTAGGGATGCGGGAAGGGTGCGTCGAGGTGCACCTGGTGCCGCTCGATCACGTTGGGGCGTCAGGTGCCGAATCCGTTGCCTTCGTGGCGGCGCTCAATGCGGGTAGCGAGCTCCGGCCGTTGTCGCGGATAGCGTCGGGTGGCGAATTGTCGCGCGTGATGTTGGCACTCAGCACCGTGCTGGCGCAGTTGCAGCGGGTGCCCACGCTGGTGTTCGATGAAGTCGACGCCGGCGTCGGCGGCGCCGTCGCGTGGCAGGTGGGGGCACTCATGCGACGGGTCGCGGCACATCATCAGGTGCTGGCCATTTCGCATCTGGCGCAGATAGGCGCGCGCGCGCATCACCACATTGTGGTGCACAAGAGCGCGGTGGGAACGGTCACGACAGCCGATACCACGGTGGTCACCGATGATGCGCGCGTGGTAGAGATTGCACGCATGTTGGGTGGAGATGCTGATCGCGAAGTGAGCCGCGCGCACGCGCGCGAGCTGTTGCAGCGTGGGGGCGAAAACGTCGGGGGGGCGCCGCCCGCCGACGTCGAGGACCTGTCGCCCCCGCGGCGCAGCGGTCAGCGTCGTGGAAAACCGGTATAGACGCGAAGCTCCAGCCTGTCGGTGGACACAGCGGGGCTGACTCCGCCGGATGCGCCGAGTGGCGTGGTGTGCGTAAAGATGACTTCTGCCGGGAAGCGCGAACGCCCGCGCGCGTAGCTGCTGAGCGTGGAGAATGAGACGCCAACGGCAGCGGCGCTCACTGTCCGCGACGCCACGTCGAGTCGTGAGGTACTGCCGGGAACAACGCCGGGAACAACGCCGGGGGCATCGGTATCGTTGCCAAGTTCATAGCGATCAGCGCCCCAGTACCGCATGAGGTACCCGGCGGAGAGTCCAAAGAACTCACCGATGGTGAGGCGGGGCGCGAGTTCGAGTTCCAGCCGACTACCCAGCGTGCGTGCCGCGCTGGCCACATGCGATCCGGGGGCGAAGATGGTGCTCTCGTCGCGAAACGGCAGGCGCATCGCCATCCGGTCACCGAACGGTTTCACGGCGCGGACGGTGGCGCTCATCCACGCACGGTTGTTGAAGAGCACATCGGTGGTGCTTCGCACCAGCAATGCGGCGGCCCCCTCGCCAATTGGCACGTCGAACGCATCCTCGGTGCGATCCGCGCCGGCTGTCCCGAAGCGCCAACCGACGGTGATGTTGCTGCGAACGCCGCGGGTCGGCGTCAACACACGCTTGAGCTGGTCTGCATTGAAGCTATCGAAGAGCAGATAGGTTGCCGTGAGGTCAACATCACCGATTCCGGCGCGGCGCGTGTTGCCGAGTGCCGCGTACCCGACGTTGAAGGTGTCGCTGGCTACGGACGTGATGCCTGCCGGACCGTACACCGTGGTGGCCGCGCTTGGTTGCGCGGCTTCAGGGATGTTGTTGATCCCGAACGCGTCGAAATCGGAGCGCAACGTGGCAATCGTCTTGACCACGGCGAGGTGCGCCGATGATCCGGAGATCGGGACGACGGGAGCGCCGGCGGCAGTCGCATTGCCGTAGACGCTGACGAGCGCATCGCGAATGCTTTGGGCGCGCAGCAGCAGGGTTTGCGCCTCGGCCAGGTTGGTACGGATGGTACTGCACGAGAGGGCGGTGGGCGATGCGCAGCGGGCGATCTCTGCGGTGAGCGCCGTCCGCGCCGCTTCCACTTGCCCCACCAAGGCCCCGTTGGCCACACGCGAGGCGGCACCGGCAGTCCCCAGTGCGGGATTCCGACCAACGGTTGCTCCCATGCCAAGGCGATTCAGCACGAGTTGGCTGACGTCGCGCGACTCCACGTACGGTACGAGGACGCGCACCGAGAGCCGGTTCGATAGGCCGTAATCGATGGCCAACGGCGCGATACTCTGACGTACTTCACCGCTAGCTTGGAGCGGTCCAAGTGACAAGGCAAAGTTCGGGGAACCCGTGAGCGCCCGTATGCCGGTTTGAGCGGCGGCCAGCTGCGGCAAAAACGCCACGCCGAAGGTGTCGGTGGCCAATCCACTCAAGCGCGGGCGTTTTCCGTTGGCCGTATAGACCGCGCCGTAGTCGTTCCACAACCCACCAACCTGAAGGCGATAGCCACCGCGTGGGATCGGAATCGCGTCGTCGCCGACGCCCGATGCACGCTGGGCAAATACCGACGAGGCCACCGAGCTTGCGAGTACAAGCTGGGTCGCCAGCGCGCCCCACGGGCGCCGCGCGCCCCGTACGACCTTGGGGGCGGCGCCTTGGGGCGTGTCGACAGGGACCGACCGACGCGGGTCCTGCAATGGCGCATCAGGCAACGGCGAACTGGGAAGCAAGGTGTGTGAAGTTGTCGGGGTAGACCGGCTAGATTACTGCCGTGCGCTCCGCACCTTAGCCCAGCAGGGAGAGCCCGTCAACGAAGCGGCGGCGGCCCCTGCTGGGATACTCCACATTCCGTGTCGCGGTCCCTGCGCCACGTACTGGTTTTCATGAGACCGATTCCGTCTGTTCCCTGGCAGCTTACCGGCAATCATTGGCTGACGGTACCGTGCATCAATCCGATGGACGGCGCCATTCATGCGCTCGGGGTGCTGCACCGCGGGGCGCGCGCCGCCATCGAACTGGCGGGTGCGCCGGACTTCGTCGAGGGGCAGGGCGCCCCGTTGCTGGGACCGGTGCTTCGGGTGAACGGCGAAGTGCGTGCCTTGGCCGCTGAGGGGATTGCGTGGGAGCGGTCCGTCGGGTGGCTCCCCACCTTCACCTGTACGGTGGGGACCTTGGTGGTCCGCGGGTCGATCTTTGCGCCGTACGGGCGTGATGCGGATATGGCAGGCGCCGTGTACACGGTGGCGGTGGAGAATCGCGGGTCGAGCGACGTGGCCATCGAGATCGCCATGGAAGGGACGTTGGGGCACCGGCAGCAGCGGGTGCGGACGGCGCGCCCATTCGATGACGAACATCTTGTCAGTCGCGGCGAGGCGGACATGGTGCTGCTCGAAGGGGCCGCTATTCCCGGACTGGTAGCGGTGGCCATCGGCAGTGACGGACCGGCCACCCTCGAGACGCCGGAGGGCCCGTCCCGAGAACCACGCGCCTTCGCCATTCGTCGGTCGCTGACAGCGCCCGCCGGCGGTGCCGTGCACAGCGCGTTCTACCTTGCAGTCGGCCCTGAACGTGATGGCGCGCAGGCCACGGTGAGCGTGCTGCGCCGCCGCGGCTGGCGCTCGCTCCTGACGGCCACACGGGAGGCGCTAACGGCCCTCGAGCAAACCACCGGGAACGACGGCATCGATCGGCTGCTCAACCGCAATCTGCTGTTCGCGTACTTCTACGGCGTCGGACGCGGTCTGGATGACGCGCACTACTACCTTCTGCGCTCGCGCGCGCCGTGGCACAGCGTGGGGTGTACGGTGCGCGACTGGGAAGCCCTGATGTGGACGCTGCCGGCGGTGCAGCTGGCGGACACCGGGCTCGCGCGTGAGCTGCTCATGCGCTCGTGCGAATTGCATGGCTATGCGCCCGGACAGGGCGTGCACTACATCGACGGCACCCTCTTCCAGCCCGGCTTTGCCATCGAGGGCCCAGCGGCCTTTGCCATCGCGACGGACCGCTACATCCGCGATACCGGCGATGATCAGGTCGTCGAAGATCCGATCATCGCCGACACGCTGTATCTCAGCCACGACGACATTGTCGCGCGTCGCGACGAGCGCGTGCCGCTGTATTCCACCGATGTGGCGGCCTCGGGCGCGCCGGCACCGTTTCCGTTCACATTGCACGGCAACGCGGCAGTTGCCATGGCGCTCGACGTCTTCCGGCGCACGCTCGACGAGGCGGCGGCGGCGGCGGTCGAGGATCCCGCTGCGGTTCGTGCGGCGATCCGTCGGCACTTCGCGATGGAGCGTGGCGAGAAAGCGCGCTTGGCGACGGCCATCGATCTCGTCGGCGGAACCGCGCTCGACGATGATCCCGCCGGGTCGATTCTGTGGCTCCCGCTGTACGACACGCTCGATCGTGATGACTCCCTCTTTCGGCGTACGGTCCGCGCCACGCGTCCCGAGCTAGGTGCGGAGGCCCTCTTGCTCCGGCAAGTCGCCCGCTTGCTTGGCCCTGAGGCCCAGGAGGTGATGGCGTGGCTTCGCCGGGCCCCGCTCGACGGCGGCATTGCCGCTTCGGCCGTCGATACCGACGGACGGGCGACCGCCGACGGGGGAGACGCTGCACTCGCCGGCTTGCTCGCGCACACCCTGTGGTACGCGTCGCACGCCCTCGGATTACGTGATTGAGCGGCGGGGCGCTTGTCCCTGGGGCGCTTGCTGGCTAGACTCACTGTCGCCACCGCATGCGGGTCGGGTGGTGAACGCGGGAATAGCTCAGTTGGTAGAGCACAACCTTGCCAAGGTTGGGGTCGCGGGTTCGAGTCCCGTTTCCCGCTCTTTCGTCGAATACGGCGAACGAGCGACGTCGGACGAACGGGAGCGCTCTCGCGCTCCCGTTTTGCGTTTCGGGTCTCGCGTGGTGCGTGTCGCGAGGCGCGCGTTGGCGGTATGCTGGCGATCGGGACGTGGTCCCATGCTGTGGATACACCCGGATGGCGAAACCGGTAGACGCGAGGGACTTAAAATCCCTTATCCGCGAGGGTGTGCGGGTTCGAGTCCCGCTCCGGGTATCCCCGCAGCTGAACGACCGGTGCGGCCCGTGGGGCCCAGGATCATTGCTCTCTTTTCACACCCCGGAGTTGTCGTGCGAACCGTGTCGGATTCCAAGGGTACCACGTGGATTTGCCTTGAGCTCCCGGAAGTCCCGGAGGCGCAGCTCGACGCCGCCTCGAAGATGGCACCAGATACCGTGGCCATTGAATGCAACTCCGGTGCGCATCGCGTGATCGCGCTGGTTGCGCCCGGGTGGGACGATGACATGGACGACGATCGTCTGAATGCCGTGATCCGCGAGTTCCTCGTCAGTTCCTGAGGTCGGGGGCGCGCAGGGGCGCCGTGGCCTTGTATCTTGTGGTCATGTCTGACGTCGTCGTTCTCGCCACAGAGCTGCTCTCCATCGAATCCACCACCGGCCGCGAGCGCGAGGCGGTGGATTTCGTCTCCCGCTGGCTGGTTGCCCGCGGATGGAACGTGTCCTTGCAGGAAGTGGAGCCGGGCCGCTCCAACGTGTGGGCCACCCGCAAGGGCGGCGGTGTCACGCTGTCGACGCATCTCGATACCGTGCCACCGTTCATTGCGCCGTACGTCGAGGGGAACCGCTTGTACGGGCGCGGATCGTCCGACGCGAAGGGGATTGCGGCGGCCATGCTGCTGGCGGCGCAGCGACTCGCGGACGAGGGCGAGGAGCGGGTCGATTTGCTCTTCGTGGTCGGTGAGGAGAAGGGGTCCCCCGGCGCCCGCGCCGCGAATCGCCTCCCGGCAACCAGCACCTACCTCGTGAATGGCGAACCGACCGAAAGCAAGCTCGCGTCGGGGTGCAAAGGCGCGCAGCGCGTCATCGTTCGGGTTCGCGGACGCGAAGCGCACTCGGCGTATGCACACCTAGGTGAGAGTGCCCTCGAAGCGATGATCGATCTGTTGCCGAAGCTGCGTACGCTCACACTGCCGGTCGATCCCGTGCTCGGCGCGACCACGTACAACATCGGGGTCATGCGCGCGGGGACGGAAGCGAACATTGTCCCCGGGCTCGCCGAAGCCGAAATCATGATTCGCCTCGTTGGCGACCTCGAACCGGTGAAGGCGGCCTTTACCGCCTGGGCCGGAGAGCGCGCCGAACTTGTGTGGGGCTCGCACATTCCGGCCCAACGATTCCAAACCCTCAGCGGATTTGCGGTCGAGCCCGTTGCCTACACGAGTGACATTCCGTTGCTCGACCGGTGGGGAATCCCGCTCCTCTTCGGCCCCGGCTCCATCCACGTTGCGCATACGCCCCTCGAGTACATCGATGTGGCGGAACTCGACGCGTCCGTCGACGCGTACGTCCGAATCGTTCGCACTCTCCTCGCATGACATCCTCCGTCACTCGCTGGCCGGTTGCCGTTCTCGGGGCAACCGGTGCGGTCGGTCAGGCCTTCATCCGTCTGCTCGACGCACACCCCTGGTTCGATCTCATCGAAGTCGCGGCGTCGGAACGCAGCGCCGGCAAATCGTATCGGGATGCGGCGAGATGGCTGGAGGGGACGTGTCCGGAGGCGGTGGCGGCACTCACGGTGAAGAACTGCACGCCCGACGAGATTACGGCGCCCATCGTGTTTTCGGCGCTGGATTCCGGGGCGGCTGGCGATGTCGAAGCCGCGTTCGCCAGGGCGGGGCGCATGGTGCTCTCCAACGCGAAGAACTATCGCATGGAGGCCGACGTCCCACTCGTCGTTCCCGAGGTAAACGGCGACCATTTGGGGATCCTCGCGGCGCAGCGCCGGCTCCGCGGATGGCGCGGCGGCATCGTGACCAATGCGAACTGCGCCACCACGGTCATGGCGGCGGCGCTTGCACCTCTGCATGAGGCGTTCACCGTCACCAAGGTGTTCGCCACGACCATGCAGGCCGTGTCCGGAGCGGGATACCCCGGCGTGGCGTCGCTCGACATTCTTGGCAACGTCATCCCGTACATCGGCGACGAGGAGCCCAAGATCGAGACCGAGTTGGTCAAGTTGCTTGGCCGGTACGATGGCACGGCCATTCACTTCGCGGACATCGTGACGAGTGCGCATGCCAATCGCGTGCCCGTCGAACATGGCCATACGGTATGCATGTCGGTGGCCTTCGCGACCACGCCCACGCCCGAGCAGGCGCTCGACGTGCTGCACAACTGGACCGGTCATGAGGCGGTGCGTGGTCTGCCGTCGGCGCCGGAGCCGGCGCTGATCATTTGCGACGAAAACGACCGCCCACAACCCCGTCGGGATGCCTCGCGGGGACGCGGCATGGCCACCACGATCGGACGGGTGCGCACCGATCACCTGTTCGACCTGCGATTGGTGGCGATGTCACACAACGTGGTGCGTGGTGCGGCAGGTGGCTCCATTCTCAATGCCGAGCTGCTCGTACAGACCGGCCAGCTGGCGGGGCTCGGTCGGCCGTGATCGTCTGCAAGTTCGGCGGAACGTCCGTCGCCGACGCGGCGGCGATCACGCGCGTCATGGAGATCGTCGACCACCGGCGTGCGCAGCAGCCCGTGGTCGTCGTATCGGCACTCGGCGGTACCACCAATCTCCTGCTGGATATCGCCAACAAGGCGGCCGCCGGTGAGCTGTTGTCCGCGCTGCAGCTCGTCGAGCAGTTACGTGATCGCCACCAGCGTGAGGCGCAGCAGCTGCTCGAGGGGAGCACCGAGGCCGACGAGTTGTCGCTCGAGATCAGCGCCACGTTCGATGACCTGGCGCATCTTGCCGAAGCGTTCCGCACACTCGGCTATCTCACGCCGCGTTCCCTCGATGCCGTGGCGGCGATGGGCGAACTGCTCTCCTCGCAGATCGTCGCCGCGGCGTTTCGTCATCGCGGATGTCCCGCCGTGTTCGTCGACGCGCGCGATGTCGTGCGTACGAACGATTTCTTCACGAAAGCCGAGCCCGACGTCGAGGCGATCCGGCAGTTGGCGCAGGAACGCGTGGTCCCGCAGCTGCTGCACGGGCGTATTCCCGTCATGGGTGGGTTCGTGGGGGCCACGGCGAACCGCGTGACGACCACGCTCGGTCGTGGTGGGTCCGACTATACGGCATCGCTCCTTGGCGCCGCGATCGATGCGGAAGGCATCGAAATCTGGACCGACGTCGATGGCATGCTCACCGCCGATCCACGCGTCATTCCCACGGCGCAACTCATCGAGCGTATCAGCTTCGACGAGGCCGCCGAGCTGGCGGCGTTCGGTGCCAAGGTGTTGCATCCAGCGACGATCGCGCCGGCCGTGCAGCGCGGTATTCCGGTCTACGTGTTCAATTCGCGCAACCCGGGCGGCACGGGCACGATGATTGCTTTTGACGCGCCGCGGTTACCGGTGCGGGCCATCGCGGGAAAGCGGGCGACCACCATGGTGAAGCTGCGTTCGTCGCGTATGCTGCTTGCACCCGGGTTCCTGCGCCGCGTGTTCGAGGTCTTCGAAACGCACCGGACGTCGGTCGACGTCGTCACGACCTCCGAAGTCTCCGTCTCCGTGACGCTCGATGACGCGACCAACCTGGCGGCCATTCTGCAGGATCTCGCGGCGTTCGGCGATGTCTCCGTTTCTCCGCGGGCTGGTCTCATCGCCATCGTGGGCGCCGGCATCTCCGACGGCAGCATGGCGATGGCGCAGGCGATTGCGGCGCTCGGTCCCATTCAGGTGCACATGGCCTCGTTGAGCGCGACCGGAATCAACTTCACGCTCGTGATCGACGACGATCAGGTCGTTCCTGCCATGCAGCGGTTGCACGCCACGTTTTTTGAGCCTTCGGCGTGACGGGCGCACCCGTTGGCGTCGCGCCTGTTCGCGTGGCGCTGGTTGGGATGGGACGTATGGGGCGGGCGCTCGAGGCGCTGGCGCCCGAGCGCGGGTGTGAAGTGGTCGCGCGCCTGGACGCGCCGGAGATGGCGCGTGGCCTGACGGTCGCCGCGTTGGGCGGCGCGCAGGTGGCCATCGAGTTCACCACCCCAGAGACGGCATTGCCCAATGCGATGGCGCTGCTCGCCCTTGGGTGTCCGGTGGTTATCGGTACAACCGGGTGGAACGCGCAGATGGCCCAACTCGAGGCCGCCGTGTCGGCACGCCACTGTGCCGCCCTGTGGGCTCCGAATTTTTCCCTCGGCGTCCAGCTGTTTCTGGCAATCGCCGAGGACGCGGCGCGGCGCGCACGAGAGATGACCGGGATCGATGTGCATGTGGTGGAAACACATCACACCGCCAAGCAGGACGCGCCGTCGGGTACCGGCATCGCGATCGCCGAACGTCTGGAAGCCGGCCTAGGACGACAGGTGCCGGTCTCCAGTGTCCGGGTGGGCAGTGTGCCCGGCACGCACGAGGTGATCATGGACGCGGCGTTCGAACAGATCACGCTGACCCATACGGCGCGTGATCGACGGGTCTTCGCCGATGGAGCGCTAGCCGCGGCCCGCTGGTTGGCGGTGCCGCATGTGCCGGCCGTGTATACCATGCGCGACGTGCTGACGGCGTCGCTTCCCTCCTGAGTGCCCATGCCGACGACGCAACTTGGTGGCTGTGGTACGGCGCTCGTAACGCCGTTTCTTGCCGATGGTTCACTCGACGAGTCCGCCTTGCGTGGCCTCGTGCGGTGGCAGCTCGCCGAAGGGATGCACATGCTGGTGCCGTGCGGTTCGACCGGGGAAGCGGTGACCCTGACGGCGGCAGAGCATCGGCGCGTGGTCGAGATCACGGTCGAGGAGGTCAACGGGCGGGTGCCCGTGATTGCCGGTGCTGGCAGCAACGATACAACCCGGGCGATTGCCACCTCGCGAGAGATGCGCGCGATTGGCGCGTCGCATCTGCTGCACGTGACGCCTATGTACAACAAGCCGCCGCAGCGTGCCCTGCTGGCGCACTTTCGTGCGGTCGCCGATGGATGTGACCTACCGATCGTGTTGTACAATGTGCCCGGTCGCACGGCGGTCAACATGGAAGCCGCGACCACGCTGCAGTTGGCGCAGGATCCGCGGTTCGTCGCGGTGAAGGAGGCCAGTGGGAGCCTGTCGCAGATGACGACGTTGGTGCGCGAACGGCCCGCAGGGTTCTCGGTGTTGTCCGGCGACGACGGCTATACGTTGGCGCTCATGGCGCACGGTGGCGACGGCATCATCAGTGTGGTGTCGAATGTGGCGCCCTCGCTGATGGTGCGACTCTGCGAGGCCATGCGGCGCGGGGATCTCGCGGCGGCGAGAACGCTCGATGCGGCATTGGCGCCGCTGATCGACGCCTGCTTCGTCGAATCGAACCCCATTCCGGCCAAGGCGATGCTCGCGATGATGGGCCGCGTGCAGGATCGCGTGCGCCTGCCGCTCGTTCCGCTGGCGGCGTCGTGGCGTGCGCGTGTGCGTGGGGTGCTCGAGCATGCGGGCTTGCTCGCTTCCTGATTTCGACTGACGACCCTTTCCCAAGGCTGCGAACCGCTATGGCTTTTTCCATCGCCGAACTCGAAACCCGTTTGACCGAACCGCACCTGCTCGACAATAACGTACCGCTCGCCCACGACGCCCAGCTGCTGTTCGACAGTGCCATGGCGCATCTGGAGCGCGGCGATATTCGTGCGGCACGCTGCGACGAACACGGGACATGGCATGCGGTGTCCTGGGTCAAGCGCGCCATTTTGCTGGGCTTCCGCATTGGGCACGTGCAGACGATGCCGGGCGTGGCGCCGTTCAGCTTTCTCGACAAGCACACCTACCCGACGCGCGAATTTCGTCCGGAGCATCAGGTGCGCATCGTGCCGGGGGGCTCGACGGTTCGGCGCGGCGCGTACCTGGCGCCCACGGTGGTGTGCATGCCGCCCATGTACATCAACGTCGGTGCCTACGTGGGACGCGGCACGATGGTCGATTCGCACGCGCTGGTGGGAAGCTGCGCGCAAATAGGCGAACGGGTGCACCTGAGTGCCGCGGTACAGATCGGCGGCGTGCTCGAGCCGATCAATGCCTCGCCGGTGGTCATCGAGGATGACGTCGTGGTGGGCGGTAACTGTGGAGTGTATGAGGGCACGGTGGTGAAGCGTCGGGCCGTGCTCGGGGCCGGTGTCGTGCTCACGCGTGGCACGCGGGTGTACGATCTGGTCAACGAAACGGTGCATCGCGCGTCACCCGGTGCACCGCTCCTCATTCCCGAGGGCGCCGTCGTGGTGCCTGGTGCGCGACGCGTGTCGTCGGCGTTCGGCGAGGCTGAAGGGTTGTCACTCCAGACGCCGGTCATCGTGAAGTACCGCGATGACAAGACCGACGCCGCGACGGCGTTGGAGGCGTGGCTGCGGTGAGCAGTACCGTGCCGCTGACGGTGCAGGGGACGATCCGCGCGCCTGGCGACAAGTCGATCAGCCATCGCGCGCTGATCTTCGCGGCCATGGCGAATGGGCCGACGCGCATTCGCGACATCCTGCCGTCGGCCGATGTGCACGCCACCGCCGCGGCGCTCCGGGCCATGGGCGTCGACATTCCCGCGCTCAGTGAGGACTTCGTCGTAGTCGGGCGCGGGCTCGACGCGTTGCATTCGCCCGAGCAGGCCTTCGACTGCGCCAACAGCGGCACGACCACGCGACTGCTTGCGGGACTCGTGGCCGGGTTGGCGGGGCGTGCGGCGCGCTTCGAAGGGGATGCAAGTTTGAGTCGCCGCCCAATGACGCGCGTGGCGGCCCCGCTGTCGGAGATGGGCGCTCGCGTGACGTTCGAGGGGGCACCAGGGCACGACGGTCTCCCCATGCGTGTGCACGGACAGCCGCTGCAGCCGCTACGGTACGTGAACAGCCACGCCAGCGCGCAGGTGAAGGGTGCGTTGCTGCTGGCCGGTCTCAGCGGCGGGGTCGAAGTCACGATCGATGAACCGGTACGTTCGCGCGACCATAGCGAGCGCATGCTGGCGGCGCGCGGAGTGCGGCTCGAGATCACCGATACCTCGGTCACCTTGCCAGCCGGACAGGTGGTGCAACCGGTGGACGTCGTGGTCCCCTCCGATCCTTCCTCCGCCACGTTCTTCGCGGCACTCGCCGCGATGGCCGATGCCGGCGAGCTACGGCTTGAGCACGTCTGTCTCAACCCCACACGGACGGGGGCCTTCGACGTGATGCGGCGAATGGGCGCCGACCTCGTGGTCGAGCACTCGGCGGACGTCAGTGGGGAGTTGATCGGCACGTTGATCGTTCGTCCGTCGCCGCTCGTGGGGACGCAGATCGGCGGGGCCGAAATTCCGCGGTGTATAGATGAGCTGCCCATGATCGCCTGCCTGGCGGCGCGGGCGCGGGGCGAGACGCGAATCACCGATGCGCGGGAGCTTCGCGTCAAGGAGAGTGATCGCATTCGGGCGGTGGTCGACAATCTCCGCACGTTGGGCGTCGAGGTGGAGGAGTATCCCGACGGGATGCGCGTCGTGGGCTCGACGGCGCCGCTCCATGGACATGTGGTGACCCACGGCGATCACCGGTTGGCCATGGCGTTCGGGGTCCTTGGTGCGCTTCCGGACAATCACATCACCATCGACGATCCAGGGTGTGTGGCGGTGTCCTATCCCGCCTTCTGGCGCGACCTGACCACGGCGGTGGGGTTGGGGCGCGCCTCAGCGGTGGCCCATGGCGGAGGCGGGATCCCCGCGTCTGCGCCCCTGGTGGTCGCGATCGACGGTCCGGCGGCGTCGGGCAAGAGTTCGACGGCCCAGTGGGTCGCCCAGCTCCTCGATGTCCGCCACGTCGACTCCGGCGCGTTCTATCGTGCGCTCACGTTTCTGGCCACCGAAACGGGGGAGGCTCCGGCGCACTGGACGGCCGAGGCGCTGTTGGCGCACGCGGGGCGGGTGACCTGGCGGCTCACGGAGCGCTCCGTGCTACCGCTGGTCGATGGGATCGAGCAGGACGAGGCGCTTCGCGGGGCGAACGTTACCCGAAACGTCTCCCGGGTGGCCGCGATGCCGCCGGTTCGCTTGTGGGTCAATGCGGTGGTCCGCAGCGCCGGCGCCGCAGTGGACGTGGTGGTCGACGGCCGCGATATCGGGACGGCCGTCTTTCCCGAAGCCCAGCTCAAGATCTTCCTTGTGGCCGACAGCTGGGAACGGGCGCGCCGACGCCTCATCCAGCGTCTCGGGCGCCGGCCCAACGATGCCGAAATCGCGGTCGAGGTGGAGGCGCTCGTTGCCCGGGACGCCCAGGATGCGACGCAGAGTGCACCGGCCCGGGATGCGATCACCATCGACACCACGACGGTGACCCAGGAAGAGCAGGTGGAGCGGATCGTCGCACTGGCGAAGGCCACCCGGAACCGGCTGCACCAGTAGGGGGCAAAGGCCCCCCCGGGTCGGGGCGGGCACCTTGTCCGGCGCCCACGCTCCCCCTATGTTTCCGGGTTCCAGCTTTTCCCCTCGTGACCCCTTTTCTCGGCGCGGCGAGTGCAGTTCCGCGAACTTGGAGAAACCGCACCGTATGAGCACTGAACTGAGCCCCGAGCTCAACACCGAAGTCGAAGGCGCCGAAGATGACGCGCCCCTCTATGGCAAGCTGACGGCGCGCGAGAAGCGCGATCTGCAAAAGAGCCAGCTCCGCCCCTTGGCGAACCGCCGCCCTGAGCTCTACGAAGAGGACGAATTCACGTCCGACGAGTACGAGCGCATGCTCGAGCTGTACAACGGCACGCTGGCGTCGATCGAGGAAGGCGAGATCGTCAAGGCGACCGTGCTTGAAATTCGCGAGAACTTGGTCGTGCTGGATATCGGATTCAAGTCCGAAGGCACGATCCCGCTCGAAGAATTCAAGGACATGCCCGAGCTCAAGGCGGGCGACGAAGTCGAAGTGCTCCTCGAGCACCTCGAGGACCAGGAAGGTTCCGTCGTCCTGTCCAAGAAGAAGGCCGACTTCATGCGCGTGTGGGAACGCATCCGCGTGGCGTACGAAAGCGACGTGCCCGTCGAGGGCACGCTGGTCAAGAAGATCAAGGGGGGCGTAGTCGTCGACCTCATGGGCGTCGATGCGTTCCTCCCGGGTTCGCAGATCGCGCTCCGTCGTGTGCCGAACATCGACGAGCTGCTGGGCCAGAAGTACGAGTTCAAGATCATCAAGCTCAACAAGCGTCGCCGCAACATCGTCGTGTCGCGTCGCGTGATCCTCGAGACCGAGCGCGCGGGCAAGCGCGAGAAGCTCATGAAGGAGCTCTCGAAGGATCAGGTGCGGAAGGGCGTCGTCAAGAACATCACGGACTTCGGGGCATTCATCGATCTCGGTGGCGTCGACGGCCTGCTCCACATCACCGATATGTCGTGGGGCCGCATCTCGCATCCGAGCGAGATGGTCCAGATCGGCATGGAACTCGAGATCAAGGTCCTGGATATCGATTGGGAGCGCGAGCGCATCTCGCTCGGCCTCAAGCAGCTCCAGAGCTACCCGTGGAAGGACGTAGCTGCCAAGTACCCGGTGGGTACGCGCGTCAACGGCAAGGTCGTGTCGATCACGAACTACGGCGCCTTTATCGAGCTCGAGCCCGGCATCGAAGGCCTCGTGCACATCTCCGAAATGAGCTGGACGCGCAACGTCCGTCATCCCTCGAAGATCGTGTCGATCGGCGAAGCCATCGAGGCGGTGGTGCTCAAGGTCGACGAGACCGAAGAGAAGATCTCGCTCGGCATGAAGCAGACCGAGCAGGATCCGTGGGTCATCCTGCCGCTCAAGTACCCGGTGGGGACGCGGATCAACGGCAAGGTGCGCAACCTGACCTCGTTCGGCGCGTTCGTCGAAATCGAACCCGGCATCGACGGCCTCATTCACATCTCCGATATGTCCTGGACCAAGCGCGTCCAGCATCCGTCGGAAGTCGTGAAGAAGGGCGACGCGGTGGACGTGGTGATCCTCAACATCGACAGCGAAAACAAGCGCATCTCGCTCGGTCTCAAGCAGGCTGAGGAAGATCCGTGGCTTCGCATCGGTGAGACCTATCCGGTAGGCACTGAGCTCCCCGGCAAGGTCGTGCGCCTGATGGACAAGGGCGTGGTGGTCGATCTCGGCAACGACATCGAAGGCTTCGTGCCGGTCAGCCAGCTGAACCCGGAAGGCACGGTCACGAACCCGGCAGACTTTGCGTGGGAAACGATGAACCTCGTCATGCGCGTGCTCGAGGTCGATCCCATCCACCGCCGTATCGTGCTCGCCGTGACGTCGGTGCCGGAAGAGCAGCCGCCCAAACCGGCCGAGCCGAGCAAGGTGCACAGCTCGGAAGACGAACTCGGTCTCTGAGTCGCAGTGCAACGGTAAACAAGAAGGCCCCGGCAGCACTGCCGGGGCCTTTTTCGTGTGTATCCCCTGCCCATCACCCTCGCATCCGTTGTCGCGTCCCTGCGACATCCTGCATCGTTTGCGAAACAGCAGACGGACTTAGCGGCCGACGATCAGGTCCGGCGAGTCATCGTTATCGGGCGACGCGCTGGTGGCGCGCTTCGTCGCCGGACGGTTCGCGGTGCTGCCGGGCAGCGCCATGAAGCCCATCAACGCGATGAACGCGTAGGCACCAATGAAGACGACCGTGAGCATCCCCACGCGGATCGTGGTGACGTTGAACGCCGCCGACATCTGGGAGCTGACGATGGTCTTGAGCTGCTGGGCATCCAACCCGAACACCAACAGCGAGGCAAGCAGGCTGACGGTGAAGAGCGAGGCGACAATGCCGACGACGCGGGCGAGCCCTGTGCTGCCAAGACCGCGGGCCATGACCAGCAAGAGCGAAAGGCCAAGGACAGGGAGCATCAGGATGCCCGAGAGCGCGTTGGCCGCGCCAAAACGCCACTGGATGTTCGTCAGCCGCAAAGGCCAGATCTGCATCAGCCCCTGAACCAGTGGCAACGCGACGAGGAGGACCGCGACCAGATAGAGCACCCGGCGCGAAGCGTGGTCGTCGTGCAGGTCGAGAAAGTCGGACATGATGGGGTACGTCGAGAAGGATTGAGAAACGCGCAATGGGGACGATGTCTTGCAAAGGTCGTTCCAGCGGGCTGGGCCGAAACAGCCCTCGCAGCCGCCCCCAAGGGAGACCGGAGCCGCCGCTGTGACAATCTATCTGCTTCGTGTGAGGAATGCTTCAGATAATGCCGGCATGGCCGATAGACACTGGTATAGTCGGCTTCGTTCCGATGAAGGGGTGAAGCACGTGGGCTCCAGCGGTCTGAACTGGCCGGGATTCCGCGCAATCAGTGCTCTTCGTGAGATCATGAACATGTCCCAGTCTTCGTTTGGCTATGCCGTCATCCCCGCCATCGCCGTTGCGCTGTGCGCTGGTCCGTTCGCCTCTGTCGCCCAGGCGCAGGACGAAAAGGTCTACGCGATGTCCGACGTTCAGGCTCCGCCCAAGCTGTCCAGCACGGCGGTCGCGGCCCGTATCATTCAGGATTCCTACCCGGCCGAGCTCAAGAGCCGGGGTGTGGGCGGGATGGTCGAACTCCAGTTCATCGTGGATGCCAAGGGCAAGGTCGATCCAGCCTCCGTCGAGGTGGTAGACGCCACCCAGACGGCGCTCGGCGAAGCGGCAAAAAAGGTCGTCACGAAGCTCGGCTTCAATCCGGCCAAGGTGAACGGCACCCCGGTGCGCGTGAAGGTGACGCTGCCGATCATCTACAAGCCGTAAACCCTCCGGGGCTGGCGGACCCACCCCGCCGGCAGCACCGGGGAACAGGAGAGCCGACTCCATCTGGGGGCGGCTCCTCGTTTTTCTGCGTCCGATCGCTAGCTTCCCGCGTCATGACCCAGTCCACTTCGTCAACGACCATGCGGGAAAAGCTCGATCGCCTCGCCACCGCCCGCGACGCTTCGGAACAAGGCGGGGGGGCGGCCCGAATCGCGCAACAGCACGCCAAAGGCAAGCTTTCGGCGCGTGAGCGACTCGATGTGCTGCTCGATGAAGGATCCTTCGTCGAGATCGATCGCTTCGTGACGGCCCGATCATCGACCGAAGGGGAGGCACCGGTCTACGGCGACGGTGTCGTCACGGGACACGGGCGAATTGAAGGGCGGCTGGTCTATGTGTTCTCGCAGGACTTCACCGTGTTCGGCGGATCGTTGTCCGAAGCGCACGCGGCCAAGATCTGCAAGATCATGGATCTCGCCATGCGCACCGGCGCGCCCGTCATCGGCCTGAACGACTCCGGTGGCGCCCGTATTCAGGAAGGTGTCGTCTCGCTCGGGGGGTACGCGGACATCTTCCTCAAGAACACGATGGCATCGGGGGTGATTCCGCAGATCTCCGCCATCCTCGGGCCATGTGCCGGTGGCGCCGTCTATTCGCCGGCGATTACGGACTTCATCTATATGGTGCGCGGGACGAGCTACATGTTCGTCACGGGGCCCAATGTGGTGAAGACCGTCACGCACGAAGATGTGAGCATGGAGCAGCTCGGCGGGGCCGATACGCATGCCGGGACGAGCGGCGTGGCGCATTTCGCCTGCAATTCCGAGCTCGCGTGCTTGCAGCATATCCGCGAGCTGTTCCGGTTTGTCCCGTCGAACAATGTCGACGATCCGCCCAAGGGCCATGGGCGTGATCCGCGCGATCGGCGTGAGGAATCGCTGCTCGATGTGGTACCGGACAATCCGAACAAGCCGTACGACATGCGCGAAGTCCTGACGCGCGTCGTCGATGATAGCACGTTTTACGAGGTGCAACCGGACTATGCCGGCAACATCCTCGTTGGGTTCGCGCACTTGGGCGGATACAGCGTGGGCATTGTCGCCAACCAGCCGGCCGTGCTCGCCGGAGTGCTCGACATCACGTCGTCCATGAAGGCGGCGCGCTTTGTCCGCTTCTGCGATTGCTTCAACATTCCGCTCGTGACCTTCGAAGACGTGCCCGGCTTCCTCCCCGGTGTTGCGCAGGAGCACGGCGGCATCATCAAGCACGGGGCCAAGTTGTTGTACGCGTACTGCGAGGCGACGGTCCCGAAGCTCACGGTCATCACACGCAAGGCGTACGGCGGCGCCTACGACGTGATGAGTTCGAAGCACATTCGCGGTGATTTCAACGTGGCGTGGCCGAGCGCCGAGATCGCGGTCATGGGCCCCAAGGGGGCCGTCGAGATTCTCTATCGTAAGGAAATCGCCGAGGCGGCCGACCCGCAGGCGGCGCTCGATGCGCGCGTGGCGGAGTACACGGAAAAGTTCGCGAATCCCTACATCGCGGCCGCGCGCGGCTACGTAGACGACGTGATCGATCCGCGCGATACGCGTCCTCGGCTCATCGAGGCGCTCGAGGCGTTGCAAGGCAAGCGTGATCGCAACCCGCCCAAGAAGCATGGGAACCTCCCGCTATGAGCCCGCGCATGTTCGCGAAAGTGCTCGTGGCCAACCGCGGTGAGATCGCGTTGCGCGTCGTTCGCGCCTGCCAAGAGCTTGGCGTCAAAACGGTCGCCGTCTATTCGGAAGCCGATGCGAGCGCGCCGCATGTTCGCGAAGCCGACGAGGCGGTCCTGGTAGGACCGTCGCCGTCGAGCCAGAGCTATCTGGTGGGCGAACGCCTCATCGAGGTCGCCATGCGCGTCGGGGCCGAAGCCATCCATCCGGGCTACGGGTTCCTCTCGGAGCGCGCGTGGTTCGCCCGTGCGGTACGTGATGCCGGGTTGGTGTTCATCGGCCCGCCAGCGGAAGCGATCGAGGCGATGGGGTCGAAGACGGCAGCGCGACAGCTGGTGATCGCTGCGGGCGTCCCGGTGGTTCCCGGGAATGCCGAGGGGGTCAAGGACGCGGACGAGGCCATCGCCATTGCCGAGTCGTATGGCTTCCCCGTGCTGCTCAAGGCTGCGGCCGGTGGGGGCGGCAAGGGGATGCGCGTGGTGCGCCAGCGTGAAGACGTGTCAGCAGCGTTGGCGTCGGCACGGCGCGAAGCGCGCAATGCGTTCGGCGACGATGCCGTCTATGTGGAGAAGTATATCGAGGGACCGCGTCACGTTGAAATTCAGGTGTTGGCCGACCAGCACGGCAACGTGTTGCATCTTGGCGAGCGTGAGTGCTCCGTGCAGCGTCGGCATCAGAAGATGATCGAGGAGGCGCCCAGTGTGGCTGTCTCGCCCGAGTTGCGTGCACGCATGGGCGCCACCGCCGTCGCCGCTGCGAAGGCCGCTGGCTACGTGAACGCGGGGACCTGCGAGTTTCTGCTCGATCGCGACGGTCAGTACTACTTTCTCGAAATGAATACGCGTATTCAGGTCGAACATCCGGTCACGGAACTGGTGATGGGGATCGATCTGGTGCAATGGCAAATCCGCATTGCGGCTGGTGAGGTGCTGCCGTTCGACCAGCGCGACCTGGTCCCTCGCGGGTGGGCCATGGAGTGCCGCATCACGAGCGAGGATCCCGCGAATGGGTTCTTGCCGAGTACCGGGCGTGTCGAGTACTTGCACCTGCCAAGCGGTCCCGGGGTGCGGTGGGATGGCGGCATCGAAGCGGGCAGTGACGTGGGGCTCCACTATGATCCCATGCTCGCGAAGCTCATCGTGCACGCGCCCACCCGTCCACTGGCGATTGCCCGTATGCGTCGCGCATTGCTCGAGCTGACGATCGACGGCATCGAAACCTCGCGCAGTTTTCATGTGCGGGTGATGGACGATCCGGAATTTCAGGCGGGGGCAATCAGCATTCAGTGGCTGGAGCAGCGGCTGAGCGCGCTGACGGCACCAACGACGGATCACGAGACGCTGACGCTGGCCGCCATTTCGGCGGCCCTGGTGGCACACGACGAGCGGACGTCCGGGCGCGTGGCTCCGTCGGCCGCGAACGCGGTGGCGGGTACGATGGCGAAGGGGGCGGCGATTACCGAAGGGGCGTTCGGCTGGGCTGTTGTCGCGCGCCGCGAAGGATTACGACGCTCGTGACTCTTTCCGTTACCGTGGAGTGGTCGTGAGGCGTCGCCCTCCCCAAGGGGGACGCGGTCGCAATGCCGACCGGGCACGTTCCTCCCGTCTGCCCGAGTCGGTGGGGACGCTGACGATCGATCGTATCGCGGCCGGTGGCGATGGCGTCGGCCGACTCGAGGGGCTTGCCGTGTTCGTGCCGCGGACCGCCGCAGGAGACGTGTTACAGGCGGCGTACGTGACGCATGCGCGGCATGCGCGAGGTCGTGTGCTGCAGGTGCTGACGCCGTCGGCGGATCGACGAACGCCACCATGTGTGCATTATGAGCGCGATCGTTGCGGAGGCTGTCAGCTGCAACACCTCACGATGGAGGCGCAGCGCGACGCCCGACGGCACATCGTGCAGGACACGCTCTCGCGTATCGGCAAGCGAGACATTCCCCTGCCGGCGCTGATGGCCGGTGTCGCGTGGGAGTACCGGAGTCGCCTGACACTGACGCTTCTCCGCCGTAGTACGGGGTGGGTGGGCGGACTGCATCCGCATGACGATCCGGTACGCGTGTTCGCTCTCGAGGAGTGCCATATTGCGCACCCGATGCTGGTGTCCGTCTGGCACGTGGTGCGGGCGCTGATCCGCAACACCGATGTACGGCTTCCCGCCGTCGACACGTTGCGTCTGGCGATCCGGCTGGATAGTGGCCCAGACGACGAGAGTGTCGCCGACCACGATGGAGCAGGCGCCTCGCCCTTGACAGTCGCCTTGGTGGTCGAAGGCGGTGCCGAGTGGGGGGATCGGGAGGCATGGACGGCAGCCGTCCGCAAAGCCGACGCGCGCATCAGTGGCGTATGGTGGACGCCCGATCGTGGAGACGCGCGAGGCGGCGGATTGCCCGGCGAGGCGGCGGTTGTCGACTATGCGCCGCAAGCGCGTGACGCCCTCGCGTTTTCGCAGGTCAATCGCGTGGTCGCCACGGCGCTCCGCGAGTATGTCTACGCGGCGGTGCAGGGCTTTGCGCCCGCGACGGTGATCGATGCGTACGCGGGCACTGGACCATTGGCGGCACGGCTGTTCGGCGACGGCGTGAGCGTGGTGGCGATTGAGTCGGACCGTGCCGGCGCGGACGCCGCCAACGCGCGCTTGCAGCGACGATCGGGGGACGCAACGGCGTGGGCGCGCGTGGTGTGCGACCTCGTCGAACGGGCGTTGCCAGCGTTGTCGCGGGCCACGGTGCCGGCGGATGTCGTCGTGCTCAACCCGCCTCGTCGCGGGGTGCATGCTGATGTCACCCGATGGCTGGAAGCCGACTCGCAGCGCGACCTCCGCGGCGTGGTGTATGTGAGCTGTGACCCGGCGACCTTGGCCCGGGATCTGGCGCGACTGCCGTCGTGGCGTGTGAGCGCAGTGCAGTGTTTTGACATGTTTCCGCAAACCGCACACGTGGAAACGGTGTGCATTCTGCACCGGGAGAGGACATGAAGTATCTCGTGGATGTAAACGGTGAGCGCATCACGGTGGAGCTTGCCGGCGCGCACGCCACGGTCGACGGGGTTCGACACGACGTGTCGCTCACGCGTGTCGCGGGGACGCCTGTGCGCCTGGTTCGCATTGGGGAACAGGTGCATCGGGTGGTGGCCCGCCGCGGCGCCAACCGGGGGCTCTGGCAGCTCGATGTCGATGGAACGCGTGTCGAGGCGGAGGCGCTCGATGAGCGGCTGCGTGCGATCAAGGATCTCACGGCGGCCTCGGCGGTGGCGAGCGGACCGGCGCCGCTGCTGGCGCCGATGCCGGGGCTCGTGATGCGGGTGACGGTCGCCGTTGGCGACACGGTAAGCGCCGGTCAGGGGCTTGTGATGATCGAGGCCATGAAGATGGAGAACGAACTCCGGACCACGGCGCCGGGGGTGGTCACGGCGGTGCGGGTGATACCGGGCGAGGCGGTCAACAAGGGGGCCGTCTTGGTCGAACTGGGGCCGCTGCCGGGCTGATTCAGGGCGAGGGAGAGGGCCCCCGCCTGCAGGCCCCGCCGGGAGCATCCCACCGGCGGGAACTCGGACTCACGCACCCGGTTCGTTGCGGCGCATGCGGTTGACGCCCTTGATGACGAGAAAGAGCGTGACGGCGACGATGAGGAAACTGAGGACCTGATTGAGAAAGAGGCCGTAGGCGACGGTGGGGGCGCCGGCTTTCTTGGCCTCTTCGAGGGTGGCGAAGGTGCCACCGCCGACAGTCACGAACCGGTTGGTGAAGTCGATCCCGCCGGTTAGGAGGCCGACGACCGGCATGATGATATCCGAGACCATACTGTCGACGATTTTCTGAAAGGCGCCGCCGATGACCACGCCAATGGCGAGATCCATGACGCTACCCTTCATGGCGAACTCCTTGAACTCCGACATCATCGACATACACGTGCTCCTGAACGAGTAGGGCCGGGCATACTGTCCCGGTTCCGGCTGGCGAACCGTCAGCTTGGGGCCGGGAAACACAAACGGCAAGGGCCGCTCGGCGGCGACGGAGACGGCAGCTCCCTTGAAAGGCGAACCAGACACAAGCGCCGCATTGACAGGCACTTCAGTGCTGTGTAAGCTACGAGTCTGTCCCGTTTTCCGGCGGGACCCATTACGGTAACCCTTTGCCGGGGGCCGATCCGCGGGCGGCCTGCTCACGGTCCACGGCTTCTCCGCACCACGCACGGATCACGTTCAGCATGAAGACCTACAGCGCGACCCCGAAGGATATCGACCGTCGGTGGTATATCGTCGACGCGGAAGGAATGGTCCTTGGCCGGCTCGCGTCGGAAGTCGCGAAGATCATCCGCGGCAAGCACAAGCCCATGTACACGCCGCACATGGACACGGGTGACTTCGTCATCGTGGTCAATGCGTCGAAGGTGCAGGTCACTGGCCGCAAGGCGGAACAGAAGACCTACTTCAGTCACACGGGCTACATGGGCCACGAGAAGCACACCCCCTTTGCCACGATGCTGGCGAAGCACCCCGAGCGCGTGATCGAGAAGGCCGTGTACGGCATGCTGCCGAAGACGGCGCTTGGCCGTCAGGTGCTTCGTCGCAAGCTGCGCGTCTTCGCCGGCGCCGAGCATCCGCACATTGCGCAGAGCCCGGCCAAGCTTTCCTTCTCCTCCGCCGAGGCCAAGTAATGTCGGAACAGATTCAGGCCGTCGGCCGTCGCAAGGAGGCGGTCTGCCGCCTCTATCTCACCCCGGGTACCGGCAAGTGGGAAGTCAACGGTCGTACGCTGGGTGACTACTTTCCTCGCCCGACGCTGGTATCGGCCATTCAGCAGCCGTTCGCGCTGACCGACTCGATCGGCAAGTTCGACGTCAAGGCTGTGCTGAACGGCGGTGGCATGTCGGGGCAGGCGGGCGCGGTGCGCCTCGCCGTCGCCCGCGCCCTCGTCAAGGTTGACGAAGGCAGCCGCAAGAAGCTTCGCGAGTTCGGTCTGCTCACGCGCGATGCGCGTGAGGTCGAGCGCAAGAAGCCGGGCCGCGCTGGCGCCCGCAAGCGCTTCCAGTTCTCGAAGCGTTGATCGAGCCAGCCCGGAGCCTCTGACTCCGAGCGCTCGCCCAGTACATCTCACACGTGGTCCGAGCCGGTGGCGGGTGCTGTGCTCTCGGGAGCACAGTCGCCGCAGGCGATGACGACCTCGGACGACTCTACAAAAACCCAACGGGATTTCTTGTCATGGCTACTCCGTCACTCGAGCAGTTGCTCGCTGCGGGCGTTCACTTCGGGCACCAGACCCGTCGTTGGAACCCCAAGATGCGCCGCTTCATCTTCGCCGAGCGCAACGGCATCCACATTATCGACTTGCAGAAGACGCTGCGCCAGATCGAATTGGCGCAGAAGCTCGTTCGCGAGGTCGTGTTGCGCGGCGAGAGCGTGCTGTTCGTCTGCACCAAGCGCCAGCTGGCCGCCATCGTCAAGGACGAGGCCGCGCGCTGCGGGGGCATGTTCGTCACGGAGCGTTGGCTCGGCGGCATGCTGACCAACTACCAGACGGTCAAGAAGCAGGTCAAGAAGCTCAAGGAGCTCGAGGCCGGCACCGAAGACGGCAGCCTGCAGAACTACACGAAAAAGGAACAGCTCCTCATGTCGCGTCAACGTGAGAAGCTGTCCAAGTACCTCTCGGGCATCAAGACGATGAACCGCCTCCCGGGGCTGCTGTTCATCATCGACTCGAAGAAGGAGCGCATCGCGGTGTCCGAAGCCAACAAGCTCGGTGTCCCGATCGTCGCCATCGTCGATACGAATGCCGATCCTGATCTCATCACCGTGCCGATCGCCGGCAATGACGACGCGATCCGCTCGGTCGAGCTGATCGCGAAGGTGATCGCCGACACGATCGACGAAGCGCGCCGTGAGGCGCCGACTCGGCCGAGTGAAGAGGAGCAGGAAACGTACACGTTCTCCAGCGATCGTGGCGCCGAGCGCGCGGATCGCGGCGGTCGTGACAACCGTGGCGGCGGGGACAACCGTGGCGGTGGTGATCGTGGTGGCAACAACCGTGACGGCGGCAACAATAGCCGCCCGCGTCGCCGCCGCGCCAAGCCGGAAGCTATTGCGGCACGTCTCAAGGTCGGCGACAGCCCGGCCGGTGATGCGCCGGCTGGCGACGACGCTGCGGCGGACTCCGCCGAGTAAGTTTCGGCGCCGGCCCGACCTCCGGGGTGCGACGGGTACGTCGCCCTCCAGAGATGCAGGAACGCGACGCCGCCGGCACCTCCCGGCGGCGTTGTTTTACCCCCGAGGCGCGAAGCGCATCAGCATGCGTCGCGGGTTCAAGGCAGGACTCTCCGACGTACATCTCCGCACACTTCAGCGATAGACAGGAACTGACGATGGCGATCACGGCCAAGGACGTCTCGGAACTCCGCCAGCGCACGGGCGCGGGCATGATGGATTGCAAGAAGGCCCTCGAAGAGACCAGCGGCGACATGAACGCCGCCGTCGAATACCTTCGCAAGAAGGGGATCGCCAAGGCCGAGAAGCGCGCCGATCGCTCGACGAGCGAAGGCATCGTCGGGGGGGACGTCTTCAACGACGGCACGTCGGCGGCGCTCATCGAAGTGGCGTGCGAGACGGACTTCGTGGCGCGGAACGAAGATTTCGGCAAGGTGGTCGCGACGCTGGTTGCACATCGCGTGCAGTCGACCGCTGCGGATCTCGACACCATGCTCGCCGAACCGTTATCGTCGAACGGTGCGGAGTCGGTGGCCGAGTTCGTCAAGAGCTCCTCGGCGCGCACGGGCGAAGCGGTCAACGTCAAGCGTACGGCGCGCTTTGATGCCGGTGCGAACGGCCAGGTGGGCATGTACAAGCACCACAACGGCAAGCTCGCGACGATCGTGCAGATCACGGCCTCGTCGCCAGCAGTTGCCAAGCACGACGCGACGCTCGAGCTCGTCAAGTACCTCGCCGAGCACATCGCCGCCTCGGCGCCGCTTGCCGTCGATCGGACCGGCGTGCCCGCCGAGAAGATCGAAAGCGAGAAGCGCATCGCCGCAGAGCAGGCCCGCGAAACGGGTAAGCCGGACGCGATGATCGAAAAGATCGCCACCGGCAAGATCGAAGCGTTCCTCAAGGACGTGACGCTCCTCCCGCAGCCGTGGGTGCGCGACGCGAGTCTCACGATCGCGCAGCTCGTGGCCGACCACGCCAAGAAGGCGGGCGGCGAGATCACGGTGGACCGTTTCGCCCGTCTGCAGCTCGGCGCCGAGTAACAGGCCATGAGCGACGCCGCGAACAGCGGGTCCGACCTGCGCTTCAAGCGCATTCTCCTCAAGCTCTCCGGCGAAGCACTCGCCGGGGAGCGGGGCGTCGGTTTCGATTTCGACCGTATCGGTTTTTTCGCCGACCAGATCGTGGACGTGGCCCGCCTCGGCGTACAGCTGGGACTCGTGATTGGCGGTGGTAACATCGTCCGCGGGACCCAGTTGTCGCAAATGGGGATGGACCGCGTCGGTGCCGACTACATGGGCATGCTGGGAACGGTCATCAACGCGATGGCGCTGCAGGACGTGCTCGAGAAGAAGGGGCTCGACACCCGCGTCATGACGGCCATTCGTATGGAAGAGCTGGCGGAGCCGTATATCCGCCGCCGTGCGCTGCGGCATTTCGAGAAGGGGCGCACGGTGATCTTTGCCGCCGGCACCGGCAACCCGTATTTTTCCACGGACACGGCTGCCGTCCTCCGCGCCATCCAGATGAAGGCCGATGTCATCATCAAGGCCACCAGCGTCGATGGCGTGTATTCGGCCGATCCGAAGAAAGATCCGAACGCGAAGTTGTACGAGACCATCAGCTACCGCGACGTGATGCTGGAAGAATTGCGGGTCATGGACCAAACGGCCATTACCCTCTGCAAGGAAAACCAGTTGCCGATCGTCGTACTCAACCTCCACCGCCCCGGCGCAATCGCTCGCGCCATTCAGGGCGAACGCGTAGGGACACTGGTTTCATGAGCACGATTGCGCAGATTCTGAAAGACGCGAAGGCCGGGATGGAGAAGGCCCTCGACAACACGAAGCGCGAGTTCTCCGGCATCCGGACCGGTAAGGCGTCGCCCAATATGCTCGACACCATCCGTGTCGACGCGTACGGCGCGCAGGTGCCGCTCAACCAGGTGGCGTCGGTGTCGGCCCCCGAGCCACGCATCTTGCTGGTCACGCCGTTCGACAAGGGGCAGGCCAAGGCCATCGAAAAGGCCATCCGCGAGTCGGAGCTCGGGCTTGATCCGGCGCACCAGAACGGCGTCATTCGCGTACCGCTGCCAAGCATGACGGAGCAGCGCCGGAAGGATCTCGCCAAGGTGCTGCATAAGCAGGCCGAAGACGGCAAGATCGCCATTCGTCACGCGCGGACCGATGCGCGCGACAAGATCAAGAAGGTCGACGGCGTCTCGGAAGACGACAAGAAGCAGGCCGAAAAGGAACTGCAGAAAGTTCACGACGACGAGATCGCGAAGCTCGAAACCGCGTTGAAGGCGAAGGAAGCCGAAATCATGGAGGTGTGAGTCCTTTCGGACTTGCACCCGCTGTGCCCATCACTGCCCCTGCCCTCGATGACTGACACCGAGTCGGATCTGTTGGCGCGCATTCGCGTGCACGGGGCAGCGCCACAGCACATCGCGATCATCATGGATGGCAACGGTCGGTGGGCGAGGGAGCGCCATATGCCTCGCCCCTTCGGGCATCGTTCCGGGATGAAAGCGGTGCGCGCCGTGGTGGAAGGGTGCCTTGAGGCCGGGGTCGAGTGGCTGTCGCTCTTTGCATTCTCGCAGGAGAACTGGCAGCGTCCCCCGCACGAAGTGTCGGCGCTGATGTCGCTGCTCGAAGAGTTCATCGCGCGCGAGGCGTCTGATCTGGCCCGACAGGGTGTGCAAGTGCAGGTGCATGGCGACGTCGATCGGCTCAGTCCTGCCGCCGCCGCCGCCGTGGCGAGCGTCCGCGAGGAAACGGCGGGCGGGACGCGACTGGGGCTCAACCTCTTTATCTCCTACGGCGGGCGAGCCGAACTGGTGCGCGCCGCCCGACTTCTCGCATACGACGTGCAACGCGGGCTGCTGACGCCGGACGCAATCGACGAGCAAGCGTTCCGCAACCGACTGTACACCGCCAGCTGTCCCGATCCCGACCTGTTGATCCGTACCTCGGGTGAGCAGCGTCTCTCCAATTTCCTGCTTTGGCAGGTCGCCTACGCGGAGCTCTACATCTCCAGCGTGTTGTGGCCCGACTTCGATCGCGCTGCATTGTACGAAGCGATTTGCGACTTTCAACGTCGCGACCGTCGCTTTGGCAAGGTGAATACGTAATTCCCTCCTCGACGTGAACGAACTCGGACGTCGTGTCATCGTGGCGCTGATTGGCGCGCCACTCGTGCTTGGCATCATCTGGATCGGCGATGCTGTTCTCGCGACGTTGGCCGGCGGACTCTCGGCCGTGGCGGCGTGGGAGTTCTACCGCATGGCGCGTGAGGGGGGAAGCACGCCGATGCCCGTGATCGGCGTGCTTTTGAGCGCGCTGATCCCGCTCGGGGTGCATGCCCAATACCTCGGTGTGCTGACGGTACCGCTCTATGCCTGGGTCCTTACCGTACTCGCCATTCTCGCGGCCGCCATTTGGCTCCGCGGCGTGAATGGCAAGCCGCTGGGCGCCGCCAGCACGACGGTGTTCGGCGCACTCTACACGGGCGGAACGATCAGCTTCGTGTACGTGCTGCGCTATCACAAGTATGCCGTTGGCGATACGGCAGGAGCGCTCGCGGTGATTTTTCCGGTGGTGCTGACGTGGGCCAGCGATACGGGCGCGTACTTCGCCGGACGACTCGTTGGCGGGCGGAAGCTGATCCCGTCGGTCAGCCCCGGAAAGACCGTTGCCGGCTCCGTGGGCGGCCTCCTGCTGACGGTCGTGGTCGCGTATGCGTTCGTGCACGGATTGCTTGTGCCCAAGGCGCAGCTGGGATTCACGCCGTGGGGACTCGTCATGTTCGGGCTCGCCATCAGCGTGATCGCCCAGATCGGCGATCTCGCGGAATCGCTGCTCAAGCGCGAAGCGGACGTGAAGGACAGTGGCAGCGTGTTCCCGGGCCATGGTGGCGTGCTCGATCGACTCGATTCCCTGTTCTTCGTGCTGCCGGCGGCGTACGCCCTGTACGACCTGTTGCTCATTCCGACCCCGGGGGCGCGGTGACCTCCGCTCTGCATGGCACCGAAACAATGGCATCCAAGGCCGCTCACCGCCCCGTAGGCGTCGCGTTGCTTGGTGCGACAGGGTCGATAGGCACCAGCGCCTTGCGTGTGCTGGCGCGGCAACGGGAGCGCTTCGTGCCCGTGGCACTTACGGCCAACCACAACATCGGGGCGTTGCGCGAGCAGGTAGCCCAGTTTGCCCCCGCCTATGTGGGGCTGGTCCAGGAGTGTCCCGATGCCCCGGGCGACTGGGGACGCGGACCCGGCTGTCTGGTCGAGGCGGCGACACACCCAGACGCCCAGGTGGTCATCAACGCGGTGGTAGGTGCGGCCGGACTGCCGGCGACACTCGCGGCGCTGAAGCTGGGCAAGCGGGTTGCGCTCGCCAACAAGGAAACGCTCGTGGTCGCGGGTGAGATCGTCACCCGAACCGCTCGTGAGCGCGGCGGCGAGCTGGTCCCGGTCGACAGCGAGCATTCTGCCATTCTGCAGTGTCTGGCCGGTCGACAGCCGCAGGAGGTCAAGCGGCTCATCCTGACAGCATCGGGCGGGCCGTTTCGCGCGTGGCCGGCCGAGAAGATCGCCTGTGCCACCCGCGCGGATGCGCTCAAGCATCCCACGTGGCAGATGGGGAGCAAGATCACCATCGACAGCGCGACGCTCGCCAACAAAGCGCTCGAGGTCATCGAAGCGCATCACCTTTTTGGCGTGCCCTACGATCGCATCGACGTGGTCGTGCATCCACAAAGCATCATCCATTCGTTCGTGGAATTCGTCGATGGCAGCGTCCTGGCGCAGATGGGTGTGCCCAGTATGGAACTCCCGATTCTGTACGCCCTCACCTGGCCGGAACGTGTGCCCGACAACGGCGTATCACCGTTCGATCCGGTGTCGCATGGGGCGCTCACGTTCGAACCGGTACGTCACGAGGATTTCCCCATGCTCGGACTTGGCATTTCGGCCGGCCGTGCCGGTGGGGCAGCCCCGGCGGTCTTCAACGCCGCGAACGAAGTGGCCGTGGCGCAGTTTCTCGTGGGGACACTGAGCTTCGGCGGAATTGCCGAGCGGGTGTCCGAGGCGCTGCGCGATCTGTCGGCGTGTCCGGGCGATTCACTCGACGCGCTGCTCGCGGCCGATGCCGCAGCCCGCGCGCATGTGCTGTCTCGTACTGCAAAGGAGTCCTGAGGGGTATGGCGTCATTGTCGGTATACATCGCGCCGCTGTTGGTGTTCGGGCTCGTGGTGTTCGTGCACGAGTTGGGGCACTTTGTCGCGGCCAAGTTGTGCGGGGTCTACGCCCCGGTGTTTTCGCTGGGGTGGGGCCGCCGCCTCTTCGGTTGGAAGCGTGGCGAGACCGATTACCGTGTGTCGCTTGTTCCGTTGGGTGGTTACGTTCGCATGGCGTCGCGCGATGACGACGCGCTCGCCGGGATTGAGGGCGCCGACACCGATCGTGGTTCACTGAGCGAGACGTCCACCGAGGCGGCCAAGGCCGCTGGAAAACTCTGGGATCCCAGTGGGATGGCGCCGTTTGGTCCACGCGCCGTGCCGGCCGATCGCTGGGTCGAAAGCAAGGGCACCGCCGCACGGGTGTTCATCCTCTCTGCGGGCGTCATCATGAACATCCTGCTGACGCTGACGGTGACGAGCGGTGTTTATTACAAGTACGGCAATCCGTATCTCCCGGCCGTCATCGACTCCGTCGTTCCGGGCGCGCCTGCGGCTGCGGCCGGGTTGATGTCGGGCGATCGGATCGTTTCCATCAACGGTGAGGCCGTCCGTGGGTGGGATGAAGTCGTCGCTCGCGTGTCGCCGATAACGTCGGGATCGGTGAACATCGAAATCGCGCGTGGCGCCGAGCGTTTGCAGCGCCAGCTGACCCCGCAGGTGGCGGAGGCGCAGGATCCGGTGACCGGTGTAGCCAAGAAGGTGGGGCGCGTAGGCATCATGGTGCGCGATTCGGTGGTGCGTGAGCCGGTGTCGTTCGGTCAGGCGGTGTCGAGCGGGAGCACGGCCACGTGGGGCATGGCACGCAATGTGGTGGGCGTCTTGGGTGGCCTGTTCTCGGGCGAAGTGTCGGCCAAGAATCTGGGCGGCCCCATTCAGATTGCCCGGACCTCCGTGCAGGCGGCGCGGAATGGCGCGGAAACGCTCTGGTCGCTCATCGCCTTTCTGAGTTTGAATATTGCGATCCTCAACCTGGTGCCGATTCCGGTGCTTGACGGTGGCCAGATCCTGCTCGTGCTCGCGGAACGACTGAAGGGGGGCACCTTCAGCCTGCGGACCCGCGAAGCGTTTGCCCGGGTGGGTGTGCTGGCGGTGCTGGCCCTCATTCTCCTCGTCACGTTCAACGACCTGCGGTCGGTGTTCACCCAGTGAGGCGGTTGCTCGTCGTGCTGGGCGCGGCGTTCCTCTGCGCGGGGGGGCACCGCGCGGGCGCCCCCAGTGGCCGGCGTCGCCTGCGCGCACGGCGGTCGCGGGCACGGTGAACTCGCCGACTTCGGTGGTGCCGTGTAATCCGCGAGACGCGGCACGCATTGAGGTCGACCGCGTGACCAATTCCACGGCAACGTTCCGGGTGCGCGAGGCGTCGTGAGCCGGCCCAGGGCGCTCGAGTGCTGTCGCCGATCCGCTGCACCGTGATGGCGTGGTCGCGCGGCTCTGCATTAGTGCGCGCGACAACGAATCCGCGACGGCGCTGGTGACGGGGCAGGTGGGTCGCGTGAAGGCTGATCACGTCCTGCGAGTGGTACGCCCTGAGCGACGCTGGTGGCAACCCCGATCGTTCTGGGCGGGCACGGTGCTTGGCGTACCGCTTGGGGTACCACTTCGCGCAGGAAGTGTCGCCGTCACTCGCTGACGCGGCGGCAATCGGCTGCAGACGAGTGTGCGCGGCACGACCGCGTTGGCGCCGCGACATGTCACGGCAATGGTGTTCGAGAACGTGAGGCAGGACGGCGCGGTGGGGCGCATGAGATATCGTCCGGTGGGTAGCGAGGACGACTCGAGGCTGTCGGCACGCGTTTGGTATGGCCGCCCGCCCTCCAGCGGCGCCAACGTGACCCGCGCCTCGCGTGGCTCCACCCGGTCGCGCGCGACGGCACAGCCGCGAACCGGAAGCACCGGCGACGCGCACTGGCCCGCTGTGGGGGCCGTCAGCACCGTGCCATGGGGAGCGCGGTGCGGCAGGTGCTCGGCGTATCGGGGATCACCGCGCGCAACGAGACCGTCGCCGCGAGGGGGATGTCCCCCACGAGCCAATGCCAACCAGGCGATTGACGAGATACCGCTGTGCAGAATCGTCGGTGAGCAGCGTCACTTGCCCGGTGCGCGGCTTTGGGCGTCGCGCCCAGGTTGGCACTGCGTGGACGGCCGACAGGGCACTGTCCATCGGAGAAGTAGCCTGTCCCCAGGAATTGCTGGCGGTCGGGCTGCGGGAGCTGTCGCGTTCAGGACGCCCACCGGCGGCAGCGGTGGGCGAGGACGGCAAGTGCCGTCGGCCCCACAGCCTCCCCCAAATTCCGAGCTCGTCGACCTGCACGGCGAACACGGCGAGCACGGGCCAAAGCGGACGGTGGCAGGTGTTCTGGCGCGGAATGCGGGACGGGGTGCGAGCCAAGGCGAGGGGTGCTCGCGCGGCGCTCGGGGCAGAGGGAAGCGCTGCCAGCGCATTGACGACCCGCTGGGCGCCGGCGAACCGCTCGGCGGGCACCTTGGCCAGCAAGCGTCGCACCAGTCGTCGCCGTCGAAGGGCAGGGTGTCGGTGGCGGCGCGAAAACGCGTAACCCCGAGCGAGTACAGAGCACGGCGGCCGTCGAGGGCCACAAAGGCGGCCCCGTCGACCTGGCGACGTCGCGGACGGACACGAGACGGGGAAGCCACCGACGGGCCGCGGTGGCGGCCTCCCGGCGGCAACGCGTCTCGGCGCGCTCGGGTCTGGCGTACTCGGGGCGGAGGACCTTGAGCGCGAGGGCGATTTCCACCTCGAGGTCAACGGCTTCATAGACGCCGGAAAACGCCCTGGTTCCCACGTAGCGGATGACCCGGGACGTCCCGGCCGTTCGCCCCAGATAGCGGTCGGGCACGTCTTGGTCCTTTACAGGGGGGGCTGCGTCGAGTAAGCTACCCTGCTTCCTGCAAGTGCGCGCTCTAAACCCGCGGTGAATGTCGCGTACCACTCGCGCGACGACAGCTCGGATAACGGCTGAGAATACAACGACGATGGCGTTCGACAAGGCTACCACGATCGACAAGTACCGGGCCCACGAAGGGGACACCGGTTCGACCCGCGTACAGATTGCGCTTCTGACGGAGCGCATCAATTACCTGACGGGTCATTTTCGTACGCATGCGAAGGACCATCATGGTCGTCGCGGCCTCCTCAAGATGGTTGGCAAGCGCCGGCGTCTACTGGACTATCTGAAGCGTACGGACGTGCAGCAGTATCGCACGCTCGTGCAGGACCTTGGACTCCGCTACTAAGCGGCGTTCTGTCACGTCGTCGCGCGGGGGCACCACTGCCTCCCGCGCGATTTGCGTTCTCATGAGGCTACACAGCAGATGATGCATAGAATCGAGCGGACGTTCGCCGGTCGCCCCCTGGTTATCGAAACCGGTCGGATGGCGAAGCAGGCCGCAGGATCCGCGGTGGTACAGTTCGGCGAGACCATGGTCCTCGCCGCCGTGACGGTGAGCGAGAACAAGAGCCCGCTCCCGTTTTTCCCGTTGACGGTCGAGTACAAGGAAAAGACCTACGCCGCCGGCAAGATTCCGGGCGGATTCGTCAAGCGCGAAGGGCGCCCGCACGATCATGAGATCCTCGCGGCGCGCATCATCGATCGCTCCATCCGCCCGCTCTTCCCGGAAGGCTTCCAGAACGAAGTGCAGGTGTTCATTTACGTCATCTCTGCTGATCGGGAGAATGACGCCGATGTGCTCGCGCTCGTGGCGGCGTCGTTTGCGCTCAACGCCTCCAAGATCCCGTTCCTCGGCCCCATCGCCGGTGTCCGCGTCGGTCGCGTGCAGGGGCACTGGGTGCTCAACCCGACGTTCCAGCAGCTCGCGTTTTCCGACATGGAGCTCGTGGTGGCCGGGTCGAAGGATTCGATCGTGATGGTGGAAGGGGGCGCGCTCGAGGTGACCGAAGCGGACGTGCTCGAATCACTGCGTCTCTCGCACGATGGCATCCGGGAGCTCATCGCGGCGCAGGACGAGCTGCTGGCGAAGGTGCGGCAGCCCAAGATGGCGTGGACCAAGACCGAGACGCCCGAAGCGGTCGCGACGCGTGTCAAGGCTGCGGCGTCGGGACGCATTCGCGAAGCGCTCAATCAGAAGGACAAGCACACGCGGATCGAGGCGGTTGAGCACGCGAAGAAGGAGCTCGCCGAAGCGCTTGTCGTGGAGTTCCCCGACCACGCCAAGGACATCCACAGCGTGCTCGGCGACGTCGAGTACCACGAGCTGCGCGCGCAGGTGCTCGACACGAATCTCCGCGTCGACGGCCGCAAACCGAACGAAGTGCGTGCCATCAGCGTCGACAACGGCGTGTTGCCGCGTGCACACGGTTCGTCGCTCTTCACGCGTGGTCAGACGCAGGCGCTCGTGGCCGCGACACTGGGCACCGCGAAGGACGCGCAGCGTCTCGATTCGATCAAGGAAGCGGGCGAAGTCACGCGCTCGTTCATGCTGCATTACAACTTTCCGCCGTTCTCCACCGGTGAAGTGCGCCCGATGCGCGGCACCAGCCGCCGCGAGATCGGTCACGGCAACCTCGCCGAGCGGGCCATTCAGGGTGTCCTCCCCGACTTCGCCGACTTCCCGTACACCATCCGCATCGTCTCCGACGTGCTCGAGTCGAACGGCTCGTCGTCGATGGCGTCGGTGTGTGGGGGCTCGCTCGCCCTGTTCGATGCCGGCGTGCCCATGAAGGCCGCGGTCGCCGGTGTGGCGATGGGGCTGATCAAGGAAGGGCGGAAGTACGCGATCCTTACCGACATCCTCGGCACCGAAGATCATCTCGGCGACATGGATTTCAAGGTCGCGGGTACGACCGAGGGCATCACGTCCATCCAGATGGACATCAAGATCGAGGGGCTCGACCTCACGATCATGGAAGAGGCCCTCACGCAGGCGAAGGAAGGCCGGCTCCACATTCTCGGCGAGATGAACAAGGCGCTCGCGACGCCGCGCACGGAGCTCTCCAAGTACGCGCCGCGCATCGTGACGGTGCAGATCCCGGTCGACAAGATCGGTGAACTCATTGGTCCGAAGGGCAAGAACATCCGCGGCATTCAGGAAGAGACGGGGGCCGAGCTCACCGTTGATGACGATGGGACCGTGACGATTGCCGCCGTAGGCGGTGAGAGCATGGAGCGCGCGAGGCAGATGGTGCAGGCCATCACCGCAGAGGCGGTGGTTGGTGAGACGTACGAAGGCACGGTGAAGACGGTGACGGCGTTCGGCGCCTTCATCGAGATCATGCCGGGCACCGAAGCGTTACTGCACGTGTCCGAAATGCGGTGGGAGCGCGTCGAGAAGCCCGAAGATGTGTGCAAGAAGGGTGATCGCGTCACGGTCAAGCTCGTCGATCGCGATGAGCGCGGCCGTCTGCGCCTCAGTATGAAGGCGCTGCTGCCGAAGCCGGAAGGCATGTCCGATGAGCCGCAGGGCGAGCGCCCCCGTCGTGACGACGGTGAACGAGGCGATCGTGGTGGGTCACGTGGTGGACGGAACGGCGGTGGTCGCGATCGGCGCTGAGCCTCTGGGCGCTGCGGCGCCCACGCTGCACCGTACGGACCTTCCCAATGGACTGACCGTGCTCTCGGAAGCCGTTCCGGGGGCGCGGTCGGTTGCTTTCGGGGCTTGGATCCGCGCAGCGACACTGCATGAACGCCCCGAGCAGATGGGAGTGTCCCACCTGCTCGAACACATGGTGTTCAAGGGCACACGCTCCCGCACGGCCCAGGAAATTGCCTTGTCGCTCGAGACGCTCGGGGGATCGCTCGATGCGTACACCGAGCGCGAACACACGTCGTATCAGGCACGGGTGCTCGACGAACATCTGTACGAGGCCGCGCATGTCATTGGCGAATTGATCTTCCACCCGCTGCTCCGCGAAGAAGATCTCGCGCTCGAGCGCAAGGTGATTCTCGAAGAGATCAGCATGGTCGAGGATACGCCCGATGATATCATCTTCGACGTGCACAACCGTGCGCTCTGGGGCGATCATCCGCACGGGTACGCGATTCTCGGCACGCGCGAAACTGTCAAGGCACTCGGCGTGCCCGACATTCGTGAGTTGCACACGCGTGCGTACCATCCCGGACGCGTCGTGGTGGCGGCCTCGGGGCGTGTGGAGCACGATCAGCTGCTCGAGACGCTACAGCGCGCCGGCTGGACGGATCTGCCCGTGGGCGATCGCACACCATTCCCCGTCGACCCAGTCGAGGTGGCGGGGCCGCACGCCGAGCACATCAAGCGCAAGGATATCGGACAGACGCATGTCGTGCTGGGCGGGCAGGGAATTGCACATGGCGACTCGCGGCGTTTCGCGTTTGCGCTGATCGACATGCTGCTTGGTGGCGGTATGAGTTCACGTCTGTTCCAGAAAGTGCGCGAAGAGCTCGGGCTCGCCTATAGCGTGCACAGCTTCAGCAGCGCATACGCCGACACCGGTTCGCACGGCGTGTATGTCGCGAGCGCACCTGAGAGCGCGCAGCAGGCCGTCGATGCGGTGCGCGAGGTATTGCGCGACGTGGCGACGAAGGGGTTGTCCTCCGCCGAGTTGGCCGCCGGCAAACGACAGCTGCGGGGGCAGCTCGTGATGTCGATGGAGGGCGTGTCGTCGCGCATGTATCGGGCGGCGACCACAGCGCTGTATGGGGAACCCTATCGCAGTATCGATGAACTGATGGCGCTCGTCGAGGCAATCGACGAAGATCAGGTGCGCGATGTTGCGCACGATTATTTCGATCCGGACCGACACATCCTCGTCAGTCTCGGCCCCAAAGCCGTTCGCTGACGTACACTCCCTTTCCAGAATCGACGATGCGAATCGGTGTACCGAAAGAGATCAAGACCAACGAAAATCGCGTGGCCCTCGTCCCCGCTGGTGCGGAGGCGTTGGTAGCCACCGGACACGACGTGTTCATCGAGACCGGCGCCGGGATTGGCAGCGGCTTTGAAGATGAAGCCTATGTGGCCGTTGGCGCGCAGATCGTTCCCGACGCCGCGACGGCGTGGGGCAAGGCGGAGTTGCTGCTGAAGGTGAAGGAGCCAATTGCTTCGGAGTGGCAGTTCCTGCGCCCCGATCTCTCGCTGTTTACCTATTTCCACTTTGCCGCCGACGAGGCCCTCACCAAGGCGCACTTGGCCAGTGGCGCGACATGCATTGCGTACGAGACGGTCGAACTTCCCAACCGCGATCTGCCGCTGTTGATCCCCATGTCGGAGGTCGCCGGGCGCATGGCGGTGCAGGAAGGGGCCAAGTATCTCGAGAAGCTGTACGGTGGGCGTGGCGTGTTGCTGGGCGGTGTCCCCGGCGTGGCGCCGGCCAAGGTGGTGATCCTTGGCGGTGGTATCGTGGGTGTGAACGCAGCCAAGATGGCGGCCGGACTTGGCGCGAAGGTGGTGGTGCTCGATCTCTCGCTTGAGCGCTTGCGCTATCTCAGCGACGTGATGCCGGCCAATGTGCAGCTCATTCACAGCAACCGTCACAACATCCTGGAGCAGATCAGCACCTGTGACTTGGTCATTGGCGGTGTGCTCATTCCCGGCGCCAAGGCCCCCAAGCTCGTCCGTCGTGCCGATCTGGCCAGGATGCGTCCGGGCGCGGTGATTGTGGACGTCGCGGTCGATCAGGGCGGGTGTGTGGAAACGATCAAGCCCACCACGCATGAGAACCCCACGTACACGGTCGACGGCATCATTCACTACGGCGTTGCCAACATGCCCGGAGCGGTACCGCGCACCTCGACGCTGGCGCTGACGAATGCGACGCTGCCGTACACGCTGCAATTGGCCAACAAGGGATGGAAGCAGGCGCTCAGCGACAATGGCGCGCTGTTGAAGGGGCTGAACATGTCGGCAGGACAGGTGACCTACCGTGGGGTCGCCGAAGCCTTCGGCATGGCATTGACGGATGCGGCGAGCTTCGTGAAGTAGGTCGCGTCATGCTGGCGGTCCAACGCGCCGGGTCATCGCGATCCGGCGCGCGTCACTGCTGGTAACCCGTTGCGGGATGTTCCTGCGCGGTCGATCAGTGTGCCGACACGTGACGGCTGAGTTCGGTGTGTTCTCCCAGCTACACCTACCTTGCCGCCGGCCCCGTTGCGGCTTCGGCGCAGATAACCGCACCGCTGGCGCTGAATGCGCTTCACGGGCCGTTGTGCGTTCCTGAAGCCGCCAAGGGCACTATGGCGATGCTACGCAAGGAGGGCCGGCTCGCCTGCGCGTTGCCCGAGCGATCCCGTACGGAATGCGCGATTTGCTGGCGGCGGCTGATGCCATCCTGAGGGTTCCGGAGACGATGGAGACCGGATCACCTCGATGAGCACCGCAACACCCCTAACCGCCCCAGATGGGGGACGCCGGTTGCCGGTCGCGGTGGGGTCTACGGGTGGGGCTCTTTGCCGGGGTCGAGGAACAGGCGTTTACCGAAGCCACACGCGTCGAACGCTCACGCGCCGTTAAGGGACCAGCACCGCCACGCCCCACTTCCATCCAAGGTAGCGCTCCACGATTTGGCGGTCTGCCGTAGACAGGGCGCTGGGGAAGACGAGAACCTCACCAACGGCGCCGGGCAAGTACGGTCCCGTTGCCTGGGCGCCGTTCCGGCCGATCACGATTGGCTGCATGGTATTGATCCCGCTGAACGATGCCGAGCCAGCACTGGTGCCGTTCCACCATAGCGATATGCTGCTGGTGGTCTGGATCATGCTGAGAATCGTGGTACCGTTCGGGTTGATGAATACGCCGCCCGACGCAGGCGCGCATCCGGTCACGATCCCGAGGTCGTTTCGCGTCTGGACGACCCACCGACCGCTCACGGCCTTGATACTCGTGAGCGGTCGATTGTTTGCCGAAGGGTTGCGATCGAGAAGATACTGCCCATCGTCTGAACTGCAGCTGCCACTGGTTACTGCCCCCGTCGTGCGGACCACCATGAAGACACTGCGCGCCCCGGTAATGCCGTACGAGACGTTATTGCCGATCAGCACATCGTCAATGCCGTCGAACACGACGGCCGGGCGTCCATTGATGGCAGACGTTGAAAGGATCGGCTGCTGTGCCGGGCTCGTTTGCTCCACCCTGCGCGTGGAACCCCCGCTGTTATCGTTCCAGCGGGCCACGTGTGCCCCATTCAACGTGAATGTATAGGCAGCCTGGGCATCGAAATGTACAGCGAGCCACGGCGGGAGTTCGCCGAGGGCGAACATCACCACGCGTGGCCCCTGACCTTCGGAAGCCGATTGCCAAACCACGAGCTGGTTATAGCCGTTGTCCAGTCGCCAGTTGCCGCTGGGGATATCCGCATGCCCCGTGGCGTTGGTGAGCGTCGTGAATGACGTGAGGTCATACAGGCGTCCGCCGCCGGTGGTCACCTGCCACACGAGATTTACCCCGGGAATGCCGTTGCCATTGCCGTCGGACAGGCGGACACGGGGCGCGGTGGCGGGGCTGGTTCCGGCGCTCGCCGTCTGACCGTCGCCGGCGTCGATGGTGAGTACGCCGGCGCCCCATTTCGCCATCAAGCTCAGCGTATACGTTTGCAGTTCCGCACTGTTCACCGCACGCGGAATGAGCACGACCTCGCCGATATCGCCGGTATACCACTGTGCGTCGTGTCGGCCCAGCGTGGCGCCGCTGAAGGTGGTGACAGGGCCCGTGACGTTGTCGCTGCCGATCTGCACATTATTGAGGCGCAGGGTGCGGGTCCCGCTGGTGTACCGCACCGACCACACGCGCGTGGCCTGCTCTGTCGCCGAGACGAACGCCGCCACGGTGCCCATGAGTGGACTCGTCCCGTGTGTGACATAGGCTGCGGTCGACGAGTTGTAACCGAGGATCGGTGCGGCATTGCCGCCCGCGGCGGCGCGTCCGAAGAAGGGAGCTGGCCCCGTGGCGCGACGGCGTTCGACGACCACAAGGGTATAGTCGCCCGTCCCGGTCCACGGGCGGTCTGCGAGCGTCATGACGTTGGTCCCACTGAAGCGCAGCATGTTCTTGAGGGCCAGCGGGTTGCTTTGTACGCTTGGCGCCGAGGTGCTCGATGCCGTGAAGTGCCGACCCCACCCCGATTTGTCACGCCACTCGGTCACGACCCCGCCCTCCGTCGTGATCGTGCTGCCGTCGGTCGCATCTACCCAGAGAGCGGGATCACAGATCACACTCGAGACGCAGACGGTGGTGGCCGTGAAGTCCGCCGTTTGCGTGCCGTACGTCGCGCGCAGCGTGTTGGTCGCGCCGCTGCCGAGCGTCCAACTCGCCGACGCTTCTCCATTGCTGTTGGTGATCGTCGTTTGACTCCCGATCGTGCCGCCACCCGATATCACTTGCCATGTGACCGTCGCACCAGCGAGTGGGGCGGCCGCCGCATTGCGCACGCGCACCCGCGGCGCGGTGGTGGCGGCCTGCCCCGGAACACCTGCTTGCGTTTGGCCAGCCGTAGCGGTCAGCGCGCCAAGCGACCACTTGAGCATCAGGGCATTGCTGATGGTCGTATACTCGGCCTGGTTGAGGGCGCGACGGAAGACAACGAGCTCCCCGACGTCTCCGTCGTAGTAGACGAGCGCGCCCCCGGTGTGGTGGCGACCGACGGCCGCGCCAGCCCACGCCGTAACGCCAAGGAGCGAAAGATCGGCCGCGAGGAGCGCGCTGTTGCTCAAAAGGGAACGGAACCCGCTCGTCCAGCGCCCGATGTGCACGCGCCCAGGTTCGGTGGCGATGCCGGTGAACGTCGGCATCGTGGCGTCGAGGTTGTCGGAGAAGGTCGCGAAGCGCAGCGACGTCCCGCTCTGGTATCCGAGCTGGAGGGTGTTGGACACCAGGGGTGTAGTGCCGCCGATGACAAAGTTGGTGCTGCGCCCCGACCGTCGCCGTTCGACGACTATCAGCGTGTACGGCGTCCCGCTCACAACGTCGGCAATTGGCACGAACTGGCCCGTGCCGTTGAAGCGGAGCGCGGTGCGGCCATTCAGGCCACCCGCGACCACGGTTGGCCCTTCGGTTGCCACGCTGTGCCGCTGCGCGCCGCTCTTGTCCCGCCACGCGGTCAGAATCCCGCCGCTTTGCGTGAGCGTCCCGGCATCGTCCGCGTCGAGCCAGAGGGCGGCGCCGCAAACGCCATACACGCCAGGCGCAGCGGCCGTAATCGTGGCAGGCATCGGGAGGGGCGTGCCATTTACGCTGGCCGTGACGCTGAGCGTGGCCCCGCCACAGGTGGTCGGCTCAATGACGACCGCGCGGCGACCGCTCGCATCGGTTTGCCCCTCGTTGCGCACGATGCTGGTACCCCCGGTGACCGTGACGGTGATGGTGGCGCCGACCAACGGATTACCCACGGTGTCGCGAGCCGTGACCTCGAACAGCGTGCTATCCCCGGCGAAGCTGACGACGGGATCGGTGAGGCGCACGCTACTCCGCGTGAGGCTCAGGTTCGTCGCGCCGATGCTCACGTGCACTGGGCGGAGCAGGGTAAAGTCGGCGATGGCCACGATCTGCGCACTTTGCGTCACGGCGCTACCGACGCTGCCGCTGGCGATACCCAACGACGTCGTCACCGCGCTCGGTTGGGTTACGCGCCATTCGCGCCCACGACCGCTGAGCCAGACGGGGGCGTTCGGCACAGGGAGGCCGAGTGCGTTGCGGGTTGTCACTGTGACGACCGTGGTGGCCGACGCTAGCAGCGACGTGCTGGCGGCCACCACCAGCGACTGCGCGCTATCAACGGCCGTGGCGGGCGCGCCCGTCGCCGAAACGACGAGCGAGAGTGTCTGCGTACTGCGGCTCCCGCTATCATCGACGACGGTGACACTCACCGGGTAGCTCCCGGCGCTGGTGTACACGGCTCTGGCTTGCGCGCTCGTGACCTGCGTTGTGCCGTTCCCAAGATCCCACTCATAGGCCACCACACTGCCGTCGCGATCGAGCGAGTACGACGCGTCGACCGTGACCGTGTCTCCCGGCCGAGGCCACCGCGGCGAAACTGTGAACAATGCGGTCGGCGCCGTGTTCGCTGCCGTGTTGCGCAATCCATCGCCAGCCCCACTCGGGGCCGATGGCGACACGCTCTCGCCTCGGCATCCCCAGACCAGCAGGGAAGCGAGGAGGAGCGGCCAGCGTCGGCGAGGTGTCGGCATCATTAGAGGCGTAGCGTGAGCGGCAGATGGAACGACCGTCCCAAAGAGACTGACCCGACGAGTTTCGTCATGCGCGCCAGAAACTGAAGCGGGGAGGGCGAGAGACTGCCTGCGATACCAGCGAAAGCGATGTTCTTCACGCTACGGAGTCCCCGTCAGCGTGAACACCGCACCTCGGCCTTGGCCTGCGGTGGCAGAGAGCCACGCCGTGATCTGGTTGCTGCCGCTGCCCACGGTCAGGGCGAGCGCGCCGCTGGTCGGAACGGTTGCGAACCCGTCCCCGTCGGTCGTGGTACTGAAGGTCGTGGTTGCGCCGAAACGCGCCCCGCCGGCGGTGATCTGCCACGTGACGGGAGATCCGGCGAGGCCGGCACCCGTGGCGTCGGACAGGCGCACGGTGGGCGCAACGCCTGGGCTCGTGCCAGTGGGGACCGTCTGGAAGTTGCCCCAAGAGACAGCAAGCGTCCCGATCCCCCAACGCGCCATGATGGCGCGCTCAACCAACTGCCGTTCAGCCGTCGTGAGTGCGCGGTTGTAGATGAGCAATTCCCCGATCGAACCGAGCCCGGTCGCCCTGCCACAGCACATGTCGCGACCGATGAACACGTCGACAGCCGCGGCAACGCGGGACATCGAGATGGTACTCGTCGAGGTGGCACCATCAAGGAGTGAGATCGCGGACGGCGCCGCATAGGACAGCCCATACAGGTGTGGAATCCTGATGTCCTGCGGCGTAACCCCTGCCATCGCCGAAATGGAACCGGCCGCATCGACGATGGACGGCGTGACCTGTCGCACGTTGAGTTCGGGGCTAATCATGAATCCGTTCGGCCCACGTGCATTGACGAGCCACCCAGCGGCATTCCACGCACTTGCACTCGATCTGCCGACGACGAATACGGTGAGCTCGGGGGCCAACAGTGGTGTAACTCGGAGTGAAAGGCGTCCGAGCGGGGAATTGAACACCATTGCGCCCCGACCGTTCATGCCTGGGCTGGCACTTGCCTGGTAAACGGGTCCGACATCACCGGTGGTTGGCGTGGCGATATGGGCAGCGCTGCTCTTGTCCCGCCACTGCGAGACGCGTCCAAGGGATGTCCAGACGGTGCTTGCGTCCTGCGCATCCAGCCAGAGCACGGGGCTGCACACCCCGTACGCACAGCTCGCTGTCGCGGCGGTGAACGTCACGCTTTGTCCGCTTCCTGCCGTCGCGCCATACCACGCTGTCAGGGTCTGGGACGCGCTTGCGCCCAGCGTCCACGGCACACTGGCGAAGCCATTCGCATCGGTGGTCGTCAGCGTTGAGCCGGTCGTCCCCCCCCCTGCGGTAACCTGCCAGAGTACCGAGGCATCGGCGAGGCCCACGCCTGCATCGTTGACCACCCGTACCTGCGGGGCGATGGCCACCGCCTCGCCAACGGTGGCTGTCTGATTGTCTCCCGCCGTGAGGCTCAATGTCCCGAGCGCCCATTTGCGCATGAGCGACTGGCTGATGGCCGTGCGTTCGGTGTCGCTCAGCGCGCGGCGGAATATGAGCAGCTCCCCAACGTCTCCCTCGTAATGCGAGAGCGTGCCGTCGATGTTGGCGCGCCCGATGGCTGCGCCAGCCCACGTGGCAAGCGGATCAACCGACGCGTCGGACGCGAGGAGTGCGCCATTGCTCATGAGCGAACGCGCGCCACTGCTCCACCGGCCGACCAGCACCCGTCCCGGTTCCGCCGCGATGCCGGCGAACGTCGGTACGGCTCCATCGAGGTTGGCGGTGTAGGGACCGAACCGCACAGACGTCCCCGTCTGATACCCGAGCAGCAGATTGTTGAAGGCGCTGGGGGTTGTACCGCCGATAATGAAGTTGGTCCCCCGAGCGGAGCGTCGGCGTTCCACCACGAACACCGTGTAGGGCGTGCGGCTGGCAACATCGGTGAGGAGAACGAATTGCGACGTCCCGTTGAAGCGCAGCGCCGTGCGGCCGTTGAAGCCACTCGCCACCACCGTCGGGCCAACGCCCGCCGCACCGTGTCGCGCGGCGCCGCTCTTGTCCAGCCAGCCCGAGAGGCTTCCGCCGCTCTGGGCGAGCGTAGCATTATCGTCGGCATCGAGCCAGAGAGCTGCGCCACACACGCCGTAGGCCGCTGGCGCTGCCGCCGTGATATTCGCGGTGGTGCTGAGCGCCGTGCCATTCACGCTCGCGGTCGCGACGAGGGTCGCGCCCCCGCAGCTGGTTGGTTCGATGGTCACCACGCGCCGGCCATTGGCATCGGTGGGCCCCTCGTTGCGGACCGTACTCGTGCCGCCCGTCACGGATACCGTGACCGTGGCGCCAACGAGCGGATTTCCTTCCGTATCGCGCGCCGTCACCTCGATCAGGGTGGTATCGCCAGCCGCAGCGACGACGGGATCGGTACGGCGGACCGTACTCCTGCTGGGGCTCGGGGCCGTGGGGCCGATGCTGACCGGTATGGAACGGAGGAGCGTATGGTCGGCGATGGCCACGACTTGCGCGGTTTGCGTCATCGCCGTCGTCACGGTACCGCTGGTGACGCCCAAGGCACTGGTCAACTCGGCCGGCTGCGTGACTCGCCATTCGCGACCGCGTCCGCTGAGCCACACAGGCATAGCGGCCACGGGCAGGCCGAGCGCATTCCGGGTCGTCACGGTGATGACCGTGACCGCCGACGCCAGCGGTGACGATGTCGCGGCCACCATGGTCGATTGCGCGCTGTCTACCGCCGTGGACGGTGCGCCTGACGACGAGACGACGAGTGACAGGGAGCGCGTACTGCGGCTTCCACTGTCATCGACGACGGTGACACTCACCGGATAGCTGCCGGCGCGCGAAAACACGGCGTGGGCCCGAGGCCCACTCACTTGGCTGGTGCCATTCCCGAGATCCCATTCGAACGCCACGACACTGCCGTCCCGATCGAGGGAGTACGACGCGTCGACTACGACCGTGTCCCCAGGTCGTGGCCAACGCGGCGACACGGTAAAGAGGGCCGTGGGCGCGGCGTTGACAGCGTTGTTGCGAGGAACGTGCGCCGTGTCTCCAGGGATTGCCGGCAGCGCCGTGTCGGCACGGCATCCCCACCCGACCAATGCGGTCAGGAAGCACGCCCTCCAACAGCTGCCGGGACGTCGCATCGTTATGAGCCCGTGTACCGCACGGAGATGGTGACGGTGCCGATGTAGATACCCGCTGCCTGCGTGGCGCTGGGTGAGACCGTGGCACCGAGACACAGCGAATTGCGCCCATTCGAGCCATTCGTTGGCGAGAGCGTGAGTGTCATCGTTCCACCCGGCAGCGCCACACTACTCGATCCATTGCAGTCGGGACCGGTACGCTGCCGCCAGGTGCCGATGGGAAGCGTGACACCGGCGCCTTGCAGCGTCAGAACCGATGGAAGGTTCTCGTAGGCGACGTCCACGGACAACGCCGACGCGCCGTCGAGGAGTACGCGCAGGGCGCGCGCGTTTTCCGGTGCGATCGTCGCGGGCGTCCCTGAGTAGACGGCAGGGAACGACATGGGGATGGCCGTGATGGTGATCGGCTGCAGGACACTGGCCGACACCATGCTTTGCGCGGTGAGGCTTTGTCTCGCGGATGACGGTTCTCGGGCAACCACGATGATCGCATCGGCATAGTTGCCATTCGCCGTCGCGAGGGTCGGCTGAATAGTGGCACCGAGACGCAGCACGCCTACACCGTCGGCGTCGAGCGTCAGCGCCACATCCACGTTCCCCACCGGCATCACCGAGGTCGGGGTCCCGTTGGCACCGGTCGCGACCGTCCCGGTCCAACCACCGATCTGCAGCGCCGCGCCGCTCGTGTTGGTGAGCAGCATGGGGAGCGTGATGGTGAGCACGAGCGTGGCATTCGCCGGACCCTGAACCGTGAACACGGCGGCACCGGCGGCTCCCGGCGCGATGACTCGGGATTGTCGCGGCGCCACCTGTCCGAACGTCAGCGACTGTGTGGGAACGATGCGCAGCGTTTGGGCGTGTGCCTGCGGTGCCGCTCCGGCCATACCGCCCAGCAGGATCCCCAGCACGATCCCCAGCACGTGCCGCACTCGACGTAGCATGCTCATGGCGTCTTCCTCGACGTCAGGTCGGAGCTTCCTTGCCCCTCGGCGAGATCCTCGACGAAGGCGAAATTGATGCGGCTTTCGCCGAACGGCACCAGCATCACCCACTCACGCGCGACGGCAGGCTTCAGCACCCGCCCATCGGCCGAGAGCGTGGTCTCTGTCCCGGCGGACACCGGAAAGGCATCCATGACGGGCAACCCGGTGAGGAGAAATCGCCCTTGCGCGTCCGTCATCACCGCCTGCCCACCGACTCGGATGGTCACGTCCGCAAGGCGCGGTTCGTCGGGATCGAACCGACCATTGCGGTTTCGATCTTCGAACGCGATCCCGGCGACGCGAGCCCGCAGAGCCACGAAGTCGCCGCTCAGGCGAAGGCCCTCGCCCTGACTGCCCACGGTCGCGGTGCCCATGATCGTCGTGGTGCTTTGCATGCGCCCGCGCACGCCACTGGCCATGTCCTGAAAGAGCGTCGCCAGTGTCCCTTGGTATTGAATCTGCGTACGGAAGGAGGGAGCGCCTGTGCCGCGCAGCCAGTCCATTCCTCCCTGCACGAACAATTGGCGCCCGAGATTGGTGCTCATCTGTCCCGTGACGTGACGCGGTCGCCAACGGGCATCGGCCGACGTTCCGACCGACACGAAGCTCCGCCGCAGCCACACCGGTCCACGTGGCAATTGGGGAAACGAGAGGGTGGCACCGCGGAGCTCCGACGCAAAACGGCCACCGAGAAGATCGCTGGTAGCAACGCGATCGTAGGTGCCCTGAACGAGCGTCCGGCCGATACGGGCACCCAGGGTCCCGGTGAGGATTTCGATGCGCCCTCGCGGCCCATCGGCCCCGCGCCAGTGTGACGAGATCCACGCTTTGCCGAGATCCCGCAGTGGACGAATGGCAATTCCGGCCATCCGCTCCGCCGTTCTGAATTGCGCCTGCTGCTGCATCCAGAACGGCACGCGCGAGGAGTCGACGGCCTCACCGCCGGCTTCGAGACGCACGTGCAGGCTGGGCTGGATGACCGCGCGAGCGCGCCACCATCCGGTGCGGGTACCTTCGCCACGCAATTGCATCCAATCGACCGGAGAGGCCACCAGTGCGGCGTAGGGCACGCGTTCAACGGTCGACGCGCCACGCGGTCGTAACGCGTAGGCGCCTACACGCGCCGTAACGCGGGCACTCAGGCCGAATCGGAGATCGGCGTTGCCCATCACCCCACAGGGCCCGAGACGTCGACGGCAGTCGCTCTCGGGCGTGTCGTTGTCCTGTAGCGTGACCCCATACTCCATCGTCCGCCCCGGAATCAGATCGTGTTCGAGCGTGAGTAGGGACGCGTGGCGAGTGACGCCATTCGGCGTGTAAATCGCGATTTCGATGGTGTTCTGTCCGAAGTCGATGGGCATCGGCAACGACCATCGACCGCTGCTGTCGGCCACCGTCAGCCCTACGACCTGGCCATTGCGGGAGAGTTCGATTTCGGCGCCCGGCGGAGCCGTGCCGGAGCGTCGCATGTCGCCGAGCTGTGTCGAGCGAAGAAACGGCGAGTTTGACAAGGCGATTCCTCGACCGGCCATCACGACTGGCCCGGTCGCGCTCCCAGAGCCAAGGCGCCACTGTCTGATCCACTTGTTCGTAGGGGCGCCTCCCAACCAGCTCACATCGGCGAGGGTGCGCGAAATGGTCCCCGCGCGATTCGCGCGCACATCCAGAGCGAGTCCGCCGCCCAGCACCGTGGTCCCTATGGTCATTGCACTGGCAAAGTCCCCCAGCTGGTTGTCGACGCTGTGCATGTACGTCGTCGACACGCCGTCGGGCCTCCACCCGCTCCAGTGGAGTCGCTCACCGTCTCGCCGTGGGGCGTTCAGGCTCTGATCGGACATGATCCCACCACGATCCCGACGTCCGATTTCGGCGGCGAACCGGGGCAGAGTTTCGCGGCGGGTCTCGACGAGCAGACTGGCCGTCGGCGCGTCGAGGCGCAGGCCAATACCCGTGAGCCACTCGACGACGGCGATATCCACAAACCATTCGTCGCGCACACGGCGGCCGAAGGGTGCGGGAAAGGTCCGCGACTCAATGCGTGCTGCCCCCCGTTGACGGGTGGCGCGACCGGTCGTGACGTCGAGCGTGGCCCGGGTCGGCACCGCCGTTTGGAGCACCACGTTCCATTGCTCACCACTCTGGTTCGCGTCCACGGCCGCCCCGATGAGCGAGGCAAAGCGCGTGAGCGGAATGAACGGACGCTCGGGGGACGTTCCGCCTTCGGTCAAGAGCGTCCCGAGCTCCTCATCGCCGATCAACACTGCAAGAATCTCCAAAACGCCAGCACCCGGCCCGCGTGCAGGCGGGTCGGGTACGCGGGCCCTGATGGCGGTCGTGTCACGTGGCGGTAATGGTCGGCGGCGTGCGGGCGTGGAGTCGGGGGCTTCCTCGCGCGCCCCGATCGCGGGCAGGGGACTGTCCTCGAGCGCCGGAAAGTAGGTCGGCGCCCCACCGCCGTCCTCGAGTGCCGGCGCCCAACGTGGAATCCATGCTGCGGGCGGGGATTCGGGCCCGGGGGGCGGATCAGTGATGTCGCTGGTCAGAACCAGTGTGGGAAACGGTAGAGGGATCCCCTCGGGAAGATCGGGGCGGGTCGACGTCACTGTCAGCCGTACGCGGGCGGCGCGGCCGGCCAATTCGCTGGGCAGCACCAATTCGTACAGCGGATCGAGTCGGTCGTAGACCGCGAGCTGGCGAGAAGTGCTCTGCAAGACCGCATTCGCAGCGTCGAGGACCTCGAGACGTACCAGGCCGATGCCGACGGCGCTGCCTGTCCGCTCGAAGTGCGGCTGAACCTGCACAACACTGTCCAGCCGTGAGGCGCTGGTGACGCTGCCTCGGAGCGCTGTGGCCAGTCTGCCCTTTCGATAGAACAGCGGGATCACCGTTTGCACTTCGATATTGACGCTCCCCGAGACACGAACAGTCGCGTCGCCGGCGCCATCGTCCGTCACCGCGGCGGCCGTTACCGTCACGCGCCCCCAATACTCGCCATCGGCGAGCTCCGCCGGCGTGACGGTCACGAAACGGACGACCTGGGACGCGCCGGGCGGCAAGCGGAACCGCGCAGGTGCGAAGCGCACCAGACGTGTCGCGGAGTTTGCCGGCAGGCTCTCGGTCAGAAAGGTCACCATCGTGCGGCCCGTCGCGCTGTCGGACGTGACGAACCCGTACCGGAGACCGAGCGCGACGTCAATCGGCGCGCTGTTCGGGTTGAGGACGGTGATGGCCCCGCTTGGCCGACGGTCGGTCAACAACACCGCCTGGGGAGACACGCTGGCCGCCTGTGCCCGAAGGGACACCCCAGCGGGCATCACCGCCACGATAGCCAGAGCCCCAAGAGCGCGACGGCAGGTCATTCGAGTCGTAGGTCGCTGGAAGGGGAACGTGACGAAGAGGCGTCGAGAGTCCCGCCATCGGTCCGTGCACACCAACGCAACGGGATGATCGAGCTCTCTGCTGGCCGCCATGAGTCTCGGCAGGAAGGGCGCCGGGCTTAACGGGCCAGGCGCGGCGCGGCGAGGTTGGGCGTTCCCGGGCCGGAATAGTTCTCACATTGAACACACGGCTAAAGTATTTCTGACGCCGGCCGATACTCCCAGAGGGGGCGAGGTGGGACCGAGTGCTGACGCACCTCCCAGCATCTGCCACTGGCGTCGGAACTCACGTTCCTCGCTGACCACACATCACAATGCCCAAGGACCAACGATGATCCTTAACCACCAGCGAGCCGTTCTGTCGGCTATCGCTCTGCTGCTCGCGGTTGCCCCCCCCCTGCTGGCGCAATCGAGCCCGACCCAGACTGCGACCACTCAGGTCAGTGCGCGGGTGTTCACGCCGCTTGCCATCACCAGCAATGAGGCCTTGCGGTTCGGGAGTCTCTTTTCGCCGTTCACGGCGAAGACGATTGCGTGGTCGGACAACGCCGCCAGTGGGGGGCGCGCCCGCTTTACCATTACGGGGGAGGGTGGCGCCGAGTTGGCGTTGAGCATCACGGTGCCGGCGGACATTTCGGCCGGTGCCAACAGTATCCCGTTGAGCACGGTGGAGCTCCGCCACGGCACCACGGATGCGGACGCCGCCGGGTCGGTGACAACGCTGAATACGGGAACCGCAAACACGCTCAACGTGACGATGGGGGGCGCCGCCGCCAGCTCGCAGAGTTATTTTCTCCGAATCCGTGCCACGGCTACGCCTGCAGCCAATCAGGCTGCGGGGAGCTACGCCGGGACGATCAGCGTGGCCGTGAACTATACCGGCAGCTGACAAGGGCGTCGGCGTGACCGCTGCGTCCCGCCCGTCATCCTTGGACGTCTCCCTGGCCCGTCGCCGGTAACGGTCGAGGCCGCCGCCGGCGTGCGGGATGTCCCCGATCACACGTAGGTCATGCTACGGCAATAGCTTGCCCAGTCTGGAGCGTTCCCGTTAGCTTATCAACATGGCGGCGTCGGCTTACGGTCGGCGCCGCGTGTGTTTTCACCTGGCCGGCCGCACATGCGGGGCCGTGCCGCCCCGGATTTCTCGATGTTCTGGCCTTTCAGCAAGTCGAACTCGTTCTTCCCGGCGAATGCCATCGCCGTCGATCTTGGCACTGCCAATACGCTGATCTACGTGAAGGGGGAGGGGATCGTGCTGAACGAACCCTCCGTCGTCGCGCTTGATCGCGAGACCAAGAAGATCAAGGGCGTGGGGCTGGAAGCGAAGCGCATGTTGGGGCGTACCCCGGACGGCATCATGGCCGTTCGTCCCATGAAGGACGGCGTGATCGCCGACTTCGACGTGACGGAAAGAATGCTCCGCTATTTTCTCACGCTCGTGATCGACAAGCACGTATTCAAGGTCAAGCCCCGCGTCATCGTGTGCGTACCTTCGGGCATCACCGAAGTGGAGAAGCGGGCCGTGCGCGACTCGGCACTTGGTGCCGGCGCGAAGGAAGTCTTCATGGTGACGGAGCCGATGGCAGCGGCCATCGGGGTGGGCTTGCCGGTGGAATCGCCGACAGGCAACATGGTCATCGACATCGGTGGTGGTACCACCGAGATTGCGGTCATCGCGTTGTCGGGGATCGTGAGTGACACGTCCATTCGCACGGGTGGCGACGAACTCGACATCAGCATCGTGCAGTTCATGCGAAAGAACTACAATCTGCTCATCGGTGAACCCACGGCGGAGCAGATCAAGATTCAGATCGGGTCGGCGTATCCGGTGGGCGATGAGCGCGAAATGGAAGTCAAGGGGCGCGACCTAGTCTCGGGTATTCCCAAGACGGTGCGTGTCCACTCCAGCGAAATCCGTGAAGCGGTTCAGGAGCCCATTCAACAGATCGTCGATGCCGTCCGGCGCGCGCTCGAAATCACTCCGCCGGAGCTCGCGTCGGACATCGTGGATCGCGGAATCGTGATGACCGGCGGTGGTGCACTCATTCGCGGCCTCGATGTGCTGCTGTCACAGGAAACCGGGTTGCCGATCCACGTCGACGACGATCCGCTGACGTGCGTGGTACGCGGCACCGGGAAAATCCTGGACGACGAAGAAAAATACTGGTCCGTGCTGACCACGTGATACGCCGCCTCACCTTTTCCGCTCGCTGAGTACGCGTGGCTCGCAACGTTCGCGGTGGGGGACGTCTCGACACCGGGTTGTTGCTGGTGTGCGTCGCGTTGTCGGTCGTGGCGTACCTGGCACCACGTCGCAATCGCGAGGACGTCGCGGCGATGATGCGTGCGACCGTGTTGTCGCCGCTGGTGCAACTCGAAGGGCGCGCGGTGACTGTGCGCGCCGCCGTCGTGGCGCGAAACGATCTGCTGGTCACTCGTGGCCGTGCCGTCGCCGATACCATGAGCCTACGCGCCATCAGCGACGAGAACGCGACGATGCGCAAGCTGCTGGGATTGGCGGCCCGTCTGCAGGACGGCTTTGTCCCGGCCGAGTTGTTGCCGGTGCGCGGCGGTGACGAGTTCTCCATCCAACTGACGGCCGGCAGCGATATCGGCGTGCAGGCGTTTCACCCGGTGGTGACCGCCGACGGCTTGGTGGGGATGATCGTGTCCGTCGATCGTACGACGAGCACCGGCCTTACCTGGGCGCATCCGGATTTTCGTGTCAGCGCCATGAGCGCGGATCAGAACGCCTTCGGCATCGTGCAGCCACATCTTGCCGAAGGCGCCGAGCGGTGGCTCCTCGAAATGCGCGGCGTGCCGTTCCGCGCCAAACTCGATTCCGGCTCGTTGATCGTGAGCTCGGGTCTTGGTGCGACCTATCCGCGCGGCATTCCCGTGGGCACGGTGATCGGTGAGTTGACTACCCCGGAAAAGTGGGCGCGCACGTACCTGCTCAAGCCGGCTGTCCTTCCGGAAAACATCGGTCCGGTGCTGGTGCTTTTGCCATCGCGCGCACAACGCGGCGTGAACGGCGTGTGGACCAGTGCGACCGCCGCCGACAGTGCCGCACGGTCGGTGGCGGCGGCTGGTGACTCGTTGGCCCGCGTCACGGCCATGGACGAACTGGCGGCCCGCCGGGCGGTGTTCGATTCCCGTGCGGCGGAGAGTCGTTCCCTCGCGGACACGAATGGCGGCGCGCCGAGTCCGCGCGCGGACACCGCGCGTAAGCCCGACAGCGTTCGCGCCCAGCCCGGGCGCGTGGACAGCATCGCTCGCCCGGCGACGCCGGTGCGTCCGCCGGCCACCCGCGTTCCGGGGGGGGGCCACTGATGCGCTCACCACATCAGGCGTCGGGGATCGGCAGCGCGTTGCGTGCCTGGCTTGGATTCCTGCTCTTGCTGGCTGCACACTTCAGTGTGCGGCCGCTCGTCGCGGGACGTGCGGCAATTGATTTTGCCGTGATCGCGGTGCTGTTCTCGTCGGTACGTATGCGTCCCGGTTTCGCGGCACTCACCGGCTTCCTTGCAGGGCTCGCCGTGGACGCCGTGGCGCCCGGGAGTTTCGGGGCGGGTGCGCTGGTCCTGTCGCTGATCGCGTTCGGCGCGTCGTGGCTCAAAGCCGTCTTCTTCGCCGATCACGTGGCGCTCACGGGCTTGTTCGTGTTCGGGGCCAAGTGGCTGTTCGATATCGCCATGACGCTGCTCGCCGGTGTTGGTGCCGGCGTCTCAGTGTTCGTGACGCTCTTGCTCTGGTCGCCCCTGTCCTCCGCGCTGACGGCCCTGGTGGCGGTCCTCTTGCTGGTGATGTTCCGTCCGTTGTATCGACCGCAGGCGTTGTAAGCGGCCCGTGAACCATCATCCCAATTCCGTCCTCCGCCGCGCGCGCGTCGCGCGTGCGCTGCTGGTCCTGGTCTTCAGTGTGTTGGGGGGGGCGTTCTTCCGTACGCAGGTGCTCCAGAATACCGAGTTTGTGCTCGCGTCGGAGAGCAACCGTTTGCGAGAGGTTCCCCTTCCTGGCGCGCGGGGCATCATCTACGATCGGCACGGCGCCGTCATTGCCGAGAATCTCCCGGGGTACACGATATCGATCCTGAGTCCGACGACCGATTCCCTGCGGTCGGCGCTGCGGTCGTTGTCCCGAATCATCGTGATCGATTCCGCGCAGCAAGCGCTCGCCATTCGTCGCTATCGCGCCGCGCCCACGCGTCCGGCCGTGATTTTCAACGATGCCAGCTTTCAGGTCGTGTCGGTGCTCGAGGAGCGCCGCGCGGAGTTTCCCGGGCTCATCATTCAGAGTGCGCCGAAACGCTACTACCCCGACGCCGAAGCGGTGGCAGCGCTCGTTGGATACACCGGCGAGATTTCAGAGAAGCAGCTGGAGCAGACGCGCTACGCCAGCTACAAGGCGGGACAGACGGTAGGCAAGGGCGGTCTCGAACTGCAGTACGAGGAGCAACTGCGTGCCCGCGAAGGAAGTCGTTTCGTCGAGGTGGACGCCAAGAACCGCGTCGTGCGCGACAACGGTGTCCGATCGGACATCCAACCCGAGGCGCCGCCGCCGCTCCGGACCAATATCGATCTCGACTTGCAGCGGTATTCGCATGAGTACTTCGGCGATTCCCTTCGCGGAGCCGTTGTCGCGCTCGACCCGCAAACAGGCGGTGTCCTCGCGATCTACAGTGCGCCGAGTTACGACGTCAACCGCTTCATTGGCGGCGTGTCGACGTCGTACTACAAGGAGTTGCAGGAGCACACGCATAAACCGATGTTCAACCGGGCTATATTTGGGCGCTATCCGCCCGCTTCCACGTGGAAGCTGGCCACGGCGGTGCTCGGCATGGAGCTTGGCCTGGTGACCATGGATACACACATGGAGACGCCGTGTACGGGTGGCTATTACTACGGGCGCGTCTTCAAGTGCTGGGACAAGCGCGGCCACGGAGACATTACGCTGGCGCAAGCCATCGCCAAATCGTGCGACGTGTATTTCTACCAGCTCGGGCTGAAGATCGGGCTCACGCGACTGCTTGCCGGTGGGGTGCGCCTCGGTTTCGGTGATTCCACCGGCATTGATATGCCGGGCGAGAAGCGTTCGTTCTGGCCGAAGAACACCGCGTACTTCGACCGGACGTACGGTGCGCGAGGGTGGAACAGGTCGGTCGTGTTGAGTTTGTCCATCGGACAGGCGGACAATGCGCAAACGCCGGTCAACATGGCGCGGTTCTACACGGCCCTCGCCACCAATGGCTTCGCCGCCACGCCGCAGATCGTGTCGCGCACGCCCGAACGAAAGAAGGTGCTCAACCTGAGCCCGGAGCAACTCAAGAGTATCCAGGCGGCGCTGGCCGATGTCGTGAGCCGCGGAACAGCGGCCGGCGCGCAGATCCAAGGGCTGACCATTGCCGGCAAGACCGGTACGGCGCAGGTGGGTGGACAGGAGGACTACGCGTGGTTCGTCGGGTACGCTCCTGCCGACAAACCCAAGATCGTGCTCGCCATCATCATCGAAGAGGGGCTGCACGGGTCGACGGCAGCGCGTGTCGCCACGAAGCTCATGGAACGGTATCTCAAGGCGAAGCTCACGATGAACACCGTTCCCTCGGACTGACCCCATGGCGAACCACGGATTGCTTCGTCGTCAGAGCATCGACGTCCCGCTGCTGGCCACCGCCCTCGTGCTGACGCTGTACGGCCTCGCCATGGTGTTTTCGGCCGGTCAGCTGGATGCGCGTGACCCGGCCATCGAAGGGTTGTGGAAACGTCAGGTGGTGCTGGTCGGCATCGCGCTGGTGGCGGCATGGACCGTCACGCGCGGTTCGGTGCGGCTCTTCGAATGGAGTGCGTGGCCACTATACCTCGTGAGCATTGTGCTGCTGGTGGCGGTGTTCTTCATTGGCAGTGGTGGCGGAACCGCGCGAAGCATGAACGGTTGGCTGACCATTGCCGGCCGACGCATTGGTCAGCCATCGGAGCTGGCCAAACTTGCGACCACGCTCATGTTGGCGCGGACGCTGGCCGCACAACGCGAGACGGTGCGGTCACTCCTCGATCTGTGGAAACCGCTCGCGTTGGTAGGGGTCCCGTGGGTCCTGGTCATGTTGCAGCCGGATCTTGGGACGGGGATGGTGTTCATCGGCATTTGCTTCGCCATGCTGTTTTGGGCGGGGGTGCCGTGGCCGTTGCTGTTGATGTTGGCCAGTCCCGGCATCAGTCTGATTCTCGCGTTCAGTACCGGCTTGTGGGGCGCCTGGTTCCTCATTCTTGTGGCGCTGGTACTCTGGTTTCGTCCCTATCTCGTGGAAGGCGTGGTGTTGGTGGTCGCCAACCTCGTCATGGGAGTCGTGGCCCCGCAGCTCTGGGATATCCTCAAGCCGTACCAGCAACGTCGCTTTCTGGTCTTCATCGATCCGGCATACGACGCGCAAGGTTCCGGGTACAACGTCATCCAAAGCAAGGTGGCCATCGGGTCGGGCGGCCTGTTCGGGAAGGGGTTTACGTTGGGGACGCAGAAGCGGCTCAGCTTTCTTCCGGAGCAACAAACCGACTTCATTTTTTCCGTCGTGGGCGAAGAGCTGGGGTTCATCGGGGTCTTCGTTGCCTTGGCCCTGTTCTTGGTGCTCTTCCTGCGCAGTACACGGGTTGCGATCCGGGCGTCCGACGCCTTCCCGAGTCTGGTTGCGTTCGGGCTGATGTCCGCGTGGTTCGTCCACGTTGTCGTCAACATCGGGATGACGCTGAACCTCATGCCAGTTACCGGAATCCCGCTCCCGTTCTTCAGTTACGGCGGTTCTTTCATGGTGGTGAGCTGGCTGTCCGTGGCGGTCATGCTGCGCATTTCCGCCGAAGGGCGCGGGCAAGCGGACGCGCTCGGCCTGTGAGGCGGTCGGCGCTGTATCGCAGCCCGAACCGAGCGCAAGGTCTAGCCTTCCGCGCCGCATCTTCCGATCTTACCTGCCTATGGCTTGGTTTCGGAAGGAAAGAACGACCCGTCAGCCGCGACGCGAGCGCCTTGAGATTCCTCCCGATACGTGGGAGAAGTGCGAGGCGTGCGGGCACACGGATATCCGTGACAAGTTTCTGCGCAATCTCAACGTGTGCCCGGCGTGTGATTTTCACCGTCGCATGCGTGCTTGGGACTACGCCACCGCCATCATCGACGACGGTACGCTGAATGAGGTCGGCAGCGAGTTGCGCTCCGTCGACCCGTTGGGCTTCCCCGACTATCCCACGCGCCTCAAGCGGGCCTTGGCGCATGCCGGCGATACCGACGCCATTCTGACGGTAGTCGGACAGTTGGAGGGGATGCCGGTGGGGATCGGCGTCATGGATTTCGCGTTCATGGGTGGTTCCATGGGCTCGGTCGTTGGGGAGAAGATCGCGCGTCTGGGACAGCGATCACTCGAGAAGAAGCATCCGCTTGTGATCGTGTCGCAGTCCGGTGGCGCCCGAATGCAGGAAGGCATTCTGTCGCTCATGCAGATGGCGAAGGCATCGGCGGTGCTCTCGCAGTTGGCGGAGCGTCGCATCCCGTATATTTCGGTGCTCACCAACCCCACGACCGGCGGGGTGAGTGCCAGCTATGCCATGCTCGGTGATGCCATTCTTGCGGAACCCGGAGCCGTCATCGGTTTTGCCGGTCCGCGTGTCATCAAGCAGACGCTGGGCCAGGACTTGCCGGAAGGGTTTCAGACCGCCGAGTTCCTTCTGGAGAAAGGGATGGTCGATCGCGTCGTGCACCGGCGGGACATGCGGTCCACGCTGTCCCGTCTCCTGCGGCACATGACCGGCCGGCCCGCTGCCGCGGGTCACGACCAGCTGGAAAGCTGAGCAGCGACCGCTCGCTGGATCCACGGGCTCCCCGGACGGTCAGTACCGCCGGGCCCGACGGATCGGCCGCGGAGTATCACGCGGCGCTCCGCCGACTCTTCGCGCGCACGGGTGGTGCGTGGCGTCTGGGTCTCGAGCGGGTGCGGGGGTTGCTGGAGCAATCGGGAAATCCGCATCGCGCCTACCCGGTCTTCCATGTTGCCGGGACGAATGGCAAGGGGAGTACCGTGGCCACCCTCGATGCGCTGCTCCGCGGGTCGGGGCTGAGTGTGGGGAGATATACCTCTCCGCACCTCGTCGACTTCACGGAGCGGGTGGTCGTCGACGGGGTCGCGATGTCCCCGGCAGAGGTCACGGCGTGGCTCACGCAGTGGGAGCCGGTGCTCACCGAGCTGGGGGCCACGTTCTTCGAGGCCACGACGGCGATGGCGTTCACCCAGTTCGCCAAGGCCGGTGTCGATGTGGCGATCATTGAGGTGGGACTTGGCGGCCGCCTCGACGCCACGAATGTCGTGTCCCCACTCGCGGCTGGCGTCACGCAGATCGGCTTCGATCACATGGAGTTTCTGGGGGAGACGCTCCCCGCGATCGCCGGCGAGAAGGCCGGGATTTACAAGGCGGGGACCGTCGCGGTCGTCGGGGATACGAACCCCGAAATCCGTGCGCTTCTGACGGAACGGGCGAGGTCCGTCGCAGCGACGCCCATTCTCGTATCGGGGCGTGACTGGGAGGTCAGTGACATCGGCGTGGGGGCCGAGGGGACGAGTTTCACCCTCGACGTGCACGGACATCGTCGTCGACTCACGACCCCGCTGGTGGGCCATTTTCAGGCGCACAATGCGGCCGTCGCCCTGGCGATGCTCCGTGGCGCTGGCGGGCCGTGGGCAGCCATTGAGGCCAATGCCGACGCGCTCTTGCCCGGGGTCCGCCTAGCCGGCCGCTTCCATTACTCGCGTCCATGGCTGTTCGACGTGGCCCACAACGCCGATGGGGCGGAGACGGTCGTCACCAACCTGCTGGCGGTGGGGATGCCTCATCCGATCACCGCCGTGGTGTGCGTTCTGCGCGACAAGGATTGGCGCGGCATTTTGCGCGCCGTTTCCCGCGCCGCCGAACGGATCGTGGTTACCATGGCACCGACCGCTCCGGTCAACCGCACATGGGATTTGCACGAGGTTGACGAATGGGCGCAGGGCGAAGGACTCCCCATCGTCCGGATCGACGACTTTTCCGGTGCATTGGCGCAGGCCCGTGCCGAAGCCGCCACCGTGCTGGTCACCGGGTCCTTCCATACGGTCGGTGATGCCATGGAACGGTTGCAGGTGCATCCGTTGGCTCGGTAGCTTTCGCGGATGTCACAACAGCCGTTGCCCGGATTCCGCGACTTCTATCCAGAACAGTTCGCCGAGCGAGCGCATCTCTTCGAAACATGGCGCCGCGTCGTGCGGCGCTACGCGTTTCTGGAGTACGATGGCCCACCGCTCGAACCCCTGGAGCTGTACACGCAAAAGAGTGGCGAGGAGATCGTCACCCAGCTGTACAACTTCGTGGACAAGGGTGAGCGCCCTGTCGCAATGCGTCCGGAGATGACGCCGACCTTCGCCCGAATGGTGGGCGCCAGGGCGCAGACGCTGCGCAAGCCCGTACGGTGGTTTTCGTTGCCGCAACTCTTTCGCTACGAGCGTACCCAGAAGGGGCGGTTGCGTGAACACTTTCAGCTCAACGTCGATATTGTCGGCGAGAGCGATGTGTTGGCCGATGCGGAACTGTTGTCGATCGCGATCGAGATCATGCGCGACCTCGGGCTCTCCGATCAGGACGTGCGTGCCCGCGTCAGCGATCGTCGCCTGTTGAACGGATTGCTCGAACATCTCGCCATTCCTGAAGGCGCGTGGACGGCAGTGTACGCGGTACTCGACAAGCTCGAGCGACAGCCGCGAGCCGTGTCGGCAGAAAAACTGGCGGCGGCCGGGCTCGACTCCGCGACCGCCGAGGTGCTCCTCGGCTTCCGGGCCATGGACTTTGCGACGGTGTGCGCGCGCTACGGTTTGGCGCCGGCCGTGAAGCCGCATCTCGACCGGTTTGGCGCGTACCTCGCCCATCTCGAGGCGCTGGGCGTCTCGTCATGGATCCGGTTCGATCTCACCATCGTGCGCGGGCTCGCATATTACACCGGGATCGTGTTCGAGCTGTTCGACGAGGTCGGCGAGTTCCGGGCGATCTGTGGCGGTGGCCGCTACGATACCTTGCTCAAGTCGCTGGGCGGCGCCGATCTTCCGGCGCTTGGCTTCGGCATGGGTGATGTCGTGATCGGGGAACTGCTCCGCTCCCGCGGTCTCATGCGCTCGCGCGGTACGGCGGTGGAGTACTGGATTGCCCAGGCTCCGGAGCAACCGGAGGCGCCACGCCTAGCCTTGCAGACGGCGGCCGCGATGCGTCATGCCGGCTGCATCGTGGAGTATGCACTCAAGAGCCAGAAGCTCGACAAGCAACTCGAAGCAGGCCGCAAGGCCGGCGCGGGGGCCTTTGTCATCGTCGACCGCGCCAACGCCGCCACACCCTGGCGACTGCGCCGCTCTGGCCACGACGACCAGATGTTTTCCTCGCTCGAGGCGCTGTGCGCCTGGGCCTCTACGACGAACGGATCCGAGTCATGAGTGACGACAAGAAGCTGACAAGCCGCGCCGAGAACTTCAGCGACTGGTACAACGAACTCGTACTGCGTTCCGAGCTCGCCGACTATTCACCGGTGCGGGGATGCATGGTCATCCGCCCGCACGGGTATGGCATCTGGGAGCGCATGCAGCGCGCGCTCGACGACATGTTCAAGGCCACGGGTCACGTGAACGCCTACTTCCCGCTGTTCATTCCCGAGAGCTTCCTCTCGAAAGAAGCCGAGCATGTGGAGGGCTTCGCGCCTGAGTGTGCTGTCGTCACCATGGGGGGCGGCAAGCAACTCGACGAGCGTCTGGTGGTCCGCCCGACCTCGGAGACCATCATCTACTCGATGTTCGCAAAGTGGGTGCAGAGCTATCGGGATTTGCCGTTGCTTTACAATCAGTGGGCGAACGTCGTGCGGTGGGAAATGCGGACGCGACTGTTCTTGCGTACCATGGAGTTCCTGTGGCAAGAGGGACATACGGCGCACGCCACGCACGACGAGGCCGAAGCGGAGACGCGTCGGATGCTCGGCGTGTATCGTGAGTTCATGGAGGGCTATATGGCCATGCCGGTGATCACGGGGCAGAAGACGGACAGCGAGAAATTCGCCGGTGCACTGCGCACCTACGCGTGCGAAGCCCTGATGCAGGACAACAAGGCGCTGCAGGCGGGGACCTCGCATAACCTCGGTCAGAATTTTGCGAAGGCGTTCGACCTGACGTTCCAGAGCGAGGCCGGGCAGCAGGAGTTCGCGTGGAATACGTCGTGGGGCGTCTCGACACGGATGATCGGCGGCCTCGTCATGACGCACGGTGACGACGCCGGGTTGCAGTTGCCACCGAAGCTGACGCCGATCCAGATGGTGATCGTACCGATCTGGAAGACCGACGACGAGCGCGACGCGACTATTCAGGCGGCCAAGCGGATTGCCGATGATCTGGGCAGCTTCAAGCGTCCGGATCACGAGCGTATCCGTTGCCATGTGGACGACCGAGTCGGCATCAAGCCGGGCGCCAAGTATTACCACTGGGAGCTTCGTGGTATTCCGCTGCGCATGGAAATCGGCCCGCGCGACCTGGCGCAGGAAAGTGGCATGCTCGTCCGTCGTGATACGCGTGAGAAGCGTCCCATGGCGATGGCCGCGCTGCGGGAAGCGTTGCCGGTCATCCTCGACCAGATTCAGGCCGAGATGTTGGCTGCGGCGCGTGCGCGACTGGAGGCCAACAGCATCCGTGAACCCATGAGCTATGAGAAGTTCAAGGAGATCATGGAAGGGCCGGGGGCCTTCGTCTACGCTGGCTGGAACGGTGATCCGGCCGTCGAGGCCAGGGTGAAGGAAGAGACCAAGGCGACGATCCGGTGCATCCCCGATCCCGAGTTCCGCTCGCCAGTGGCGCCGACGACGTGCATGGTGACGGGCGAGCCCGCGAAGTACGAGGTGTTGTGGGCTCGGTCGTACTGACGGCCGCGGCGGGCGCGGCGGTGTCTCCTACCGGGTTTGCGTACCAACAGGGCGTGTTGCACGCGGAGCAGGTATCGCTGCCGGTGCTGGCCGCTGCAGTGGGAACACCGGCGTACGTGTATTGCGCGAACACGATACGGGCACGGTATGGCCGGCTCGATCAGGCGTTTGCCGGCATTCCCCACCACATCCATTTTGCCGTCAAAGCGAATTCGAATCTATCGATCCTGTCGCTGCTGCGAGAACTCGGCGCGGGGGTGGACATCGTCTCCGGGGGCGAGTTGCATCGCGCCCTCTTGGCGGGCTTCCGCGGCCGCGATGTGGTGTTCAGTGGTGTCGGCAAGACGATGCAGGAAATCGCCCAGGCGCTCGACGCCGGGGTGCAGCTGATCAACGTCGAGTCCGAGGCTGAACTGGTTACCATCGATGCCGTGGCCGGACGACGGGGGGTGACGGCGCCGATTGCGATTCGCGTGAATCCCGAGGTTACGGTCGACACGCCGCACGCGTACATCAAGACCGGCGAGAAGGGGCAGAAGTTCGGCATTCCGCGCGATGACGTCGCGCGCCTCGTTGAACTGGTGGGGGAGCTCTCCCACGTGCAGCTCCGCGGGATGGGCATGCATCTGGGCTCGCAGATCGGGAACGCCGATCCATTGCGCGATGCACTCCCCCGGTTGCAGGCAGCCATCGCCTACGCACAGTCGCAAGGGCATCCCCTTGCGTACATGGATGTCGGCGGGGGCTTGTCGGTTCCGTATGCGTCGCACGACGTGGACGCCGACGTCGACGACTACGCGGCGCTCGTCCGGGCGGCTGCGCACGAGACGGGCTTGACGCTGTTGCTCGAGCCCGGCCGGTTCCTGGTGGCTGAAGCGGGTGTCCTGGTTACCGAAGTGCTCTATCGGAAGCACGCGGCCGGGAAGGATTTCGTCGTGACCGATGCCGGCATGAATGATCTCATCCGTCCAGCCCTCTATCAGGCCTATCACGCCATCGATCCTGTGGTCGTCACAGACGGCTCGCTGGTCGCCGATATCGTCGGACCGATCTGTGAGTCGGGCGATTTCTTTGCCAAGGACCGCGCGTTGCCGGATGTGCAGGCCGGTGCCTTGCTCGCTCTGCGTACCACCGGGGCCTACGGATTCTCGATGGCGTCCAATTACAACTCGCGTCCGCGTCCTGCGGAAGTCTTGGTAGACGGTGATCACTTCGCGGTCATCGGGGCGCGCGAACACCTTGATGATCTCGTGCGCCTCGAGCGTATGCCCCTTCAGTGGAGAACTGCCTGATGCGCATCGGACTGTTGTCGGACACCCATGACCGCGTACCCGCTGTGCGTGCCCTGCTCGAGCAGATGGTCGCCGGCGGTGTGTCGCTCGTGATGCATGCTGGTGACTACTGTTCGCCGTTTGCCCTGCAACCCTTCCATGACTTGTCGTTGCCCTTGCTCGGCGTATTCGGACGGAACGACGGCGATCGCGACGCGTTGGTGGCGGCCGCGAAGACCGGTTTCGGCGCGGCCGAGCTGTACGAGTCGCCGCACAGCTTCGAACTGGGTGGGAAATCGGTACTGCTCATTCACGATCTCGCCGACGTACATCAGCGATCGATCGATGGGCATGAAGTGATCGTGCACGGATTTTCCCACGTGCCGGAGATGAAGGCGCGCGGCGATTCGTTGCTCGTCAATCCCGGTGAAGGGTGTGGTTGGCTCCACGGAGCTCCGACCGGCGCCATACTCGATCTCGAGACGAAAGCGGTCGAATTTCTCAAGCTTTCCGGCGCGGAGTGGAAGGTCTGATGCAGGACAGCGCAAGTCGCATTCTCATCCTCGACTGTGGATCACAGTTCACGCAGCTGATTGCGCGCCGGGTGCGGGAAGCGCGTGTGTATTCCGAGATTCATCCTCCGACGCAGTCGCTGGAGTGGATTCGGGCGTGGAGTCCGACCGGCATCATCCTGTCCGGTGGCCCGAGCTCGGTGTCCGATGCCGGCGCGCCGACCGTGTCACGCGAACTGCTCGATATCGCTCCGGTGCTTGGGGTCTGCTACGGCATGCAGCTGATCGCGCACCTCGAAGGGGGCGCGGTGGTGGGCGGCGGGCGGCGTGAGTATGGCCGCGCCGAGGTCACGGTAAACGAACCGTCTGGTCTCTTTGCCGGTTTCGACGCCGGTGAGAGGACCACCGTGTGGATGAGCCACGGCGATCATGTCGAACAGGTGCCGCCCGGCTACGTCGCGACAGCGCACAGCGGCAACACCTGCGCCGGCTTCCGTCACGAGACGAAGCCGATCTACGCCCTTCAGTTTCACTCCGAGGTGCACCACACGGTGCGCGGCGCCGAGATCATTCAGAACTTCCTCTTCGGTGTCTGCCATTGCACGCCCGATTGGACGCCCGGGCACTTCATCGATCAGGAAGTGGCCAAGATCCGCGCGTTGGTGGGCGACCGCCAGGTGATTTGCGGACTCTCGGGCGGCGTCGATTCGAGCGTGGCGGCCGCGCTGGTGCACAAGGCCATTGGCGATCAGCTGACGTGTATCTTTGTCGACACCGGTCTGCTGCGGCTCCATGAACGCGAGCAGGTCGAGCGCACGATGGGGCAACACCTTGGTATTCGCCTCATCACGGTGCGGGCCGAGGAGCGGTTTCTCACGGCACTGGCCGGCGTTGGTGAGCCGGAGAAGAAGCGCAAGATCATCGGTGAGCATTTCATTCGCGTGTTCGAAGCCGCCTCCGCAGACGCCGGCCAGCACGCTGCGTTTCTGGTGCAGGGCACGCTGTATCCCGATGTCATCGAATCGGTGAGCGCGAAAGGGGGGCCGTCGGCCACGATCAAGACGCACCACAACGTGGGGGGCCTGCCGGCGGACATGAAGTTCTCGCTCATTGAACCGCTGCGTGAGCTGTTCAAAGACGAGGTGCGTCACGTGGGACGGGAGTTGGGGCTGCCGGAGGAGATGGTGGGGCGGCATCCGTTCCCGGGCCCCGGTCTCGCGATTCGCGTGCTTGGAGAGGTGTCCCCGCACGCGCTCGATATCCTGCGTCGCGCCGACGCGATCTATCTCGAAGAGATCCGCATGGCGGGCTTGTATCCGGATATCTGGCAGGCGTTCGCCGTGTTTCTCCCGGTGCGCTCGGTTGGCGTCATGGGCGACGGTCGCACCTACGAGCACGTCATCGCGCTGCGCGCCGTGACGAGTACGGACGGCATGACGGCGGACTGGTTCGCGTTCCCGCATGAGGTACTGGCACGTATCTCCAACCGCATCATCAACGAGGTCGATGGCGTGAACCGTGTGGTGTATGACATCAGCTCCAAGCCACCTGCCACCATCGAATGGGAGTAGTCACATGCGCGGTGTAAACACTCGAGCTGTCGTGAGCGCGGCCCTGTTGCTGTTGTGCCCCGTCCCCTCGGTGATAGGCGCACAGCCAGCCTCGACGGCGGGGCAAACCAAAGTGCCGACGCACGGCGTACGTCCCAATCGAATGGCCATTCGCAACGCGATGGTCATCGAGGGCAACGGGACGCCGGCGGAAGGGCCGAAGGACATCATTCTCGAAGGCAACCGCATCGTCGACATTGTGGCGCTCGATCCGGTCGCGGTGAAATCCGGACAGGTGAAGCGGGTGCCGGTTGACGTGGAGATCGATGCGACCGGCAAGTATGTCATGCCCGGGCTCATCAATCTGCACGGCCATGTCCAGGATGAACGGGGCGGCATTCCGCAGCCACTCGAGTATCAGCTCAAGCTGTGGCTCGGCATGGGTATCACCACCGTGCGTGACGTGTCGAGCGAGACTCCGAAAACGTTGCAACTCCGCGCGCGCAGTCTTGCCGGGGAAGTCGCGGCGCCGCGGGTGTACGTGTATGCCCGTTACGCGTACATGCCGGTGCCGAGGAACGACATGGAAGCACGGCAGCGCGTGCGCGACCTCAAAGTGCAGGGCGTCGACGGGCTCAAGCTGTTCGGCATGGACAAGGATGTCTATGCACCAGTGCTCGATGAGGCGCGCAAGCAGGGCCTTCGTACCGCGCACCACATGGCGGTGGACGAAACCAACGCGTGGGACGCCGCCAAGGGCGGGCTCACCAGTATCGAGCACTGGTACGGCGTGCCCGATGCCGCGTTGCTCAGCGGAGGGCAGCAGTTCCCCTCGCATTTCAACTATGCCGATGAAGGGATGCGCTTTCGCTACGCTGGTCGCTTGTGGCGCGAAGCCGACTCCTCGCGCCTGCAGGACGTGCTGAAGGCGATGGTGCAGGGCGGGGTCGCATGGAATCCGACACTCGAAATCTACGAGGCCAGCCGCGACCTGCAGCGCGCCGAAACGCAGCCATGGTTCGCCGAGTATCTGCACCCGACGCTCGAGAAGTACTTCCGCCCCGACGCGGCGAATCACGGTTCGTTCTTCGCCAACTGGAGTAGCACGGACGAAGCGTTCTGGAAGGAGAACTACCAGATCTGGTTTCGCGCAGTGCGGGATTTCGAGCGACTTGGAGGGATCGTCGGGGCTGGTGAAGACGCCGGATTCATCTATCAGGTGTACGGCTTCGGGCTCATTCGTGAACTCGAACTGCATCAGGAAGCCGGGTTTTCGACACTCAAAGTGCTGCAGCATGTGACGGCGAACAATGCGAAGATCCTCGGTGAAGAGCAGCGTCTTGGACGTGTGCGCGTCGGCTATGTCGCCGACCTGATCGTCGTCAACGGCAACCCGTTGGAAGATCTCAAGGCGTTTTATCCGCGACGCGCGGATGCGGCAGCCGGTCCCGGTGGTGGGGTGCTCTGGACCATCAAGGACGGGATCCCGTACGACGCGCCGCGTATGCTGACGGAAGTCCGTGCGCTGGTGAAGTCCGCGCGCACGCCGTGACGCGCGGAGTGCGCGCCGGGTGAGTGTCCTGCGTGGGTGGCGTGACGACCTGAAGGAGATGGGGCAGGTCGCCGCCCCCGTGGTCCTCATCAATGTGGGTGTGCAGGCCATGGGGGTGGTGGACACCCTCATGGTCGGAAAGCTGGGAGGGGCTGCCATCGCTGCCGTCGCGCTTGGCAATTTCTATTTCTTCAATGTCTGCGTCTTCGGCATCGGGCTGCTCTTCGCGCTTGATCCGGTCGTGTCGCAAGCGGTCGGTGCCGGTGATCACGAGGGAGTGGCGCGCGCGGTACAGCGCGGATTCGTGCTCGCCGCGTTCATCTCGGTCGTGGTCATGCTCGCGCTCGTGCCCGGCGAGTGGCTGTTGACCGCGCTGGGACAGCCGGCGGACGTGGTGGTCGACACGGCGGTGTATACCCGTCGACGGCTTCTCGGCGTCGTCGCCTTCTTTGCCTTCAACGTGCTGCGGCAGACGCTTCAAGCCATGGGGCCGGTCCGCCCGGTCGTTATCGCCGTTGTCGTGGCGAACGGCGTGAATGCGTTCGCCAACTGGTGTCTGATCTTCGGCAACTGCGGCGCGCCGGCAATGGGCGTCGAGGGATCGGGTTATGCGACCGCGATCGCCACTTGGGTCATGGCGCTCGTTCTGGGCCGATTGGCGTGGCCATTGCTGCGCGATGTGGTCCGGCCATGGCGCGCGGCGTCACTCACGTGGGCCCCCATGTCGCGCATGCTGCGCATTGGGGTGCCGATAGGCGTGCAATGGTTTTTCGAAGCCTTCGCCTTCGGGGTGACCGCGCTGTTCATGGGTTGGATGGGCACGGCATCGCTCGCCGGACACGAGATTGCCCTCAGTATGGCCGCGCTGACCTTCATGGTCCCGTTGGGAATCTCCGGCGCCGCGGCGGCCGTGGTGGGGCGCGCCATCGGGCGCGGCGACCTCCCTGCCGCACGGCGTGACGCCCTCGCCGCCATCGTGTGCGGCGTGGGATTCATGTGTGTCAGCGCGGTCGTGTTCATCGCGGCCCCCGAGTGGCTCACTGCCAGGTACACGACTGACGCGAGCACCGTCGCGGTCGCCGTGGCCCTTGTGCCTCTCGCGGGATGGTTTCAGGTATTCGACGGGCTCCAAGCGGTCACCAGTGGCGTCCTACGCGGAACGGGCGACACGCGCGTGCCGGCGATGCTTCACCTGATCGCCTTCTGGGGGATTGGCATCCCGCTCGGATACTTCTTGGGATTTCACACCGCGCTCCGCGAGCGCGGCCTGTGGATGGGGCTGGTCGCGGGTCTCGCGGCCGCCGCCCTGCTGCAATCCGGTCGCGTCGTGCGTCGCCTCAGGACGGATATCGTTCGCCTGCGCATCGATCACTGAATACTGTTGATCGTGACGCCGCGCTGAACCGAGCACCTGCTGATCGTGGAAGACGAATGCGCGGAGTGGCTGGCGCCGGTGACTTGCTGGGAGCAATCCGGCGCACGCTCGACGCAGACGACTAAACCCGCTTTTCTTCGAGGAGCGCCATGAATTCCGCTGGCGACGCAATCTCGAGCAGACGACCAGGCACGTCACTTTCCTTGCTGAACTGCGCGATCTTTCCGAGTACCGGCAGGTACTGGTTGGATACCTCAAGTGGCGGCGCCACGATGAGGAAGAAGTAGTTGACCGACTTGTCGTCGATGGCCTTGAAGTCCACGCCGTCCTTCTTGCGCCCGAACGCGACGCGCAGACGGTTGACGACGAGAGAGCGGCAATGCGGAATCGCGATGCCACGACCGATTCCGGTAGAGCCGAGATTCTCGCGGCGCTTGAGCATCTTGAACAGCATGCCCTCGGACTTTTCGTCGAGCTGGAGCAGCCCGATCAGTTCTTTGAGTATCTCGTCCTTGCTCGTACCCTGAAGCTCGAGCTGGACGGCGTCTTCGGAGAAAAACTCGCGCAGTTCCATAGCCCCATATCCTAACCCCTCAGCGTCGGGAGTCAAACCGTTTCGTTGCCGAGATTCTCCGGCCAGACTAACTTGACGGTATGTCCAAGTCCTTGCCCCGCAAGACATTTCCCTTCGCCGTCCCCCAGCCGACGCCGCTGTATCTGGCGCCGATGGCGGGGGTCTCGGAATCTCCCTTCCGTCGCCTGTGCCACAGCCATGGCGCCGATGTCGTCGTCACGGAGTTTCTGTCGGCAGAGGGGATTCGGCGCGAGAATGCAGCGACCATCAGCAAGTTGCGCTTCAATGTGGACGAGCGGCCCATCGGCGTGCAGATCTTTGGTGCCGATCCCGTCGCGATGGCCGACGCCGCCGCGATGGTGACGGACCTGTTCATGCCGGACTTCGTCGACATCAACTTCGGCTGTCCTGTCAAGAAGGTCGTGCGTCGCAATGGTGGCTCGGGGTGTCTCAAGGATCTCGACCTGGTCGAGGAGATCATCCGGGCCGTCTCGAAAGCCACGCACCTCCCCGTCACGGTCAAGACGCGGAGTGGGTGGAACGAAGAGATGCGCGATCCGGTCGGCATTGCCCTGCGGATGCAGGACGCCGGCGCCAAGGTGTTCGCGCTGCACGCCCGGACGCGCACACAGATGTATACGGGCCAAGCCAACTGGGATGAGATCGCGAAGGTGGTGGAGGCCCTCGATATCCCCGTCCTCGGCAATGGCGACATCAAGACGGCCGAAGACGCCAAGCGAATGCTCGACCACACCAAGGCCGACGGGCTCATGATTGGTCGTGGCTCCTACGGTCAGCCGTGGATATTCCGCCAGACCCGTGCGCTGATCAACGGCGAGCCGCTGCCGGCCGCGCCTGCCGTGCACGAGCGTTTTGCCGTCGCGCTCGACCATGCGCGTATGGTACAGAGCTACGAAGCAGATCCCATCGGGGCCGCCATCGAGTTCCGCAAGCACCTCGGCTGGTATGTGAAGGGCCTTCCCAACTCCGCCGACCTCCGTGCAAAGTTGCATCAGGTGCGGGACTTCGCTGAAGTCGAAACCATTTTCGCGAATTACCGGCAGTTTTACGCCGAGTACGTGGCGCGCGGCCTCAAAGGTGACGATCCCGACGTCTCCAGTCTGAGCTGCGAGGCGGCGTAGCGACGGCCCTCCGCCGGTACGTGTTCGTGTTGCTGGAACCCGTATCGGGCGTTTAGTGTATACGGGCAGACGTAGGCGCAGGACCGTTCGAACCGGGGGTGACTGGCTTCGACGGGGTTGGTGAAGCTCTGGTAGCGTGCCCAGGTCCTCGAGCACCTGGTAAAACACTCGGGAACATTCCAATCGCGAACAACAACCTCGCGCTCGCTGCCTAACCTTCGGGTTACGTAGCAGTGCTCACGCGGCAGCCCGCCCGGGGCGGCACGTGAGTATCGCAAATCTGGGCTAGTCTTTCGGTGCGCGTTCCGCCAAAAGGCGAAACTCAAGAACGCTTGTCCCGCGGTGGGCTTTCCATTGGCCAGCCAAGGGAGACCTCAATCAATGGAATACGCACGTAGAAGCTGGGGTCGATCTAGTCTCGGACAGGGGTTCGATTCCCCTCACCTCCACTAGCGACGTGAACGGCCGGTATCCTCTCCTCGAGGGTACCGGCCGTTTCCATTTCGAAGACCGTCAGCCGTCAATCAGCGGTCAATCAGCGGTCAATCGGCCAGCGAGGCATGAGCAGCCGCCAGACGGGCCACAGGGACCCGGTAAGGCGAGCAGGAGACATAGTCCATCCCTGCGGCATGGCAGAAAGCCACGCTGCGTGGCTCGCCTCCATGTTCCCCACAGATGCCCACCTTGAGACCGGGCTTGGCTTCGCGGCCATCCCGCACGGCCCACGTGATCAGCTTGCCCACGCCTTTGGCGTCGAGCACTTGGAAGGGATCGTCGGGATAGATGCCCCCCTCGACGTACCGCGGCAGGAAACGTCCTGCGTCATCGCGGCTCAAGCCAAAGGTGGTCTGCGTCAAATCATTCGTGCCGAACGAAAAGAAGTCCGCCTCTATCGCGATCTCGTCGGCCGTGAGCGCGGCCCGGGGGAGTTCGATCATGGTGCCAATGAGGTACGGGACACGCTCACCCATGACACCCATCACCTGTTCGGCGGCGCGTTCGATAATCGCCCGCTGATGACGGAACTCCGTGACGTCCGAAATCAGTGGCACCATGATTTCCGGACGGACGTCGATCCCGCGACGGCAGGCACGGACCGCAGCCTCGAAGATGGCGCGCGCCTGCATCTCCGTGATCTCGGGATAGACAATACCGAGCCGGCAACCGCGATGCCCGAGCATCGGATTCGTTTCGCGCAACGACGAGACCACGCGCGACAGCTCCTGCCGTGACAAGTTGAGCGACGCGGCGAGCAGCGAAGACTCCTCACCCCCGTGCGGCAGAAACTCGTGCAACGGCGGGTCGAGCAATCGGATGGTTACCGGGCACGCATCCATCGCCTGAAAGATGCCTTCGAAATCGGCACGCTGCATCGGCAGCAACTTCTCCAGCGCGCGGCGGCGTCCGGCCTCATCGCGCGCGACAATCATCTCGCGCATGGCCGTGATGCGGTCACCTTCGAAGAACATGTGTTCAGTGCGACACAGGCCAATGCCTTCTGCACCGAAGTTGCGGGCCACGCGGGCATCGCGCGGGGTATCGGCGTTGGCGCGCACGCGCAACCGGCGATATTCGTCGGCCCATCCCATCACCTTCGCGAAGCCTCGGTACGTCGGTGCCTCGCTCTCCGGCTGTTGGCCGGCAATGACCCGCATGACCTCGCTGGGTTGTGTCGGAAGATCGCCAAGAAACACACGGCCGGTGCCACCATCGAGGGTGAGCCAATCCCCTTCGGTCACGACCGTGTCGCCAACGCGCATGCTGCGCTGGTCGGGGAGGATTTCCATGGCCGTGCAGCCAACGATGGCACACTTGCCCATTCCGCGAGCCACGACGGCCGCGTGGCTGGTCATGCCGCCGCGCGCCGTGAGGACGGCGCGCGCCGCGACGATGCCGTGGAAGTCTTCGGGTGTCGTTTCTTCGCGGACGAGAATGACCTGCTCACCGTTCTGCTGGCGCCGTTCCGCAACGTCGGGATCGAACACCACGATTCCGCTCGCAGCACCGGGACTTGCCGGCAATCCCACGGCCACAGGGGTGGCCTGCGACGACGTCGCAATGACGCGATGCAACAACTGATCGAGCTGATTGGGTTGCAGGCGTAGCACGGCTTCGCGCTGCGAGATGAGCCCTACATCGACCATGTCGAGCGCAATCCGCAAGGCTGCGGCCGTCGTGCGTTTTCCGGTGCGCGTCTGCAGCAAGTACAACGTGCCACGTTCAACCGTGAACTCGATATCCTGCATGTCACGGAAATGCCGCTCGAGCCGCGCCTGTGTATCGAGCAGCTGCTCGTACGCGGCAGGCAACTGCTGCGCCATCTCGTCGATGTGCAGCGGTGTCCGGATGCCGGCGACGACGTCCTCGCCCTGCGCGTTGATCAGAAACTCGCCGTAGAACCGATGCTCACCGGTACTCGGATCGCGCGTAAAGGCCACACCGGTTCCCGAATCGTCTCCCATGTTGCCGAACACCATCGAGACGATGTTTACGCCCGTTCCGAGCGTATGCGGGATGGCGTTGACCTTCCGGTAATCGATGGCCTTCTTGAGCGTCCACGAGTTCCACACCGCCTCAATGGCTCCCCAGAGCTGTACTTGCGGGTCCATGGGGAAGTCCGCGCCGGTCACCGCCCTCACGAGTTGCTGATACTCGTGCACGAGTGACCGTAGGGCCTCAGCCGTCAGTGCCGCATCATTGGCGGCACCGGTTGTGAGGCGCTTCGTTGCGAGCAGCTGCTCGAAACGATGAATATTGACGCCGAGTACAACGTCGGCGTACATCTGCAGGAACCGCCGATACGAATCGTAGGCAAAGCGAGGATTCCCGCTTGCCGCCGCCAGCCCTTCGACGGTCTGATCATTCAAGCCGAGATTGAGGATCGTCTCCATCATTCCGGGCATGCTGACGGCGGCCCCGGAGCGCACGGACACGAGCAACGGGTCGGCGGCATCGCCAAAGCGCTTGCCGCTGGCCTGCTCCAAACGCACCAGTGCGTCTGCGACCTCAGCGCGCAGCGCATCGGTGATGCCGCCACGCTCGAGGTAGGTGACGCACTGTTCGGCGGCAATGGTGAACCCTGGGGGCACCGGAACGCCGAGGTTCGTCATCTCGGCGAGGTTTGCGCCTTTGCCACCGAGGAGCGTTTTCATCTCCCGTGTGCCGTCAGCCTTGCCATTCCCGAAGAAGTAGACCGACCGCGACACAGGAGTTCTCCAGATTGGAAAAAGGGTCGTCCGTGGCGTCAGGCCACGCCAGCCGGAATCCTTGCGGGAATGCCAGCCGCACTGCCGGCCCGCAAGAGCTCCGGATCGGCGGGTATCGCCGTGGGATACCGCCCCGAGAAGCAGGCATGGCAGTAGCCGTTCGGTCCCTCGGGCATGGCGCACAGCATGCCGTCGATGGAGAGGTAGCCCAATGAGTCAACGCCAAGATGGCGCACGAGTTCCTCGTGGGTCATGGTGGCAGCGATGAGTTCCTCACGCCGTGGTGTGTCGATCCCGTAGTAGCAGGGGCTGATGATCGGTGCGCTCGACACCCGCATGTGGACCTCCCGCGCGCCTGCGGCACGGACCAGCGACACCAGACCACGGGTCGTCGTTCCCCGGACGATCGAGTCATCGACCATGACCACCTTCTTGCCTTCGATGATCTCGCGCACGGGATTGTACTTCACCTTCACCTTGGCATTCCGTCCCGACTGCGTGGGCTGGATGAAGGTTCGTCCCACGTAGTGGTTCCGGATGAGTGCGAGCTCGTACGGAATACCGGAGGCTTCGGCGAACCCCAGCGCTGCGGAGTTCGATGAGTCCGGTACCGCGAATACGACATCGGCGCCTTCCGCCGGGCATTCGCGCGCCAGCTGACGCCCGAGCGCGCGGCGAGAGCGATCGACCGATCCACCGAACACCTTGCTGTCCGGGCGTGCGAAATACACGTGCTCGAACACGCACCGGTTGAGCGGAGCGGACGGCAGTGCTCGGGTAGAACGGACCCCGTGGCTGTCCACTGCCACGATTTCACCGGGCTGAATCTCGCGTTCCACCACAGCCCCCACGATGTCGAGGGCGCACGTCTCCGACGCGAACACGATGCTGTCGGCCAGACGCCCCATGACGAGCGGACGCCACCCGTGGGGATCGCGCGCGACGACAACGGTTTCGTCGAGGACCACCAGCAGGCAGTACGCGCCTTCGACGCCCTGCAGCGCCTCGGCAACGCGCGCCTCCGGCGTTTCTCCGGTGGCCCGTGCAATGCGATGCACGATGACTTCCGAGTCCATGGTGCTCGAGAAGATCGCACCATCATCTTCGAGCGTGCGCCGGAGTTCGACCGCGTTCGTCAGGTTGCCATTGTGCGCGAGGGCAATGTGGCTGCGGCGGACCCGCGCGAGCACCGGCTGTGCGTTTTCAATCGCGGAGGATCCCGCCGTGCTGTAGCGGGTGTGGCCGATGGCGATGGGGCCTTGCAGCGTCTCCATCTCATCATCGGCGAAGCCCTCCGACACCAATCCCATCGCGCGGCTGACCCGCGCGTGTCCCACATCGTCAACGGCCACGATTCCCGCCGACTCCTGCCCGCGGTGCTGCAGCGAGTAGAGGCCCAGCTGCGTCAGCGCGGCCGCATCCTTGTGGCCGTAGACGCCGAAAATACCACACATGGGAGAACTCCCCGTCAGTCGTTAGTTGGAGCATGCGACGCGGCGACCACATGCTCGGCCGGCGTTTCGCCGTCCATGGCCTGCGGAATCGCCTCGTGGAACGCCTTGGCAAGCCACGCCACGGGTGCCGTGAACGTATCGTCGGAAATCGTGAAGTTCGCACCGCTCGCGGCGTCGGTCACGCGACCGATGACACGGGCCGGCACGCCATACCGCTGCGCCGTCTGCAGCACTGCCGCACTGTCCGGCGTGGAGACCACCACGCGGCCATGCGCTTCACCGAACAACAGTGCGCGATGCGGGAGCGTGGCCCATCCGGACAGATCAACGGTAAAGCCAAACATCGACGCACGCTCCATCATCGCACACTCCGCCAACGCCACCGCGAGTCCGCCGTCGCTGCAGTCGTGCGCCGAACGAACGGCGCCGCCTCGGATGCTGTCGAGCAGTGCGTCGATGAGCGCGCGTTCCTTGACGGGATCGCAGACTGGCGGTTCACCAATGGCCAAGCCGTGCACCGCCAACAGGTACTCGCTGGCACCGAGTTCATCGGTGCAGTCGCCGAGCAGGACGATCTCGTCACCGAGCTGTTGAAACGCCGAGGGCGTCACGTGCGCCATCGACTCCACCAAACCGACCATGCCGATGGTGGGGGTGGGGTGAATGGCCCCCTGCGGATTCTCATTGTACAGGGAGACGTTGCCACCTGTGACGGGCGTCTCCAGTACGGTGCACGCCTCGCCCATGCCGGCGATGGACTCGCTGAGCTGGAAATACACTTCCGGCTTCTTCGGGTTGCCGAAGTTGAGATTGTTCGTGATGGCCATGGGGCGCGCGCCGCTACACGCAACGTTTCGCGCCGCCTCGCACACCGCCGCACGACCGCCATTGCGCGGCGATAGCGCCACGTGACGCCCGTTGCCATCGATGCACAGCGCGATGGCCTTGTCGGTGCCGCGCAGGCGCACCACCGCCGCATCACTGCCCGGCCCGCGAACGGTGCTCGTACGCACCGTGGAGTCGTACTGCTGCCACACCCAACGCTTGCTCGCAATTGTGGGCGACGACAACAGCTTCTCGAGCGTCCACGAGTGATCACGCTCTTCGGCGAGCGGCTTGACGGCGAGGGGATCCCTGCCACGCGCACTCTTCAGCGCCGCACTCTCCCTTGGCTCCAGCACGTACTGCGGGCATTCCGTCACCAGACGTGACCCGGGGAATTCGGCCACGACCTTCTCGCCTTCCGTGACGCGATACACCGGCTCGGCGATGACCTCACCGATCACCGCCGCCTCGAGATCCCACTTGGCGAGAATGGCGCGCACATCGTCTTCATGGCCCTGCTTCGCGACCACGAGCATCCGCTCCTGCGACTCCGAGAGCAGAATTTCGTATGGCGTCATCCCTTCCTCGCGCACGGGGACCTTCGTGACGTCGATGGTCACGCCGACATCACCACGCTCGGCCATTTCCGCCGACGACGACGTGAGTCCGGCCGCCCCCATATCCTGAATCGCCACGATGAAGCCGCTGCGGATCAGCTCAAGCGACGCTTCGAGCAACAACTTTTCCGTGAACGGATCGCCGACCTGGACCATGGGGCGCTTGGCCTCACTCGACTCCGACAGATCTTCCGACGCGAAGGACGCGCCGTGAATGCCATCGCGACCGGTCCGAGCGCCCACCGCCATAATCGGGTTGCCGACACCGGACGCCACGGCCCGGATGAGTTCCTCCTCGCGCATGAGTCCGACGCACATGGCATTCACGAGCGGATTGCCTTCGTACGAGGGGTCGAACACGACCTCTCCGCCCACCGTAGGCACACCCACGCAGTTGCCGTAATCGCCAATGCCTTTGACAACACCAGCGAACAACCAGCGGACCCGTGGTGAGGTCAGCGGACCGAAGCGCAACGAGTTGAGCAACGCGATGGGGCGCGCTCCCATGGTGAACACATCGCGCAGAATGCCGCCCACACCCGTCGCCGCTCCCTGGTACGGCTCAACGGCCGACGGATGGTTGTGCGACTCGATCTTGAAGGCGACCGCCCATCCATCACCAACGGAAATGACACCGGCGTTTTCTCCCGGCCCCTGCAAGACCCACGGCGCTTTGGTCGGGAGCGTCCTGAGCATCGGACGTGAATGCTTGTAGGAGCAGTGCTCGCTCCAGAGTGCGCTGACCACACCGATTTCGGTGAACGTCGGCGTACGGCCGAGCATATTGACGAGGCGCTCGTATTCGAACGCCGTAATGCCATGTTCCGCGACGAGCGCGGGCGTGATAGCGGGATCGCCGGGGCGAGGTTCCACTTTGGACGTTGACGTGGGGGTGGACGAACTCATGCGCCAACACCTCCAAGCATCGACTCGAGAATGGACTGGAACAGCGGAAGGCCGTCGGTTGAACCGAGGGCGGATTCGAGTGCACGCTCCGGGTGCGGCATCATGCCGAGCACATTGCCGTCGCTGTTGACGATGCCGGCAATGTTGCGCAGTGACCCGTTCGGATTGATCGCCTCACTCGCGTCACCATGACGGTCAACGTACCGGAACACCACATGGCCGTCGCCTTCGAGCCGGGCCAGCGTATCGCCGTCGGCGGTGTAGCGTCCGTCACCATGAGCGACCGGAACGGAGATGACTTGGCCGAGGTGATACTGCGAGGTAAATCGGGTCGCGATACTTTCCACCCGCAGCGACACGGGTGCACTCACAAAGCGCAGCGTGTTGTTGCGGAGCAGGGCGCCAGGCAACAAACCTGCTTCGCAGGCAATCTGGAAGCCGTTGCAGATGCCAAGCACCAGTCCACCACGCTTTGCATGCTGTACGACCTCTTGCATGATTGGGCTGAAACGCGCAATCGCCCCGGCGCGGAGATAATCGCCGTAGCTGAAGCCGCCCGGGAGGATGACGAGATCGACACCTTGCAGATCGTGATCCTTGTGCCACAAGTACACAGCGTCTTGCCCGAGGACGTCCGCGATGGCGTGGTACGCGTCCTCGTCGCAATTGGAGCCGGGAAAGCGAACGATGCCGGCTTTCACGCGTGCTCCACGCTGGCGATGTCGAAGTCTTCCGTTACCGGGTTGGCCAGCAGCTTTTCGCACATCGCCTGCACGGCGGCGCGGGCGTCGTCGGCCGATGCCGCCTGCGTTTCGACCACGACATACCGCCCCACGCGCACGTCAGCCACGGCAGCGAAGCCCAATGAGTGCAGCGCATCGGCGACGGCCTTCCCCTGCGGATCGAGGATGCCACGCCGGGGGACGATATGGATGGCGCAACGAAAACGGGTCATGCGGGTGACTCCTCGCGACCGGTATCGGGACCGGATGGATTTCGAGTGGGACGACGTCGCCGGCGTCGGCGACGGGGAAGGACATCCTCTTCGTCCTCCTCGTCGATATCATCGGGATCATCACGCCCCGGGAGTCGATCGAGAAGACCAAGGAGAACGGTGCGAAGAATGCCGTACAGCACGTACGCCATCGACGCGGGAAAGAAGAACTTCTTCGGGAGGAAGATCACGCCGATGAAGGTGCCGACGACCAGCAGAAAGCCGAGAATGCCCTTGAGCGAATGGAAGTTCACGGTGGGCACTTTGGCATATTGCACATTGCTGATCATCAACATGCCGAGGCCGAGCATGACCCAGCGCAGCATCTGGTGCCAGGGCAGATCGCCGATGATCGTTTCCGTATACAGCGGCGTCTGGCTGAACCAGTAATACGTGGCCAGCGTGATACCGGCGGCAGGACTCGGCAGCCCGGTAAAGTGCGTGTTCTTGCGCCCGGCCTGTTCCACGTTGAAGCGCGCGAGGCGCATGACCGCGCAGGCCGTGAAGAAGAAGCAGAAGATCCACTCCCACCGACTACTCTGAAACACCGCGAAATACATGATGAGCGCGGGGGCCGTGCCGAACGAAATGGCATCGACCAGCGAATCGAGCTCCTCACCAAAACGCGAACCGGAGTTCGTCGCGCGCGCGATGCGGCCATCGAGCGTATCGGCGATGGCGCCAAAGACGATGAAGCGAGCCGCGGCGTCAAAGTCGCCACGTGACGCCGCCACGATGCCGAAGATGCCGAAAAACAGATTGGCGAGGGTAAAGCCGTTGGGTAGCGCAATCGCGGCCGCCTGGCGGGGACGCAGGCGACGTTGCTCCGGCGGTTCGGACGTCGTCATCGATACCACCAGGAGATCAGCAGCGTCGCCACCGTCGCGGCGAGTGCGGTCAGCCATGTTGCCCACGAGCGTAGGCGAAGTGCCGCCGCAAAGAGCACGACCGTCAGCGCCGTGGCGCTCAACATCGCCGGGTATCCCTCGCGTATCAGCACGCGGTTACCGATCCTCGGGGAGGCCCAACCGGGCCAAGCCGAGCGGCGCACCGGTCAACCGCAGAAAGGCATCGCGATATCGAAGACTCGTCGCGCGAATGACCTCGGGAGGCAGTGTCGGTGGCGGGGCCTCACCATTCCACCGTCCAGCCTTTCGCTCAACGTCGAGCCAATCACGCAATGGTTGCTTGTCGAAGCTCGGTTGGCCGTGGCCCGGCTCATACGAATCGGCAGGCCAGAAGCGTGAGCTATCGGGGGTCAACACTTCGTCGATGAGCAGCAGAGAGCCGTTGCGCCATCCAAACTCGAACTTCGTGTCGGCGAGGATGATGCCGCGCGGCTCGGCAGTGGCCCGCCCAAACTCGTAGACGCTCCGGGCGAGGCGCTCGAGGGTTGCCGCCGTTTCGGCACCCACCTGGCTCACCACCTGGTCAATGGTGATGTTCTCGTCGTGCCCCGTCGCCGCCTTCGTGGCCGGACTGAAAATCGCCGGCGACAACCGATCGCTTTCGCGCAGGCCGGTCGCGAGCGCTTCACCTGCCAGCGTTCCGGTTCCCTGGTACTCCTTCCATGCCGATCCCGTGATGTACCCACGGATCACGCATTCGATGGGAACGACATCGGCCTTCCACGTGAGCATGGATCGCCCCGCGAGGGCATCGCGATAGGGCAAGAGCGCCGGTACCGCGCGAAGGATCGCGTCCGTGTCGGCCGTGATGAGATGATGATCGAGCACGCCGGTGAGCTGGTCGAGCCACCACGCAGTCAGCTGCGTGAGCACCGCGCCCTTGTACGGAATGGCCTCGTGCATGACGACATCGAAGGCGCTGATGCGGTCGGTGGTCACCAGGAGCACGCGGTCAGCGTCCACCTCATAGACGTCCCGCACTTTGCCGCGACGCACCAACGGCAAGGGCAAGGCAGTTTGCAGCAGGGCAACGGCACTCATACGCGCACCTCCTCCAACTCGGCGCCCGCACGTTCGCGCGACAACCACGGCGCCACATGCTCATCGAGGAACTCCACCACCTGCTCGGGGGCGCGACCGACAAAGCGCGTTGGCTCCGCGACGGCCTGCAGATCTTCCAGCGGAACACCGAATGCCGGATCTGCGGCCAACCGTTCGAGCATGTCGTTATGGGGCGCACCGTCTTTCACCGCGCGCGCAGCAGCGATGCTGTGGCCACGAATGATTTCGTGCGCGTCCTGACGATCGCCGCCGGCGCGCACAAAGCGCACGATCAACTCCTCGGTCGCCATGAACGGCAGTTCGTCCTCCACACGACGGCGAATGCGCGCCGGATGCACCTCCAGGCCGCGCACGACATTCTGCATGAGCACGAGAATGGCATCGGTCGCGAGGAACGACTCCGGGATCGCCAGACGACGATTCGCCGAATCGTCGAGTGTGCGCTCGAAGTACTGCACCGCATGCGTCTGATTGGCATTCGGTTCCAGCGAAAGAACGAAGCGAGCGAGCGCCGCGATGCGCTCCGAGCGCATTGGGTTGCGCTTGTACGCCATTGCCGATGAGCCGATCTGATGCTTTTCGAAGGGTTCTTCGATTTCTCCGAACGCCTGCAGCATCCGGATGTCGCCGGAAAACTTCGACGCCGTCGCGGCAATACCTGCCACGACGCCGAGGACCTGCGCGTCCACCTTGCGTGAGTAGGTCTGGCCGCTCACCGGGATGCTCGAGGCAAAGCCCAGCTTGTCGCAGACCATGCGGTCCAGCGCCCGGACTTTTCCGTGATCGCCGTCGAACAGCGTGAGGAAGCTGGCCTGGGTTCCCGTGGTCCCTTTCACCCCGCGGAACGGCATCGTCCGAACGCGATACTCGAGATCCTCGAGATCCAGGAGCATATCCTGCATCCAGAGCGTCGCGCGCTTGCCGACCGTCGTGAGCTGTGCGGGCTGCAAGTGCGTATACCCCAACGCGGGCACGTCTTTCCATGCCCGCGCAAACCCCCCTAGGGCATCGAGCGCATCGAGCAGCTTCTCGCGCAACAGCCCCAGCCCCCGACGCATGAGAATGAGCTCCGCGTTGTCGGTGACGTAGCAGCTGGTCGCACCCAGGTGGATGAACTTGCGAGCGTCCGGCGCGACGTCGCCGAAAGCATGGATGTGCGCCATCACGTCATGACGAAACGTCTGTTCGTACGCGGCAACCGCCTCGAAATCGATATCGTCGACATGCCCCCGCATGGCCTCGATGGCGGCGTCGGGAATGGCAATCCCGAGGTCGCGCTGCGACTCGGCGAGCGCCAGCCACAGCTGACGCCACAGCCCATAGCGCGCTTGCGGTCCCCAGAGCGTGAGCATGGCGCGGGAGGCGTAGCGATCGGCGAGCGGAGACAGGTACGACAGTTTATCGGAAGCGGTCACGGCACGTGGAGTAGTGTGCGGCAGAGGATCAGCAGAGGATCAGCAGAGGATCAGCAGCAGATCAGCGGAGCGAGAACGACGTCTGGTAGTACTGGCGGTTGCGCTCGAAGACCAGAAAGACCGGACCACGCGCCCCTGTCTGATCGATGGCCGCCGAGGCGGCTTCAGCAGAGCCGACGCGTGACTGGCCAACTTGCGCAATCACATCCCCTTCCTGTAGTCCGATTTCATCACGAATACGATCGGACACGCGATACACCACCGCCCCGGCGCGCGACGCAATGCCCCGCTCCTGCCGAATCGCATCGGTCAGCGTGATAAGTTGCAGTTCCTTCAGCACCGTGACCTTCTGCGCCGTGACTTCCGGTGCGTCGGCCACTTGCAGCGCGAGCCGGACCTCACGCCCACCACGGCGCACGGTGATGGGGAGCGTTTCCCCAACCCGAAGGTCGAGCAGACGCGCCTCCCAATCGAACGGGTTCCGGACGGGCCGCGCACCGGCACCGATCACCTGATCGCCCGTCTGCACCCCCGCCTTGGCCGCCGGCGAACCGGGGACGACGCGGGCGACAATGGCGCCGGATTTGGCGACATCGCGCGCATTGGTGGCCTGCGGGGTCTCCAGCCGAATGCCGACCCATGGCTGGCGGACATTGCCATGCTCCAGCAAGTCCTCGACAATCCGCTTGGTGCGGTCGATGGGGATGGCAAAGCCGAGGCCCACCGACCCGCCACTGGGGGAGTAAATGGAGCTGTTGACGCCAATGACCTCACCCGAAGCGTTGACCAGCGGCCCACCGGAGTTGCCCGGATTGATGGCGGCGTCGGTTTGGATCATGTCGATGTAGGCACCGCCGCCTTCGCCGCGACCGGCGAGGTTTCGTCCGACGGCACTGACGACGCCCACTGAAACGCTGGGTTCGTTGTTGCCTAACACGAAGCCGAACGGGTTGCCGATGGCGATGGTCCACTCTCCCACAATCAAGTCCGCCGAGCGACCCAATGGCGCCACGGGAAGCTCCTTGGCCTTGATGCGAACAACGGCGAGGTCATTCGCGTCATCCGTCCCGACGACCGACGCGTCGTACGTGGTACCGTCACGCATGGCGACCGAGACGCGGGTCGCGCCGGCAATCACGTGCGCGTTGGTGACAATCACACCATCGGCGCGCACCACGAAACCGGAGCCAATGCCGGCATTCCGTCGTTCTCCCGTGCGGCCGCCCATGAAGTACTCGTAAAAATCCACCGGAATCCGCTCGACGGTTTCCGTTTGCACGGTCACCACCGCCGGCGAGACTCGTTCCACGGCGGTCGTGATCGCCGTGCGTCGCGAGGCGGCAACGGACTGCGCCGGCACCGGACCAGCCGGCAGGGGCGTCGCTGGGGGCAGGGTGCGCGACTGCGCGTGAGAGCGGGACGGATTCGCCCCCTCACAGCCGACGAGGACGAGGACAAGCAGACCGACGAGCGTGCAGCGTGACGTCATTTGCAGAATTGGGTGCGGCACGATGACGAGGAGCGGCTCACGCGTCGACCGCGTAACAGGCGGCGGGATACACCACCTGACGGAGCGATAAACCGTGGGCGGGCGCGGGCGCAGAGGTCTCGGCGTTGTCAGGTGCGACAAGCAACCGCGCAAGGGTTCCGCGCGGTCGGCGCCCCTGCGCCACGTCGATCATCGTTCCGACCAAGAAACGCACCATGTGATGGAGGAATCGGTTCGCAGCTACTTCGAAGACCCAGCCGCCGTCCCGAGCCACCCACGACGCATGTTGAATGACGCAGCGGTGGTGGTCGTCTGCCGGCGCCGTACCAGCGATGGCAAAAGCGCGGAACGTATGTTCTCCCAACAGGGCTGCCGCTTCGTCGTGGAGCACGTCGGCATCGAGCGGGCGGGGCACCGCCCACTCGGTCCGACGGCGGAACGGAGACCGCGCGGCAGCATCCGTTCCAACAAGATAACCGTATCGGCGTTCGATTGCGCTTCGCCGTGAATGGAAGTCTTCGGTCATCCGCGTCGCCTCGGCCACCCAGATGTCTTGGGGGAGGAGCGCGTTCATGGATCGTTGCAGACGAGCAGGCGTCCACGTGGCCGGGACCCGCACGCCCACTCCCTGGCCATGGGCGTGCACCCCCGCATCGGTACGCCCTGCACCCACCGCCGCGACGTGCGTCGAGCAGAGACGGGCCAAAACAGCCTCCATCTCCCCTTGAACAGTGCGCACATTGGGCTGACGCTGCCATCCGGCGAAGCGCCCTCCGTCGTACTGGGTTACCAGGAGGATCGGTCGCGGGTCCATACCACGCGGAAGCTAGACACCCCTGGCGTATGCATCAACTCGGCGCCCGCGCACGCCCCGGCAAGTGGCGCTTATTCTCCGCTCGTGGCGTACCAACGGCAGCCAGCCATTGCGCCAACGCGGTCGATGACGTTCTGTCCACGTCTTCACTCCTCCCCATGCCTCCACGCTCCCTTGCCTCACTGGCGCACGCGCTCGCGGCGGCCCCCGACCTCGACAACGCCCTCATCGCCCTCGGTGAGTGTCTAGCCGAACTGGATCGGGGAGCGTCGCTTGCGCTGATCCAGTATGACGCCCGACGGGACATGCTCCGCGAGCGCCTCACGCCTGTCGGGGCGTCCATCGTACGCAGTCGTATGGAGACAACCTTCGACCACCTGCCAGAGCCGGTCCGTAATCGTATACTCGCTGCTGGCCCCTTTATTGACGTCGCGGACCGCTCGGCCGACTACGCACGGCTGTTCGGCTTCTCCACGCTGCTCGACGGTGGCGTGCTGTCTGTCCGGGGCATGAAGATCGAGGGAGTACTCGGGGCCGTGCTCGCCCTGTACGAGCCGCGCAAGATCTTCGGCACGCGCACCACGGAGCGTATGGCCCCGGCCATTGCCCTGTTCGACCTGGCGTATGGGCGCCTCGCCGAACGCGATGCCCGAGAAGAAGCCGTGCGCACGCTTGAAGACGTTACACAGCGGGTGCACGGCGAATACGTGCGGAAACTGGGCGCCCTCGAGGCCGAACTGCGTGAGGTTCGCAACACGCCACGCGAAGCCCCGGCGATAGATCCTGCCGAATTGGTCGCGGTACAGGCGGAGGCTGCGCGAGCGAACGAAGACGCGCGCCGTTCGGCCCGAAAGGCCGAACTGGCCGACCAGCAGCTCACCTCCGCCGTTTCCCAGCTCGAACAGGCGCATATCGAACTCCATCGTCGCAGCGAAGCGCTTCGGCAGCGCACGCGGACCCTGTATCTCGTCGATCGGGCGCTGACCCTCGACGCCGAGACCACCGACGCACGGCATCTCGTGGACACACTGCTGGCCTTGGTGGGCGACGATATGCAGGCGCAGCGCTGTTCGCTCATGTTACGCGCCCCCGAACCCGACTACTTGTACCTCGCGGCCGCTCGGGGCATTGCCCCGTATGTGGTCGAACAGATGCGCATTCGAATCGGCGAAGGGGTTGCCGGACGCGTGGCGGCGGCGCGCCAACCCCTCCTCGTACAGGATGTCCGCGAAGCCGCGCAACATCCGTTGCTTCGCGATCAGTATTTCACGACGGGGAGCTTCATCTCGTTCCCGCTCGTATATCACGGCGAACTGGTGGGCGTGCTCAATCTCACCAATAGGGCGCAGCGTGGGGTGTACACCGATGAAGATGTCGAACGCGTTCGCCTGCTGGGCCTGGTGATCTCACTCATTGCCTCGAGAAACGGGTTGCCTGAGCGCCTGTTGGAGACGTTGGATGCCCGTTGATGCCTTGGCGCAAGCCATTAAGCGGCTCGCGTTGCACGACCCGCTGACCGCAGAGGCGCTGCGTACGGCGTTCGGTGTGATCATGCGAGGCGAAGGATCGCCGGTCCAGGTCGCGGGGCTGCTCATGGCGCTGCGCGTGAAGGGCGAGACCGCCGATGAAGTGGCCGGTGTGGTGCAAGCCCTCCGTGAGGCCATGATCGTGTTGCCGGCGCAGGCGCCGGAATCGCTGGTCGACACTTGCGGGACCGGCGGCGGAAGGCTCACCACCTTCAACATCTCTACAGCGGCGGCGTTGGTGGCCGCCGGCATGGGTGTGCGCGTCGCCAAGCACGGCAACCGGTCGTTCACGTCACGCTCGGGGAGTGCGGATGTCCTAGAAGCACTCGGCGTGGTGGTGGAAACCACACCGGAAGCGATGGCGATGACGTTGGAAGAGGCCGGCATTGTCTTCATGTTTGCGCCGCTCATGCACCCTGCGCTTCGTCACGTCGGCCCGGTGCGGCGCGAACTCGCGGTGCCCACGGTCATGAACATCGTTGGCCCACTCGCCAACCCGGCACGGGCTGGTCGCCAGGTGGTGGGGGTCGCCGAGCTCGGCCGGCTGACGTTGCTGGCCGATACGCTGAACACGCTTGGCAGTGTGCGCGCCATGGTCGTACACGGAGAGCCCGGGCTGGACGAGATCTCGCCGATGGGACGCACCTTCGTGCGCGAGGTGGCGTTGGGCACCGTGCGCGACTGGGAGATTACCCCAGCCGATTATGGCGTGGGCCCGGTTGACCCGGCAGATCTGGCCGGCGGGAGCCCGGCCGAGAATGCGGAGATTATCGAGGCGGTACTGCGAGGTGGCGGGCCCCCTGGGGCGCGTGCGGCCGTCCTTCTCAATGCCGCAGCCGCCTGGTATGTGAGTGACGAGCGACATACCTACGCCGCGGCGGTTGCGCAGACCCGCGAGGCGTTGGCCCAAGGCGCTGGCGCGACAGCACTCGACCGATTGCGGCGCGCGTCGCACGCCGCGACCGCCAAGTGGCCACGCACGCGCTGACGCGCTGAACAAGTCGGCGGCCTAATACCGCCGCAAGACGCCCACGACGATGCCTTGAATGCGCACGGAATCTTCGTGCACGAACAAGGGCTGCAGCGCTGCGTTGGCAGGCTGCAGACGGATGCGGCCATCCCGCTCCCGATAGTACCGCTTCACCGTCGCGCCAGAGCCATCGAGCAGGGCAATGACCATCTCGCCGTTGTCCGCCGCCTGCTTGTCGTTGATGACGACATAGTCGCCATCACGGATCTGCTCTTCGATCATGGAGTCCCCCTTCACACGCAGCACGTAGTGACTCCCATTCTTGCGGAGGAACCCATCGGGCACGGCCATGGTTTCGCCCGTGTGCATCGCTTCGAGCGGTGCGCCAGCCGCCACGGTCCCGAGCAACGGCAGCTCGACCGAGCGCTGGTAGATCTCCGACGGAAGAATCTCGATCGCGCGACTCTCGTTGTACGAACGCTTGATGTAGCCCTTGCGTTCGAGATTGGTGAGGTGCTCGTGCACCGTCGCCAGCGAGTTATAGTTGAACTGCGAGGCGATTTCTTCGAAGCTCGGCGCGAAACCGTTGCCTTCGTTGTACTCCGACAGGTACGACAAAATCTCCCGCTGTCGCTTGGTGAGCGGCATGGCAACTCCTCGGAGAGGGGGACGGGTCTTGCCCGAAAACAGGCCGAATCCAATCACCCGCCACGCTAACCGAATACAGGCCGAAGTGCAAGCATTTTTTTCGTCCACCCCCTGGACTTTCCCCGAAGGCACCCTCGGCGCGCTCACACGGGATGCCCACGCCCGCGCCGCAGCCATCGCCGACACCGTGACCGCCCTCAAGGCCCGAGCGGCCTACGCGCCTCCAGCGACGCCCTTTGCCAGTGCCCTGCGTGATACGCACGTGCGAGTCATCGCGGAGGTCAAGCGCGCCTCCCCCTCCAAAGGGCCGATTGCCCCAGGATTGGACGCGGCTGCGCAGGCCCTCGCCTACGTCCGCGGCGGCGCCGCCGCCATTTCGGTGCTGACCGAACCCACCCGCTTCGGCGGCACCTTGGCGGACCTCGAAGCGGTGAGCCGAACCGTGCAGGCGCCCGCCATCCGCAAGGACTTCCTCGTCCATCCCGTCCAAATCTGGGAGGCACGGGCGGCTGGCGCGTCGGCCGCGTTACTCATCGTGCGTGCCCTGTCGCCCGATGAACTCGCCCGCATGATGGACGCCGCTGCGGAAGCGGGGTTGGCCACGTTGGTTGAAATCCGCGATCTCGGGGAGCTCGATCGGGCACTCGCCGTGAATGCCCCCGTCATCGGGGTGAACAACCGCAACCTCGAAACGCTGGTGATCGATCCGGCAACGGCGCCTGCCGTCGTGCCGTTCATTCCGGCCGGCTGCATTGCCGTCGCCGAAAGCGGGATGCGCACGGTCGATGAGGTAGCGCCAGCCGCCGCCGCAGGCGCCGACGCCATTCTGGTGGGGAGCGCCATTTCTGCGGCGGCGGACCCCGCCGACACGGTACGCCTCCTGGCCGGCGTCCCGCGACGGCTGCAGCCCCGCGATGCGGCGGCGGCTCGATCGGCATATCCACGCTGATCGCATGTCGCCCCCCGCCGACGCCACCGCGCCATTCGTTGCCCCCATGGTCAAGGTCTGCGGGCTGACCCGACCGGAAGACGCCGCGAACGCCGAAGCTGTGGGGGCGGCCTACCTCGGGGCCATCCTCGCCGGTGGTCCACGCCTGGTGACGCCTGCGCGCGCTCGTGACGTCCTTGGCCCACGTCGTCACACCGTTCGACGTGTCGGGGTATTCGGCGATCAACCGTCGCGTGAGGTGCTCGTCATCGCCGAGGCGATTGATCTCGACGTCCTTCAGCTTCACGGCGCACGTACGCCCGACGACGTCGCCCGAATCGCTGCCGAGAGCGGTCGCATGGTCTGGCCCGTGCTGCGCGTTACTGGCACGGCGCTGTCCGGCGAGGCCGCAGCGTTGGCGCGTGTCGCTGGGCATCTCGTCTTGGACGCGCATGTCGCGGGACAGCTCGGCGGAACAGGAGTCGCGCTGGACTGGTCCGGACTTCGCCGTGCCGTCGCCACGCTGCGCGACGAAGTACCGACAGCACACATCGTTTTGGCCGGGGGATTACGTCCGGCGAATGTGGCGACAGCCATTCAGTTGCTCTCGCCGCAGGTCGTCGACGTATCTTCCGGGGTGGAAACGGCACCCGGTGTGAAGGATCCGGAGCTGGTGGAACAGTTCGTGATGGCGGCGCGCGGCGCTGCAGAGAGGTAGCGATGACGATGCGCGAGGGGGCAGGCACCACGACCACCGATCGGTTTGGTCCGTTTGGCGGGCGGTATGTGCCGGAAACACTGATCCCGGCGCTGGACCATCTGGAGGCGTCGTTCGAGGCCGTGCGCCACGATGCGGCGTTTCAAGCGGAACTCGATTCGCTGCTCCGCGAGTATGTGGGTCGCCCGACCGCGCTCACCTTTGCGCCCCGTTTGAGCGCGCGAATCGGCGCGCCCGTCTGGATGAAGCGCGAAGATCTGAATCACACGGGCGCGCACAAGATCAACAACACCGTCGGGCAGGCGATGCTCGCCCGTCGCATGGGCAAGTCACGCATCATCGCCGAGACCGGTGCCGGGCAACATGGCGTCGCCACGGCCACCATCTGCGCCCGCTTTGGCCTCGAGTGTATCGTGTATATGGGGGAGGAGGACATGCAGCGCCAAGCGCTCAATGTCTTCCGTATGCGACTGATGGGCGCGACGGTCGTCCCGGTGACCTCCGGCACCCGGACGTTGAAGGATGCCACCACGGAGGCGATCCGCGATTGGGTCACCAACGTCAACGACAGTCACTACATCATCGGGTCCGTGGTCGGTCCCGCTCCGTACCCGCGTATGGTCCGCGAATTCCAATCCATTATCGGCGTGGAATCGCGAGCCCAGATGCTGGCCAAGGCCGGCCACCTCCCCAAGACCGTGATCGCGTGCGTGGGGGGCGGCTCGAACGCGATGGGCATCTTCGCCGGATTCGTGAACGATGCGGGCGTCGAACTGGTCGGTGTCGAAGCGGCCGGCGAGGGATTGGACACCGACCGGCACAGCGCCTCGATCACCAAAGGGACCCCTGGGGTGCTGCACGGCTCGCTCTCCTACCTGCTGCAGGACGCCGCAGGGCAGGTGCACCCCGCCCATTCCATTTCGGCCGGCCTCGACTATCCCGGGGTGGGTCCGGAGCACGCGTGGTTGCACGACACCGGCCGGGCCGAGTACGTGGCGGTCACGGATACCCAAGCGTTGCGTGGAGTGGCCTTGCTCAGTCGTCTGGAGGGGATCATCCCGGCCCTCGAAACGGCCCACGCCGTCGCGTGGCTGGAACGCGAGGCGGGACGCTGGTCCGAGCAGGAGCCTGTCCTCATCTGCGTCAGTGGCCGCGGAGACAAGGACGTTGGAACCATCAGCCAGTACACACTTCCCGAGGTATGACCGAAACGCCCCCCGAAGTTGAGGTATCGCCGTTGGCGATATCGGCCGTCGAAGACGCGCTCCGCGCGTTTGCGAAGGCGCTTCGCGCTGTCCAGCTGTACCTCCCCAATAATCCCACCCGAGCGCAAAGCATCGAACAGACGCGGCAGGCGTTCGGGCGGATGTGGGCGCATGTTTCACCCCTCGAGATTCAGGTGCGCGAAGCGTCCTTCGTGCTGGGCGATCGGGTGGTGTATCAGGACGACGAGCGCGGGACCGAATCGCTGCCGTGGCTGGTCTATCGTGATGGCCTTCGCAGTCTGAGCCTCTTGCCCGGCGTGGAAGAAGCCGACCTTGAAGCATTGCTGCTGTTGCTCCACAAGGCCAAGGTGGCGACCGCGGACGACGACGATCTGGTGACGATGCTGTGGGTCACCGATCTGGAATACGTGAGGTTCCGCTATGTCGAGAGCAGCGGCACCAGCGACCTCGCCATGACGTCCGGCGACCGTCCGGGCATTGCGACGCATAGGCCCGGGGAGTTGCCGCTGGCGGTTCCTGCGGCGGAAACGCGGGCGCCCGGTGACGGCCCGCCAGGCTTCGTACGCGTCGATGATTTCGATTCCACGTTGTACTTCCTGGAGCCGCGGGAAGCGACGTATCTCCACGACGAGCTCAAGCGCGAATATGCCGAAGATCAGCGACGGCTGGTGCTGGCCAGTCTCTTCGATATCGTCGAATTGCAGCCCGAGGCGAAAACCCAGCAGGAAGCCCTCGCGATTCTCGATCAGCTGGTACTCGAATTTCTCGCAATCGGCGAGTACGAGTTGGTGGCCTATACGCTGCGCGAAGCCGCAGCGATCGCGCGCAATGAAAGCATCGACGTCCACGTGCTGAACGCCCTTCGCGAGCTCCCCGCGCGACTCAGTGAGCCGCGCGTGGTCGCGCAACTGCTGCAAGCCCTCGACGACAGCGCGCGCACGCCGGTGGCGTCGCTGCTCGAAGGGCTCTTTGCTGAGCTCCGCCCGTCCGCCCTCGAGCCGCTTGTGGGCTGGCTGGGTACGGCCTCCGCGTCGCCGGCCCGTGCCGCCATTGAGCGCGCATCGTTGCGTTTGGCCGGCGCCCACATGGCCGAGCTCGCCAAACTCCTCGAGCACGAGGAGGAAAGCGTCGTTCGCGGTGCGCTGCGACTCGTTTCCCAATTGGCGACGCCGGCGGCCGTTCCGGGACTGGCGCGGCTGTTGCGAGGGGCAGACGCCAAGCTCCGGGCAGAAGCCGTGACGGCGCTCGCCGGTATCGCCTCCCCGTTGGCCCTCCAATCGCTCGAACGGGCCATCAGCGACACCGACCGCGAGGTGCGGGTGGCCACCTACCGGGCCATCGGGAATCGCAAACACACCGGGGCACTCCCGCGGTTGCTGGAGGCGATCCGACGCAACGACGTGCGCGCCGCAGACATCGGAGAGAAGATGGTGTTGTTCGAAGCGTTCGGCGCCACGTGTGGCGATGCCGGGGTTGGGGAGCTCGATGGGATCCTGAACGCCCGTGGCCTCCTGGGGGCGAAGGCCCCCCCCGAACTGCGCGCCTGCGCGGCGCGCGCGCTGGGGCTCGTCGGCACGCGCGAAGCGGTTGCCTCGCTGCAAAAGGCCGCCGACGCCAAGGACGTCGTCGTGCGCAGCGCGGTCGCCCGCGCCTTGCGGGGCGGCGCGTGACGGATCCGGCGGCATCGCAGGCCGGTGGCGTGGGCCATTCGGGTAGCCAGAAGGCCGCTCGCTCGCTTGTCGTGGCCCTGAACAGCGCCATCGGCGCGGTCCGCCTGTATCCGGTGGAGAACACGGCCGTGCAGAGGGCCATCGCCGAGTTGGGCAACGCGGCCGAACAGGTGCGCGAACGAGAAGGCAGCTGCGCGCTGCGTCGCATCGGTGACTTCCTTTTCGTCAACGACACGCGCCTTCGGCTGACCTTCGACAACTACGCCGCAGTAGCCAGCGTGCTCGGGGTCTTCCGCGAGGCAGGTATCGGCGGCATTGGCCTGGTCGAGAAGCCCGTGCTCCGGGGGTGGGTCGTGCTGCTCTCGTTCCTGCAGTCACCGCCACTCGAGGTTGCCGAAGATGAGCGGCTCGCACAGCTTTCGGCGCGACTCGAAGCCGCGCAGATACTCGACTTCGAACTATTGCCCGCGACCGACGAGCATGACGAACTCGAGAGCGACCTCGACAGCAAGGAAAAGGCGCGTCAGACGTACGTGCACTCCCTCGATGTCACACGGGAAGTCTTCACGTCCGCGCGACTGGGGCGGAGTCCAGGGCTGAAGCGGGTGAAGCGTGCGGTGCAGGGCATCGTCGATGCCATCCTGACGGACCCCGCGTCGATGATGGGACTGACGGCACTGCGCGACTTCGACGAGTATACGTTCGCGCACAGCGTGAACGTGTGCATCCTCGCGGCGGCCCTTGGACGGCGGATTGGTCTGAGCAAGGTCCAACTGCTCGACCTCGGGCTGGCCGCCCTGCTGCACGACATCGGGAAGTCACGCATCCCGCTGGCCTTGTTGAACAAGCGGGGACAGCTCGATCAGGACGAGCGCCTGATCCTTCAGCGGCACACTTGGCAAGGAGTGCTGGCCTTGTTCGCTCTGCCGACGGGCGGCGTCCGGCCATGGCGCTCCATGACGGCAGCATATGAACACCACATGTGCACGGACCTCTCCGGCTATCCCAAGGTGTCGCGGGCGCGCAAACTGTCGCTGTTCAGCAAGATCATTGCCGTGGCCGATGGTTTCGACGCAGCAACGACGACGCGTGTCTACCAGGATTCGCCGTGGTCGCCCGCAGATGTCTTGCGTGGCATGCGCGACAATCCCCGTCTCGGATTCGATCCCGTGGTGGTCAAAGCGTTCATCAACCTCACCGGCATCTATCCGGTGGGCACCGTCGTGGTGCTCGATACCTTCGAGTTGGCGATCGTCCTGAGGTCCAATCCCGATCCAACGGCGCTTTCTCGACCCATCATCCGGTTGCTGATGGACGAACGTGGCAATCTGGTTGGCGATAGCACGCCGGTGGACCTTACGATGCGGGCGGCAGACGGTCAGTTTGCACGCACGATCATTCGTACCGAAGACCCGCAACGCTATGGCATCAACCTCGGTGACTATTTCGCCTGACGTCTCCTCGCCGTCCCGCTCCCGTCTGACGGCGCGTTTTGCGGCCCTGGCCGCCGCCGGGCGCAAGGCGCTGGTCTGTTATGTCACCGCGGGGCATCCGGATCCCGCCCGCAGTGTCGCGTTGATTCGTGGGTTGGCCGAAGCCGGCGCGGATGTGATCGAGGTGGGCGTCCCGTTCTCCGACCCGTTGGCCGACGGTCCGGTCATTCAGCAGAGTTCCCAGATGGCGCTCGATCAGGGCGTCACACTCGCGTGCACGCTGGACATCGTGCGGGAGGCGGCCGTCGATGTGCCCATCGTACTTTTCAGTTACCTCAATCCGATCATCGCCGGCGGCCCGGACGTGTTGGCACGCGCGCGCGCGTCGGGTGTGGATGGGGTGCTGGTAACCGACCTTCCGGTCGGAGCCGACCCGGTGCGGGAGCAGGGGTTCGGCGCGAGCGGGCTCGATTTTGTGCGATTGGTTGCGCCGACCACGCCAACGCCGCGCATGGAAGAGATCGGGCGGCATGGCGGTGGCTTCGTCTATCTCATCAGCCGGTTGGGGGTCACCGGCGAGCGGACGTCGCTGGCGGATGATCTCCCGCAGACCGTGGCGCGCCTGCGTGCCTCGACGACGCTGCCCCTGTGCATCGGCTTCGGCATCTCGACCCCCGAACACGCACAAGCCGCGGCCCGGCTCGGTGATGGGGTGGTGGTTGGCAGTGCGATCGTCCGCGCGGCGGGGCGCAGTATCGAAGACGCCATGGCGCTGACGGCCTCGCTGCGCACGGCCATCGACGCCCACTGACGTAGTGGGCCGATGGTGAGTGGGTTGCCCGACTGGGCCATCGTGGGCGACAAACGTCGCGCGCACATCGAACGCGTGGTCACGCTCCTCGATCGCTGGGCGATGGCGCTCGATCTGGACGCCGACACCCGCGACGCCTGGCGCGACGCGGGATGGTGGCACGATGCGCTGCGTGACGCGGAGGAACCGCTCCTGCGCGCGCTCACTCGCGATCAGCAGCGCCCGCTGGGCCTCCTGCACGGGCCTGCTGCCGCCGTGCGCCTCGAAGACGAGGGGGAAGCGCGACGTGATGTCCTCGACGCCGTTCGGTGGCATACGGTCGGGAGTACGACGTGGTCGCGGACGGGTCGCGCGCTCTATATGGCCGATTTCCTCGAGCCGGGCCGCGCGTTCATGCAGGCCGATCGTGCCTTCCTCGCAGACCGCGTCCCCGACGCGTTCGACGCCGTGTTTCGGCAGGTCGTGCGCCTGCGGCTGGAGTGGACGCTTCGGGAGGGGAGGAGCCTGTCTCCGGAAACCGTAGCGCTTTGGAACGATGTCCGCTGACTCCTTGACCGCCGGACAGCGCCCATGACGATTGGGCTACCGACGATGCCTCCGCCCTCGCCTGATTCGCCCCCGGTTTCACGAAGCGCGCGCGCGGCCTTGGCGTTGGTGCTGCTCGTGGTTGCCGGTGCCACCGCCGGCTGGTGGAGCCTCCGACGCACGACGCGGCCGACCGACACAACGGTCGTGCCGCAGGCTGCGGCCCTCGATGACAGCACCGCACGTGCCCCCGCAGGTCTGCGCATTCGGGTGCGCGTCATCAATGTGAGTGGCGTAACTGGCGTGGCGAGACGGGCTACGCAGCATTTGCGCCAGTACGGATACGACGTCGTGGACTTCGGCTCGGGGGAGAAAGCGCGCAATTCGGCGACGCGGATTGCCGTCCACACCGGACAGCCGGCGTGGGCGACGCGCGTTCGCCGCGCGCTAGGCCTCGGGGAGATCGTGCTCTCCCCCGATAGCCTACGCTATGCCGATCTCACGGTGTTCGTCGGCGGCGACTGGCGCGCCCCGTCCGAGTCGCTCCGTCCGTAGTTGACCGCACGCCGCGGCGATGTCGAGCCCCCGGCTGCGACGGACCGCCGTTTCCACCCCGCGCGCGCGGAGCGCCTTCGCAAAGGCCGTGATCACCGCCGTGTCGGTCGGCGTGAACCCCATGCTGCCGCCCGGGTGGAGCGGAATGAGATTCACGAACGCACGGCAATCGCGCGCGAGCTGTGCAAGCTGAGCGGCATGCTCAGACTGATCGTTCACGCCGCCCAGCATCACATACTCGAACGTCACCCGTCGATCGAACTGCCTGGCCGCCTCGATCACGTCGGCGAGCGGATACTTGGTGTTCACCGGCATCAGCGTCTGCCGCAGCGCATCGCTGGGCGCATGGATGGAGATGGCCAGCCGGAACTGTTCAGGGCGCTCCGACAGGGCGATGATGCCGGGCAAGACGCCGACGGTGGAAATCGTGATATGACGCGCGCCGATGCCGAGCGCCCGCGCGTCGTTCAGCAACGACAAGGTCGGCCCGACGGCCTTCCAGTTCATCAGCGGCTCCCCCATGCCCATGAACACGATATTCGTGGCCAGGATGGGAGGCTGCAACAAGCGGAGCTCGCGCACCTGACCGGCGATCTCCGACGGGGTGAGATTGCGCTGAAAGCCCATGGCTCCCGTCGCGCAGAAGGCGCACTTGAGCGCACAGCCGGCCTGCGACGAGATGCAGAAGGTCATGCGATCGCCATCGGGGATGGCGACGGTTTCGATCAATTGCCCGTCGTGCATCCGGAAGAGAAACTTCTCGGTGCCGTCGGTCGACGTGTGACGCGTTGCCAACTCCAGCGAAGACAACCGGAAGTCCTGCGCCAAGGCGTCGCGTAACGCTTTCGGCAGCTCGGTCATGTCGTCGAAGCGGCGTACGGGCCGGAGCCACAAGCGGGCGAACACCTGCGCGGCGCGATACGCCGGCTCACCGCGTGCCGTCATCCACGCCCGAAGCCGCTCGATGGCGGCATCGGGCTCAAGGTCGAGCAGATCTGGCGCGGGAAGGACGCCCAAGGCGGTCACTTGATGAGCGAGCTGAGCGTGAACTGATACACGGGACCGAGGCCCTCCAGCCCTTCTTCGCGGGCCACGCCCACGACGTACCGTGCAGCATACAAGGCCAGACCGGTGCGCAGGCGCGTGATGCTGGCGGCACCAGCCGACGTCCGCGTGACGCCAGCGCGTCCCTCGAGGCGGGCGAATCGTCCCGACACGAACGGACCACGCTCCCGCGCGCCCCGGTTCACCGCACTTTCACTGTACCCGGCGCGCACTTCCCGGGTCCGGCTGTCCCCGACGAGCCGCAGATCGGCCGCGCCGATGACCGCTGGCCGATCTTCGATTTCGCGGCCCGGACGCCAGAGGAAACTCGAGAGCGCGACCCGTGCATCCCGCCATGGCAGAGCATGCAGAACGGCGCCGAAATCGGCGGCCACGGCATTGCGGGAGACTTGGTCGGACTGGCCGTTTCGCCACCGGACTGCGGCACCGACCGTGAGGTGCGGGACGACCTCGCGCGATGCGGCCAGGCTGAGCAGGGTGGTGTTGTACGCGATGGTACCCACCGACTGCGGATCCGACTCTGTGCGAACGAGACCGCTCACGCCGGCGCGCGCCAGCGACACACCAAGCGTGGCCCCCGTGGCACGGCGCCAGGCGCCGGACAACAGTTGTCCGTCGACGCCTTGGGCGCTGCCGGTGGTCAGCGACGCGACCCCGATGCGCATCCGCTCGCCATTCGGAATCGCGATGGTGGCGGGATTCCACAGCCCGGCGCCGGGCTCACCCGCCAATGCTGGCGGCTCGAACAGAGCCCCCAGCGGGAATTCCCAGAGGTCGCGCGCGGGTACCGGCTGCGCGCCGAGCCTAGTGGCCCAGCCAAACGCGGCAAGCCCGCAGATAAGCGTGCGGCGCATACGGGAGACTAAACGGCGCCAAGAGCCACGGTCAAGCGAACCCGCTCAAGAAGTTCGCTACCCTCAGCCTCGGAACGCATGTACTTTTCCTCGTTTGCGTCCCGCTTTCGACCGCTCGTTCGACGCGCTGCACGCGTTGGGCGCGGTCCCGTTCCGCTTTGGAGTGCCACACTTGACGCCGTCTTCGTCCCGATCGTCCACTCTCGCCACGTCGATGCGTTCCGACCCGTGCGGTCTTTTGCGGCGGGCCGACGTCGGTCGCACTGTCCAACTTGGCGGATGGGTGCACCGGAGCCGTGACCTCGGCGGGTTGGTCTTCATCGACCTGCGGGACCGTACAGGGCTGCTGCAGCTGGCCTTCGGGCCGGCATGGAGCGCCGTCGAGGTTCAGCACCTCGCTGCGTCCGTGGGCGTGGAATCGGTCGTCCTGTGCGAGGGCGAAGTGGTGGCCCGGGAGCCGGAGCGGGTCAACCCGGACATGGGCACCGGTGAGGTGGAAGTCCGGGTGACCAGTCTGCGCGTCGTCGGTCCGGCGGTCACGCCGGCGCTGCCGGTGGCCCGTGGACGCGGGGAAAAAATGCCTGCCGAAGAATTGCGCCTGCGTCACCGGTATCTCGATCTGCGCCGCCCGGAGCTGCAGGAGAATCTCGTGCTCCGGCATCGCCTGTTGCAGGTCTCGCGTCGCTTCCTCACCGACCACGGCTACCTCGAACTCGAGACGCCAATTCTCACCAAGCCGACGCCCGAAGGCGCTCGGGATTATCTCGTGCCAAGTCGCGTGCACCCGGGGGAGTTCTATGCACTCCCGCAGTCGCCGCAAATCTACAAGCAGTTGTTCATGTGCTGTGGCTTCGATCGCTACTTCCAGATCGCCCGCTGTTTCCGTGATGAAGATTTGCGCGCGGATCGTCAGCCGGAGTTCACCCAGATCGACATCGAGGCCTCATTCATCGAACGTCAGGACATCATGACGCTCGCAGAGGGGCTCATCGGCAGCATGTGGCGTGAAGCCGGTCACCACGACGTGCCTGCGCAGTTCGAGCGCATGACGTACGCCGATGCGATGGAGTATTTCGGCTGCGATCGTCCCGATTTGCGCTACGAACTCCGCATTCGTGACTACAGCGGTGTGTTCGCATCCCTCGACTTCGCGGTCACCAACTCGGCACTGGCGAACGGCGCGCGCGTGCGCGGGATCGTCCTGCCAGGTGGCGGAGCGTGGAGCCGCAAGCAGGTGGATGAGCTCGAGGCGCTCGCCAAGGCGGCCGGTGCCGGCGGACTTCTGCGCCTGCGCAAGATGGACGGGGAGTACGATGGCCCGCTCGCGAAGGTTCTCACCGACGATGCCAAGGCCGCGCTGGCGCTCAACGACGGCGATCTCGCGCTGTTTGTGGCCGCAGCCGACCGTATCAGCAGTCCGTCGCTCGACCGGGTGCGTCAGGAATGTGCTCGCCGGCTCGACTTGATCGACGACAAGGCGCAACGGTTCTTGTGGGTCCTCGATTTCCCCATGTTCGAGGAGGATCCGGAGACGGGCGCGCTGGCGGCGGTCCATCATCCGTTCACGGCGCCGCACGCCGACGACATGGCCGCCTACCCCGACGCGCCGGCACGGTGGCGAGCGCTGGCGTATGACGTCGTGCTCAACGGCACCGAACTCGGCGGCGGCAGCATTCGGACCAGCGACCCGGCCACGCAGTCCCGCATGTTTGCGCTGCTCGGCATTGGTGATACCGACGAGCAGGAACGTCGTTTCGGGTTCTTGCTGGAGGGACTTCGGGCTGGGGCACCGCCACACGGCGGCATTGCCTTCGGGTTCGACCGGATCGCCATGTTGCTCTCGGGAGCGCCGTCGCTGCGCGACGTGATTGCCTTCCCGAAGACCACAGCGGCCCGCTCCCTCTACGAGGGCGCCCCCGTCGCCGTTCCGGCGGGCGATCTGGCCCAGTTGCACCTCAGCCTTCGCGAGCCACACGCAGGCACCCTCCGTGAGTGAATCCCGGAACGAGCGCGCGGGAGAACGTGCGGACATCGCCACCGCGCGCGTGTCCGTCGAAGGGGCGGACCTGCAGATGCTCGCAGGTGTGAACGATGGGAATCTGAAGGAACTCGAGCGCGCCTCCGGGGCCCGGATCGCGCTCCGCGGCGATCATCTGTCCATGTCGGGTGACCACGACGCCATTGCACGGGCGGAAGGTGTGGCGGCGGCCATGGTCGCGATGGTGCGTGACGGGAAACACGTCAGTGCCGATGACGTGCTTCGCTTGACGCTGACCGAGCGCCCCGCCGATGCCCCTGGCGCCACCACCGGCGGGCTCGTGCTCCCGGGGTCGCGTCGTGGTGTGCAGGCCAAGACCCCTGGGCAGGCGGAGTATCTCAAGAAGATCGGCGCGCACGATATCGTGGTCGGTATCGGTCCGGCCGGTACGGGAAAGACGTACCTGGCGGTAGCGGCCGCTGTCGACGCCCTCATGCGGAAGCGGGTGCGACGCATTGTGCTCGCCCGTCCGGCGGTCGAGGCCGGCGAAAGCCTCGGGTTCTTGCCGGGCGACATGCAGGCCAAAATCGATCCGTACCTGCGCCCATTGTACGATGCGCTCGACGATCTCATTCCGTTCGAGCGCATCCAGAAGCTCATTGAAGCCCGCACCATTGAAGTGGCGCCCCTGGCCTTCATGCGCGGCCGGACCTTGGGTGACTCCTTTGTGATTCTCGATGAGGCCCAGAACGCGACGGGCGCCCAGATGAAGATGTTCCTCACCCGCCTTGGCGTGAACTCGAAGATCGTCATCACGGGCGACAAGACGCAGGTCGACCTGCCGCGGCGCGAGGATTCCGGCCTCGTGCAAATCGAACGCATTCTGCACGGCATTGAAGGCATCTCGTTTCACTACTTCAACGAGTCGGACGTTGTGCGTCACCGTCTGGTGCGCGACATCATCCGCGCCTACAACGAAGACGCGGCGGGGGGTGGATGAATCCTGTCCGAATGCCCATGCCGGAACGGCGCGCCGTAGCGGTGGACTGCGACGGCGTGCGGATTCCGGTCGCTACCGAACGACTCGCCGAGCTGTCGCGGCAGGTGCTGCGCGTGCTCAAGGTGCGACGGGCCATGTTGTCCGTCACGTTTGTTTCGTCACGAACGATGGCCACGCTCCATCGCAGACATCTCGGTCATCGCGGGCCCACGGACGTCATTACGTTCGCGCTTGGCGCTGATCCGGAAGGTGTCGTGATCGGTGACATCTACATCTGCCCGGATGTGGCCCGTCAGCACGCGAAGGTACATGGGGTCGGTGTGCGGGAGGAACTCGCGCGCTTGGTGGTGCATGGGACGTTGCATGCGTGCGGATGGGAGCACCCCGACGATGCGTCCCGCATGGGGTCGCCCATGTGGCGGCGCCAGGAGCAGCTGTTGGCGCGCTTCTGGATGTCTTCGCCCCCCACGGCATGAGCGTCGCTGCGTGGGGGCTCGCAGTGGCCGGTGCCACTGTTGCAGCGCTCTCTGCCGTCGCCGACGGCGCCTTGTTGTCCGAGTCGCATCTGCCGACCAGCCAGGACCGTGGAGGGTTCGGCCCACCGTTGCCGACGGTGGCGCGCGCCATTCCCGCGAGAGAACAGTCGCACCGGGCGCTCGCCTTTGCGCGCGTCCTTGGCCACCTGGCCGCCGGAAGCGGACTCGCGGTCGCGCTCGACCTCACCGCGCGCGCCACGGTTCCGGTGATCGGGTTGCTGATCCTGCTGGGACTCGGCACGGTGTTGCTCGCCGAGAGTGCGGCGCGCGTCCTTGGCGATGCACTCGGTGACGACACCGCCGCGCGTCTCGATGGGTACACGCGCGTGGTTGAGCGAGTGCTGGCGCCGGTCGTGATGCTCGGGAACTGGATCGACAGCCTGTTTGCCGATGTGGTGTCCGAGTCGGACGCCACGCAGGAACGACGCGAAGAGGCGGCGCAGCAGTTTCGCGATGTCGTCACGAGCGAGACCGATGTCACGGGCGACGAGCGGGCGCTCCTGCTCGGCGTCTTCGACTTCGGCGAAACGTCGGCCGCCGAGGTGATGGTGCCGCGCGTCGATATGCTGGGCGTCGAACGGGATATTCCATGGTCGGAGATGCTCGACCGCGTCCGCAGTATCCAGCATTCCCGTGTCCCCGTGTACGAAGAGACGATCGACGAGATCGTCGGCATTCTGTACGTGAAGGATCTGCTGCCGTCCGTGCTCGCCGATGAAGAACCGGAGGCCGGGTGGACATCGCTCATGCGCCCGCCGGTGTTCATCCCCTCGTCGAAGCGGATCGCGGACTTGCTGAAGGAGTTCCGTCAAGCCCAGCGTCACATTGCGATCGTCGCCGATGAGTACGGCGGGACGGCGGGACTGGTTACCATCGAGGACATACTCGAGGAACTCGTCGGTGAGATTCGTGATGAGTACGATGACGAAGAGCGGCTCGTAGAAAGTGAGGCGGATTCTCGGTATTGGGTCTCCGGGCGGCTCACGCTCGACGACCTGTCCGACGCGCTGCATTACGACTTCACTCATGAGGACGTGTCGACGGTCGGCGGTCTCATCCTCGAGCTGCTCGGACGCGTGCCGCGCGCCGGTGAAGCGCTCACGATCGGGAGTTACAAGGTCATTGTAGAGCGGGTGATCCGTCGGAAGATCGAGCGCGTGTATCTTGAGCGTATCGTTCCCGACCTCACGAAGGGCTCCTCCACGAACGAGGACGCCATATGACCGGACTCGTGATCGTCGCGGCGGTTGCGGCACTTGCCGTCTTGACGATGGCCGCCACCACCGTGCGCACGGTCAGCCGGCTCTGGCTCCGCCATTGGATTGAGCACCGGGCCGGTGGCGCGGGGACCATGGCGCGCTACCTCGAGCGTCCGACGCGCCTGGTGCATGCGGCAGGGACGGCAAGCATGATCGTAGTCTTCGCGACGGGCTCCGTCATCGCGATGCAGAACGGCCTCAGTGTCGTCGCCTTTGCCCGCGATGTCCTGCTCTTCCTGCTGCTCATGCTGATCTTCGGACAGCTGCTGCCGCGCGCAATTGCGCGCCGCTTCGCGCCGACGTTGGTACCACTGTTCGTGCCATTGCTTCGCGTCACCGATCTGCTCTTTGCGCCATTCCATGTGGTGGCCAGTGGCGTACGGCGGCTGGTCTCGCCACCGGTCGTGCAGACGAGCGACGACGAGCTTCGCGACGGCCTCGAGGAATTGCTTCGCGACGGCACGCTCAGCGACATCGGTGCGACCGAGGAATTTGCCATCATCTCGGGCGTCGTACAGTTCGGCGACAAAGCCGTTCGCGACGTGATGACGCCGCGCGGCGAGATCTTCATGCTCCCCGACGGGCTTGGCGCCGAAGAGCTCGCGCGCCAGGTGGCGCAAGCTGGCTACAGCCGCATTCCCGTGTACCGCGAGACCCCGGAGCAGATCACCGGTATGGTCCACGTCTTCGATGTCTTCCGGCGTCGGGGTGATGCAGTACCGGCCATCCGCCCGGTTGCCTACACGCGACCAGAGAAGCCCGCCAAGGAGCTGCTCTTCGAGCTGTTACGGTCCCGGCGGCAGTTGGCCATCGTTCAGGACGATTCAACCGTCGTCGGGCTGGTCACGCTCGAAGACCTTCTCGAAGAGCTGGTGGGTGACATCCGCGATGAGCACGATGACAACACCGACTGACGACGTGCTGGCGCGATTGCTCGAGCAGTTCCGCGCGGGGAAACCTGCGGCGCTCGCGCGTGCGGTCAGCATCGTGGAGAACCATCGCCCGGGGTTCGAGCAGGTGCTCGCGGCCCAGCACGCGTTGTTGGGCCGCGCGCGACGCATCGGCCTCACGGGGCCACCGGGAGCCGGCAAGAGTACGTTGACCTCCCGTCTTGCTCGGCAGTATCGCAAGGCGGGCAAGACGGTCGGCATCGTGGCCGTGGATCCGACATCCCCGTTTTCCGGCGGCGCGTTGCTGGGTGATCGCATTCGCATGGAGGACATTGCGCTCGATCCGGGGGTATTCATTCGCTCCATGGCGACGCGCGGTTCGCTCGGCGGACTGGCCACCGCCACGCGTGAAGTGTGCGATGTCCTCGATGGATTCGGCTTGGATGTCATCCTCATCGAAACCGTTGGGGTGGGCCAGAGCGAGTTGGACGTGTCCCGCGCCGCGGACACCACGGTCGTCGTGCTCGTCCCGGAGTCCGGTGACTCCATTCAGACGCTGAAGGCCGGTGTCATGGAAATCGCCGACGTATTCACGGTGAACAAGGCCGACCGTCCTGGGGCTGACCGCCTGCGCAACGACATCGAGCTCATGCTCGGTCTGCGTGCCGGTGCGGCGCATCAGCACCTGCCGGCACACCATGGCGTGGATCTCCGCAACGTCCCCGACCGGGATGCCGTGCGCGACGCCATGAATCCGGCCCGCGCGGCGCGCGCGGCCGCTCAGGACGAGACGCCGGAGCAGTGGACGCCGCCGGTCCTGCGCTCGATCGCCGCGCAGAATGAGGGCATCACCGAACTTGCCGACGCCATCGACCGGCACGTTCGCTATCTTGCACACAGTGGCGAACTTCGTGTCCGCCGGCGCGCCCGCTTGCGCGAGCGGGTCATGGAGATCGTCGAACAGCAGATGCGTCAGCGCCTCTGGCACGATGGCGAAACGCTGAAGTGGTTGGACACGCAGCTCGACGGGCTTGAAGCAGGGACACTGGTGCCGTTCGCCGTGGCGGATGCACTTCGTGCCCGCAGTGACACCTTACTCACGGGCGCGTCCTACGCGCCGTTGCCGGTTCCTACAGGGAGCAGCGTATGACGTCCATGCGAGAACTCGAAGATGTCGTCCGCCAGCAGCAGGAAGAGCTGGAGGCCTTACGCCAGGAGGTCGCTCGGTGGCGGGGCCAGTACGACGGCGGTCGCACGCGCGACATCGCCTTCACGAATTCGGCGACGGAAGTTCCGCCGTTGTACACCGCCCTCGACCTCGAGGACTCACCTGGCACCGCGTTCGAAACGCCTGGCGCCTGGCCGTACACCCGTGGCATTCACCCAACGGGATACCGCGGGAAGCTGTGGACGATGCGGCAGTTTGCCGGATTCGGTACCGCACGGGAAACCAACCAGCGCTACAAGTTCCTGCTCTCCCAAGGCCAGACGGGACTGTCGGTGGCGTTCGACTTCCCGACGCTCATGGGGTACGACAGCGACCATGTGCGCTCCGAAGGTGAGGTCGGCAAGTGCGGGGTGGCGATCAGTTCTTTGGCCGACATGGAAGCGCTGTTCGACGGTATTCCGTTGGACAAGGTGTCCACGAGCATGACGATCAACGGCCCGGCAATCATCTTGCTGTGCTTCTACATCGCGGCTGCGGAAAAGCAGGGCGTCGATGCCACGAAGCTGCAGGGCACCGTACAGAATGACATCCTCAAGGAGTACATGGCGCAGCATGCCTGGTGCTTCCCGATCGAGCCCGCGCTGCGTCTCATTGTGGATGGTTTCGATTGGTGCGCGACGCACGCACCGAACTGGAACACGATCTCCATTTCCGGCTATCACATCCGTGAGGCGGGGGCCACGGCGGCGCAGGAACTCGCTTTCACGTTGGCCGATGGGTTCACTTACGTGGAGCGTGGGATTGCGCGCGGACTCGACGTCGACGAGTTCGCCCCGCGACTGTCGTTCTTCTGGGACATCCACAACGACTTCTTCGAGGAAATCGCGAAGCTCCGCGCCGCCCGTCGGATTTGGGCGCGACACATGAAGGAACGTTTTGGCGCAAGGAATCCGCGTTCCTGGATGATGCGGTTCCATTCGCAGACGGCCGGTGTGACCCTCACCGCGCAGCAGCCCATGAACAACGTGGTCCGAGTGGCCTATCAGGGGCTGGCCGCAGTGTTGGGGGGAACGCAGTCGTTGCACACCAACTCGATGGACGAGACGCTCTCGTTGCCCACCGAAGGGGCGGTGCAGGTCGCTCTTCGCTCCCAGCAGATTCTGGCCTTCGAGACCGGCGTACCCAACGTCATGGACCCGCTTGGCGGCTCCTACTACGTGGAAGCGCTTACCGATCAGCTCGAACGCGAAGCCGAAGCCCTCTTCGAACAGATCGCAGGAATCGGGGGGGTCGTAAACGGGCTCGAAGAAGGGTGGTTCCAGAAGCGCATCGCAGAGAGTGCCGCGCGTCAGCAGTGGGAAATCGAGCAGCGTCGCAAGATTGTGGTGGGCGTCAACGAGTTCGTCACTGACGAGCCGGAGTTGACGATCCCCATTCTTCGCATTGGCCAGGAGGCGGAGCGTGAACAGCGAGATCGACTGGCGGCGTTGCGGGCGACGCGCGACAACGACCAGTGCGCGCGCACGCTCGAAGCGCTCCGAGCCGCCGCGCGCGGTACCGACAACGTCGTGCCGCGAATTCTCGATTGCGCGCGTTCGTACTGCACATTGTTCGAAATCCGCGCTGCGCTCGAAGACGTGTTCGGCGCCTATCGCGAACCGGTGTTCTTCTGACGCGGACACCATGCACAGGCACACGAAACGGGGACGCCGCTGCCCATGGCGCGTCCCCAATGTGTGCACGCTGGACGGCGTGGCGTTCTACTCGCCGGCCATCTCCCGTTCGCGCTGGGCGAGATGGTGCAGGAACGCATCGGCCTGAACAGCGGTCATAGCGCTCGGGTTGAACTCGCTCGACCCCGTGTCGGTCTCCAACATGCTTTGGCGACGGGCAGCCCCCCCGTCTTCCCAGTTCACCACCTTCATCGACCATTCGGCGAAGGCGCGCGCGTCGATCTCGACAACTGCAATGAGCTGGCACTGCGTATGGCGGCGGTCGGGCGCAATGCGATGGTAGAGCTCACTCACCGTCTGCCGGTCGCCCTCGAGCGCCTGAAGAAACTGCCCCGAGCCATAGCACAGCATGCCAGTGACCGCGGCAGCGCTGTTCTTTTCCTGGGCGTGGTCCATGATGCCAAGCAACGCGGCGTACGAGGTGCCAGTGGTGGCGCGACTGGCGTACAGGAGCCGAATCAGTGGGAGTGACACGGTGAGGTGGTGTGTGAGGGAGGCGTGCCCGCAGCGGAACACCGGCGCACAAAACGGTCGGGCACTCGCTCAACGGCTTGTGCTGCGTCGTTTCAGTATCTAGCGTCTCCGGATGACGACCAACAGCCCGTGGTGGGCCACGCAGTTCGACCAGCAGTACCTTCATGAGTACGAGCCCCTCTTCGATCTCACCCAGGATCGTCGGGAAGTCGCCAGGCTCATGGCCCTGCTGGAGCTTCCCTCGGGAGCGCGTATCCTCGACTGCCCCTGTGGGCAGGGGCGTCACGCCCACCTGCTGGCAGAGGCCGGGTTCGACGTCGACGGGTTGGACTATTCCGACGACCTGCTCACCGTCGCCAGACGGCGCGGAACGGGAAAGACGCTCCGGTACAAGCAGGGAGACATGCGAAAGCTGCCCGCGCGGTGGACCGGTCGCTTCGACGCGGTAGTGAATCTGTTCACTTCGTTCGGCTTTTTCGACGAACCAAACGATGATCTGCGCGTGCTGTCCCAATTTGCCAGGGTGCTGAAACCGGGTGGTGTGCTGGTGTGGCACGGTGGAGCCCGGGACGGCATCATGGCAAAATTCCTGTCCCGGGATTGGTGGAGTAGCGCCGATGGCACGATGTTCGGTCAGGAGCGTGCCTTTGACCCGCTCTCCGGTTTTCTGGAAATCACGTCCACCTGGCGCGGTCCGAAGGGGCATGGGGAGCGTTTCCATCGCATCCGGTTGTACACGGCGTCGGAGCTCGCGTCCCGGTTGCGCGATGTCGGCCTCATCGTCGAGCACGCATTCGACTCGTGGAGCCTTCGCCCGGTGGCCCGTACGTCCAGCGAAATGCTGCTGGTGGCCCGCAAGGACGGCTGAGTAAGTTTCGAAGTTCCCTGGCGTTCGGACCAATGGACCAGAGCAGCACCGCAGGATCCTCCCGATTACCAAACCGATGACTCGACCCATTCGCGTGCTGGTGGCCAAACCTGGCCTCGATGGTCACGATCGTGGCGCCAAGGTCGTGGCGGCTGCGCTTCGCGACGCTGGCATGGAAGTAATTTATACCGGCTTGCACCAAACGCCGGAGATGATCGCCACGGCGGCGGTCCAGGAAGATGTGGACGTCGTAGGTCTGTCCATCCTGTCTGGCGCGCACATGACGCTCTTTCCGCGCGTGCGGGATTTGCTTCTTGCTGCTGGGCGGGACGACATCCTGCTCACGGGCGGCGGCATCATTCCCAAGGAAGACATGGACGAGCTGCAGGCACAGGGGGTCGCACGCCTCTTCGGCCCTGGGACGAGCACGCAGGACCTCGTGGACTACATCCGCGAATGGTTTGCGTCACGAGAGCAGCAGGGCGCGTGAGCGGACGACTCCAACAGCTCGCCAACGACATCCGAGCGCTCGAAGCACAGCTTCGCCTCGGCGGCGGCGCCGACAAGATCGAGAAGCAGCATGCGCAGGGAAAGCTCACGGCGCGTGAACGGGTCGAGCGACTTGCCGACCCCGGGACACCGTTTCTCGAAATCGGTCTCCTCATTGCCCACGATCGCTACGATGGCCAGGCCCCCGGTGCCGGCGTCATTACCGGTATCGCGATGGTTGAAGGGCGTGAGGTTGTCGTCGTCGCCAATGATGCCACGGTGAAGGCCGGATCGTGGTGGCCGGAAACGATCACCAAGATCCTGCGCGCGCAGGAAGTCGCGATGCGCTGCCGGATCCCGATCATCTATCTGGTCGATTCGGCGGGGGTGAACCTCCCGTATCAGGGGGGCGTCTTCCCCGGACAGTATGGCGCAGCGCGTATCTTCTACTACAACTCCATCATGCGGCGCTATCTGCGCATTCCGCAGTTCGCTGCGGTGATGGGACAGTGTGTGGCGGGCGGCGCGTACTTGCCGGCGTTGAGTGACGTCATCCTCATGGTCAAGGGCACGTCCTTCATGGGATTGGGTGGCCCGAACCTGGTCAAGGGCGCTACCGGACAGACCGTCGATGGCGAAACCCTCGGTGGGGCGGTGACGCATACCGAGGTCTCTGGCGTCGCGCATTACGCGCTCGACGACGACCCGCAGTGCCTCGACACGCTCCGCGCGTTGGTCGGCCGACTGCCGCGGCCCCAGCAGCAGAGGCAATCCGCGTGGCGTCCCCCCGCGGCGCCGCCGTCGACGTTGTACGACGTGTTGCCGTCCGATCACCGCATGTCGTACGACATGCACGCCGTACTCAAGGCCGTGATCGATGACGGCAAGCTCGAGGAGTTCCAGCCGAATCTCGCAAAGGAGATGCTGTGCGGTGACGCGCACATTGAGGGCATCCCGGTCGGCGTCATTGCCAATCAGCGCGGCCTGATCAAGGGCCGTCCCGGCGAACGCCCGCGCTTCGGCGGCATCATTTACGCCGAAAGCGCCGAGAAGGTCGCGTACTTCATCGAACGTTGCGACAAGCAGGGGATTCCCATCGTCTTTGTACAGGATGTGTCGGGGTTCATGGTCGGTCCCGACGCCGAGCATGAAGGCATCATCCGCGCCGGCGCACGCTTCGTCGAGGCGATGGCATGCGCCCGCGTCCCCAAGATCGTGCTGACGGTGAACCACGCGAGTGGCGCCGGGTATTACGCCATGGCGGGGCAGGGGTTTGACCCGGACTTCATCTTCTCCTGGCCTACCGGGCGCATGGCGGTCATGGAAGGCGAGGCGGCCGTGCAGGCGGTGCATGGTCCCGCACTCGATGCCGCCAAGAAGGCCGGTGCGGAACCGTCGCGCGAGGTCCTCGCTGCGGTCGAAGGCATGCGCGCCGATTACGAAACGCAGCTCGATGCGCGGTATGCGGCCGCGCGCGGATTCGTCGATACCATCGTGTATCCCGAAGACACTCGTGATCTGCTTGCGATGGCGCTGCGAGCAGCCAACCAGAATCGCGGGCCACATCTCGGCGCCTTCGTGCTGCCGCCGATGTTGCCCGTGGGAGGCGAATGATGTCGGAGTCGCACAAGGACAAAGTCGTTCGCGTCGCGAGCGGCCAGGGGTTTTGGGGAGACTGGCTGGAGGCCCCGCGTCGCCAGGTGGACGGCGGGCAGGTGGATTACCTCATGCTCGACTACCTCGCCGAAGTCACCATGTCCATCTTGCAGAAGCAGCGCGAGCGCGATCCGCGCATGGGCTATGCGCGTGACTTTGTGGGAGCCATGGAAAGTGTTTTTCCCGCAGTCGCGGAACGCGGCGTCAAGGTCATCGCCAATGCCGGTGGCGTGAATCCCACGGCGTGCGCGGACGCGGTACTCGATGCCGCGTCACGTGCAGGCGTGCGCGGAAACATCCGTATTGGCGTGGTGACCGGCGACGACATTCTCGGTCGCCTGGATACACTGCTCGCCGAAGGCCATGAACTCAGGAACATGGACACCGGCGAACCACTCGCGGGAATCCGTGACCGGGTGCTCTCCGCGAATGCGTACATCGGCTCCACACCGATCGTGGAGGCCCTGCGGCAGGGGGCGAACGTCGTGGTGACCGGGCGGAGCACGGACACGGCGTTGACCATGGCCCCGCTGCGCCACGAGTTCGGTTGGGCGGCCGACGATTGGAACGTGCTCGCGGCCGGTATCGTCGCTGGCCACATTCTCGAGTGCGGCGCGCAGTCGAGCGGGGGGAACTGCCTGTATGATTGGCGCAATATCCCCGACCTCGCCAACGTCGGCTATCCGATCGCCGAAGCGCGGGCGGATGGCACGTTCGTCATTACCAAGCATGCCGGCACCGGCGGGCGGGTCAGCGTACCCAGCGTCACCGAACAGCTCGTGTACGAGATGGGCGATCCGCACGCCTATATCACCCCCGATGTGGTCGCCGATTTCACGAGCATCCGTGTGGCTGATGATGGCGACAACCGCGTTCGCGTTCATGGGATCACCGGGGGCCCGCCCACGCCGTTCCTGAAGGTCTCGATTGCCTATCGCGCCGGATTCAAGGCCGTCGGTTCGCTCGTGTACGCATGGCCCGACGCGATGGAAAAGGCGCAGTTGGCCGATCGCATCTTGCGGGAGCGCCTGGACCGACTTGGCTTGCACTTCGATCAGGTGCTCAGTGAATTTGTCGGCGCCACCGCGACACACGGGGCACTCGCAGGCGACGGCCGCGATGCCCCCGAGGTCCAGTATCGGATCGGCGTGCGTGGCGGCGACCGCGCGGCCGTCGAGCGCTTTACGCGCGAGATTGCGCCGCTCGTGTTGAACGGTCCGCCAAGTGTAACCGGCTTTGCCGGCGGCCGTCCGAAGGTTGAAGACATCGTCGCCTATTGGCCCGCGCTGCTCGACAAGCGCGCCGTCTCCACCGCTGTCACCATCGTGGAGTAACGACCATGAAGATCAGACTCCTCGACATCGCACATGCCCGCAGCGGCGACAAAGGGGACACGGCCAACGTGGGCCTCATCGCCCTCAAGCCGGAGTGGTACGCACTGCTCGACCGCTACGTGACCCGCGACGCGGTGACCGCACACTTTGCCGGCCAACTCACGGGTGATGTGGTGCGTTTTGCGCTCCCGAATTTGCACGCGCTCAACTTCCTGCTGCACGGGGCGCTCGACGGCGGCGGCACGCTTTCCCTCAAGACCGATGCACAGGGCAAGGTGTACTCCACCGCGTTGTTGCGTCTCGTCATCGAGGTCCCCGATGCCGAGGCGGCATCGGTCGGGGCGCCGGGCCAGCCGTGATTCTGCGCGTGCGCATCGCGTTCCTGGCGCTGGGGGTTATGGCGTTCGCGATCGCCCAGCAGACGCAGCGTGAGTGGCTGCGATGGCTGGGGATCGGCTTGGTGGGGATCGCCTTGATGCTGCGATTCATCAAGCGGTAATGCGATCATGAACGCCACCGGACTTTGGGCCGTCGGCGTGCTCGTTAGATTTCCGGGATGACGCCCCACCCGGTTCCCGAACTGCTGGCCCCTGCCGGTACCCTCGATGCTGTCCGCGCAGCGGTCGCCAACGGCGCCGACGCCGTGTATCTCGGGGCGTCGATGTACAACGCCCGCGACGAAGGGGCCCAGCTGTCCCTCGACGAGCTGGCGCAGGCATGCGCCATTGCCCACGCGCGCGGCGTACGGGTGTACCTCACGTTCAATGTGCTCATCAAGCCCCACGAGCTCACCGAGGCACTGGCGTATCTCGGCGAGTGCGTCGACCGGGGCATCGATGCGGCCATCGTGCAGGACCTTGGTGTCGTACGCCTCATTCAGCAGGTGTACCCGCAGCTCGAGGTCCATGGCTCCACGCAAATGACCGTGCACGACAGTGCTGGCGCCAAAGTCATGCAGCACCTTGGTGTCGAGCGCGTCGTGCTCGCGCGCGAGAACACCCTCGAGGATATCCGGCGTATTCGGGCAGACGTGCCGGATCTGGGACTGGAAACATTTGTCCATGGCGCGTTGTGCATTTCGTATTCCGGGCAGTGCTTCATGTCCGGGATGATCAGCGAACGGTCGGCCAACCGCGGGTCCTGTGCGCAGTCATGCCGCAAGGACTATACGCTCACCGACGAGAGCACGGGGGCTGCACTCGACCGTGGGTACCTGATCTCCACCAAGGATCTGGCGGCGCACGACCATCTCGAGGCGCTCGCGGCACTTGGCGTCGGGTGCCTCAAGGTCGAAGGGCGCAAGAAGAAGCCGGAGTACGTCGCCACCGTCACGAAGGCGTATCGGGGCTGGCTCGACGGCCTCTCGCGTGGGGAGACCGGACGCGCGCCGCGCCTCGACGACGTTGAGCCCCTCGTCCAGATCTTCAGCCGCGGCAACACGGGTGGCATGTACGGTGGTCGCCAAGGCCGTGAGTACATCACCCGGACGCAGCCGGACAATCGCGGCCTGACGCTGGGCACGGTCATCGAGACCGACGGCCAGGAGCTGATCGTCGAAGTCACGCGCCTAATCGCTGTTGGCGACGGATTGGGTTTTGAAGCGCCGGTGGATGGGTCGGTCGCGACACTGGGAGGCACGGTGCAGGAGGTGCGCACGCTCTCGACACGTGGCGAGGTGCACCGCCAGGCAATCGTCGTCCGGAGTGGTCCCAAGGGGGTTCGTGTTGCCGTTGGTTGGCGCGTTGTGCGCACCAGTGACGCGACGCTGCTGACGACCGCGCAGCACTCGTTTGCGAATGTGCCAGTGCCTGACCGCGTCGGGGCCATTCGCGTGGATGTGCGCTGCTTCGGGCACGCCGGCGGCGTGCTCAAGACCGTGTGGAGCTCCGGCGACGTCGAGCTCACCGTGCGCGGAGAGATGGCGTTGGTGCCCGCCAGCAAACGTGCGCTCGACATGATGCAGCTGCGTGCACAGCTGGGACGGCTTGGGGGCACGCCGTTCCGTCTCGGATCCGTCGACGTCAATGGATTGGCGTCCGGGTTGTTCATCCCCGTCAGCGAGCTGAATCGCCTCCGCCAGGACGCGACGGAACAGCTGGAGGAACAGTTGGCGTGGGCACGCACGAGCGATGCGGCCGCCCGATACGCGCGCATCAGGGAGAGCGTAGCGCGCATACCGGCGGCCGCGCGGCAGATCGCCGCGCGCGAACAGCCCGCGTTGCGTGCCGTGGTGTACGACGTCGAACAGGCGCGTGAGGCTGCCGCAGGCGGTGCCACGGAAATCGTCCTCGATCCCTTCTTGCGACATCCGGCGCCGCCGCTTGCGCGGGTGACAGCGCTCCGTGACGACCTGTCGTCGCAAGGTATCGGGTTGCGACTCCGCACGCCGACCATCGTGCGGCCAGAGGAGCGCAAACGATTGGACAAATGGATCGCATTGGGCCTGCCCGTACTGACGGGGCATCTTGGGCTGGCCGCCGAGCTTGCCGCTCAGGGAGTGCACGTGGTGGCCGACTATGCGACGAACGTGTTCAACCAGCACACCGCAGCGTTGTGCTTTGAACTTGGTGCGCGGCAGCTGGTCGCGAGCATCGAGTTGACCACCGACGAACTGGGGCAGCTGGTGGCGCCCTGGGAAGGACGCGGTTTTGATGTGCTGGTGTACGGGCGTCCGGAGGGCATGACCATCGAACATTGCGTGCTCAGCGCGGCGTTCGATCGTGCGCCGACCACCTGCCGCGACTTGTGCGTGCAGAAGCACCCGAATGTGTCGCTCACCGACCCGACCGGCTACACGTTTGCGGTGGCCACCGACAGCGCGTGCCGGAATCGGTTGCTGCATTCGCGACCCATCGACGCCTCTGAGTTTCTCCCCACGTTGTGGGCGCAGGGCATTCGCGGATATCTGATGGTGTTCAATGTGCCAGGAGATCCGGTACGGGAACTCGTGCGCGCCTATCGGGACGCCCTTGATGGGCTGGCGAGCGGTGTGATTCCCGCGACGGCGGCAACGCGCCGGTTGCTCAACGGCGAATTCACGCGCGGACATTTTTCGAGAGCGGTCTGACACGAGCGCCGACAGCCGGACCCACGCGCCCATTCTGCCGTTGCGGTCACGAGACTGGCGAGCGTTCTCCGGATCGCTGAGCACGGGACGGGCTGGTGTGTCACGCGTGGGTGTGGGTGGCTGAAGTGGGGCGCATTTTGGGGCGCGTCTTGGGGTTCGGGTCGGGGGCCGTTGAATTGAGCGGCGACGCGTAACGGCGCCATCGATTCGGGCCACGGGACGCGATAGCCTGTGGTATGCCACACGCCTCCGTCACCCGCCATCGTCACGGCACCCTCGACGACGCACGCGCCACGCTGCGCGCGCGTTTCGGGTATCCGGATTTTCGTGCGCCTCAGATTCGTGCGATCGAGGCCGCGCTGGCTGGTGGCGATGCGTTGGTCGTGTTGCCCACGGGTGGCGGGAAATCCCTGTGCTACCAGGTGCCTGCACTCATGCGCGACGGCCTCACGGTCGTCGTGAGCCCACTCATCTCGCTCATGAAGGACCAGGTGGAAGCGTTGGGCCGGCGCGGTATTGCCGCCGCCTACATCAACAGCACGCTTGCGCAGCGCGAGGCCAGTGACCGGCTCGCACGCGCCCGTGACGGTTCCCTCACCATGCTGTACCTCGCCCCCGAGCGGCTCGACGCCGGACGCACGCTCGACCAACTGTCGGACATGGGTATCGCGTTGCTTGCCGTCGACGAGGCGCATTGCATAAGTGAGTGGGGGCATGATTTTCGGCCAAGCTATCGACGGCTCGGTGCCCTCCGCGAACGCCTCGGGACACCGCAAACCATTGCGCTGACGGCCACCGCAACGCCGGACGTGCGCACCGACATCGTCCAGCAATTAGCGCTGCAGAACGCCACGGTCGTCGTCGCGGGATTCGATCGCGTCAACCTGACCTATCATGTCATTACCGCGACGTCGCCGCAGGAGAAGGATCGTACGGCCTTGCAGTGGCTCCGTGACGCCGATGGTCCCGCCGTGGTCTACGCCCCCACGCGCAAAGCGGTCGAGCGCGTCGCGGCGACGCTGATCCGCGGTCGCGTGAAGGCCGTGGCCTATCACGCCGGGTTGAATGACGGACTGCGACAGCGCGCGCAGGACGCCTTCATGGAAGAACGGGCGCGGGTGATCGTTGCCACGAGTGCCTTCGGCATGGGCATCGATAAACCCGACGTGCGGCTCGTGGTCCATCATGCGATGCCGGGCGCTATCGAGTCGTATTATCAGGAGGCGGGACGGGCAGGGCGCGATGGACAGCCCAGTCGCTGCCTCTTGCTCTATGCGTATCCTGACCGATTTACCCACGAGTTCTTCATCAAGAATGCACATCCGGATCGCCCACTCATCGAGCGGGTGTGGCGCGCGCTGTGCACCGCAGCCGACACGGGGCACCGTGTCCACGTGAGCGCCGAAGAACTGGCGCGCCGAAGCCTCCCCAGCCACGTGGGAGAGCGAGCGGTAGGCGCGGCGATGCGCGTGTTGCTGAGCCATGGCGTATGTCACCGGTTGCCCGCTGCGACGGGACGGGTCTGGATCCGGTTGATGGCGACGCCGGCACGGATCCGCCGCGAACTCATCGGGGACCGGGCGTACGACCTTGAGGTCTTGCGCGTCCTCTGGCGCGCCACCGGGGAGCGCTTGCTGACGGGTGCCTCGATCGACCTCGACGGCTTGCCACCGGGGCTCGGCGGCGCAAGCGGTCTGGTCCCTGTCTTGACACGCTTGGAAGCGCAACAGTTCGTTTCGTGGTCGCGAAGCGGTGGCGGGTTTCAACTCGACCCGCGTGCGATCTCCGGGAAATCCCTGCCGGTAAACTGGTCTGCACTCGAGCGGCGTCGCCGGACGGATATGGCGCGGCTCGATGCCATGCAACAGTACGCACAAAGTCGCTATTGCCGAAGAGCGTACGTCCTGCGCTATTTCGGTGACCCCGAGGCGCGCGCGCATTGCGGTGCGTGCGATCGCTGCCTCGGTCTAGCCCACGGTCCCGCATCTCTTCCTACTCCGACCGTTCCAGATGGACGACAGTCTGTATTTCTCCGAGCAGCACCTCGCCGTGCGTGACATGGTACGTGCGTTCGCTCGCGATCATGTGGCGCCCGTCGCCTCGCAACACGATGACGCTTCCACTTTCCCGTGGGAGAACGTCAAGAAAATGGGCGAACTCGGCTTGCTCGGCATTCCTTGGTCCGAGGAGCACGGTGGCGCCGGTTTCGATACGATCAGCTTCATGATCGCGATCGAAGAACTCGCCAACGTGTGCGCCTCACACTCGATCACGATCAGTGCGCACACCACGCTGGGGACGTCCCCTATCGTGAATTTCGGGACGCCCGACCAAATCGCGAAGTGGGTGCCCTTGCTCGCCAGCGGCAAGGTGCTTGGCGGCTTTGGCCTCACCGAGGAAGCGGCGGGCAGCGACGCCGGCGGAACCAAGACGACCGCCGTGAAGAAGGACGGCTACTATGTGCTCAACGGGAGTAAGCGGTTCATCACGCACGCTGGCGTCGGCGAGGTGTTCGTCGTCACCGCCGTGACCGATCCGTCGAAGGGGACGAAAGGGATTTCGAGTTTCGTGCTCACCAAGGAGAGCGTGGATATCGACACCTGCCGACTGCTCGGCATCGGCCACGATGACTCGCTGGTACCAATGCGTGGGTTCAAGTCGGGCAAAAAGGAAGACAAGCTCGGGTGGCGGGCCTCCGACACGCGCGAGCTGTTGTTCGACAACGTCGAAGTACCGGCGGAGAATCTGCTGGGTACCGAAGGACTTGGTTTCATCAATTTCATGAAGACCTTGGACGCCGGGCGTATAGGCATCGCGGCGCTTTCGCTGGGTATTGCCCAGGGTGCGCTCGACGAGTCGCTCAAGTACGCCAGCGTTCGGAAACAGTTCGGGGCGGCGATCGCCAGCTTTCAAGGTATCCAGTTCCAGCTCAGCGACATGGCCACGGAAATCGAGGCCGGGCGACACCTGGTGTACCACGCGGCGTGGCTGTCGCAGAACGGCAAGCCATTTGGCAAGGAGGCCGCGATGGCCAAGCTGTTCTGCTCCGAACTGGCCATGCGCGCCACGATCAAGGCCATCCAGATCCACGGCGGCTATGGCTACACCAAGGACTATCCGGTGGAGCGGTTCATGCGCGATGCCAAGATTTGTGAGATTGGTGAAGGCACCAGCGAGATCCAGCGCATGGTGATTGCCCGACACCTGCTCAAAGGATTGATGGCCTGACCCCCCGCAGAGCATTGCGGGAAAGCCCTATCCGGCGGTAAGTTACCGCGTTCATACTTGCCGTCGCTTCAGGCGCTGGCGGCCCGTGCGACTCGCGGGCCGTTTGCGTTTGTGGGACGGGCCGTACGGAGCCAGCGAGCCACCGCCCGACCCGCCCACACGCCCCTTCGCACGACACGCCACACGCGCGTCGGTCACGGGTGCCCACGTTTTGCCGCAAGACCTGCGCCTCCCGCCGCTTCCAGCGCGGGACGGTCCGCGGCCTGCGGCGCGTGTCGCCCGGCCGACCTGGTCCAGTCGAAGGGGGTGCCTTGTGACGTTCGGTCGTGCGCCGCCGCCGGGCTTCGGCCATTGGCGCGCGCGGTCATCTCGTTCGTCCACCGTGTTCGTCGGCCGCCAGGGCCAAGCGGAGTCGCCGCCGCCCTGCCGCGTTCGGCCCGCCTTAATGAAGAGAGAGCTCCTGGTGAATGCGACGTCGCGTGAAACGCGCGTCGCCATCATGGAGGATGGCCAGCTGGTGGAGTTGCTGATCGATCGCCCGGACGCGCGCCGCATGGTTGGCGATGTCTATCTGGGGAAGGTCGAAGCGGTGCTCCCGGGCATTCAGGCCGCCTTCGTGAACATCGGTACCGAAAAATCGGCGTTCCTGCACGCTGCCGATGTCGTCGTCGATGACGCCCCGGTGGGTGACGACGACGACGAGGATGAGGACGACGCCGGCGCCGATGAGCAGTCGGCCGGCAGCGGCGGTCGTCGCGGCCGCCGTGAGGTACGCCCCATCCAGGATCTGCTCAAGCGTGGACAGGATATCCTGGTCCAGATCACCAAGGAGCCCATCTCCACGAAGGGCCCGCGCGTCACCGCGCAGGTGTCGTTGGCCGGCCGCTTTCTCGTATATATGCCCTTTGCGGCCAAGGTGGGCGTGAGCCGCAAGATCGACGAACGGTCCGAACGGCAGCGGCTACGCGCAATGGTCGGCGACATGCTGCCGGACCATTCGGGCGGGGTCATCGTTCGCACGGTGTCCGAGGACGCGACCAAGGAGACGTTCGAGCGTGAACTCAACACGCTGATGAACAATTGGAAGCGCATCAAACGGAAGACGCAGTTCCTTCGCGCGCCAGCGCTCGTCCACCGCGAAACAAACGTCACGCGCGGACTCGTGCGCGATCTGTTCAGCGCCAAGGTCGAGCGCGTGTCGGTCGACTCCAAGCAGGTCTACAACGAGATCACCGAGTATCTGCAGGGGATTGCGCCGGAGCTCGTCGAGCGCGTGAAGTTGTACGAAGACAACGTGCCGCTCTTCGACAAAGAAGAGATCGAGACGGAAATCCGCGACCTCTTCAAGCGCCGTTGTGATCTGCCGAGCGGTGGCTACATCATCCTCGAGCAGACGGAAGCGCTGGTGTCGATCGACGTGAACTCCGGTCGCTACACCGGAAAACGTGATCCCGAAAAGACCATCCTCAAGACGAACACGGAGGCCGCCAAGGAAATCGCGCGCCAGCTCCGTCTGCGGGACGTCGGTGGGATCATCGTCTGTGACTTCATCGACATGGAGACGCAGTCGAATCGCGACAAGGTGCTGCACGAGCTGCGTACGCACCTTGGCCGCGATCGGGCCCGCACCAAGGCCTTTGCCGTGTCCGATCTGGGATTGGTCGAGATGACCCGCCAACGGGTGCGGCAGAGCCATTACCAGAGCATGACCGAGTCCTGTCCGACCTGTTCAGGGAGCGGGCGTGTCTTCACGCCCGAAACGATCGTCCGGCGTACGGAGCGCGCCGTCCGGCGCATGGCGTCGGAAGGGCGGAAGGAGTCGGTCGTCCTGCGCCTGCACCCCGAGGTGGCACTTCACGTGCTCGAACAGGAGCACGACTTCGTGAAGCGTCTGGAGAAACTGGCGGGATTCCCGCTCGAACTCCGGGACGACCCGCTGCTCAAGCCCGACGAAATCAAGCTGGTTGTCCGTGGCGCCCAGCGCGACGTGACCCAGCAGTACGCTCTCGCCTAACAGGCCCGATTCACCGGGCCGGTCGGTAGTTGACAGCTAACGCGTGGTCCGATAAGCTTCAAGGCTACGTTTGGAACGCACATCACTGGAACAAATCATGAGCTACGCGATCATCCGCACCGGCGGCAAGCAGTTCCGTGCCGAGCCGGGCAAGACCCTTCGGATCCCATCGTTGCTGGGTGATGCCGGCACGGCCGTCGAGTTCAACGACGTCCTGATCGGCTCCGACGGCCAGCAGGTCCGTTTGGGCGTGCCCACGCTTGCCGGTGCCAAAGTGACGGCCGAGATCGTGAAGCACGGCCTCGAAGACAAGATCATTGTCTTCAAGTTCAAGCGCCGCAAGAATTACGCGCGCAAGCAGGGCCACCGTCAGAAGTTCACAGAAGTTCGCATCAGGGACATCACCCTCGGCTGAGCGCCGGCGGCGGGCGCCTCGCGCGCGCGCTTCCTTACTGGAGTATTCGTCATGGCACACAAGAAGGGCGTCGGCTCCTCACGCAACGGCCGCGATTCGAACCCGAAGTACCGCGGTATCAAGAAGTACGGCGGTGAGTTTGTCTCGGCCGGCAACATCATCCTGCGGCAGTGCGGTACCAAGTGGCACCCGGGCACCAACGTGGGCATGGGGACCGACTACACGATCTACTCGCTTGTCGACGGCGTCGTGCAGTTTGCCCACAAGAGCAAGAAGGCCTATAAGGTCAACGTCGTCCCCGTCGAGTACGTGGAAGCAACGGCCGACGAGCTGGTCGAAGCGTAAAATCGATCTGCGATGCGCAAAGGGGCAGGGCACCACACGGTGTCCTGCCCCTCGTTCCTGTCCGGCCTTCGTAACTTGCGGCGAGTCGCCGCCGTAGTATCCCGTGATTCACTTCCCCCGAGGATACCATGGCAATTTGGGACAAGGTCAAACAGGGCATCGACAAGGCGGGCAAAGCGGCCCAAGATGTCTTCGATGAAGGCAAACTGCACCTCGGCGCCTATCGCGCACGACAACAGGCTGACAAGGCGGCCGAGGCGCTGGGCTACGCGATCTTCCGCGCCGCCGACGCCGGGGGCGAACTCGAGGCCGAGGCACGCCTGCGCTTGCTCGACGCGCTTCGCGCGCGTGACGCCGAGGCGCGAAAGCTCGAAACCGATCTGGAGAACGAGCGCGCCGCCGCCGGCGCGGCGGCCTCGGATACCACGGCACCGGGTACCGCTGCTGGGAGTGCCGATACCCCGTCAGGTCCCCCCCCCGCGCCGCCGACCAGCGCCCCTACGACACCGCCTGTCTGATCAGATCTGGCACGTCCGTACAGAGCGCATCAACGCCCCACGCTGCCAGCCGGCGCGCGTGGGGCGCACTGTTTACGGTCCACGCAATAACCCGCACACCAGCCGCGTGAGCGCCGCGAACCAACGGCTCATCAATCAGGTCGGCCTGCTGCCAGAAGGCCTCGGCTCCCGACTGCCCCAGGACCGCTGCGAGCGAGAGGGGATACGAGGCGCTCAACAACCCGATGGGCGTTCCCGGCCGCAGGGCGCGCACACAAACCGGGACCCGGTGGTCGAACGCGTGGACCGCCGTCCTTACTCCGGCGTAGCGATCGAGCATCCCCGCTACGAGCGCCTCCGCCCCGGTGGCTTTGACCTCCACGTACACGGTGGCGCGGTCCGCGACCAGCTCCAATACCTCCGCGAGGGTCGGAACATGATCGCCGGAAGGAAGCCGGACAGCCGATAGCTCTGCGGCAGTCAGCGCCGCGATCGCTGTGGAACGGTGATCGGCGCCCACCGGGAGCTCCGGATCATGATGGACCACGAGCACCCCATCTGCTGTTCGGTGGACATCGAGCTCGATGCCGTCTACCCCCAGCGCGAGCGCGTGGGCAAACGCCGGGAGGGTGTTTTCCCGAAAAGCACGGGAGGCCCCGCGATGGGCGATGATCTCCGGGAGAGCCGGACCGTCAGTATGCGATTGGGTCATGCCTGCCAACCTGTGCTCCTGCGCCGCTCCGGTCAAATCGGCGCCGTCTCCGCCATCCGCGTCGGCATTAACACTTCGGCCCTCCGGTCGTCCAATATTCCGAACGTATGATCGATGCCACCCCGCACGAGGACGCCGCAACCGACGGCGTGCTCATCGAACAGTGGAAGGCGGGTGATCAGCGTGCCGCGACGGCAATCGTCGAGCGGCATGCTGAAGCACTGGCGCGCTTCGCCGCGAGACTGGGCGTGACGGAAGACGTGGACGAGGTGGTGCAGGACACGTTCGTGCGCGCATTCTCTGCGCTGGACACCTTCCGCGCTGACAGTTCGCTTCGCACCTGGTTGTTCACGATCCAGCGTCGGTTGCTGATCGACCGTCGTCGTGCGAACGCGCGCCGCGGGAAAGACATAGAGCTCGAGGATATGCACGCGATCAGCGGATTCGATGCGTTGGACACGATGGTCGCGGACGAGTCTGCGCAGCGCGTGACCGACGCGACGGCGAAACTGACGCGCATGCAGCGCGAGGTGTTCCTGCTGCGGGTACAGGAAGGCCGGACGTACAAGGACATCGCCGAAATTCTCGGATCTACCGAGGGAGCGGCGCGGGTGCACTACCACAACGCCATGCGTGCGGTGAAGGAGTTTCTTCATGACTGAGTGCGACAACAACGAGCTGCAGGATCTGCTCCCTGACTACATCGCGGAGTCGCTCGACGACATCACGATGGCGTGGGTCGCCGCTCATGTGGCCGGGTGCTCGGTGTGCGCCGAGGACGTATCGGTGTTGGTGCGGGTTCGTGAGGCGCGTCCACGCATCGCGGTGCCGGATATCGCGCGCATTGTCGCCGCCCTGCCGCCGGCGGTTGTTGCTGCCCCGCGCTTGGTGCTGACGCGGTCGGCGACAGCGGTCGGTGCGCGCGAAGAACAGTCGGTGGCTTCGCCTCGAACGACTCCTCGGCACCGCACGCGCATTGAACTGTTCGGGATGTCGATGTGGCGCAGTGCGGCAATGCTCGCCGTGATGGTCGCCGGTGGGACGTCGCTGGTGATGGCGCGCCGCGGTGTGGTTGGCGTGCAGGCGCCGGCCGCCAGCGCGCGGCAGCTGGGTGAGAGCGCGTCGGTCGTTGCGGTACTGCCTGAGCGCGGCGTCGATACGGGCGCGGCCGCCGCGGCCGCGTCGGTTTCGGTGTCGTATGGAGATCTCGGAGATTATTCCGAGGCCGAGTTGCAACGCATGCTTGACCGCCTCGACAAGTGGGATGGCACCACGAACACTGAGCCGCTCCCGGGGGTACCGATCGTGCCTTCCAGCGGCGGGAGTACACCATGAAGCAGGTAACCGCGTCATGCCACATCGCGTGCGCGTTTCTCGCCATCGTCTCCTCGGCGTCGCTCGCGACGGCTCAAGGAACTCCGCCGGTTGGCCGGCCGTCGAGGGATATGGGTGGCTGGCGCGCGGACGATCCTCGTCGTGCAGCGCTCGAACGTCGCTTTCAGGAGCGGGTCGAGCGCTTGGTGCGCGAACGGTTACAGCTGACGGATGAGCAGTCCAGAAAGCTCCGTGACGTGGCAACACGGACGGAAGAAGCTCGACGTGCTCTTCGCCGCGACGAAATGCAGGCGCGTCGGGCCATGCGGGATGAGCTCTCGGTGGGAGAGAACGCCAACGAGGCGCGCATCAGTGAGTTGCTCGAGCAGATGCCCACGCTGGAGCGCCGTCGACTCGATCTCATGGAGCAGGAGCTCAAGGAGCTGTCCAAGTTCCTGAGCCCGTTGCAGCGGGCCCGGTACTTCGCCTTGCAAGATGAGCTTCGGCGGGGGATGCAGGAGCTCCAGCGCCGTCGTGTTGGGGCGGATTCGGCGGCTGGCCGCCAAGGAAGTCGCCAGCCACCCCGCCGCCCCCCAGGTGGCGGGCGCTGACCTCGCCGCTGCCGCGCCCGGTCCGGTTCCCGCTCCCGCATGCATACGGTAGCGTGTCGCCGGTCCACGATGTACACTTGTTCCACACGCGGGCGCTTTGTCGACGCCCGTTCGTGCGCCTAGATGGCGGAATCGGCAGACGCAACGGACTCAAAATCCGTCGACCGCAAGGTCATGTGGGTTCGACCCCCACTCTGGGCATATGTGGTGCAGAGGCGAATGGCGGGAAGCGGCGCTTCTGGCGACGCCTTCGTCATCCACCGAAAGGTGTTCGATGGGGTGTAGCTCAATGGCAGAGCATCCGACTGTTAATCGGACGGTTGGTGGTTCGAGTCCACCCGCCCCAGTTGGCAAGGCCCGGTCCCATCAGGGACCGGGCTTTGCTATTTCGGGTACACCGCGTGGCATCGCGAATGTTGGCGACGCCGGGACGGCGGAAGCCGGGGTCCGTCGCGCGACTTCGCTTGCCGCCGCCGCCCGCGAATGCCTAGCTTCCGCCTCTTCCCGCTCGGCCCCGCCGGACATTCTCCGACCCTTCAGTTCGCAATCATGCCGCTTTCGTTTTCACTTCGTCACGATGCGCCGGTCGCGCTCGACACCCCCCTGCTTGCGGTCATCCTGCCCACGGAGCCTGCGCTTCCTGAGGCACTGGTAGCACTCGACGCGCAGTTCAATGGGGCCTTGTCGCGGACGATCGCGCGGCGTGATTTCCGTGGTGGAAAAGACGAAACGCTGCTGCTCGTCGGGGGCGAACGTGGGGTGCAGCGCGTGTTGTTGGTGGGCCGAGGCTCGGCGCCGCTGACGCGGACCACAGCTCGCCGCGCGGCGGCCATCGCGGCGCGACAAGCCGGCAAGCTCGGCACGGGCGCCATGCACCTCTTTCTCCCTTCGTCCGACACCGCCACCCTCGAGGGACTGGCTATCGGTGCATCGGCTGGAAGCTGGTCGTATCCGGACTTGCAGACGCAGCCCCCTGAGAAGGATCGGCGCGCGCGGCTCGAGTCGGTGACCATCGTCGCCGAGGACTCGGCCGCCAATCGCGCGGCCCTCGAGGTCGGCGTGGCGACCGGTGAAGGTCAGAATATTGCCAAGCGTCTCGGCCAGATGCCCGGCAACTATTGCACGCCCGAGAGCTTTGTCGAAGTCGGACAGGAGATTGCGCAGCGGCACGGCATGCAGATCACGGTCCTTGGTCGCCGCGAAATGTCCGACTTGCACATGGGCTCGTTCCTCTGCGTGGCGCAGGGTACCGCGCAGGAGCCGCGCCTCGTCGCGCTTGAACACCAGGGGGGACCTGCCGGTCAGCAGCCCGTCGTGCTGGTCGGCAAAGGCCTTTGCTTCGACACCGGTGGCATCTCCATCAAGCCGGCGCCAGAAATGGAGTGGATGAAGTTCGACATGATGGGCGCAGCGGGGGTCATGGGGGCGATGGAAACCATCGGGCGCCTCAAGCTGCCGATCAACGTCGTCGGAATCGTCGGCTCCACTACCAACATGCCGTCGGGCGAAGCTGTCAAGCCGGGCGATGTGGTGCGCGCCTCCAACGGCAAGACGATCGAAATCATCAACACCGATGCCGAAGGCCGCCTCGTGCTGGCCGACTTGCTGGTGTTTGCGAAACGCTACAATCCCGCGATTGTCATTGATGCGGCCACGCTCACCGGTGCCATCGTGATCAGCCTCGGAGGCAATGCCGTGGGCGTGTTCAGCACGGACAAGGCGGCCGCCGACGAGGTGCTCGCGGCCGGTGTGGCTGCGGGCGAGCCGGGATGGCCCATGCCCATGTGGGATGAATACCGCGAACAGATCAAGAGCGACGTCGCCGACATCAAGAACACCGGCGGGCGCGCCGCAGGTTCGATCACCGCGGCGCTCTTTCTCCAGGAGTTCGTCGACGGATTCCCGTTCGTGCATCTGGATGTGGCCGGCACCGCCTATTCGCAAAGCGACCTCGGGTGGATTGCGAAGGGGCCGACTGGGACGCCGGTCGGAACGTTCGTGGAGTTCGTACGGGCCCGCGCGCGGCAGTGACCACAGCCGTGACGGCCGCATGCGACGTCTTGCGCTCACAGCGGTCGGTGCTCCGGTGTGCGTGCCGAGCGCTGGCCCTGCTGTTCGCACTCGGCATCGCCGCACGTCCCGCACGCGCACAGGTGCGGCCGGACAGCGCTCGCAAGGATTCCGTGGGCGTCGCGGTGCCCGTGCCAGTGCGTGATACGGTGCGCCGATCACCCGTGCCCACGCGTGCCGAAACGGTGGGCGCTGCCGCCAGAGCCGTCGCTGATTCTGCGGCCCGGGTGCGCGCGCGCGCGCGGACCGACAGTATCGCGAAGTTCGTGGCCGGCGACACGATCAAGGCGGCCGTGCGGAATTTCGAGATCCCGCGCAACACTGAGATCGTCGACCGCCTACGCTGGCGCGGCGATTCGATCCTTGGGAGCGGGGCGCTCAACCTTGCGGATCTGCTCGATCGCGTACCTGGTATCACGTCGTATCGAAGCAGCTGGCTCGCGGGGATACATGCAGCCACGCTCAACGGCGATCCGTCGCGCCTTCGCATTTTTCTCGACGGCGTCGAACTCGATGCCATCGAGCCGCGCAATGGTGGGATGCTCGACCTCACCGATGTGCCGTTGTGGAATCTCGATGAGGTGGTCATCGAACGCGCACCGGGCGACGTGCGCGTCTGGCTTCGTTCAAAGACTGTCCGCAGCACGACGCCAGCCACGCGTATCGACATCTTCACGGGAGATCTCAACACCAACGCCTTCCGTGGGTTCTTGTCTCGCCGGTGGCGTAATGGCGCCATGTTCCAGTTTGGTGGGCAACAGATCGCCACGCAGTCTGGACGCGTTTCGGCGTTTGGCGGCACTGAAGGGAGCACGCTGCTTCGCAGCGACGGACAAATCCAATCGTTCTACCTGCGCACGGGATGGGCGCGCGGGAAGCTGAGCGTGGACGCGTTCGCCGTGGGCGTGAGTCGCGAACGTGATGCCCATACCCCTCGCACCGGTTTTCTTGCGCTCCCCGCCTACGAGGGACTGCGGCGCGAAGGATACGTGCGGGTGGGCTACGGAGACACGTCGCGCGGCTTTTGGTCGCAAGCGCTCGTGAACGCGCTTCGCACACGGGTGCAGGCTGACGATTCGACGATCATCTCCGAACGGGACACGCTGGTAATCGAAGGTGACACCGTGCGGGGGCAGACCCAGCATGTGCTGGCGCTGGGGTATCGGGCATCGTGGTGGACGGTGTCGCTCACGAACCGTATGCGCCCTCGGGCCGGCCGGCTCGAGCAGGCACCCGTGCTCCGTGGCCAGCTGCAGTGGTGGAGGCTCGATGCCGGCGCATGGGTCGAACGCAACGGGCGCGACTCGACCGACCGCACCGAGCTGTTTGCACGCATTCGTCCGCTGCCGTGGATCGCCGTACTTGCCGGGCGAAGCACTCGATCTCCCGATGCGACGACGGGGCGCCCGGGTACCGGCAGTGTACGGGCCGAGGCCGCCGTGCACGTCAAGCGCCTCTGGGTAGGCGGAGGCGTGCTGCGTGACGATGCCACGGAGTACAGTAGCTTGCCGCTGATTGGCGCGACCGCCAACGTGCTCCCCACGCCATCGGCGACGGGGCTCACCGTCAACGCCAACGGGCGACTGTACAAAGACCTCTTTGTGGACGTTCAGGCAATCAGGTGGGACGGCGCACAGTTCAATCGTCCCAATACACAGATCCGCACGGAACTCGCGCTCGTGTCCGAATGGCGCCGGAAGTTTCCCAAGGGGCAATTCGGATTCAATACCCGCCTGATCGTCGACCGTCGGTCGGGGGTACCGTTCTATTACGGGCCCGACGCCGATCCTGTCAAATGGACCACGGAGCCCGCCACCGTTGTCACCGCCCTGCTCGAAATTCGTCTTCAACGCGGGACACTGTTTTATCAGTTCCGCAACCTGACTGGCGGGCAGTACGAGCAAATCCGTGGGATCACGATGCCACCGGCGGTGCAGCTGTATGGCGTTCGCTGGGAGTTTTCGAATTGACCGGCGCATCCCCGAGACGACCTCAGCGCGTTATCATTCGGGGATGATTCGCTCCATGACGGGATTTGGACAGGCCGAGGGCGCCGTAGGCACACTGCGAGTCGTCGTCGATGTGCGGACGGTGAACCACCGGTTCTTCTTACCCAGCATCAAGCTGCCCAGCGCGTTTGGCCGCTGGGAGACCGAGGTCCGGGAGGCGATGCGCCTCACGGTGTCTCGCGGCCACGTGACGCTCACGGCGCGCGCCGAGCGCCTCACCGATGCGCCGTTGACCATCGACCAGGCGCGCTTCGCGGCGGCAGCGACCCAGCTCAAGGCACTTGTCGACGCGAACGGATTGACCGGCGGCGTCGATCTGGCGAGCGTACTGCGTATGCCGGACGTCATGTCGGCGCCGCGAGAGGAAGATCTTTCGGGAACCGTCGCGGAGCTGGTGGAAATCGTGGAGGGCGCCCTCCATGCGTTGCAGCGCGCGCGAGCCGAGGAAGGGGAACGCCTCGCGAAAGTGCTTCGGCACCGTCTGGAGGTCGTCAGCGGGGCACTGCGCCGTATTGCCGCCCGTGCCCCGGAGCGAGTCGTCGCGCACCGCGATCGGCTGCGGGAATCGGTGCGGGAACTGGCGGGCGGCGTCGCGGTCGATGAAGGGCGGCTGGCACAAGAGATCGCCTATCTGGCCGATCGCATGGACGTTGCCGAAGAGCTCGATCGCTTCCAGTCGCACTTGGTGGCCTTTCGGAGCAGCCTCGACGAATCGGGCGCGGAACCCGTTGGGAAGCGCCTCGGCTTCCTCCTGCAGGAGATGCTGCGGGAAGCCAATACGACGGGCAGCAAGGCCGCCGACGCCCCGATTCTGCATGAGGTGGTCGGGCTCAAGGAAGAGCTGGAACGGATCCGGGAGCAGGTCGAGAACCTCGAGTGAGCACGTTTCCGGTCATCCTGTCCGCCCCTTCAGGGGGAGGGAAAACCACGATTGCGAGACGCCTGCTGGAGCGACGCCTCGATCTTGGTTATTCTGTGAGTTGTACGACGCGCACGCCCCGCGAGGGGGAGGTCGACGGTCGTGACTACCGGTTCCTCACCCGCGACGCCTTTCAGGCCGGCGTAGAGCGCGGTGAGTTCGCCGAGTGGGCCGAGGTGCACGGGAGTTTATACGGCACCTTGCGTACGGAGGTCGAGCGAGTGCTCGGCACTGGACGTCATGTGCTGATGGATATCGATGTCCAAGGGGCGCGGCAGTTTCACGCGGCGTTTCCCGACACCGTGCTCATTTTCGTGCTCCCGCCGTCGGGAGAGGTGCTCAAAGCCCGCCTGTCGGCGCGCAAGAGCGAAGATCGTGCAAAGTTGCTGGTACGTCTGCGGAACGCGCGGGCCGAGTTGGGTGAGGTCGGGCGCTATCATTACGTGGTAGTGAACGACAACCTCGATCGGGCCGTCGATCAGGTCAGTGCCATCATCGACGCGGAAGGACTCCGGCACGACCGGGTACACGAAGTCGAAGCACAGGTCGAGGGGCTCATCGTGCAACTCGAGCAGGAAATTCACGTCTTCAGCAAGGACGACTGATGCAGGTTTTCACGCCAAAGGAAGTGGCCAAGCACGCGGCCAACAAGTACCTCAGTGTGCTCATCGCAGCGAAGTTTGCGCGCGTGCTCAACGAGTTTCCGCGCGATCGGTCGATCAACGAGAAGAAGCTCACCACACGTGCGCTCGAAGAGCTCACCGACGGCGAGATCGACTACAAGGTCGTGCCGCGCCGTCGTCCGTCGGCCTGAGTCCCTGATCGGTGCAGGACCTGACGCCGCGTCGAGACTCCGGTCTCGGCGCGGCGCGTTGTCTCTCTGCCCGTAGGCACCGTCCACCGGCACGGTGCGCGGTGCCCCTCACTCCTCCCCATCCGCTATCGTGGACGCCAAGGATCGGCTTCGCCGGTATCTCGAACAACGGCGCGAGCTCGGTGAATCCGAGTTCGTGCTCGATGGGCTTTCGGTGGAGGAGGTGCTCAAGCTCGTCGGGCTGCGGCCCGGCGGTGCGTCGCCGCGCCAGCGATCGGGTGTATCGCGCGCCCCGGAGCCGGTACCCGGTATCCCTGGGGCCCCGCCACCGGGTCCGCCGCCGGGGATGCCCGAGGGACCGCCGCCTGGGATGCACGATGCACCGCCGGTTTCGGCGTTCGACTCTCCAGCCGCGCGCCCCGCGCCAATGCCGCCGCCGGTGCCTGAAAGGCGATTCGACGAAACAGTCAGCACGGACTGGCGGGCCACGCTGCGCAACGCCGGAGCACTGCGCCCAAGTGCTGGAGCCAGTACCGGCGCCTCCGATAGCGACGGCAAGCCGGTGCCGCCTTCATCGCCGAGCGCCCCCCCCCCACAAACGCCCGCCAGTAGCAGCGGCGCGTATGTACTGCCGTCGTGGCTCGCCGCCCTCGACCTGTCGGCTGGTCTCGAAGCGGGGCGGCTCCAGTTGGGCGACCTTGCCCCGGATGTCAGCGCGCTCCCCACATTGGAGGCGATCAGCGCGCGAGTGGCGGGATGCACCGCATGTGCGTTGCACAAGACCGCGCGAAATCCGGTACCGGGTGAGGGTCATCCGCACGCGGATTTTCTGTGCGTGGGTGAGGCACCGGGCGCCCAGGAAGACGAACTCGGGCGGCCCTTTGTCGGAGAATCCGGGCAGCTGCTCACCAAGATTCTCGGCGCCATTCAGCTCTCGCGCGAGGACGTCTACATCTGCAACGTGTTGAAGCATCGTCCACCGGGGAATCGAGATCCGCTCCCGGAGGAAGTGCAGGTATGTCAGCCGTTCCTGCTCCGGCAGATCGAACTCGTGCAACCGAAGGTCATCTTGGCGCTCGGCCGATTTGCCGCGCAAACCCTGTTGCAGACTACGACGGCGATCGGTGCGCTGCGCGGAAAGGTCCATGGCTTTCACGGCGTCCCGCTCATCGTCACGTATCACCCCGCGGCGCTCCTGCGCAACGAAGCGTGGAAGCGCCCCGCGTGGGAAGATGTGAAACTCGCCCGCCGTATCCTCGATGCTGCTCGCACCGCTGATCGCGGTGCGGAGTGATGGAACATGACCAGTCTTGCGGTAACCCATTCGCACGGCACCGGCGGCGCGCTGCAGAACACCGCAGGCGCGACGCGTGACCCGTACAAGGAACGTCGCCCCCCTTGGTCCGAGGAAGCCGAACAGGCGGTCCTTGGCGCCATGCTACTCGATGCCGACGCGATTCTGCGGGCAGGAGAACATGTTGACGACTCGATGTTCTACCGTGAGGGGCACCGACGGTTGTTCCGCGCGATGCTCTCCATCACGGAGCGCGGCAGCGTCGTCGATCCCCTCACACTGGCCGATGAACTCGAGCGGCGTGGGGAACTCGAGCACGCCGGTGGACGCGAGTATCTCGCGTTCCTGCTCGACGCGGTACCGACGGTGGCCAACGTCGAGTATCACGCCAAGATCGTCAAGGAGAAGGCGCTGCTGCGTCGGCTGATCGAGGTGAGCACCGAAGTGGTGCAGGAGGCCTTCGAAGGACGCATCACCGCGGGCGATCTTCTCGACAGCGCGGAGTCCCGCATTTTTGCGTTGGGGCAGAGCAAAGAGAAGGGGGGGTTCTCCCGCATCAAGGAACTGCTCTGGCCGGCCATGGAGAAGCTCGAGCTCCTGGCACAGCGCGATCAGGCGGTCACCGGCGTGCCCACGGGCTTTACCGACCTCGATCACATGACGTCGGGGCTCCAGCCGGCAGACCTCGTCATCGTGGCGGCCCGTCCGTCCATGGGCAAGACAGCCTTTACGCTCAACATCGCGCAGCACGCAGCCATCACCGCCAAGGTACCGGTTGCGTTCTTCTCGCTCGAAATGAGCAAGGAATCGCTGGTCCAACGGATGCTGGCGGCTGAAGCGCTCATCGATGCGCAGGCGTTGCGTAAAGGGGGGAGGGCGCTCGACGAATCGATGCCACGCTTGGCGCAGGCCGCCGGTATTCTGAGTCATGCTCCCATCTTCATCGACGACACGCCGGGCATCACGCTGCTCGATATGCGCGCCAAGGCGCGGCGCCTCAAGTCCGAGCACGATCTCGGGCTCATCATCGTGGACTACCTGCAGCTCATGAGCGGACCGGCCGGCGTGGAGAACCGTCAGCAGGAAGTCTCGCAGATTTCGCGCGGTCTCAAGGCGCTGGCGAAGGAGCTCAGCGTGCCGGTCGTGGCGCTCTCGCAGTTGTCGCGCGCCCCCGAGCAGCGAACGGGCGACGATAAGGGTCGTCCACAGCTCTCCGACCTGCGCGAGTCGGGGGCCATCGAGCAGGACGCCGACGTGATCATGTTCATCTTCCGTCAGGAGGTGTACGCGGAGCGCGACGAGAACGGCCGACTCAAGGATCCGTCCATTGAGGGAAAGGCGGAGATCATCATTGGCAAGCAGCGGAACGGCCCGATCGGCAGCGCGCGCCTGTTTTACCACAAGCAGTACACCCGCTTCGACAACTTCTCGCCGCGTGAAGCCCCGCCGGAGTATGGCGGTGGCGGTGGGTTCAACGGACCAAAGCTCGTGAAGGGGAGCCACGACGACTTCAACGGGACGCCATTCTGATGGCCAAGGCGAAGACCGTGTACGCCTGTACTGAATGCGGAGCGCAGCACCCGAAATGGGCGGGACGGTGTGAGGCGTGTGGCGCGTGGAATACGTTGGCGGAAGAAGCGGTGGCCGCCGCTCCCACGAGCAAACGCACGGCCGCGCGTGCCGCGGGGGGCATCGCCGCCGCGACGGTCTCGCTCGGGCGCGTCACGACTGCGGACACGCCTCGCTGGCGCACCGGCCTCGACGAGTTCGATTTCGTGTTGGGAGGCGGCATCGTTCCCGGCAGCATGGTGCTGGTGGGCGGCGAACCGGGGATCGGCAAGAGTACCTTGCTCCTGCAAGTGGCCGCACGGCTCGAAGCCGCCAGCCAACCCACCCTGTACGTCTCCGGCGAAGAAAGCGCCTTGCAGGTGCGGCTGCGCGCGGACCGTCTCGCCGAGGATGCCACGGCCGTGTCGTTGCTCACGGAGACGTCGCTCGAAACCATTCTGGCGACGGCGGCGCACCCGTTGGCCGATGGCCGACGGGTCACCTGTCTCATTGTCGACTCCATTCAGACCGTACAGACCGAACTGCTCGAAGGGGCGCCGGGCAACGTGGGGCAGGTGCGTGAGTGCGCCGCGCGACTGATGCGCTTCGCCAAGGACACGAGCACCACGGTGTTCGTCATCGGGCACGTGACCAAAGGCGGCGGGATTGCCGGTCCCAAGACGCTCGAGCATATCGTCGACACCGTCTTGTACTTCGAAGGTGACGGCACGCTGGACCATCGCGTGTTGCGGGCCACCAAGAATCGCTTTGGCAGCGTCGACGAGATCGGTGTTTTTCGCATGGTCGGCAGCGGACTGACGCCGGTGGAGAACCCTTCGGCGCTGTTTCTTGGCGATCGTAGTGCCGTCGCAAGTGGCAGCGCAGTATGCGCGCTCATGGAGGGGACGCGCCCGGTCCTCGTCGAAGTGCAGGCGCTGGCCACGAAGGCCGGCTTCGGGACACCGCAGCGCGTCGCCAATGGTATCGACTCACGCCGACTTGCCCTCCTGCTGGCCGTGCTCGACAAGCGTGGCGGATTCTCCTGTGCACAACTCGACGTCTTCTGCAATGTTGTGGGCGGAATGCGGGTGCAGGAGCCAAGCGTCGATCTCGCCATTGTCGCGGCCTTGGCCTCGAGCGTGGTGGACACGCCACTCCCGGCGCAGGCCATCTTTCTTGGCGAACTCGGACTCGGCGGTGAAGTGCGACCGGTTTCGCAGGTCGAACGTCGGCTCGCCGAGGCGGCCAAGTTGGGCATGACCGAAGCCTTCCTCTCCGATAGGGCCATGCCGCGCCGGGCGCCGGGTGATATGCAGTTGGTTGGCGTGCGTACGTTGACGGATGTCCTGCAGCGCACCGTCGGCAAGGACGCCTCGTGAGCACAGCCTGGAGTCACGGATGAGCGGATCGCCAAAGGTTGGGCAGCCCCCGCAACGCATCATTCCACCGCCCGTCATCGCGTCTCGCGGCGAATCGATCACGTCGGATTCCGCGATCGTACGCGACGTCGGCGTAGTGATCGTTGCCGGCGGTTCCGGCTCGCGTACGGGGAGCACCGAGCTCAAGCAGTTCCGCTGGGTGTCGGGCAAGCCGGCGCTGCTGCATAGCGTACAGGCGTTCATGGCCCGTCCCGATGTGGCGGTCGTCATCGTGGTGCTTCCCAAAGCGTACGCCGCCGACCCGCCACCCTGGTTGTTTCAGTGCGATGTCGACCGCCTGTTGGTTTCGGTGGGCGGGCGTGAGCGCCACGAGAGTGTCGTGAACGGCCTCGAAGACCTCCCCGAGGACGTCACCGTGGCGGTCGTGCATGACGCGGCGCGACCGCTGGTCACCGACGCCACCATCGATCGCGTCATTGCCGAAGCCCGGAAGGGACATGGCGCGGTCGCTGCGCTCCCGGTAGTCGATACGCTCAAGGAAGTGGACGAGGACGGTCGCATCGTGCGGACCGTCGACCGTGCGCGGTTGTGGCGCGCGCAGACCCCGCAGGCGTTTCCCCGCGAAATGCTCGAGCAGGCTCATGTCGCGGCACGTCGCGAGCAGATCGGTGCGACCGACGATGCCGCCCTCTGCGAGCGCTTGGGGTTGCCGGTGGTCGTGGTGCGCGGCAGTGAGCGAGGCATGAAGATCACGGACGAGAGTGATTTTGCCCGCGCCGATGCGCTCAGCATGCTGGCGGAGTAAGGCGTGCCGTTGAGCGGCCATGCGGATCAGCTGACGGTACCCTTCTGGTCACCGGCAGAAATTGCTGGCGCCTTGCGCGACAGCATCGCGCACCTTGCCGATCGTCGCGTACTCGCGTACCCCACCGAAACGGTGTACGGCTTCGGGACGGCCGTGGATTTCGATTCCGTCGAAGCGCTGGTGCGCATGAAGGGCCGCCCGCCCGGCAAACCATTCCTGCTCCTCATTGGTTCGGTGCAACAGATTGCGCGGCTGGATCTGCATCTGCCCACCTACGCGGCCGATCTGGCGGCACGATTCTGGCCAGGCCCGCTCACGCTCGTCCTGCGCGGCGGCGAAGGGCGTGTCCCTCCTCGGTTGCGCGGTCCCGAAGGCGGGGTGGCGGTGCGCTTTACGCCGCACGTGGGCCTGCAGCGCTTGTTGCAGGCGTATGGAGAGCCGATCACCAGTACGAGCGCCAACCGGCCGGGGGTACCGCCGGCTATGGTCGCCTCCGAGATTGTGGCTCAGTGGCCCGACGAGATCCGTCGCGGGGTGCTGCATGTGCTCGATGGGGGCCGGTTGGAACCATCCAAGCCGTCTACCGTCGTCGATTGTACCGGTCGGCGGGCTCGCGTTATTCGCCCCGGGGTGCTCGCGGCGCAGCCGTTGCGCGGCGTCGTGCCCGACCTCCTCGGAGACACGTGATGCATTTGCTTTTTGTCTGCACGGGCAACACGTGCCGGAGCCCGCTGGCTGAAGGGATCGCGCGCCGGCTCATTGCTGAACGACAGCTCGCCGACCTCACGGTCAGTAGCGCCGGAACGAGTGCGTGGCCGGATTCGCCGGCCTCGGACGGGTCCCTGCTGGTATCGCTCGAACACGGTCTCGACATCAGCGAGCATCGCGCGCGCCAGCTCTCGCCGGAGATCGTGGCGGGTGCCGACATCATCCTGACCATGGGGCCGCATCATCTCGACCGCGCAGAGGCGTTGGGTGGCAGCGGGCGAACCCATTTGCTCACCGCGTTCACCGGTGGCGCGGCGCGCGCCGTGAGTGATCCGTTCGGCGGCGATCTCGACGTGTACCGTGGGACGTACCGTGAACTCGAGCACGAGATCGGCGGGATCATCGATGCCATCGCGCGCCAACGCCAAGGCTGATTCGTGAGTACGGCGCCGCGCGCGTCCGAAGCGCCACCCGCACTGGTCATTCTCGGCCAACCGGTGGCGCAGTCATTGTCCCCGGTCTTTCAGAACGCCGCGCTGCATGCGGCAGGATTGGCGGTGTCGTATACGCGTCGTGAAGTCTCCGCCAGCGACCTGTCCGCGCTCCTCGCCTCGTACGGTACCACACGCACCGGCGGGAACGTCACCATGCCGCACAAACAGGCGGTGTTTGCCGCGGCCGCGCAGCATACGGCCGCAGCGACGCAGACGGGCGCGGTCAACACCTTCTGGTGGGAGGGCGGCGTACTCGTCGGGCACAACACCGACATCGATGGCATCCGGGCGACCGTGGCCGCGCTCTGTCCGCGCGGGATCGCCGACGATGTTGTGCTGGTCGGGGCAGGCGGGGCTGCGGCCGCCGTGCTCGCGGCACTCGAGGGGATCAGCCCCCCGGGTACGCGTCTGCACATCGTCGCGCGTTCGACCGACCGCGCGGCCGCACTCGTTGCCCGCTCCGCATCGCCTGCCCAGCAACCGCACGTGTACCTCCATGCCGATCCCCACACGGTGCCGTGGGCGTCAGTGGCGTTGGTCATCAACGCCACCCCACAGGGCATGCAGGACAGCGATGCTCATCCGGCAGCACTGAGTGTGCTTCGCCCCGGGTGCGCGGTATACGACCTGGTCTATCGCCCGACTGGCACCGATTGGGTGCATGGCGCGCGGGCGCGGGGGCTGCGTGCCGAAGACGGTATGCGCATGTTGGTGGAGCAGGGGGCCAGTGCTTTTGAATGTTGGTTTGGGATCCCGGCACCGCGCGCGGTGATGTGGCAAGCGCTCGGCGCCATGGTGCCACCCGCCGACGCACCGCGCGCATTGCCCCACACGTCCCGTCCCGATCCCGCTGCCACGTGACGACACCGGTCCGCCCGTGGGTGGCGTCAATCCGTACGGCAGGGAGCGGATTGCTCGACCTGTTGCTGCCCGCCGCCTGTGTCATCTGTCGGCAGCCACATCGCCCGGATGCGGACGGCATCGTGTGCGCGCTGTGCCTATCGCGTCTGGTGCCACTCACGAACCCGCAGTGCGACCGTTGCGGGCATCCCCTGCTCTCATTGAGCCTACCTCTTCCGGACGTTCGGCGGCCCGCGCGCGGCGACGCAACGGCAACGTCGCTCGCGTTAGAGGCATCGGGCGCCGAAATCCCTCCGTGCCGTTGGTGTGCCCGGCTGACGTCAGCGGTCCGGGCCGTGCGCTCGGTGACACGTATGGACGTCGGCACCGGTGGCGATCTCGTGCATGCCCTCAAGTACCAAGGGTGGTCTCGAACGGCCGTGGCCATGGGACGACGGATGGCGCGCCTCGACTGGCCAGACGACGTCCGTGAGGAACGCGCCGCCCTCGTCCCCATTCCGCTCGCGAACGAGCGCCTTCGCGAGCGTGGCTATAATCAGGCGGCGCTGCTCGCGCAGGCCCTTGGCCCGCTGTGGCAGCGCCCCGTGTGGACCGGTGCGCTCCTGCGAGTCCGCCACACGCAATCGCAAGTCCGGTTGACACCTTCGGAGCGAGCACGCAACGTTTCGGAGGCGTTCGCCGTGCCACGGAATTGGCGGGCGCGCCTTCGTGGTCAGCACGTGGTGCTGGTCGACGATGTCATCACGACCGCCGCAACGGTCAATGCCGCTGTTCAGGCCTTGCTGGACGGCGGCGCTCGCATCATCAGCTGTGTGACCTTCGGACGGGCGCCCGATCCCGGCGACCGTGCCGTTCCTGACTCGGACTTCACCCGGAACTGACTCGAATGAGTATACGCGTTGGCATCAACGGCTTCGGCCGCATCGGTCGCCAAGTGCTCCGCGCCGCCAAGCAGCAGGGCGTCGCCGACATCGATTTCGTGGCCATCAACGACCTGACCGACACCGCCACCCTGGCGCACCTCTTCAAGTACGATTCGGTGCACGGCAAGTTCGATGGACAGGTGGGACACGAGGCCGACGCCATCACGATCGACGGCGATCGCATCACGATTCTCGCCGAGCGCGATCCGGCCAAGCTGCCGTGGAAGGACCTCGGGGTCGATATCGTGCTCGAGAGCACCGGACGCTTCACCAAGGCGGGCGACGCGCGCAAGCACATCGAAGGCGGAGCAAAGAAGGTTATCATCTCGGCGCCGGCCACCGATGAAGACATCACGATCGTGATGGGCGTGAACAGCGACAAGTACGATGCCGCGTCGCATCACATCATTTCGAATGCCTCGTGCACGACGAACTGCCTCGTGCCGATGGTGAAGGTCATCCGTGACAACTTCGGGTTCGTGCATGGGTCGATGGTCACGATCCACAGCTACACCAACGACCAGAGCATCCTCGACCTGCCACACAAGGACCTGCGTCGCGCGCGCGCGGCCGCGGTGTCCATGATCCCGACGACCACGGGCGCGGCCAAGGCGACATCGCTGGTCATTCCGGAAGTGAAGGGCAAGATCGACGGGATCGCCGTGCGCGTGCCCACGCCCGATGTGTCGCTCACGGACTTGACGTGCATCGTCGATCGCCCGGTGACCAGGGACGACGTCAATGCTGCCTTCAAGGCGGCGTCGGAAGGCACGCTCGAAGGCATCCTCGGCTACAGCGATGAGCCGCTCGTCTCCGTCGACTACATCGGCAACCCCATGTCGTGCACGCTCGACGCCGGCAGCACCATTGTCATCAACGGCACCATGGTGAAGATCTCCGGTTGGTACGACAACGAATGGGGCTACTCGTCGCGCTGCGTGGACCTGCTCCGCTTCGTCGGCTCGCGCCTTTAAGCGACACCACACCGGTCCCGACGGGTACACCGTCGGGCCGGTGTTTTCCGTCTGCCCAGGTCGTCGAGACGAGCCGGTGGTTCTCTCTGCGACCCTTCGCATTTGTACGACGCCCCCGCTCGACGTCTGTGTCGCGCCCGGGCCTTGGCGCGCGCTCCCGAACCGTTCCCGATGACCACCAAAACCATTCGCGACCTCTCCACTGCGGACATGCAGGGGCGACGAGCGCTTGTCCGTGTCGACTTCAACGTCCCGCTCGATGAGTCGGGGGCCGTCGCCGACGATACGCGTATCCGGGCGGCGTTGCCGACCATCAACGCACTGCGCGATGGCGGGGCGTCGGTCGTATTGCTCGCCCATTTCGGACGCCCCAAGGGCGCCCCGGAGGCGAGACATTCGCTCGCGCCGGTCGCGGCACGCCTCAAGACCGTGCTGTCCTGTCCGGTGCATTTTCTCGACGTGACCGTCGGTGAGCGCGCCGTCGAAGCGACGCAGAATCTTGCGCCGGGCGATGTCCTGCTGCTCGAGAATACGCGGTTTCTTCCGGACGAAGAGAAGAACGACGAAGCACTCGCGTATCAGATGGCACAGCTCGGTGACTTTTACGTGAACGATGCGTTTGGCGCCGCGCACCGCGCGCACGCGAGTACTGCGGGTGTTGCAAAGTTTTGTCGTCCTGCCGTCGCCGGGCTGCTCATGGAGAAGGAACTGGCGTACCTCGGCGCCGCCCTCGCGGCACCCGAGCGCCCGTTCATCGCGATTCTCGGGGGCTCGAAGATCTCCGGCAAAATCGACGTGGTGGAAGCGCTGCTGCCGAAGGTCGACAAGCTGCTGATTGGTGGGGCGATGGCGTGCACGTTCTTCAAGGCGATGGGCTTCGAAACGGGCAATTCCCTCGTCGAGCCTGATCGATTGGAAATGGCGGCGGATTTGCTTGCCCGTGCCGGTGACAAGCTGGTACTCCCGATCGACGCAACGATCGCACCGGCCATGGACGCTGGTGCTCAGGCCACGTCGGTGGCTCGTGATGCGATTCCGGCCGGGCAGGCCATGTTCGACATCGGACCGGAGAGCACGGCGTTGTATCGATCTCTGGTGGAAGGCGCGCGCACCGTCCTCTGGAACGGCCCGATGGGCGTGTTCGAAAAGCCGCCGTTCGACGCCGGCACCCGTGGCGTCGCGGAAGCGATGGCCGTGGCCACCGGCAAAGGGGCCACCACCATCATCGGTGGTGGAGACAGCGCGGCGGCCGTTGCCGAAGCCGGCCTCGAAGCACAGATGTCGCACGTCTCCACCGGCGGCGGCGCGTCGCTGGAATTTCTCGAAGGCAAAGACCTTCCCGGCGTCAGCGCGCTCGACGCGCGTTGACCGTCGCTCATCTCTTCCGATTCTCTCATGCATCGCAAGCCGGTTATTGCCGCCAACTGGAAGCTCAATCTCAGTCCCACCGACGCGAAGGCGTTTCTCCAGCGGTTTCTTGCGCAGGTGCCCAAGCTGAACGAACGGACGCTGGTCTTTTTTCCGTCGGCGATCACAGTGACCACGGTCATTGAGGGGTTGCGCGAGCGGCCGGAGATCTGGGTCGGCGTGCAGAATGTGCACTGGGAAGCCCAGGGCGCCTTCACGGGTGAGAACTCCGTGTTGATGGCGCGCGATGTCGGGGCTCGCGTCGTCATGGTCGGACACTCCGAACGGCGTCACGTGTTCGGCGAAACGGACGACATGACGAGACGAAAGATGTCGCTCATCGTGCAGGGGCGGCTGACCCCCATGTTGTGTGTCGGCGAAACGCTCGAGGAGCGCGAAGCTGGTCGGACCGCAGAAGTGGTCGAACGCCAGCTGACGGCCGGGCTGGCGGAGCTGGACGCGGGACAGACGGCGCAGATCATGCTGGCGTACGAGCCGGTGTGGGCCATCGGGACTGGCCGGACCGCGACGCCCGCCGACGCGAGCGAAATTCATGGCGTGCTGCGTCAGGCGCTTGTCTCGCGAGTTGGGGAAAAGGCCGCGGCGGGGGTCCCCATCCTCTATGGCGGCTCGGTCAACCGCGGCAATGCGTCGCAGTTGTTGGCGGCGCCCGATGTGGACGGCTTGCTGGTCGGGGGCGCCTCACTCGATCCGGACAGCTGGGCCAGCATCGTACGGGCCTAGGGTCCGAGGCGGGTGGAGTGTGGCATCGGGCACGCACTCCACCCCTGCCTGCCCAACCTTCTGCGCCCCAAGCACTTGTCGTAAGGACGCGACCAGGTGATTTTACGAGGCTAGGGCCGGGAATCGGCCCGTATCACTCACGGTAATCCGCCTCTGCGACATGTACACGTTTCTGCTGACTCTGCTCATCCTCGACGCTTTCGTGCTTGCGGCGGCGATTCTTCTTCAGTCGGGCAAAGGCGGCGGTCTCGCAGCTAGCTTTGGCGGCGCGAGTTCGTCGTCGGACTCCGTGATCGGGTCGCGACAGGCCGGCAACCTGCTCACGAAAGCGTCGTGGTGGTGTGGCGGGATCTTTCTCGGCCTGGCGTTCGTGCTCCAGATCATGTCCAGTCGTTCGACGGCGCCAAAGTCGGTCCTCGATAAGCTGGCCGCTCCTGCCCCAGCCTCAGCGCCCAGCACGGGCAGCGGGACTGCCGCTCCGGCTGCGCCGCTGACGCAGCAGGCCGCGCCGGCCACACCGGCCGCGCCGGCGAAGAAGTAAGGCGGCAGGTGCTCACGTTGCCGCCCAAAGGGTTCCTCCTCCTCGAGGACGGAACCCTTTTTCTCGGTCGACTGGTCGGGCCATCCCGGCCAACCGTTGCCGAAGTCGTCTTCACGACGAATATGACTGGCTATCAGGAGGTGTTCACCGACCCGTCCTACCAGGGGCAGATCGTGGTGCTGACGGCTCCGATGATCGGGAATTACGGGATCAACCTCGAAGACCCCGAGTCCGCCCGTCCTCAGGTCGCAGGGGTCGTGGTTCGCGAGTTGTCGCCAACCTATTCGAACTGGCGTGCCACCGGCGATTTGCGGGAGTGGCTCGAGCAGTACGAGGTCCCGGTGCTCACCGAGGTCGATACCCGTCGGCTGACGCGGCACTTGCGAAGCCTTGGAGTCATGAAGGGGGTGATCGGGGCGGGAGATACACCGTCCAAGGACGCCCTCGCGGCACTCGAGAGTTGCCCCAGCATGGAGGGGCTCGATCTGGCCACGCGTGTCTCGACGCACGAGCCATACACGTGGGGCAAGGGCGATGCGCCGTACCATGTGGTTGCCTACGACTACGGCATCAAGCGCAATATCTTACGCCTGTTCGAGGAGCATGGGGTCCGTGTGACGGTCGTCCCCAGTGACACCAGCGCTGAGCAGGTCCTCGGCATGAATCCGGACGGCGTGTTTCTGTCGAACGGCCCTGGGGATCCGGCGGCCGTGTCGTACGCGCCGGCCGCGATCCGCACCATCGCCGCACAGGGCGTACCGATGTTCGGCATCTGCCTTGGCCACCAGCTGCTCGGGCTGACCTTTGGGGGGCGGACGGCCAAGATGCCCTTTGGGCACCGGGGTGGAAACCAGCCCGTCAAAGATCTGGCCACCGGGCAGGTGCTCATCACGTCGCAGAACCACGGGTTTGCCGTCGTCGGGTCGCCGGAAGGAGTCGAGGGAGCGCCCGATTTGGCCGTTACCCACGTGAACCTCAACGATGGCACCGTCGAGGGACTCCGCCACAAGACGCTGCCGATCTTCGCCGTGCAGTACCATCCGGAGGCCGCGCCCGGACCGCACGATGCCGTACCACTGTTCAATCAGTTTCTCGCGGCCCTGAGAAATCGTCGTGGGTGAGATGGTCCAAACGCTTGACTGATAAGCACTAAGGCCATACGTTCGCTTCGTGGGCACCGAGCCGTAGCTTGGTGCCCACAGCGTTTCTGCCCTGAAACTCTCCGCCCGCCACATGACCAAAGCCGATCTGGTCGAGAACGTCACGGCTCGCATCGCTCAGACCGCCGGACCGACCATCTCCAAGAAAGACTGCGCGCGCGTCGTTGACGCATTTCTTGATGCCATCAAGGAAGCGCTGCAGGAGCAGAAAAACATCGAGGTCCGGGGTTTCGGGACGTACAAGATCCGCCAGCGCAAAACGCGTATGGCGCGGAATCCGCGTACCGGTTCCCCGGTTGAGGTGTCGGCGAGGCCTGTCCCCGTCTTCAAGCCCAGCAAGGAACTGCGAGCCATGGTTGCCGGTGTCGAAGCGGACCTGCTCGACGATGATGACGATTACGGCGATTCCTGACCGGTCGCCGCCGCTCCTCGTTCAACGCCCTCAGCCGCCTGCAGCAGGTGGCGGGGGCGTCGCTCATTCCAGTTCGTTCTCGAGTGCGCCGGAACTCCTTCGGCCTCTCGGCGCTATCTTCCGCTTGCCATGAGCGTTCCCATTCTGCTCTTCGCTTCGTACGCCGACGCCTTTGGCGCCCGTCGCCTCGAAGTCCCGGTTACTGCCCCGTGTGCGGTGTCGGCATTGATTGAGGCGTTGCGCGCCATGCCCGGCGGGGACTGCCTACCGGAAAATCCACTGGTGGCCCTCAATCAGGCGTTTGCCACGCCCGCATCCATGATCGGGCCGAGCGACGAAGTCGCGCTTATCCCACCGGTCGCCGGCGGATGACGGCGACTTCCTCGCCGTTCGGTCTACTGCACTCCGCGATCGTGACGGAGCCCATCGATGTCGCTCGGCTTATCGCCACGACCCAGGCCGCCGGTGTCGGCGCTCTTTCGGTTTTTCTGGGCACGGTGCGCGACCTGAACGACGGGCGTGGGGTCACCGGGATGGATTACGAGGCGTACGAGTCCATGGCGGCGCGCGAGCTCGCGTCCGTTGCACGCGAGGTCTGTGATCGCACCCCCGGGCTTCGCGTGGCCATCGAACACCGCATCGGCACCCTCGACGTTGGCGACGTGAGTGTCGCGATCGTGGCCGCCCATGCGCACCGTGGCCCCGCCCTCGACGGTGCGCGGGACATGATCGACGCCCTCAAACAACGTGTGCCCATTTGGAAGCGCGAGCACTATCGCGACGGGGAGCGCGCATGGGTGGACCCGACCCGGGCTGCGGTGCGGATCGACGTGGGGCTCACCGATGCGTGATCAATTCGGGCGAAAAATCGAATACCTCCGCATTTCGGTTACCGATCGCTGCAATTTCCGCTGTCGGTACTGCATGCCGCTGGAGGGGCTCCCGTGGCTGCCCAAGCAGGAGATACTGCGGTACGAGGAAATCACCGAAATCGTCCGACAGCTGGCGCCCCTTGGCCTCAAGCGTTTGCGGATCACCGGTGGGGAGCCGACGATCCGGCCAGAATTGCCTACGCTCGTTCGGATGCTCAAGGGCATCGACGGGATCGAGGATATCGCGCTGTCGACCAATGGAGTGAATCTGCCCACCATGGCCCGCGAGCTCGCGGATGCGGGGCTCGACCGCGTCAACATCAGCGCAGATTCCCTGCAGGCGGAGCGCGTCGTCCGCATTGCCCGCCGCGATCTGGGCTTCGACCTGATCACCGCTGCACATGCGGCCCAGGCGGTCGGTATCGGCCCCATCAAGATCAATGTCGTGGTTATGCGGGGCATCAACGACGACGAGATCGCCGATTTTGCCGCGCTCACCCGGGACTACCCGTGGCATGTGCGTTTCATCGAGCTCATGCCGGTGGGTGAGCTGCGGGAGCTGACGTGGGATCACGTCGTGCCCAGCGACGAGGTGTTGGCGCGGGTACGCGCGGTGGCCGACCTGTTGCCCGACCGTGGCCCTGCCAAGGGGAACGGGCCGGCGGTGTACTACCGGTACCCCGACGCGCCGGGATCGATTGGGGTGATTACCCCGATGACCCACACCTACTGCGAGACCTGCAATCGCGTTCGCTTGACCGCCGACGGCCGCCTGCGGACTTGCCTGTTCGGCGATCACGAGGTCGTGTTGCGCGATGCGCTTCGCCAGGGTGCCCCCTTGGCGCCGCTGTTTGCCAAGGCGCTGGCCGAGAAGCCCAAGGAGCATGCGCTCCTCCAGATGCGAGTCGGCGGTCTTCGGGCACTGAGCGAAGTTGGCGGCTGAGGTCCGAGGCGGCAAAGAAAGTCACGTTCGGACTATTCCGTCCGCATTGCTCGCGTGTGTGCACCACTCTAACTTGCCAAAACGACACCCCCTGAACGTTGCGCTGCGAGTAACCGGCTAACGTACTTTTTGCCGAACACGCGCAATGATTCCTCTACTCACCATGGCAGTACTATCGCTTCGATAGCCGTTCGGAGATCCGGCATAACATGGTCAATAAGATCACGGTCGTTGGCGCGGGAAATGTGGGCGCCACCACAGCGCAGCGCATCGCCGAAAAAGAGCTTGCGCGCACGGTAGTGATGGTCGACGTGGTCGACGGCGTGCCGCAGGGGAAAGGACTCGATCAGTGGGAGTCCGCGCCGGTTGAAGGATTCGACACGCGCGTTATCGGCACAAACGGCTACGAGGAGACCGCAGGATCGGACATCGTGGTCATCACCGCTGGCATTGCCCGCAAGCCCGGCATGTCGCGCGACGATCTCCTCAACACCAACGCCGGCATCGTCAAGTCGGTCTCCGAGCAGATCAAGGCCACGTCGCCGAACGCCATTGTCATCGTGGTGTCGAACCCGCTCGACGTGATGTGCTACGTCGCGAAGGCCGTGACCGGCTTCCCGCGCGAGCGCGTCATCGGCATGGCGGGTGTCCTCGACACGGCGCGCTATCGCTCGTTCATCGCCGAAGCGCTCGACGTGTCGGTGCGCGACATTCAGGCGATGGTGTTGGGTGGACACGGCGACACGATGGTGCCGCTCATCTCGTACACGACCATCAGCGGCATCCCCATTCGTCAGCTCATGGCTGAGGAGCAGCTCGCCGCCATTGTGCAGCGTGCACGCGACGGCGGGGCGGAGATCGTGAAGTATCTCAAGACCGGCTCGGCATACTATGCGCCGTCTGCGGGCGCCGTCGAAATGGTGGACGCCATCGTTCACGACCGCAAGCGCATTCTCCCGTGTGCCGCGTGGCTCGAAGGAGAGTACGGCATGCACGGCCTCTACCTCGGCGTACCATGCAAGCTCGGCAAGAACGGACTCGAAAAGGTCCTCGAGATCGAACTCACCGCCGATGAGCGTGCGGCACTCGAGAAGTCTGCGCAGGCCGTGCGCGAGCCCATGTCGGTGATCACTCTCTGATTCAGTCCGAACCGGCGCGCTCACGACACTGAGGCGCCGGTTTCTCCTTCCACCCCGCTTATGTTCGCTCTCTCGCGTTTCTGGCAGAGCACGGTCGGCAAGAAGATCGTGATGGCTGTGACCGGGATCATCGGGATCCTGTTCGTGATCGGCCACATGGCTGGCAACCTCCAGATGTTTTATCCGGATGCGCCTGTGGCCATGAAGCATTACGCCGATCTGCTCCGCACGAGCATGCCGGTGCTCTGGGCCATCCGGATCGGCCTGCTCACGGCCGTTGTGCTCCATGCCGTGGCGGCCTACCAGCTGACCATGTTGTCGAAGGCGGCGCGGCCTGAGTCGTATGCGGTGCGCCGCCCGCAAGTCACGACGCTCGCGGCGCGCACCATCCGCTGGGGCGGCGTGCTGCTGCTCGCCTTCATCGTGTTCCATCTGCTGCATCTCACCATTGGGGCGGTGCATCCGCAGTTCACGCACCTCGATCCGTACAACAACGTCCGACTCGGCCTGGCCAATCCGCTGGTCGCCGGCTTCTACGTGCTGGCGATGCTGGCGCTCGGCTTACACCTCTATCACGGCAGCTGGGCCGTGGTGCGCACGCTCGGTGTGGCGCCGACGTCCACGCAGCCTCTCAAGCGCAAGCTCGCGCTCGTACTCGCGATCGTCGTGGCGGGCGGCTTCATTGTCGTTCCCGTCGCGGCGGTCCTCGGCCTGTTCCCCGACGCGCCGGCACAAGTCGACGACGCGACGGTCACGTCCACGGCCGCTGCGGAGACCCACTGACATGCTCGACCTGAATCCGAAGATCCCGAGTGGTCCCCTCGAATCGAAGTGGGACCAGCACAAGTTCTCGATGAAGCTCGTGAACCCCGCCAACAAGCGGAAGCACCATGTCATCGTGGTCGGGGCCGGCCTTGCCGGTGCCTCGGCGGCAGCCACGATGTCCGAGCTGGGCTACAACGTCTCCTGCTTCGTCTTCCACGACTCGCCTCGGCGCGCCCATTCCATCGCGGCACAGGGCGGCATCAACGCGGCGAAGAACTACCAGAACGACGGCGACTCCGTGCGTCGTCTGTTCTACGACACGATCAAGGGCGGCGACTTCCGCGCGCGTGAAGCGAACGTGTACCGCCTCGCGCAGGTGTCGGTGAACATCATCGACCAGTGTGTGGCGCAGGGGGTGCCATTCGCGCGTGAGTACGGCGGACTGCTCGCCAACCGCTCGTTCGGTGGCGCGCAGGTCTCGCGCACGTTCTACGCGCGTGGACAGACCGGACAGCAGCTGTTGCTGGGCGCGTACTCGGCGCTCGAGAAGCAGGTGGCGGCGAAGAAGGTGCACATGCACACCTTCGAGGAAATGCTCGATCTGGTGGTGGTCGACGGGCACGCGCGTGGCATCGTCACGCGCAACCTGCTGACCGGCAAGATCAGCTCGCATGCGGCCGATGCCGTGGTGCTCGCCACTGGCGGGTACGGCAACGTGTTCTACCTGAGCACCAACGCCATGTACTCCAACGTGACGGCGTCCTGGCGCGCCCACAAGAAGGGGGCGGCGTTCGCCAATCCGTGCTACACGCAGATTCACCCCACGTGCATTCCGGTGCACGGTGAACATCAGTCGAAGCTGACGCTCATGTCGGAATCACTGCGTAACGACGGACGCATCTGGGTGCCGCTCAAGCGCGGCGACAACCGTCCGCCGGCGCAGATTCCGGATGCGGAGCGTGACTACTTCCTCGAGCGGAAGTATCCCAGCTTCGGCAACCTGGCCCCGCGCGACATCGCGTCACGTGCAGCCAAGGAAGCGTGCGACGATGGTCGTGGCGTAGGACCGGGTGGACTTGGCGTGTACCTCGATTTCGCCGAGTCGATCAAGCGTCTTGGCCGCCAGACGATTGCCGAACGCTACGGGAATCTGTTCGACATGTACCAGCGCATCACGGACGAGAATCCGTACGAACAGCCCATGCGCATTTACCCCGCGGTGCACTACACCATGGGCGGTCTCTGGGTCGACTACAACCTCATGAGTACGGTGCCCGGGTTGCACGTGGCCGGTGAAGCCAACTTCTCCGATCACGGCGCGAATCGTCTTGGGGCGTCCGCGCTCATGCAGGGTCTCGCCGACGGATACTTCGTGTTGCCGTACACCATTGGCGATTATCTCGCTGGTACCAAGCTGCCCAAGGTCGACACGTCGCATGCGGCGTTCGGCGAAGCGGAGGGGGCCGTGCGCGCGCAGCAGAACACGTTCCTGAGCATCAAGGGCAAGCGGACGGTCGATTCCTTTCACAAGGAACTTGGCAAGATCATGTGGGAGTACTGCGGGATGGCGCGTGACCGTGCCGGTCTGACGAAGGCGCTGGAACTGATTCCGCAACTCAAGGACGAGTTCTGGAGCAACGTGAACGTGCCGGGCAGCGGCGATTCGCTCAATCAGTCACTGGAAAAGGCCGGACGCGTGGCCGACTTCATCGAGTTGGGTGAACTGATGTGCCGTGACGCGCTGAATCGTGAGGAGTCGTGCGGTGGTCACTTCCGCACCGAGTACCAGGAAGAAGGCGAAGCCAAGCGCAACGACGACGACTATGCGTACGTTGCCGCGTGGGAATACGCCGGCGAAGGCAAGGCCCCGATCCTCAACAAGGAACCGCTGGTGTACGAGAACGTGCACCTCTCCACGCGGAGCTACAAGTAATGAAGCTCACACTCAACGTCTGGCGTCAGCCGGCGTCCCAGGCCCCCGGCAAGCTCGAGACCTACACGCTCGACGGCGTCGGCCCGGACATGTCGTTCCTCGAAATGTTCGACATGCTCAACGAGCAGTTGACGCTCGAGGGCCAAGAGCCGGTGGCGTTCTCGCACGATTGCCGCGAGGGCATCTGCGGCTCGTGCGCCATGATGATCAACGGACAGGCGCATGGGCCGTGGAAGGGAGCCGCGACCTGCCAGCTGCACATGCGTGCCTTCAAGGACGGTGACATCATCACCGTCGAACCGTGGCGTGCGTCGCCGTTCCCGGTGGTGAAGGACCTCGTGGTCAACCGCGGGTCGTTCGACCGTATCATTCAGGCGGGCGGCTATATTTCGGTGAATACCGGTGGCGCGCGTGACGCCAATGAGATCCTCATTGGCAAAGACGTGCTCGACGAGGCCATGGATGCCGCCGCGTGCATCGGCTGCGGCGCCTGTGTGGCGGCCTGTCCCAACGCGTCCGCGTCGCTCTTTACCGGGGCGAAGATCTCGCACCTCGGCAACCTCCCGCAGGGCCAGCCCGAGCGGGACAAGCGCGCCCTCGCCATGGTCGAGCAGATGGATCTCGAAGGCTTCGGCCATTGCACCTTGGCAGGTGAATGCCAGGAGGCGTGCCCGAAGGAGATCAGCATCGACGTCATCAAGAAGATGAACCGCGATTATCTGGTGGCGAGCGCCCGTCGGCAGGAGCCGCGTGCCGTGGCCGGTTCAGGCTGATTCTACTTGTGACGCGGACGATCACGGGGGCGCCGGCGAGATCTCGGTGGCGCCCCCGCGTTCTCGGCGCATATTCCTTCGTATGCAATTCGTGTCGGTCGTTCTGTTCGCCTCAATCGTGAGCGTCACCGCCATCTACGCGCAGCGGACGCCGGCGAGCGCGACCGCGCGTACCGGAAATCCGGTCCGCGGACTTGCACTGATGACCGCGTTCGGTGACTCGCTTCCGGCATACAGCGGAAACGGGTTGCGCTGTGTCTCCTGCCATCTCGACAACGGCACCGACAACGCGGCCATGCCCTGGAACGGAAGTGCCGCGCGCTATCCGCGCTTCCGCGCCCGTCCGGCCTACGAAGAGTCACTCGCGCGTCGCGTGAACGAGTGTATCGCGCGCAGCCTTGCGGGCCGAATGTTGCCGGAGCGTAGTCGAGATATGCGCGATATGGTCGCGTACATCGAGTCACTGCGCGAGCGGCCGCGATCGACAAGGGTGGACACGGTGCGCGTGAGCGGTGACGGTCGGCGCGGCCGCGTGGGTTATGCGGCCACCTGTGCGCGCTGTCATGGCGCGGCAGGGCAGGGCATGGGCATCAGTCCGCCGCTCTGGGGGGCTGGCAGCTTCTCCATTGGGGCCGGCATGGCTCGGCACTTCACCTTCGCGACCTTCATTCGCCACAACATGCCGTTCGACCAACGTGGCACGCTGTCACCGCAGCAGGCAGCGGACATCGCGGCGTACGTGTTGTCGCAGCCGCGTCAGGACCATCCGGGCAAGGAGCGTGACTGGCCGCGAGGTGACGCGCCGTCCGACGTCGCGTACGCCACCGATGGGGCTCGCCGCGCAGGACGATCCATCCCGTCGCCGCGTCCGCTGCTTGCTCGTCGTCTCTCGCCCGACTCTCTCGCCCGATGACCACCAGAACCGCGCGTCGCGATTTCCTTGGCCGGCTTGCCGCAATTGGCGCGGCCGTCGGCGTGTTACCGGCGCAGGCCGTTGGTGCCGCGGCGGCTCACGCCGCTCTCGAAGACCCGTGGGTAGCGCGCGTTACCGGAACGCACCGTGTGGTGTTTCACTCCCATATGCCCACCGAGGGGCTCGCGCTCCGCTGGGCGCAGACCTATCTCGACACGCAGACGACCGCGTACGGGATTCGGGAGCAGGACTGTACAGTCATCGTTGGACTGAACGGCCGTTCGATCGGCTGGTTCTTCAACGATTCCCTCTGGGCCACGTATCCCACGATTGGGGAAATCATGGGGATGCCGGGAGATCGCAGCCCCATGAGGGATGCGATTGCGACGCTCACGTCGCGGAAGGTGATCTTGCTGGCCTGCGCCAATTCCATTCGCGCATCGGGGGGGCGTTTCCTTCCCCCCGATCAGCGCGCCGATCGCGACCGCGTCACCAGTTTCGGCGAAGAGGTGCGCGCCAACCTGTTGCCGGGCGTCGACGTCGTACCGGCGATGATCGTCACCCTGCAGCAAGCGCAGGACAAAGCCTGCCGGTACATCTACGCCGGCGGCTGATACACGGCATGAGCAGCGAGGAGCCATCCCCGTCGCTGCCGCGACGGCCGGTCGATCAGATGCGCGGGAGCGTCACGCCGTGCTGCCCCTGGTACTTCCCCTTCTTGTCGCCGTAGCTGACTTCCGGTTCTTCGTCACCCGTAAAGAACACCACCTGCGCGATGCCTTCGTTCGAGTAGATCTTCGCAGGGAGCGGAGTGGTATTGGAGATTTCGAGCGTCACATAGCCTTCCCATTCCGGTTCGAAGGGCGTGACGTTGGTGATGATGCCACAGCGCGCGTAGGTGCTCTTGCCGACGGTGAGCGTCAGGACGTTGCGCGGAATGCGAAAGTACTCGACGCTGCGCGCCAAGGCGAAGGAATTGGGGGGCACGATACAGACGTCGCCCTCGAACTCCACGAAGCTCTTCGGATCGAACTGCTTCGGGTCGACCACCGAGCTCAGCACGTTGGTGAAGATCCGATACTCGGAGGCCACCCGCATGTCGTAGCCGTATGAGCTGACGCCATAGGAGATGACGCCTTCGCGCACTTGGCGATCCTCGAACGGTTCGATCATGCCGTGTGCGCGCGCCATGCGTGTGATCCAGCGGTCTGAGCAGAGCCCCATGGGGTGAGAAGTGCAGGAGGGTTGGACGATCCGCATTAGGACCAACCGGTCCATTATGCGCGACGCTCGAGACGCCGAGACTGGTGCATGAAGTGTACTGCCGAGTGGTGAAGCCTGCCAAAAACGCTTCGACGGTTACTTCATTCGAAAACAATAACAGATGCTGTTGAGGGATTCAGGTCCCGTTGGTACCTTCCTCCTGCGTTTGTGAATTGTTTCACGAAGTCACTCCCCCTTCGTGATCTGTTGGTTCCCTGCTGCGCCGCGATGCTACGTACATATCTGCCGGTCCTGCTTCTCCTGGGCTTCGTCATCCTGAACGCGGTGCTGATCCTCGGCATCGCGCACCTCATCACGAAGGCACAGCCGACCGCGGTCAAATCGCAACCGTATGAGTCCGGCATCAGCCCCCTCGGCGATGCCCGTGAGCGATTCTCGGTCAAGTTCTATCTCGTCGCCATGCTCTTCATCGTCTTCGATATCGAGACGGTGTTCATGATTCCGTGGGGCGTGCACTATCGGCAGCTCTCTTGCCACGTACCGCTGGTGGACACGGCGTGTCCCAGCGGACAGCTGTCGTTCTTCGGCCTCGGGGAGATGCTGGTCTTCGCCTTCATCCTCGTGGTCGGATTCCTTTATGTCTGGAAGAAGGGAGCGCTGACGTGGGACTGATTCCTGCCAACGACTCGCGCCTCGTTCAGGTCGATCCCGCTGCTCAAGATGGCTGGGTCACCACGCGCCTCGACTTTCTGGTCAACTGGGCGCGCGCTGGCTCGTTGTGGCCCATGCCCTTCGGCACCGCGTGTTGCGCCATCGAGTTCATGGCGACGGCGGCCAGCCGCTACGATCTGTCGCGATTCGGCATGGAACGGCTGAGTTACTCGCCGCGACAGGCCGACGTGCTGCTGTGCGCCGGCCGCGTGCCGCTCAAGCTCGCACCGGTGTTGCGCCGCATTTACCAGCAGATGCCACAGCCCAAGTGGGTGATCGCCATGGGCGCCTGTGCCTCCACGGGCGGCATGTTCGACAACTATGCGGTGGTGCAGGGCATCGACACGATCATCCCCGTTGATGTGTATGTCCCAGGGTGTCCGCCACGTCCGGAAGCGCTGATGCATGGCATCATCATGCTGCAAAAGAAGGTGATGCAAGAGCGGCTCAAGGATGCCACGCGGCATGTGGAGATCGAGCCCGATCCCACGAGCCAGTTGTACATCCCGCCGTCGCGCATCGACGAGTTGTCGGAGCCATTCGGGAATTCGGTGCACCAAACCCGGTCAGCGCCGTGACGGGACCCGTGCCTTCCGGCTCCGACGCACTGGTCGTACCGTCGCCAATGGCAGCGGTGGCGACGGATGCGCACGGGTTGCCAATGACACCCGAGCACGTGCCCCGCACCGGGGCGCCGGCCAATCCGAGCGCTGCGGTCTTGGCGGCGCGCTTCGGCCACGCGGTCGTGCGCTCCGAAGTCATCTGGGGCGAGACCACGGTATTCGTCACGCGCGAGTCCCTTCACGAGATCGTGCGCTTCCTGCATGATGAACCAAGCGAGCGCTACGACTACCTAGTCGACGTGACCGCCGTCGAATACCGCGACGGTGAACGTCCGCTCGAAGTCGTGTGGCATCTGCGCGCGTTGGCGCATCGGCGCTTCCTCCGTCTCAAGGTCGAACTGCCCAAGCGCGGCGCGCTGTGGGTCCCCAGCATTTTCGACATCTACAGGGGTGCTGATTGGCTCGAGCGCGAATGCTTCGACATGTTCGGCATTCGGTTTGAAGGCCATCCGGACTTGCGCCGACTCCTCATGTGGGAGCAGTACCGCGAAGGACACCCGCTCCGGAAAGATTTCCCGTTGCGCGGGCGATTCTCGCGCGCCGAACAGCTCAAGCAGGCGCTCGCCGCCGATCCAGAAGCGCGCTACTCCATGGAAGAGCTCAACATTGCGGATGCCTTCGACTCGTTGCCGCAGGACATGAAGCAGCGGCTGGTCGACCATGCCGTGACCGACAAGCTGGAGGAAGGCGAATGAGCGCACGACGGACGATCGAGGTGGCGCTCGGCACCAGCGGTCTCGATGCGCAAGGGCAGCCGCTCCGCGCCGCGCTCACCACGCACGGAGGGCGTGCGCTGGCTGTTGACGCCCCCTCGTCGCTGGCGATTCCAACGGCGGAGCCTGAGCTCGAAGCCGACCACATGCTCATCAACATTGGCCCGCAGCATCCGGCAACGCACGGCGTGTTGCGACTGGTGCTCGAGCTCGATGGCGAGACGGTGGTGCGGTGCATTCCGCACATCGGCTATCTGCACTGCGGCTTCGAGAAGATCGGGGAGTATCGCCAGTACAACCAGATCATCCCGTGGACGGACCGCGAGGACTATCTCAACTCCCCCGGCAACAACGTCGCGTTCGTGCTCGGCGCGGAACGGTTGTTTGGCGTTGGGATGACGGAGCGCACCAAGGTGCTGCGCGTCATTCTCATGGAGCTGTCCCGCATCATCTCGCACCTCGTCTGGCTCGGCACCACGTCGGTGGATATCGGCGCGTTCACGCCATTTCTCTGGTTGTACCAGGAGCGCGAGAACGTGTACAACCTCCTCGAGGGGTGGGTGGGTGCGCGACTGACGACGACCGCCACGCGCGTCGGCGGCATGGCTGCGGATATTCCGGATGGGTGGCTCGATGGACTCCGGGCGTTCCTCAAGGGCTTTCCCAAGACACTCGAAGAGTCGGTTGGGATGCTCGAGACCAACGCCATCTGGGCGGGCCGTACGGTTGGACTGGGCGCGATGAACGCGCAGGAAGCCGTCAATGCCGGCTTGTCGGGGCCGATGCTTCGCGCGTCGGGCGTTGCGTACGATGTGCGCAAGGATTTCCCGTACCTCGACTACGAAACGTACGACTTCGACGTACCGGTCGGGACACAGGGCGACGTCTACGATCGTTTTCTCGTACGCGTTGAAGAGATGCGCCAAAGCGTCCGTATCCTCGAGCAGGCGCTGCGCCGTCTCCCGGACGGCCCCATCAACATCCACGACCCGCGACTCATTCTGCCACCGAAGCACAAGGCCACGAGTGAGATGGAAAGCATGATCCACCACTTCAAGCTTGTCATGGAAGGGCCGCGTCCGCCCGCCGGCGAGTGCTATGTCCCCGTCGAAAGTCCCAAGGGGGAGAAAGGCTACTACTTCGTCAGTGACGGCAGCTCGAAGCCGGTCCGCTGGCGCATCCGTCCTCCCTCCTTCGTGAACCTCTCGGCCATTCCCCGCATGGTTGAAGGGCATCTGCTGTCCGACGTGATTGCCATCAACGCCAGCATCGACATCGTGATGGGAGAAATCGACCGGTGAGCCATGGCCCATCTGCCAGTGGGGGCGCGCTGGTCGCTGCGCCGCCGCATGGTCATTATCACGACGAACCGCATGAGCCCGTGTTCGTCGGCGAAGCGCGCACACAACTCGACACGATCCTTTCGCGCTATCCCACCAAGCAGGCCGCACTCCTGCCGGCATTGTGGATGCTCCAGGATGCGCGTGGCTGGGTCAGCGAGAAGGGGATCGAAGAGATTGCCTCCCTCCTCGAGATCACACCGGCGTACATCAAAGGCGTCGTCAGCTTCTACACCATGTATCACCAGCATCCGGTGGGGCGCCATTTCATTCAAGTGTGCACCACGACGCCGTGCAACATCTGCGGCGCTGAAGAGGTGGTGAAGAGTTTTCTCGAACACACCGGCTGCGGCGACCTCGGGCTGACCAGCCCCGATGGTACGTATACCGTCATCGAGGTGGAATGCCTTGGCGCCTGTGGCTTTGCCACCCCGGTCATGATCAACAACGACTTCATCGAATCCGTGACACCGGAGTCGGTGCCGCGCATTCTGTCGGAGCTGAAGTAATGGGGTATCCGCATCCGTCCCATCCGCGAGAAACGCCGATTCTTTCCAAGTACTTCGGCGACGCCGAGGCGCGCACCCTGAGTGGATGGCGGGCCCGTGGCGGGTATGAAGCCCTCGAGAAGGCGCTCTTTACCGACCCGCAAGAACTGCAGACGATCGTGAAGGATTCGGGGTTGCGCGGTCGCGGTGGCGCTGGGTTTCCCACGGGCATGAAGTGGTCATTCATGAAGCCCGACGGCAAGACCCACTATCTCTGCTGCAACGCGGACGAATCCGAACCCGGGACCTTCAAGGATCGCGAGATCATGCGTTGGACCCCGCATGGGTTGGTCGAAGGCGTGGCGCTGGGCGCACACGCAATCTATGCCGAGACGGCCTACATCTACATTCGCGGTGAGTTCACCGAACCGTACGCCCTGGTGACCCAAGCGGTCGCAGACGCGTATGCCGCCGGTATTCTCGGGACGAACGCCATGGGCAGCGGCAAGCGCGTGGACGTTCATGTGCATCGCGGGGCCGGGGCGTACATCTGCGGCGAAGAGACCGCCTTGATGAATTCGCTGGAAGGACGGCGCGGCAACCCGCGCATCAAGCCGCCGTTCCCTGCAGTCGCCGGCTTGTTCGGCAAGCCCACGACGATCAACAACGTCGAGACGCTGACCACCGTCCCCTACATCATCAAGCATGGTGCGGAGTGGTACAAGCAGTTCGGGCGCCCGGACAATCCCAAGAGCATCGGCACCAAGCTGTTCTCGGTGTGCGGCAACATTACGCGCCCCGGCAACTACGAGGTCGCGCTCGGCTTTCCGTTCAAGGATTTCCTGTACGAGTTGTGTGGCGGTCCATTGCCGGGCCGTGAGATCAAGGCCGTCATCCCTGGCGGTTCCTCGGTCCCCATCCTGACACGCGCAGAAGCCGAAGGCGCGATCATGGACTACGAAGGCATGGTGGCCGCTGGCACGATGCTCGGTTCCGGTGGGGCCATCGTGTTCGACGATCGGCAGTGCATGGTTCGCCAGATCGCACGCCTGACGCGCTTTTACGCGCACGAGAGCTGCGCGCAGTGCTCACAGTGCCGCGAAGGCACGGCGTGGATCACGCGCATCATGGAGCGTATTCGCGACAATCAGGGCACGATGGAGGATCTCGACACGCTGCTGTCCGTTGCCGATGGCATGAGCGGCAAGACGATCTGCGTGTTGAGTGACTCGTGCGCGACGCCGGTGGTCTCCGGCCTCAGGAAGTTCCGGCATGAGTTCGAGGCGAAGATCGCGGCGAACCCGTCCATGGTTACCGTTCCCGGGGCGTTCCGCGCCTCGGTGGCGTGAGGGCACAATGGCTGACGTGAAGATGGTGTCGCTCACGATCGAAGGTCGCCCGGTGACGGTCCCGGACGGCATGTCGATCCTGGAAGCGGCGAAGACGGCGGGCGTGCTCGTGCCCCACTACTGCTACCACCCGGGACTTCCGGTGGCAGGTGTGTGCCGCATGTGTCTGGTCGAAGTGGAGAAGATGCCCAAGTTGGCGCCTGCCTGCGCCACCTCGGTCACGGAAGGGCAGGTGGTGCATGTGCACTCGCCCAAAGCGCTCGACGCGCGGAAGGGCGTCCTAGAGTTCTTGCTCATCAATCACCCGCTCGACTGCCCGATCTGCGATCAGGCAGGCGAGTGCGAGTTGCAGGACTATACGTTTGCCGAAGGACGCGCGGACTCGCGCTATCGGGAGCCGAAGCGCTTCAACCCGGTAGAGGATTTCGGCGGCGACGTCCTGTATGTGCCGAACCGGTGCATCCTCTGCACGCGGTGTGTCCGCTTCATGAGCGACGTGGCGCAGGAGCCGGTACTCAACGTGTCCGAGCGTGGCGATCGAGCGTTCATCGGCAAGGCCGAAGGGCATGATCTGACGAATCCGTGGGCCGGCAACGTCATCGACTTGTGCCCGGTTGGTGCGTTGCTCAGCAAGGATTTTCTCAACAAGGCCCGCGCGTGGGAGCTCGATCGGGCTCCGACCATTTGCACCGGATGCAGTCAGGGGTGCAATGCGGTCGCCGAGACGCGCGACAATGTCCCGGTACGTCTCAAGCCCCGTCCCAACGACGCGGTGAACCAGTATTACATGTGCGAGGTCGGGCGTCAGACGTATCGCGATTTTGCGCGGCGGGATCGGGCGGACCAGCCGATGGTGCGCCAGCACGGCGCCCTCGCCATTGCCGACTGGGAAGACGCCATTGCGGCTGGCGTGCGCGCCCTGAGCGGTACGCGCGTCGTGGTGTTGGCGTCGCCCAACCTGTCGAACGAAGCGCTGTTTCTGTTGCAGCAACTGATCGGGCAGGTAAAGGGGCAGGGGACGTTCCGCGTAGTGCGCGGCGAGGTGGTGCCGCTCGCCGGCGCGCCCGACCTCGCTTTGCGTGCGGAGCGTGCGGCGAATGCCACCGGCGCCCGCCTGCTTGGGTTCTCCGAGGTAGAGACGGTGGCGGAGGCGTCGCGACTGGGTGACGCCTTGCTCGTCGTTGGTGATGCCCTGGACGACGTTTCGGCGGCCGATCTCGCAGGTCTGTCGTCTCTCGTCTACATCGGCACGACGCTTCCTCCCGTAGCGGCGCAGTCGGCGACGGTGGTATTGCCGATCACGACGACCATCGAAGAAGAAGGGACGTTTACGAACCTGCGTGGGCGCGTGCAGCGCTTCCTGCAGGCGCGTACCGCCCCCGGCGTGGCCCGGCCAACCTGGTACGTGTTGGCCGATCTGGTCGCGGCGGCCGGTGGCAATGGTCAGTACTTCCTGCCGTCGGAAGTGTTTTCCGCGCTCGCCGCCTCACAGCCGGCGTTCGCCGGTCTCGAGTACGAAGCGCTGGGGCTGCGCGGATTGCCGGTGCTGGAGCAGGGTGTTGAAGCGTTAGCCGGGGTGGGCGCATGACGCTGCCGTTGGCCGTGTTGAACGCGCTCGACTTGGCGACGTTGTTTCCGCGCGCCAATCCGCAGGTAGCGCCGGAAGCGATCAGTACGTTCGTCGCCGCGAGCGTCATCAAGATTCTCGTGTTCTTCGGCATCTATCTCGTGACGGTGGCGCTGCTGACGCTTGTGGAGCGCAAGCTGGCGGCATGGTTTCAGGATCGCCGCGGCCCCAATCGCGCCGGTCCGGGCGGTATCCTGCAGCCCGTCGCTGACGGCATCAAGAATTTCATGAAGGAAGAGACCAATCCCCCGTTCGCGGACAAGTGGCTCTTCATCATTGCGCCCGCGCTCGCGTTCATCCCGGCGATGCTGACCTGGGCCGTGCTACCATTCGGCGCGCCACTTCCCACGCCGTGGGGACTCATCGATCTCGCCATCGCGCCCCTCCCCGTCGGATTCCTGTTCACCCTCGCGGTCTCCTCGCTCGGCGTATACGGCATTGTGCTGGCGGGGTGGTCCTCCAACAACAAGTACGCGTTTCTCGGCGGCCTGCGCTCGAGCGCGCAGATGATCTCTTACGAAATCGCGATGGGGATGTCCACCATCCCGGTGCTGCTCCTGGCCGGCAACGTGTCACTTGGCGCCATCGTGCAGCAGCAATCGTCCATGGGGTGGAATGTGCTGTCGCTCACGGTGGCCTGGTTCACGTTTCTCGTGGCGGCCTTCGCAGAGACCAACCGCTTGCCCTTCGACCTGCCTGAAGCGGAGTCGGAACTCGTGGCCGGATATCACACCGAGTACAGCGGCATGAAGTTCTCCATGTTCTTCATCGCCGAGTATGCGAACATGCTCACGGTGAGTGGGCTGACCGCGGTGCTGTTCTTCGGCGGCTGGGATATCCCCTTCACGCAGTGGGACAACGAGGCGCCGTACACGGTGCTGAAGGCGCTCGCCACGACGCTGATGATGATCAGCAAGGTCGGCTTCTTCATCTTCGTGTTCATGTGGGTCCGGTGGACGTTACCGCGCTTCCGCTACGACCAGCTGATGTCGCTGGGGTGGAGCGTGATGCTCCCGGTGGCACTGGCGTACATCGTGATCATCGCGACGGCCACACTCGGGCTCGATATGCTGGGTGTCGCACGCGGTCCGCTCTTCTCGCTGGCGCTGCTCGCGCTCAACGTGATGCTCATCGCGTTCCTGCTTTGGTGGCTCGATCGCGGCAAACTCATCAGCCCGGCGAGTGCGCGCGTTGCGCCCCTCGATCTCGAGCGGTTGCGCGCCCGCGGGCTCGACCTGTCACGCAGCCAATTGGCCCCGGTACGCCCCCGTACCGACACGACATCGCCGGTGACGATCGCCGCCCCCTCGTTGACGGCGGAAGGAGGAAACTGATGGCAATCGGAATCAAGGTCATGGAGCGTCCGCTCGAGCGCGTGAGCTACGTGCGCGCGACGCTCAAGGGCATGGCCGTGACCCTCAAGCACCTCGTCGACCCGCACAAGGTCACAATGGAGTATCCCGAGACCAAGTGGGATCTCTCGCCGCGTTGGCGCGGCACACACCGCATGCTGACCACGGAAGACGGGAAGGCCAAGTGCGTAGCGTGTGGGCTGTGCCCCACGGTGTGCCCGGCCAACTGCATCAAGCTGACGCCGGGGGAAGACGAGCAGGGGAATCGCTACCCGCTCGTGTTCGAGATCGATGAGTTTCGGTGCATCTTCTGCGGCTATTGCCAAGAAGTGTGCCCCGAAGAGGCGATTCACGTGGGACGCCACTACGAGAACTCGGAGTACGATCGGGCCTCGTTCGTGTACGACCTCGAACGCCTGATGGCGCAGACGCATCCGGTGAGCGAGCTGTGGGACCCAGCCGACCCGAAGGGCGAATGAACAGCTTCTTCGAGTTCCAGTTCTACCTGTTCTCGCTCTTGGCCATCGTCTCGGCGCTGCTGTTCGTCACGCGCAAGAACCCGGTGCCGGCGGCCCTGTGGCTCGTGAACGTGATGTTCGCGCTGTCGGGGCTCTTCGTGATGCTCGATGCCCCCTTCATCGGCGCCATTCAGGTACTGGTCTACGCCGGTGCAATCATGGTGGTCTTTGTGTTCGTCGTCATGCTCCTCAATCTTGGGCACAGCGAGCTGACCGATCTCCGGAGCCTTGGAGCGCGGCTAGGGGCCGGTTTGGTCGGCATAGCCTTGCTGGCCAATCTCCTCGTGGCGCAGCGTAACAGGCTGCCGCGTGTCGAATCGGCGCCTGCGCTGGACAACGTAGTGGAGCCAGTGGCTGCGTCGCTTTTCACTGACTATCTCGTGGCCTTTGAACTGACGAGTTTGGTGCTCCTCGTGGCCGTCGTTGGCGCGGTGCTGCTGGCAAAAAAGCGGGTGCAGGCATGATTACCGAAGCGCTTATCGTGTCGGCGATTCTCTTTGTGATCGGCCTCGTCGGCGTCCTCACGCGTCGCAACGCGATCATTCTGTTCATGTGCGCGGAGCTCATGCTCAACGCCGTGAACCTCAGCTTTGTGGCCTTTGCCAAGATGCACAACGTGACCGGTCAGGTGTTCGTCGTCATGGTCATGACGATCGCCGCCGCCGAAGCGGCAGTCGGCCTGGCGATCATCATCTCGATCTTCCGGCACTTCGGCACGGTGGACGTTTCGAACCTCCGGACCCTCCGCGGATGATCGCTGCGCTCCTGCCGTTTCTCATCCTGCTCCCGCTCCTGGGCTTCGTGGTGAACGGCGCGGTGGCGCTGCGCGCCGCCTCGGCCGACGCCGGCGAGGTCCGCACGACCGCGCGCCACCTGTTGGTGACGCTGGTCGGCCCGGGCGTTGTCATCGCCGCGTTCGCCATCGCCGTCGCGCTGTTCATGCGTATGCGCGTCGGCCTGGCGGGCCCCACGATCGTGTCGCTCGGTCAGTGGATGGTGGCCGGCAATCTGGCCGTCGACTGGAGCTTTCAGCTCGACCAGCTTTCCATGCTCATGGTGCTGGTCATCACCGGCGTGGGCTCGCTGATCCACCTGTTCTCGGTGGGCTACATGCGTGACGATCAGGGATACGCCCGCTATTTCGCGTATCTCAATCTGTTCGTGGCGTTCATGCTCGTGCTGGTTCTGGGTGGGAGCTACCCGGTCATGTTCGTCGGTTGGGAGGGCGTCGGGCTGGCGTCGTACCTGCTCATCGGCTTTTGGTTCAGCGAGAAGGCCAATGCGGACGCCGGCAAGAAGGCGTTCATCGTCAACCGCGTCGGAGACTTCGGGTTTCTCGTGGCGATGTTCCTCATCTGGACCACGACGCAACAGCTGAGCTACGCCGGCGCGCATCCCGCGCTCGCGCAACTCGCCGGTACGCCCACCGTACTGGCCATCGCGCTCTTTCTCTTCGTCGGTTGCGCCGGCAAGAGCGCGCAGCTGCCCCTGTATATCTGGCTCCCCGACGCCATGGCTGGCCCAACCCCAGTCTCGGCGCTCATTCACGCCGCCACCATGGTGACGGCGGGCGTGTATCTCGTAGCACGCGCTGCGCCCATCTTTGCCGGAGCGCCACAGGCCTCCTTGCTCATCACTGTCGTCGGCGCGCTGACCGCGCTGTATGCGGCCACGATTGCCCTGAGGCAGTGGGACATCAAGAAGGTGCTGGCGTACTCCACGGTCTCGCAGCTGGGCTACATGTTCGTGGGGGTCGGTGCCGGCGCGTACACGGCCGGGGTGTTTCATCTCGTGACGCACGCCTTCTTCAAGGCCCTGCTGTTCCTCGGCGCCGGTTCGGTCATCCACGCCATGCATCACGCGTATCACCACACGCATCGCGACGATGATCCGCAGGATCTTCGCAACATGGGTGGGCTGTCCAAGTACATGCCCGCCACGGCAACGGCCATGACGCTGGCGACGCTGGCCATTGCCGGTGTGCCGCCGCTCGCTGGCTTCTTCTCCAAAGATGAGATCCTCGCGTCGGTCTTCGCGCGCGCGCACGGATCACCGCTGGCGCAGGCGTCTCTCCTCGGAGTCCCGGGCAGTTCTCTCCTCTATGGCGTCTACGCGGTGGGGGTGCTCACGGCGCTGCTCACCGCCATCTACATGACGCGCATGCTGTTGCTCACCTTCTTCGGTGAGAACCGGACCGGCGAGAGCGAGCGCCATGCATTGCACGAAGCGCCTGTCATCATGACGGGACCGGTACTGGTGCTGGCCGGGCTTACCGTCGCAGGCGGTTGGCTCAACGTGCCGGCACTCATTCCAATCGGGCCCGTCGGCCTGCTCGACAAGTGGTTGGCGCCGGTCACCGGCGCGAGCGGTGTCGTCCTCGCGGGCCCAGGCCATCTGGATCACGCGACCGAAACGATGCTGGTGGCCGTCGCCACTGGCGTCGCGCTGATCGGTATTGTCATCGCGCTCGTGTTGTATCGCACACCGCTGGCCGATAAGGCGCATTCACCGGAGGACACGAGCCTCCTGGCGCGTGCCTACGGCGCCGACGCGGTGGTCGATGCCATCATCGTGCGCCCCGTGCAGGCGCTCGCCAGTGTCGTGCTCGACCGGGGCGTCGACCGCAGCGTCGATCGCAGCTTCAGCATGGGCGGATCGTTCCTGGCCCGCACCGCCTCCCTCATGGGGACGCGCCTGCAGGACGGTGATATTGGAAAGTACGCGTGGATGCTTGCCGCTGGTGCGCTCGCGCTCATTGCCGCCCTTACGCTGAGCTGACCCATGCGCGATTTCCTGTTGTCGCTGAATTTCGATCGCTGGGTGCTTCCGGCGATGCTCCTGTGGCCCATGGTGGCCGCGGTGCTCGTGCGCGTGGTGGGACGTGATGTCGCACGCGATGAGAGTGGTGTCGAAGCGCCATCGGGAGGACCAGATGCGCGGGTACTCACGCTCGCCGCACTTGCCGTGGAAGCTGTCCTCGCGCTGGCGCTGTGGGGCGTGTACGACGTCGGGGCTACTGGGTGGCAGGCGCGCGTGGACCTCCCATGGCTGACCGATCTCGGTGCAACCTTCAGTGTCGGCGTCGATGGCTTGTCACTGCCAATGGTGTTGCTCACCGCACTGGTCGCGCCCTTGGCGCTCCTCGGCTCGTGGAACAACGTCACCGTCCGCACGCCCGCCTTTGGCGCCTTGGCGCTGTTGCTGACCTCGGGACTGGTCGGCGTGTTCGTGACGCTCGACGTGTTGCTCTTCTATCTCGCGTGGGAACTGATGCTCATTCCCACGTACCTACTGGTCGGGGTGTGGGGAGCCGCAGGCACATCGCGCGCGAGCGTGCGCTACGTGCTCTTCACGTTGGTGGGATCACTGCTGATGCTGGTGGCCATCATCGCCCTGTGGAATGTGGAGGGCGGCACATCGTTGCATCTCGACACCCTGCGCGAGATCACTCTGCCCCCGCAAACGCAGCTGCTGATGTTCTTGGCGTTCTTCACCGCTTTCGCCGTGAAGTCGGCGCTTGTTCCGTTTCATACGTGGTTGCCGGACGCGCAGGGGGCGGCGCCGACGTTTGCGGCCATTACCCTCGGTCTCAAGGTTGGGGCATACGCTATCCTGCGCTTCGCGATTCCATTGTTTCCAGCGGCAGCAACCGACGAGACGGTGCGGGGCACCATTCTCGTGCTGTCAGTAGTGGCAATCGTGTACGGCGCGCTGCTTGCCATGACACAGCGCGACTTCAAGCGCATGATCTCGTACAGCTCCATCAGTCACTTGGGGTTCATCATGCTCGGCAGTTTTGCGCTCACGCAGCAAAGTGTGCAGGGTGCTGTCGTCAGTATGGTGAGCAGCGGGATCAGCACCAGTGCACTCTTCCTGTTGGCTGGCATGCTCGAAGACCGGACAGGCAGCACCGATATGTCATCCTACGGCGGGATTGCGAAAGTCGTCCCGTGGTTCAGCTGCATGCTCACGCTCGTGATACTGTCGACGGTGGCGTTGCCGGGCACGAACGGGTTTGTGGGCGAGTTCCTGGTGTTGCTTGGGACCTACGCCGAGCTCCCGGTCATGGCCATCATCGCCACGAGCGGCGTGATCTTCGCGGCGGCCTATGGCCTTCGCGCGCTGCAACTCCTGGTGTTTGGTCGACTCGCCGGGCAGGCCAACCTCGCCTTGGCCGATCTGTCGGGGCGCGAAAAGTTCGTCATGAGTGTCTTTGCCGTCGCCATTCTGTATCTCGGTGTGGTGCCGCAGCCTGTGCTGCAGCGCGCCGAGCGTGCGTCGCGTGATCTGGTGGAATCGGTACGCTTCGGTCCGAATGCCCCGGCGCAGCTTCCCCCTGTATCGCTGAATCGATGAGCGAGATGATGACTGGTGGCGCGATGTTGCGCGCCCTGGCTCCCGAACTCCTGTTGTCCGCCGGCGCGATGGGCATGCTGTTGGCGTCGGTGTGGCATCCGCAGCGCCAGCAGGTGAGCGCCGCGGAGGGCGCAGAGCGGACCTCGTCCATGGCGCGCTTCGGGATGGTGCTCTCCATGCTGGTTGGCCTCGTGGTCGTCATTGGCTGGGGCGACGGCGCCGAGGGTACCGCCGATCTGCGCATTGCCGGCGATGGTTTCCGCTGGGCCATCGACCTCATCATTCTGTTGGGGGTGGTGCTGACGCTCATGCTCCTCGAGGCGGAGCAGCAGCGCAGTCACGCCTTCAGCCCGGAAGTCCCAGTGCTGGTGCTACTGGCAGCCGTCGGCATGATGGTGCTCGCCGCGGCGCGCGACTTGATGTTCGTCTTTCTTGGCATCGAGCTCATGTCGCTGGCGGTTTACGTGCTCGCCGGCGTGAACCGTCGCAGCAAGCGGGGCGCGGAATCGGCGGTCAAGTATTTCCTGCTGGGTGCCGTTGCTTCCGGGTTTCTCCTGTACGGCATCGCGCTGTTGTACGGCGCCACCGGCAGCACGAGGCTGGTCGATATTGCGCAATGGATGACGACACATGCGTCGCTGACGCCGCTCTTCGTCATGGGCGCCGCGCTGCTGCTCGTGGGGTTTGCGTTCAAGGTGGCTGCCGCACCGTTCCACCTGTGGACGCCGGACGTGTACGACGGGGCGCCGTTGCCGGTAGCCGCCTTCATGTCGGCGTCGGTCAAGGCGGCGGCATTCGCCACCTTCGCGCGAGTCATGGTGGAAGTGCTGGGCGCCTCCGCCGCACGTTGGCACACCGGCCTCTGGTGGCTGGCCGTCGTGACGATGGTCGTGGGGAATGTGTTCGCCCTCTCGCAGCGCAACCTCGTCCGCATGCTGGCGTACTCCAGCATCGCGCATGCCGGATATCTGCTTGTCGCGCTCGTCGTTGGCGGAGCGCCTGCCACGACGGCGATCGTCTTCTACATGGTGTCGTACACGCTGGCCACCATGGGTGCCTTCGGGGTGCTGGTCGCGATCAACAACGGGCGCGATGTCTCGCCGACCGTCGACGACATTGCGGGCCTGTGGCTGGTCCGCCCGTGGCTGGCGTCCGCGATGGCCGTGTTTCTGCTGGCCTTCCTTGGTATGCCGCTCGTGGGTGGCATGGGCTTCTTCGCCAAGTGGTACGTGCTGCAGGCCGCGTTGCAGGCCAACGCGCCGCAAACCATTCTGGCAGTCATTCTCGTGGTAACGAGTGCGATCTCGGCGGCGTATTACCTCGCCGTGGTATCGGCGATGTTCATGCGCCCGCGCCCGGAGGGGCAACCGTTGCCGGCGAGTGCCCCCATGGCGCACTCCTTGATTGCGTTTACCGCGGCGGCACTGCTTGCGCTCGGACTGTATCCCACTCCCGTGGTGCAGATGGCCCGCAAGGCCGTCACCAGCCAGAAGGAAGGTTCGCTCGTCCCACCGGCCCCGGCCCCCGCCGGCGCCCGCTTGCAGGCCGCCAGTATCAGCGACCGCAACGCGCGATAGTTTTCGGAGCGGCCCCGAGTGGCGTGGTCGCTCCCTTCCGATGATCCCCTCCCCGTTCGCTTCGGCATGAGCATCAGTCAGACGATTTTCCGGCAATACGACGTGCGCGGCATTGTCGGGACCGACCTTACGGACGAGGTCGCGTACGGCATCGGTCGTGGCTACGCCTCGTTGCTGGCCGCGCGCGGTGTTTCCGGCGCCGTGGCCGTCGGGCGCGATAACCGGCCCAGTGGCGCTGCGCTGCGCCATGCACTCGTGCGTGGGCTGACCGAGTGCGGGGTCGACGTCGTCGATGTCGGCGTCGTACCGACGCCGTTGCTCTACTGGGCGCTGCATCACGAACCCGTGGTCGGCGGCATTCAGATCACGGGGTCGCACAATCCCCCGGAGTACAACGGCTTCAAGATGTGCCTCGGCACCGCCTCACTCCACGGCGCCGACATCCAGACGCTGTACCAGTACATCGTGGGCGGACAACATCCCGCAGGACACGGGCAAGTGCGTCACGCGGCCGTCATCGACCGGTATGTCCACGACATCGCCACCCGTATCGGTCCGATCACCCGACCGGACGGCTCACCCCTCCGCGTGGTCTACGATTGCGGCAATGGCGCCGGTGCCTTGGTCGCCCCGCAGCTCTTCGAGGCGCTCGGGGTTGATGGCGTCGGCCTGTTCACGGAGAGTGACGGGACCTTTCCGAACCACCATCCCGATCCCACCGTTCCCGAGAACCTCGCCGAGTGCATCGCCGCGGTACGCGAGAGCGGCGCGGAACTGGGCGTGGCCTTCGACGGCGACGCCGACCGCATCGGCGTCGTCGACGCCCACGGACGGATCATCTGGGGTGACCATATCCTCATCCTGTATGCGCGGGACGTTCTCGCACGCACGGGGAAAGGACAGCCGATCATTTTCGATGTGAAGTGCTCGCAAGCGCTCACCGATGAAATCGAAAAGGCGGGCGGGACCGCAGTGATGTGGAAGACCGGACACTCGCTCATCAAGGACAAGATGAAGTCGATGCATGCGCCGATCGCCGGCGAGATGTCCGGGCACATGTTCTTCACGGAAGGATTCTACGGACACGATGATGCGCTCTACGCTGCCGCGCGTTTGCTGCGCATCGTGGCCGACAGCGGCAAGCGCATTGACGAACTCCTGGCCGATGTGCCGCACTTCGTGTCGACGCCGGAGATCCGCATCGACACCGATGATGTCACCAAGTTTGCGATCATGTCGAAGGCGGTACCGCACTTCGCGGCCTCGTACGATGTGATCGATGTGGATGGCGTGCGCGTACTCTTTGGTGACGGCTGGGGACTGCTGCGCGCATCCAATACGCAGCCCGTCATCGTGGCGCGTTACGAAGCACGCACCCCGGAGCGCCTCGCGGAAATTCGTGCCGTCATGGAGTCGTGGGTCCGCGAACAGGGCGTCGACCTCTGAGTCACATCGGACAGCGCTGACATGCGCGCGCGGAACGTATTGGTCATCGTCGTGGCCGTTGCCGCGGTGCTCCTCCTGGTGGGGCGCACCGCGACCGCGTTGATCGTCGACCATGCGTGGTTCGAAGCCATGGGCGCGCCGTCGCTGTTCTGGGAACACGTCGTCGATACGCTGCTGCTGCAGGGCGGCGCATGGATCGCCGGGTCGCTCTTTGCGTTCGCGAATCTGCATGCCGTTCGTCGCACCATTCTCGCGGTCGCCGTCCCGTCGCGTGTGGCGAATATCGAGTTGACGGCCATGATCCCCGGCCGACGCTTGCTGTCGGGGACGATCGTGCTGGCACTCATCGTGGGCGCCGTACTCGCGATTCCCCTCACCAACTGGGAAGATCTGGCGCTCGTGCGCCACGGTGTTCCGTTCGGTGAAATCGAAGGCATCTTCGATCGCGATCTCGGCCACTATGTGTACTGGCTCCCGTTGGAAGAAACGATGTACCTGTGGGCGCTGGTCAGCGTTGTTTCGCTGACCGCCATGGTGCTCGTGCTCTATGCGCTCACTCGCTCGCTGAGACTGGAGGGCAGGCGGTTCGCTGCGTCGAATCACGTGCGCCGGCACCTCAGTGTCCTTGGCGCCTTGGTGTTGCTGCTGCTGGCGTGGAGCTACCGACTCGACGGATTCGATCTGCTCCTGCAGGGCAGTGGCCCCGACGGCTTGTTCCTGCGCGTCGATCATCAGGTCACGCTCCGCATGGACTCCGTGTTGTCGTATGGATCGGCCATCGCGGCGCTGATCCTTCTGCGCACGGGCTGGGCAGGCCAACTCCGCGCGGCGTTCGTCACCCTCACGGTGGTGTTGATCGCCGCCGTGGGGCTTCGCCACGCGGTCCCCGCCGTCCTCGCGCGCGGCGACACGCTGGGTGATCCGTCCCGCCGCGAGAGCGACTACATCGCGGCGCGCGCGCTCTATAGCCGCCGCGCATTCGATGTCGATGGGATCCGCGTCGTCGGTGCCGACACCGCCGTGCGTGCTCCGGTCCCGGCCTCGACCACGACGCTCGCGCGTCGCGCGTCCTTATGGGACACAGCCATGCTGCCCAGAGGATTGGGGGAGCGTGCGTCGATCGCCGCGTCGCCGCGGACCGCGCGCTCCACCGCCGGGGAGATGCCGTTCGTTGACGCCGCCGGCCTCGGCTGGGAGCTAGTGGATGATCAGCTCAGCGCGCTGCGGGTCCGCCGGCCGGTGGCCCAAGCCGAACCGTGGCGCCTGTCGCTGGTGAATGCGGTGGCACCAATCCTGCGCGACAGCAGTATCGAGACGTCGGGTCACGTGGAGGACCGCGACCTGTGGCCGTTGGTCGGGCCCGGCGTGCAAGGCGCCCGCGTCGTCGACGCCGACCGGTCGCCTGAGGTCGCGGGCGCCAGGCTCGACTCGCGTCAGGCGCGCATTGCGCACGCATGGGCGAGGCGTGATCTCGCGCTGCTCGACGCGGATTCGCTGGCGGCAATGCCCTTGCTGGTGTCGCACCGTGATGTCCGAGACCGCGTCCGTCGGCTCATGCCCGTCTTTGAACAGAGTGAGCAGGTCTACCCCATCCGCAGCGAGGGGCGACTGTATTGGGTGCTGCACCTGTACAGTGCGTCCGACCGGTATCCACTCAGCCAGCGTTGGCAGATAGACGGCGGGGTGTTCACGTACTTCAAGCGCGCTGCAACGGCCATTGTTGACGCCGGCACGGGACGTGTCCGTCTGGTGCCGGTCGCCCGTCCCGATCCGCTGGCCCGCACGTGGATGACGCGGCTGCCGCAGTTGTTCACGCCGGCGTCTGCGCTCCCGTCGGCGCTGGCGGCCGCCTTGCCGCCCGCCTCGGAGAGCGCCCTCGCGCAGCTACGGACCTTTGCGCGCTATGGCTCGCGTCTCGAGGGCGCCGCGGTACGCCATCTCCCTGATAGTGCGTTGGCGGGTGGCGTCCCGGCGCCCGTGATGCTCGACCACGCCGGAGCACCGCGACTCTCGTGGAGCGTGGTGTTGCTCGACGAGTCAGAGGCCATCGCCGGCATCGCCACGGCAACCGGTGGTGCGGAGCAACACACCTGGTGGTCCCCCGCCGCCGCACCGACGGTGCGATGGCCAGTGGCCATGGAGCGCCTCCGGTCCGTCGACGACGGCGCGCAAGGGCGGACCGCGGACAGCACCCGCCGGCATCTCCGCGCCCAACGAGGACGGGTGGCGACGATTCCGACCAGTCGTGGCGTGCTTCTCGTGCAACCGGTGCAGATTACCGGTGGGGAGGGCCGGGTGGTCATCTCGAGAGTGCTCGTCACCGACGGGACGGCCGTGGGTGTTGGCGGCTCACTGGGTGCCGCACTGCTGGCACTTGGTGAAACCGACGTTGGCCGGTTCCCCGCCGACAACGGTGATCGACTGGATGATGTAGAACGTATCGACGGCGACGCCGCGCGATGGTACGAGCGGATGCGCCAAGCCATGAAACGAGGAGACTGGAGCGCGTTCGGGGCCGCATTCGACAGCCTCGGACGGGCATTGCGTAGACCGCCGCAGTAATTGCGGCCGGGGAGTCCGTCGCCGGTTCACGGCGGGCTCTCCGTCAGGACGTACCACTCGCGTTGGCAAGGTGCGTATTGCCGAGCGGAGGTTCGACCACCAAGCCTTGAACCGCTGACATTCCCCAGAATTTGGAGACCGCGTGAACCTACACGAGTATCAGGCGAAGGAGCTGTTGCGGTCGGCCGGTGTGCCGATCCCGCCTGGTGACATCGCCACGACGCCGGAGCAGGCGGAGGCCATCGCCACGCGATACGGCACCGCTGTCATGGTCAAGGCCCAGGTGCATGCCGGAGGGCGCGGCAAGGCGGGTGGTGTGAAGTTCTGCCCCACGCCGGCTGCCGCCAAGGAAAAGGCGCAGGCCATCCTCGGCATGACGATCAAGGATCTCACGGTGGAGAAAGTGCTCGTCACCGTCGCGGCGGACATTGGTTCCGAGGCGTATGTGGGCATCATCGTCGATCGCGCCACCAAGAAGCCGGTGTTCATGGTGTCCGCCGCCGGCGGCATCGACATCGAAGAGGTGGCCGCGAGCACGCCGGACAAGATTCTCTATCACCCGGTGGACACGCGCTACGGTCTGCTGCCGTTCGAAGCCATGCGCATGGGCTTCTTCCTGTACCAGGACGTGAAGCTCGCGCGTCAGGCCGCGAAGATCATGCAGCGGCTTTACACGGCGTTCATGAACGCCGGCTGCTCGTTGGCTGAAATCAATCCGCTCGTGATGACGCCGCAGGGTGAGCTCATCGCGGTCGACGGGAAGATGGTCATCGACGACAACGAACTCGATCGTCGCCCAGAAATCTCGGCGCTGCGCGACGAGTCGTCGGAAGCGCCCAGCGAAGTGGACGCCCGCAACGCGAACCTCACGTTCATCAAGCTCGACGGCAACGTGGGCTGCGTCGTGAACGGCGCCGGTCTCGCGATGGCCACGATGGACCTCGTGAAGTACTACGGCGGTGACCCGGCCAACTTCCTCGACATCGGTGGGTCGTCGAACCCGGAAAAGGTCGTGAACGCGCTGCGCATCATCACGTCGGATCCGAACGTGAAGTGCATTCTGTTCAACATTTTCGGCGGCATCACGCGCACCGACGACGTGGCGAACGGCATCGTGACCGCCACCAAGCAGAACCCGCTGAAGGTGCCGATCGTGATTCGCCTCACCGGCACCAACGAGGAGATCGCCCTGAAGATCCTGGAAGAGAACGGCTTTGCCGCCTCGAGCGACATGGATTCGGCCGTGCAGCGCGCCGTGGAACTTGCCACCAAGGGAGGTGCCGCGTGAGCATCTTCATCGACAACAGCACCAAGCTGGTGGTGCAGGGCATCACGGGCCGCGACGGCTCGTTCCATGCCAAGCAGATGATCGAGTACGGCACGCAGGTCGTCGCCGGCGTCACGCCCGGCAAGGGCGGCCAGACGTTCGAAGGCACCGCGCCGATTTTCGACACCGTGTACGACGCGGTGCAGGCAACGGGTGCGAACACGTCGGTCATTTACGTGCCGCCCATGTACGCGGCCGATGCCATCATGGAAGCGGCGGCAGCGGGTGTGAAGTTCATCGTCTGCATCACCGAAGGCGTGCCCGTGCTGGACATGACCAAGGTGTATCCGTACGTGAAGGAGCATGGCGCGCGCCTGCTCGGCCCCAACTGCCCGGGGCTCATCACGCCGGGGCAGAGCAAGGTGGGCATCATTCCGGGGCGCATCTGCACGCCGGGCCCCGTGGGTGTGGTGAGCCGTTCCGGCACGCTCACCTACGAAGTCGTGAACGCGCTCACCAAGGCCGGTATCGGCCAGAGCACGTGTGTGGGTATCGGTGGTGACCCGATCAACGGCACCAACTTCATCGATTGCCTCGCGGCCTTCGAAGCCGATCCAAACACGAAGGCCGTGGCCATGATGGGTGAAATCGGCGGCACCGACGAGCAGGAAGCGGCCGACTTCGTGAAGAACCACATGACGAAGCCGGTCGTGGGCTTCATTGCCGGTCAGACCGCTCCGCCGGGCCGCCGGATGGGCCATGCGGGCGCGATCATTTCCGGGTCGGCCGGTACGGCGGCGGAAAAGATCGATTCCTTCAAGGCGGCGGGCATGGGCGTGGCCCAGCGTCCGATCGACTTCGTTGAGCTGATCCAGGCGCGTTTGTGAAGCTAAGGTTAGCTCATCGGCGCGGCTGGAAGGCGCCGATGAGCTAACCAATGCGCGTTCTCGCTACACGGTCGCTAATCGAGTGTTTGACCCCACGCAGATTATAGTGGCCTGCAACCCAGATCCCGATCCGGCGGGACTCACAAAGTGGCGGTAGTGTACAACAATTGGCCCAAGCCCCGAGAGAGGGCGGAGGAGGGCAGCAGACGCGGACCCGCAAGTCCAGCCCGGAGCAGACCGCCCCGGCCCTGTGGCAGGCCGAGAGTGGCACGCCCATCGTGGGAGTCTGCCGCAAGCTCCAGTTCACGGAATAGACTTTTCGGGGTGGCAGAAGAAGTTCGGAGAGCTTCGTTCCTCGCAGATCCGCGAACTGCGGCAGTTGAGGGAGGAAAACCGAAAGCTCCAGCAGTTGTCGCCGATCTCAGCCTCGACAAAACGATCTTGCAGTACTCCCTGCGCAAGAAAATGGGGAGCCCAGGTGTCGACGGACATGGGTGCGTTGAGGGCAGGAGGCGTTTGCGGTCTCTGAACGCACCGCGTTTGACGCTGGCGAGTCTGTCCTGACCAGGTTGGGGGGCTGGACTACGACCGAACGTGTCGTGGCCAAAGGCGAGTTTCAGGTTACGGTGAATACCTTTTCAGTTTTCGCCTGCGCGCCGCATTGGTCGCTTCAATGTTCCGGCAAAGGCTGAACGGGAATCACTGTGTCAATTGACTGAGCGAATATCGGTTGCCAGTTACATCTTGCGCAATTGAAGTGTGCAGATTTATTTGACGATGGAACCGCCAACGCACATCAGTGCGATTCTATCGAAGTGATGAGTAGAATTTCTCGCCAAACCCGAAACGCCAACTCCCTCAACAATGAACAGTTATTTGCGCAAGGCCTTTACGGCCTTGGCTTGGCGGTAACAGCGACATTTCTCGGCTGTTCCGATCAAGCTGACCTCATTACAGGTGCGGACGCTCCTGTAGTGCGACGAAATACGATGGCGTGTGATCCGCTGCTGAATCAGAACGGCTGGGGCGAGCCTTGTGATCCCGGAAACAATTTCGAATGCGGCTACTCGTTTTCGTACACGATCTGGTACTGTCCGAGCTACTTGCCGCAAATTGAGGGCTCGTATGCTGGCGGCGGTGGCGGTGGCGGTGGCGGTGGCGGCGGATCTGTCCCGCAGTGGCACGAAGACACGATGACGGTCGATGTCGGTAGTGAATCAGATGCTGAGCTTGGTGCAGCATACGAGCCGGTTAACGCTAACGGCTTTGTCTTCAGGGCAAACCACCTGCATTCCCCGGTAGTAAAAATTGACTTCGTTTGTCAGCGAGGAGATAAACATTACTTCGATATTTCCGATGCCCTCTGGACGCGTAACAACAATCGTGGTACAGATCTAGGTGGTCTCGGCTGGAGAGGAAGTTACGCGCTAAACATCGTGCCGTTCACCCGTATTGAGGCTAAAACACCCGGAGAGTCGCTGCTTTGGATAAGTCGCCTCACCGCCCGAATTGCAGTGAAGCCGCTTCCGGGATATCCGAGCAACTTTAGTGGTACCTTCGTGCAAGCTGACCGGCTATATGCGAGATTCGTCGGACTGCACTATTACTAATAATCGCTATTACTTCCGCTTGACCGACGTGCAACGTGCGTTCAACATGGTCGTGCTGGACGTTGGACAAGCGGATGCGCTCGCAGCAGCGTGGGCCATGGTACACGCGGAGTACATGATCGAGGATCGAGTGGTGGCGATGCCGAAAGGGTTCAAGTATCCTCGTCTTGAGAAGCGGCGATTTAAGAGAAGCGACGTAGAGCCCGATTGGGAGCTTCTCTCATCGAGATATGGTCTCGGACTCATCAGGTTCACCGATGGCTTGCTGCTGCTGATCGCCGCGTCTTCGCCGGAAGCCCGGAAGCAGCTAGACGACCTCGGAGTGGACTACGGGCATAAACAGATCGACGATCCGGTAGAACTGAACAAACTCATTCAATTTCTGCGTGGTCCGTGATCGTCGTCCGGATATTCAGGTCGGCGTCTGGCGTATGGTCATGCAGTCCGAGTCCCGTTATCTTGCGCGCGGCGGGGGCCACTGGTTCCCGCCGCGCCTGCATTCCGGCGCCGCGATATCCAACCCTTTGACCAATACCTGACCATGGCCGGTCGTCACACCCTTACTATCGTCAAGCCTGACGCCTTCGGCGCCGGCAATGCGGGCAACATCATCGCGCTCCTGGAAGCCCAAGGCTTCAAGGTGAAGGCCGCCCGCGTCATGCACATGACCACGGCCCAGGCCGGCGCGTTCTACGAAGTCCACGCGGCGCGCCCGTTCTACGGCGAACTGGTGGAGTTCATGACCAGCGGCCCCTGCATGCCCGTGATCCTTGAGAAGGACGACGCCGTGGCGTCGCTCCGCACGGCCATTGGCGCCACCGATCCGGCTGAGGCCGCCGAGGGCACGGTGCGCAAGCTGTACGCCGAGTCGAAGGGGAAGAACGCCATTCATGCCTCGGACTCCGACGAAAACGCCGCCCGTGAGGCGCGGTTCTTCTTTGCCGAAGCCGACGTGATCGCGTAAGACGTCCCCGGCGGGGCGGTCTGTCCGGCCCGTTGGCTAACTCCGCACGGCGGCGTCACTTGGCGTCGTCATGCCTGCAAAAAAAGCGGCGCCAGCCCTTGTGTGACGGGGGCTGGCGCTCTACGTTTCACGGCTATGCTGTGCTTTGACATCCGCACGTTGGAATCCCGCGCCGAGAGCGTCGATGGTCTGCTGGATGGAGCGGATTCCGTATGGGAGGAGGGAGATTCACGTCCGGTTCACCCCGGGGTGCACGTGACTGGCCGCCTCTCTAGTGCCGGGCAAGGGCGCTTTTACTTCAGTGGCCGGTTCGAAGGTATGGCGGAGACGACGTGCAGGCGGTGCCTGACCGACGTCACCACGCAGGTGTCGGATGATGTGCAGTTGCTCTTCGCGGAGTCGAATCTCGACGTCGCCGAAGAGGACGATGTCGTGCTGATCCCTGCAGGCGAACGGGAACTCGATCTTCGCCCGGCGTTGCGCGAGGAATGGCTCCTAGCCGTTCCGGCGTTTGCGCTGTGTCGGGAGGAGTGCCGAGGACTCTGTTCGTCCTGCGGTGCCGATCGCAACATGGGGGGCTGCACCTGTCCTCCACCCTCTGATCCCCGTTGGGAAGCTTTGCGCAATCTGCGCTGAGCCGCCCGTCGGTCCTTAAGTCTCGAAACGTTCAGGTCAGCATCCCATGGCCGTACCGAAGCGCCGTACATCCAAGCGGCGGAAGCGCGCCCGCAACACGCACAAGACCGCGCCCGCCATCGTGATTCAGTCGTGCCCGCAGTGTGGCACGGCCAAGCGCCCGCACCGCGTCTGCGCGGAGTGTGGGTTCTATGCGGGTGAGCAGCGGGTTACGGCGCAGGAAGCCTGAGCTTGGCGCGCATCGCCGTGGATGCCATGGGGGGTGACTTCGCCCCCCGGGCCCCCATCGCGGGCGCCCTCCATGCGCTCGGCGCGCTGGCACCCGATCACCACATCGAACTCGTCGGCCAAACGGCCGTCATTCAAGCGGAACTCGACGCGCTCCTGCGCGGCGAGCTCGCGCCGCTCGCGAGTGTCCGGGATCGTCTGTCGATCATCGAGGCACCCGAGGTGATCCACATGACGGACAAACCGTCCGTCGCGCTTCGCGGAAAAACTCAGAGCTCCATGGTCGTCGGCATCAAGCGGGTCGCCGAGGGCCATGCGCAGGCGTTCGTCTCCGCCGGCAACACCGGCGCGCAGATGGCCGCGTCGTTGGTGTTGCTCAAACTGCACGCCGGACTCACGCGTCCCGCCATCGGCACCATCTTTCCCACGTCCAAGCGGCCCATTCTGGTGCTCGATGTGGGCGCCAACGTCGATTGCGCCCCCGAAGAGCTGGTGCAGTTTGCTCGTATCGGAACGGTATACGCGCAGGCGCTCCTCGATCGCGACAACCCGGCCGTCGGCCTGCTCTCCATCGGCGAAGAACCCGAAAAGGGCAACCTCGCCGTCAAGGAAGCACACCAGCGCCTGCGCAGCGCCGGCGTCAACTTCATCGGAAACGTCGAAGGGCGCGACTTGCCGCGCGGTGACTGCGATCGTGGCGACATCGACGTCGTTGTCTGCGACGGTTTCACCGGCAACATCCTGCTCAAGTTCTACGAGAGCATCGGCCCGATGCTCATCGGCCTGGTGTCCCAGGTGGCCGGCCTCGATGCCCGCGAAATTGCCGGGTCGCTCAAGCAACTCGACGTCGACGAATACGGGGGCGCGCCGCTGCTCGGGGTGCGCGGCGTCTCCATCATTTCGCACGGAAAGAGCTCCCCGCGCGCCATCGAAAACGCCATTCATGTGGCGCTCCGCGCCCATGAATCGGGGATGACCGATCAGATCGGGCAGCGACTCGCGGAGTCGATGCCTCAGGCCACCGCCTCCGGAACCACGTCATGAAGCGTCCGTTCTCGTATATCGCCGGCACTGGTCACGCGGTGCCGGCCAAGGTCGTTACCAACAACGATCTCGCCGCCATGGGGATCGAGACGAACGACGAGTGGATCATTGAGCGCACCGGCATTCGGCAGCGACACATTGCCGAACCGGGAGAGTCGCTGACCTCGTTGTGCGCGAAGGCCTCGCAGCAGGCGATGCTCAAGGCCGGTGTCACGGCCGGTGAGATCGACGTGATCATCGTCGGCACCGCCTCGCCCGATCACTTGCTCCCGTCGCAGGCGGTCGAGGTGCAGACGGCGTTGGGCGCGTCCCGCGCATCCGCTTTCGATGTGGCGTCTGCCTGTTCGGGATGGCTCTACGGCGCGATTGTCGGCGACTCGCTCATTGCGAGCGGCTCGGCGGATACCGTGCTCGTGATCGGTGCCGAAAAACTCAGCGCGATTGTCGACTGGACCGACCGGAACACCTGCATTCTGTTTGCCGACGGCGCCGGTGCCACGGTGCTGCGACGCGCGCGGGGGGAAAAGAGGGACAAGGGCATTCTCTCCACATTCATGCGTTCCGATGGCGCGCTCGCCGAACTGCTCTGGCGTCCCGCCGGTGGCGGGGCCGAGCCGTATTCGCCCGACGTCGGCAACCGGCAGTACATCCACATGGCTGGCCGCGAAGTCTTCAAGCACGCAGTGCGCTCGATGGCCGAAGCGACCGATCGGGCGCTCGACAGCGCGCGCATCACGGCGGCCGACGTCGACCTGCTCATTCCGCATCAGGCGAACATCCGCATCATCGAAGCGACGGCGAAGCACGCCGGCGTGCCGATGGAGAAGGTGTTCGTGAACGTCGATCGCTTCGGCAATACGTCGGCCGCCTCCATCCCCATCGCGCTGAATGACGCCGTGGTACAGGGGCGCATCAAGGAGGGGAGCACGGTGCTCTTTGCCGCATTTGGCGCCGGCTTCACGTGGGGCTCGATCGTGGCGCGCTTCTAGCGGCGCGCCGTCGACACGGTCCGCACTCCCGATCGCTCTTCAGCCTTCTCGCCACGTGATGTCTATGCACTACGTGTTCCTGCTCCCCGGACAGGGCTCACAAAAAGTTGGGATGGGGAAAGATCTCTACGAGGCCTTTCCTGGCGCACGTGAAGCCTTCCATGTCGTCGACGACGCCGTCGGGGCAGCGCTGTCGACGCTGGCATTCGAAGGCCCCGCCGACGAACTCACCCGTACGCTGAATGCGCAGCCGGCATTGCTGGCGCACAGCGCCGCCGTGTGGGCCATCATTCGCGACGCCGTGGGCGGACAGCTGGCAGGCGCCGCCGGTCATTCGCTGGGCGAGTTTTCGGCGTACCACGTCGCGGGCACGCTCGACCTCGCCGCCGCCGCGCGCATCGTGCGCCGCCGCGGTGCGCTCATGTACGAACAGGGCGTGCAGCGGCCGGGCGCGATGGCCGCCATTCTTGGCGTCCTGACGGCATCCATCGACGATCTCTGTGCACAGGCGACGACCGAGCGTGGCTTGGTGGTCCCGGCCAACTACAACAGCGAGGAGCAGGTCGTCATCTCCGGCGAAGTCGCCGGCGTGGAACGGGCCATGGAACTCGCCAAGGAAGCAGGCGCCAAACGCTGTTTGCCGTTACCCGTGAGTGGCGCGTTTCATTCGCCGCTCATGGCGCCGGCCCTCGAAGGCCTGGCCGCCGCACTCAACGCGGAACAGTGGCACACGCCGACGGTCCCCGTCGTGGCGAACGTCAACGCCGAGCCCATTGCAGACGCGCACGTTGCGCGCGCGCTGCTGGTGCAGCAACTCACCGCTCCCGTACAGTGGACGCGCGTCATGCGCACCCTCGCCGAACGGCATCCGGACGCGACGTTCGTAGAAATCGGCAGTGGCGCCGTGTTGACGGGACTGGCGCGCCGCATTGCGCCGTCGGTGAGAACAACGGCCGTCGGCACCGTCACCGACGTCGAGAAGTTTCTCGAAGGCATATCCCAGAACTCCTGACAGGTAAACGGTTTATGGCTACCGGTCTCACGATCAGTCTCGCCGGTCGCGTCGCTCTCGTTACGGGGTCGACGCGCGGCATCGGCCGCTCCATCGCTGCGGCATTGGCAGGCGCCGGTGCACGCGTCGCCGTCACCGGACGCGACAAGGAGAAGGCCGAGGCCGCGGCCGCGGACATTGCGGCGGCGACGGGCGCCGAGGTGCGGGGGTACGCGGCCGACGTGTCCGAGCCAGCACAGGCCGCCGCGCTCGTGGAGGCCGTGGAGAAGGACTTTGGCCAACTCGATGTTCTGGTCAACAACGCGGGCCTCACGCGCGACAACCTGCTCATGCGCCTCAAGGACGATGACTGGGACGCGGTGCTCAACGCCAACTTGCGTGGCGCCTTTGCCACCTGCCGGGCCGCCACGCGCGGCATGATGAAGCGCCGTTGGGGCCGCATCATCAACGTGGCCAGCGTGGTCGGGCTCATTGGCAACAAGGGCCAGGCGAACTACGCCGCCAGCAAGGCCGGGCTCATCGGCATGACCAAGTCGATCGCCAAGGAACTCGCCTCGCGCAATATTCTGGCCAACGTGATTGCGCCGGGCTTCATCGAAACGGACATGACAGCGGCGATGGCGCCCGAGGCGCGCGCGGCCATGAGTGCGGGGATCCCTCTCGAACGCCTCGGGACCCCCGACGACATCGCGGGCATGGTGGTTGTGCTCGCGTCCGACCTGACCGGTTATGTGACTGGCCAGGTCTTTGTGGTGGACGGCGGCCTCGTGATGTAACCCCGGTACACGGGGCGCGAATTCGGGCTTTGTCCCCGGAGGGCCTCCCTGTGACGCCGTGCGATGGCTAAGTTCCCCACTCTCACCCCAACAACTTCAGAGGAACCGTTCCCATGTCGGATAACGCGTCGAAGATCAAGGATATCATCGAGAAGGAACTCGGCGTTGAGCGCGAGAAGCTCACCCCCGAAGCGAGCTTCATCGAGGACCTTGGCGCGGACTCGCTCGACATCGTCGAACTGGTCATGGAATTCGAAAAGGAATTCAACATCGACATTCCTGACGAAGACGCCGAAAAGCTGCGCACCGTCGGTGACGCCATCGCGTACCTCGAGGCAAAGGTCGCGGGCTGATGCGGCGGCGGGTCGTCGTCACAGGTCTTGGGGCGATCACGCCCGTCGGTAACGACGTGGCGACGACCTGGCGGAACTTGCTGGGTGGAGTATCGGGCGGCACGCTGATTACCAAGTTCGACGCATCGGACTTCAAGGTGAAGTTTGCGTGCGAGGTGAAGGGCTTCGATGTGGGCCTCTACATGGACCGCAAGGAGGCCAAGCGCGCCGACCTGTTCACGCAGTACGCCATGGGGGCCGCCGTGCAGGCCATGCGCGATGCCGGGTTCGAGAATGGCGGCTATGCCCCCGAAGACACGGGGGTCATCATCGGCAGCGGCATCGGTGGTCTGGCCACCATGGAAGACCAGCATTCCACGCTCATGCAGTCGGGGAACCGGCGCATCTCGCCGTTCTTCATCCCCATGTACATCGCGGATATCGCGGCCGGGATCGTGTCCATGCGCTTCAACGCCAAGGGCCCGAACTACGCCACGATGTCGGCGTGCGCCACCAGTTCGCATGCCATTGGCGAAGCGTTCCGCACCATTTCCTACGGGGATGCCGACGTCATGCTCGCCGGTGGGACAGAAGCGGCGGTTCTTCCCATGGCCATCGGCGGCTTCGGCAACATGACGGCGCTGTCGGAGCGGAACGACTCGCCCGAAACGGCGTCGCGTCCCTTCGATGCCACGCGTGATGGTTTTGTGCTCGGCGAGGGTGCCGGTGTGGTCGTGCTCGAAGAACTCGAGCACGCGCAGCGGCGCGGCGCACGAATCTACGGGGAGGTGATCGGGTACGGCGCGACTGGCGACGCCTACCACCTCACCGGACAGCCCGACGCCCATGAAGGGCTCCAGCGGGCCATGCGGAAAGCGTTGGCCGACGGGAAGCTGGCGCCCACCGATGTCGATTACGTCAACGCCCACGGCACGTCTACGCCGCTCAACGACCCCAACGAGATCAAGGCGATCAAGGCGGTGTTCGGTGAGCACGCGTACCAGCTGTCCGTCAGTTCGACCAAGTCGGCCACCGGGCATCTGCTCGGCGCGGCCGGCGGGGTGGAATTCATCGCCTGCGCGCTAGCCATGCGCGACAGTATGATTCCTCCCACAATCAATTACAGCACCCCCGATCCGGAGTGCGATCTCGACGTGACCCCCAACGTGCCCAAGGCACGCCAGGTGAACGTCGCGATCTCCAACAGCTCCGGCTTCGGTGGCCACAACGTCTCGATCGCGCTCCGACGCTGGCACGGGTAAGGCTGTCGGGGCGTTCATCGGGGTGATGCGCGGCGTGTCGCCGCGCCGGAGCCTTGGTACGTCCAGATGCCTCATGCGGTCCCGTTCGACCTGAACACGCTGCGCGATCCGGCGCTGCGCCCCATCGGCGAAAAGCTGATTCGGGGCGAGCGCCTCACCGTGGCTGACGGTGCGCTCCTCTTCGCGACCCCCGACATTCTGGGGGTCGGGGCCATGGCTGATGCAGCCAATCGGGCCCGCCACGGCGATCGCGTGACCTTTGCCGCGAATCAGCACATCAACCCCACGAATATCTGCGTACTGCGAAAGACGTGCGTCTTCTGCGGCTATGCGCGCCTCCCCAAAGAAGAGGGCGCGTACCGCTATTCGCAGGAGCAGGTGCTCGCAGAATCCGACCGGGCCGACGGCACGCTTACGCGTGAGTTCCATATCGTCGGGGGCCTCGACATGCAAGCGGGGCTCGAGTACTACCAGACGATGTTCCGCGCGCTCAAGGCGCGCCACCCGCAGGTACACATCAAGGCGCTCACGGCCGTGGAAATCGCCCACATTGCGCGCATTGAAAAGAAGAGCCGCGAAGAGGTACTCCTCGCGCTGCGCGAGGCCGGGCTCGATACGCTTCCTGGCGGAGGCGCCGAGACATTCAGTGCTGCTGTGCGAGAGCAGATCGCCGACAAGAAGCTCGGCGGCATGGATTACATCAACGTGCACCGCACGGCCCACCAGCTTGGCATCCGCTCGAACTGCACCATGCTCTATGGGCATGTGGAAACCATCGACGATCGCATGCAGCACCTCAACATGCTGCGCGAGTTGCAGGACGAAACCGGCGGCTTCCTGGCGTATATTCCGCTGGCCTATCACCCCGACGACAACGAGCTGGGGAGGACGCTCGGTCGCACAGGCACCAGCACGACGGGCTTCGATGATCTGCGCAATCTTGCCGTGGGACGTCTGTTCCTCGACAACTTCGAGCACATCAAGACGCACTGGATCATGGTGACGACTGCGCTGTCGCAGATCGCCCTCCACTTCGGCGTGAACGATATCGAAGGCACCGTCGTGCGCGAGAAAATCTACCACGCCGTCGGAGCGAGCACGCCGCAGGGCATGACGCTCCCGCAGCTCCTGACGCTCATTCGCGGGGCCGGCAAGCTGCCCGCCGAGCGCGATTCGTTCTATCGCGTCATCCGGGAGTTTGCCGACGACGATACGGGCGAAGGCATCGCCGCACCAGCCGACGCGCTGGTGCCTGCCGGGGCCTGACATGGCCGACACCGTGCGGCCGCCACTGCGCGTGGGGCGCATTCGCTACATCAACTGCTTCCCCGTGTACGGGGGCATTGAACGCGGCATTGTCCCGCTCGATGGTGAGTTGGTCGACGGCGTGCCAACGCAGCTCAACCGGCTCATGGCCAACGGCGATCTCGACGTGAGCGTCGTCTCGGCGGTGGAGTACGCCAAGGACGCCGACCGTCTCCTCCTGCTCCCCGAGTTGGGTATCACCAGTGATGGCCCCGTGCGCAGTGTCATGCTCTTCAGCAAGCGCGCGCCGCGCGATCTGGGCGGCTGCCGTGTGGTCGTGAGCACGAGCAGCATGACATCGGTGCATCTGCTCGAGCTGCTCTTCGAACACGTGTGGAAATGTCGTCCTGAGTTCGTCGCGGGTGATGCGGAAATGGGTGACATTGGCCGTTTCGGCGACGAAGCGCACGACGCGCGCCTAGTCATTGGCGACGCGGCCCTCAAGCTCTTCGATGCCGCCAACCGCGGCGGGCCGTGGGCGGAGCTCTATCCGTATCGCGAAGACCTGGGCGCCGCGTGGAAGGAATGGACCGGACTCCCGTTCGTCTTTGCCGTGTGGGTGGCGCAGCGCCGCACGCCGGTGCACGCATCGCTCTCGGCGCACGCGTCCCTTATTGCCTCGAGAGACTGGGGGCTCCAGCACCTCGGTGAGCTGTCGGCGCAAGCGGCGTTCGCCAGCGGGGTACCGTTGCAAACGTGCCGCGAGTATTTCGCGGGACTCGATTACCGTCTGTCGTACCCGCATCTCGCGGGACTGACGGAGTTTTTCCGTCGACTCGTGTTGGCCGGCCGCGTGCCCGATGGTACGCTGGCTTTCCTCCCCGCCGCCTGAACGACCACCAGCGAGACTGAGCCTCTGCCTCATGCGTGACATCCTCGATTTCTATACCAACGCCCCGTTGCTCGAACTCGGCCTCGAAGCCGATCGTGTGCGCGAGCAGAAGCATCCGCACGGGGTGGTCACGTACATCGTCGATCGCAATATCAACTACACGAACGTCTGTGTCGCCGATTGCGGCTTTTGTGCGTTCTATCGTCGCCCCAAGCATAGCGAAGGGTACACGCTCTCGTACGAGCAGATCGGCCAGAAGATCGAAGAAACCAAGGCGCTCGGCGGTGTGCAGATTCTCATTCAGGGCGGACACAATCCGTACATCCCGTTCGAGTGGTATCTCGATCTGCTGCGGTACATCAAGACGTATCATCCCATTCACATTCATGGGTTCTCGCCGAGCGAAGTGGACTTTTTCGCTACGCGTTTCCGCATGGATGCGCGCGATGTGATCCGTGAGCTGCGCACGGCGGGGCTCGACTCCATTCCGGGCGGTGGCGGCGAAATCCTCGTGCAGCGCGTGCGGGACATTGCCGCGCCCAAGAAGGCCGGTGCCGATCGGTGGCTCGAGATCATGGAGCTGGCGCACAACGAAGGCATGAAGACGTCGGTCACCATGATGTACGGCATCGGCGAAACGCTCGCGGAGCGTATCGAGCATTTGCAGCGCGTTCGTGATCTGCAGGAGCGCACCAATGGCTTCACGGCGTTCATTACCTGGCCGCTCCAGCCAGAGAACACGCCGACCATGTCACACATGCCGAAGACCGATGCGACCACGTATCTGCGTACGGTTGCGATCTCGCGCATTGTGCTCGACAACGTGCCCAACTTGCAGTCGAGCTGGGTCACGATGGGCATGAAGGTGGGGCAGATGGCGCTGCGCTACGGCTGCAACGACTTCGGCTCGCTCATGATCGAAGAGAACGTCGTCTCGGCAGCCAACACGACGCACCGTACCACCGTCGACGAACTCGACCGGCTCATTACCGATGCGGGCTTCACGCCGGCTCGTCGCCGTCAGGACTACTCCATCATCACCGACGCCGCGCCGGGAGCTGCACTGCTTGCCGCCACGGCGGCGGCGTGAGCCGCCTGACGGTGCGTGTAGGAATCGGTTACGACTCACACCGCTTTGGCGATGGTGGCCCCATGCGGTTGGGGGGCATCGACATTCCCTCCAACGTGCATTGCGCGGGGCATTCGGATGGCGACGCCATCTGCCACGCGCTCACCGACGCCATCCTCGGTGCCGCAGCATTGGGAGATATCGGTGAGATGTTTCCCGACACCGATGCGGCCAACAAGGGCAAGGACTCGGTGATCATGCTCGAAGCGGCCGTGGCGCGCATGCACGCGGCAGGCTTCGCGGTGGGGAACGTCGACATCACGGTCGTCACGCAGCTCCCCAAGATCGGACCTCGACGCGAAGCCATTCGGGCGCGCCTTGCCGCGGTGCTCGGCGTTGATGTGTCGGCCGTTTTCGTGAAGGGCAAGACCAACGAAGGCATGGGATGGATCGGCCGTGGAGAAGGGCTTGCCGTGATGTGTACCGCGACGCTGGTGGCTCGCTGACCAGCGAGCGGACGCGCCGCGGCACCGCGTTGCCGTTCACGATTATCCTGTCTCCGAACACGCCGTGAACGACCTGCTCGCATGGCTCACGGGTCTGCCGGACCCGCTGTTGTATGGGGCGCTGGCGCTTGCCGCGTTCGCCGAGAATGTCTTTCCGCCGCTCCCGGCCGACACGGTCATCGCCCTCGGCGCATTCGTGGCCGCGCGTGGCAATGGCTCATGGCTTGGTGCATGGACTGCCACCATGGTCGGCAATATCGGCGGCGCGATGCTCATGTACGGACTGGGGCATCGCTTCGGATTGCCATGGCTCATACGCCGCTTTCCCGCCATCGTGTCGCCGACGGCTGCCGATCGCTTCGCTCACCGATTCAGTACGCAAGGCATGGCGGCGGTGGCAGTAAGCCGATTCCTTCCCGGCGTACGGGCACTCGTGCCTCCGATGGCCGGTGCGCTTGGCATTGGTGCGGTTCGGGCCGCGGTGGCCATGTCGGTGGCATCGGGCGTGTGGTACGGGATCATCTGCCTGCTGGCATTTCGCGCGGGCGCCAACGCCGAGCAGTTGCTTGCGCTCATGGCGAGCCAGCAACGGACCATTGGGTTGGCGGCGTTGACGCTCTCGATCGTGGCTGTTTTGTATCTCCTTTGGCGCCGCCGCCGCGCCAGCGGTCCTCACCAATGACGCCCGCTGATCAAACGGGCGCCGCCAAGATGAGCGACGAAGAGCGCACACTGCGTCGTGGCTTCTTCCTGCAGGCGTTCGAAGAGGCGCTCGCACTCGAAGAAGGGGCGTCTCCGCGTACGATCGAGGCGTACCGTCGCGATGTCATCCGGTGTGCGGCGTATCTGCGGGAGCATGGCGTAGCGAGTGCGCGCGACATTTCACCCGGCATCCTTCGCGAGTTCGTGTACCACCTCAAGGATCTCGGACTCGCCGGAAGCTCCATCCGCCGCAACATCTCGGCACTGCGAACGTGGTTTCGCATCATGATCGCGGAGGGGTTGGTGCACACGGACCCCACGGAGCGGCTCGATTCGCCCCAACGGTGGCGCACACTCCCGGAGGTGCTATCGGTCGATGAGGTCACCCGTTTGCTGGCCGCGCCGCAGCTGGATGAACGATTGGCGTTCCGTGACCGCGCCATGCTCGAATTGGCGTACGGCGCGGGGCTGCGCGTATCCGAATGGATCGGGCTGGCGGTAAAAGACGTACTGCTTGAGGACGGCTTGGTGCGTGTCCTTGGCAAAGGGAGCAAGGAGCGGCTCGTCCCCATCGGCCGCTCGGCCATCGGTGCCGTAGCCGTATACGCGCGCGAACTTCGCCCTGTGCTGGAACGCGGGCACGGCAAGGGGATTCTCTTCCTGAACGGGCAGGGGAGGCCGCTCACGCGAATGGGTGCCTGGAAGATCTTGCGCAAGTACGTTGGGCAGGCCGGCATTGTGAAGGCCGTATCGCCGCACACGCTTCGTCACTCATTCGCGACGCATCTGCTGGAAGGAGGGGCAGACCTGCGGGCAGTGCAGGAGATGCTCGGTCACGCCGATATCGCGACCACCCAGATCTACACGCACGTAGATCGTGAGTATCTTCGGAGTGTGCACAAGCAGTTCCATCCGCGTTCCTGACTTTCCACGACAGCCATGCTTCTCGTCATCGACAACTACGATTCGTTCACGTACAACCTGGTGCAGTACTTCGGTGAGCTCGGCGAGCAGCTCGAAGTGCATCGGAATGACGCGTTGACGGTAGACCAGGTGGGCCAGATGGCGCCGGAGGCTATCGTGGTCTCGCCGGGACCGTGCTCACCCAAAGAGGCCGGCATTTCGGTCGAGGTCATCCGGCGATATGGCGGCGAGATTCCGCTGCTGGGCGTGTGCCTTGGACATCAGGCTATTGGCGAAGCATACGGCGGCGACGTGGTGCGCGCATCGCGCGTCATGCACGGCAAGATGTCACGGTTGGTGCACGACGGGACCGGCCTGTTTCAGGACGTCCCCTCGCCCTTCGGCGTCATGCGCTATCACTCACTGGTCGTGAAGCGCCAAACACTCCCCGCGTGCCTCGAGGTCACCGCGGTGGCCACCGACGACGCTACGGAGATTCACGCCCTGCAGCATCGCGAGCATCCCGTGTGGGGCGTGCAGTTCCACCCCGAATCCATTCTCACGGAGCATGGGCGTACCTTGCTCGTGAACTTTCTGCGCATGTCGCGCAGCGTCCGCCCCGCGGTGCGCGCCTAGCGAACGACGAAGGCGGATCGCGACGGTCAGTGACCGTCGCCCTCTGCCTCTTGCGTCTTCGGAATCAGCAGCGAGAGCAGCACACTGCCGACCAATACCGCCGCCACCACCCCGAGCGACACGCCGATGCCGATCGGCATGATTTCCGACAGCAGCATCTTGGCGCCGACGAACGCGAGCACCGCGGACAAACCATACTTGAGCAGGTAGAACTTGCCGATGATGTTGGCAAGTACGAAGTACATGGAGCGCAATCCAAGAATGGCAAACACGTTCGACGTGTACACCAGGAAGGGATTGCGGGTGACGCCGAAGATGGCCGGGATCGAATCGACGGCAAACACGACATCCGTGGTTTCGACGAGCACCAGGACCACAAGTAGCGGCGTGGCTACGCGGCGAATAGGGCCTCCCGGCTCGAGCGCCTCGCGCACGAAGAATTTCTCACCGTGGAACTTGGTGGTCATCGGGACGAATCGACGCACCAGGCGGATGACGGGGTTCTGCTCGGGCTCGATTTCACTCTCGCCCCCGAACGCCATCTTGACGCCGGTATAGATGAGGAAGGCGCCGAAGAGGTAAATGATCCAATGGAACTGGGCGAGCAAGACGGCGCCGGCGCCGATCATTGCGCCCCGCATGAGCAGCGCCCCCAGAATCCCCCAGAACAGCACCCGGTGCTGGAGCTGCGGCGGAATCTTGAAGTAGCCAAACACCAAGATGAAGACGAACAGGTTGTCTACCGACAGCGCCTGCTCGACCAGATACCCTGCATAGAACTCCAGCATGGCCTGCCGGCCCATTTCCCGGCCGATCCACAGGCCGAACCCTATGGCCAGGGAAATCCAGACGGCACTCCAGCCGAGCGCTTCATTCACCGACACGGTGTGCGCCTTCCGGTTGAAGACCCCCAGATCGAGGGCCAACAGGACAAGAATCAGGAGATTGAAGCCGATCCACCACGATGCGGGCATGCCGTTCGATGCAAGTGACAAAAAAGGGGCGGCCGCGTGTTTGCCTTAGCGTGCCGAGTGGGGTATCTTAACTGGCGTGAATTTTGCTGCAACCACGCCCCTGACGACTGGACAATGGCTGTCCTCGCGGTGATCCCGGCGCGCCTCGGCGCGACCCGACTTCCCCGCAAACCGCTTCGCCTCCTCGGGGGCGAACCGCTGGTCGTCCGAGTGTACCAGCGCGTTGCCGCGCTGCAGGTGGCCGACGGCATCGTCGTCGCCACCGACCACGACGACGTCTACCACGCGTGTGCCGGGCGCGGCATCCCCGTGGTGCTCACCAGCGGCGATCACCCCAGCGGGACCGATCGGGTGGCCGAGGTCGCCGCGTTGGCGGAGTTTGCCGCGTACACGATCCTCCTCAATGTACAGGGTGACGAACCCTTCGTGACGCGTGAGGCGCTCGCCGGTGCAGTGGCGATCGTGACCCGCGGCGTCGCGCCCGTCGGCACGGCGGCCGTCTCCATCGCCCCCGACGCCATGCAACGTCCGGATGTCGTCAAGGTCGTATGCACCGACGAGGGGCGGGCGCTCTATTTTTCACGAGCACCCATCCCCTATTTGCGCGACCCATCCGACGCCCCGCTGCTGGCCCCGCTGGTCCGTCAGCACGTAGGGGTGTACGCCTACGCGCGCACGGCGTTGCAGCAATGGGTTCAGTGGACACCGCACCCGCTCGAACTCGTCGAACGGCTCGAGCAACTCCGTCCGCTGGCGCACGGCGTGGCCATTGGCGTGGTGCATGTTCCAAGTGCCGAGGGTGGCATCGACACCGAAGACGATCTCCGGCGCGCGAACGCGCGCTGGGCTGCAGGCTCGAAGGCCGCACATCATGACGCGCTCGACTAGAGCGCGTCGTTCATGAATTCCGACTCCGTTTCCACCGGGACTTCGCGCATGTCCAACTCCAGCAACCCGACGGGCCAGACCTCCGCCCCGAAGTACATCTTCGTGACCGGCGGGGTGGTATCGTCGCTCGGCAAGGGCATCGCTGCAGCGTCCTTGGGGCGCCTGCTCGTCGAGCGCGGCTTCCGCGTTACCATGATGAAGCTCGACCCGTATCTCAATGTCGATCCGGGCACCATGTCGCCGTTCCAGCACGGGGAAGTGTTCGTCACCGATGACGGCGCCGAGACCGACCTCGACCTCGGCCATTACGAGCGCTTCCTCGATCGTCCGCTGTCGCAAGCGAACAACATCACGACCGGACGCATCTACTCGAACGTGATCACGAAGGAACGGCGCGGCGAGTATCTCGGCTCCACGGTGCAAGTCATTCCGCACATTACCGACGAAATCAAGAACGCCATCAAGCGCATCGCGCCGGGTAACGACGTCGTTCTGGTCGAAGTGGGCGGCACGGTGGGTGATATCGAATCGCTCCCGTTCCTCGAAGCCATTCGCCAGTTCCGGCGTGAGGTGGGCAAGGAGAACGCGATCTTCGTGCATCTCACGCTGGTGCCGTACATTGCCGCCGCCGGCGAGGTGAAGACCAAGCCCACACAGCACTCAGTGCGCGAACTCATGGAGATCGGTATCCAGCCCGACTTCCTCATCTGCCGCAGCGAGAAGCCGCTGCAGGACGAGGTGAAGCGCAAGATCGCGCTGTTCTGCAACGTGGACTTCGGCGCGGTCATCGAAAGCCCCGACGTGCCCACCATCTATCAAATCCCGCTCGTCTTCGAGCAGCAGGGCTTCGCCGAACGCGTGATGGAGCGGTTGCGACTCTCGGCACCGGCGCCGGATCTCAATGCATGGCGCACCATGGTTGGACGAATCACGCATCCGCGCCAGAAGGTCCGCATCTGCGTGGTGGGCAAGTACACCGACTACATCGACAGCTACAAGAGTGTACAGGAAGCGCTCATTCATGGTGGCATCGCCAACGACGTCGGCGTGGAGCTCGCGTGGACGTCGAGCGATCTGTTCACGAGCGCGCAGAAGGCGCGCGACATTCTGTCGCAGTATCATGGCCTGCTCGTGCCGGGCGGCTTCGGTGTTCGTGGGGTGGAGGGCATGGTCGAGGCCATTCGCGCCGCGCGCGAAATGCAGTTGCCGTTCTTCGGCATCTGCCTGGGCATGCAGGTGGCCATCATCGAATTTGCGCGCCACACGCTCGGGCTCGACGACAGCCACTCGAGCGAGTTCGCCCCGGAATGCAGCAATCCAGTTATCTCCCTCATGGATACGCAGCGGGAAGTCACCGACAAGGGCGGCACCATGCGCCTGGGAGCGTATCCGTGCCGTCTGCAACGGGGCTCGAAAGCCGCGGAGATCTACGGCCAGCCGGAAGTGAACGAGCGGCACCGGCACCGCTATGAAGTGTCGAACCGGTACCGCGAGCGGTTCATCGAACACGGGATGCGCTTGAGCGGCTTGTCGCCCGACGACTCATTGGTGGAGATGATCGAACTGCCGTCGCATCCGTGGTTCGTGGGTTGCCAGTTCCACCCGGAATTGCAGTCGCGTCCATTGCGTCCGCATCCGTTGTTCGCCGGGTTCGTGGCGGCCGCCGAGAAGCGCCATCGCGCGGAGTCGGCATCGACCGGTGCGCCAGCCCTCGCCCATGTAAACCAGTGAGCCTCGTGTCCACGTTGTTCTCGGCCGACCAGCTCTTTCTGATCGCGGGTCCCTGTCAGCTCGAAGACGACGCGCTCAACCTGCGCGTCGCTGAAGCGCTCGCGCGGCTCGCCGAACAGGTGCCGGGTGGCATCATCTTCAAGGCGAGCTACGACAAGGCCAATCGATCGAACGTCGACGGGGTGCGCGGGCCGGGGTTGGACGCTGGACTTGCGGCGCTCGACCGTGTGCGCGCAGCCACGGGCTTGCCGATCCTGACCGATGTGCACGAGGCTTCGCAGTGTGGCCCCGCCGCCCAGGTCGTCGATGTGTTGCAGATCCCGGCGTTTCTCTGCCGCCAGACGGACCTCCTGCTCGCTGCTGGCGCCACGGGGAAGGCCGTGAACGTCAAGAAGGGGCAGTGGATGCATCCCGAAGGCATGCGTGGTGCCGTGCGAAAGATCGAAGCCGGCGCGGCACTCGGTGGCAAGGACGTGGGCGCGTTGGCGGTCACCGAACGCGGCACGTTCTTCGGCTATGGCGACCTCGTCGTCGATATGCGGGCGTTTGCGCGTATGCGGGAGTCGTGCGGTGTGCCGGTCATTTTCGATGCGACCCACAGCGTGCAGCAGCCCGGGAAGGGGCAGGGCGGCACCAGCGGTGGGGCGCGTGAGTTCATTCCGCCGCTCACCTATGCGGCCATTGCCGCTGGAGCCCAAGGGCTGTTTCTCGAAACGCATCCCTCGCCGGAGACGGCCCCCAGCGATGGTCCCAACATGATTCAACTCGACGCGCTCCCCGACGTGGTACGGCGCGCCGTGGATATCTGGGATCGGGTCACACGGTGATGTCATCGACGGACCGGCTGCCGCCGCTCGTGGTACGTGCGCCACGCATCGACCCTGCACTGGCCAAGCGCATCAGGCTCGTCGGCTTCGATGTCGACGGGGTGCTCACCGATGGCGGGCTGTACCTCGGCAGTGCACAGCACGAGGGCGGTTCCGTGCCGTTCGAACTCAAGCGGTACGATGTGCAGGATGGACTGGGTATGGCCATGCTGCGCGAATGTGGGCTCAAGGTCGCAATCATCACGGGCCGGGTGTCGGAGAGCGTGGCAACCCGCGCGCGCGAGCTGCGCGTGGACGCCTGCATCCAGGATCCCCACGCACGAAAGCTTCCCGCGCTCAAGCGCTTGTGCGAGTCGCTCGGCCTTTCCCTCGACGAGGTCGCGTTCGTTGGCGACGATCTGCCGGACCTTGCCGTGTTGCGTGCGGTGGGATTGCCGGTGGCAGTAGGCAATTGCACCGCCGAAGCCGCGCGCGCGTCGCACCTGCAGCTGTCGGCGCGCGGCGGATTCGGCGCCGTTCGCGAATTCTGTGAATTGCTGCTGACAGCACGAGAGGAGTGGACGGATGCCGTCGAGCGTTATGTGCACCGTCGCAGTGTCGATGATATGACCGTCGCGATGGAGCTGCCGCAGTGAGGGCGCCCATGCCGGCCTCACGTGAGCGCAGCCACGATCTCTCCGATCGGGCGCTCATCGTCGAGCGTGGTCGTCGTGTCCTCGCGCTCGAAGCGGAGGCGCTGCGCGCCAGTGAAGCCGCGCTTGGCGAGGCGTTCACCGATGCGGTACACCTCCTGACCACGTGCACCGGTCGCGTGATCGTTGCCGGTGTGGGGAAGTCGGGCTTGGTCGGGCGCAAGATGGCCGCCACGTTCACGTCGACAGGGACGCCGGCCATGTTTCTCCATCCGGTGGAGAGCGTGCATGGCGATCTTGGCATTGTCGGCCCCGACGATGTGGCCATTCTGATTTCCAAGAGCGGCGAAAGCGACGAACTGCTGGGACTCATCGAGGCGCTGGCCCGGATGGGTGTGAAGCGTATCGCGATGACCGCCGTCTCCACGTCCCGGCTGGCACGACTGTCCGACGTTACGCTGGACCTCCTCGCGAAAGAGGAAGCGTGCCCGCACGATCTGGCACCGACGACGAGCACCACCGTGACCATGGCGCTCGGCGATGCGCTGGCGGTGGCCGTGTTGCAAGCGAAGGGATTTCAGGCGCACGATTTTGCCCGGTTGCATCCGGGCGGGGCGCTCGGACGCCGGTTGCTCACGCGCGTCGCCGACGTCATGGTCACTGCGCCGCTGCCGATTCTCGACCAACTGGCGACCATGCGTGAAGCGGTCGTCCTGCTCGCGGAACGGCGCGGCATTGCCATTGTCGTGGAACAGGAGCGGGTGTCCGGGGTCGTCACCGCTGGAGATCTCACGCGCCTGCTGGAACGCCAACACGACGTATTGTCGGTAAAGGTGGCGACGGTCATGACGACGTCGCCGCGCACCGCTGAAGACCACGAATTGGGGAGTGCCGTCGTGCACCGCATGGAAACGTTTGGAATCATGGCCATGCCCGTCGTCGATGCGGCGAAGCGCCTCGTCGGCGTTGTACATCTGCACGACCTCATGCGCGCCGGAGCGGTATGACCCGACTCTTCGTGCGCGTCACTGGAGGATGTGCGGCCGTGCTGCTCCTCACCGCCGCCGGCTGTCCCAAGAAAAACGCGTCGACCTCCAAGCGTGCGCCGACGAGCGCCATGCCCGACTCCGCCGATCAGATGGGGTTCGGGGTTCGGCACGTGCTCACCAACAAGGGGGTGAGCAATGGTGAGTTGCTCGCCGATACCGCCTTCATCTACGAAGACGGGACCCGGCTCGAGATGCGCCGCGTCAACATGACGTTCTTCACGTCGCAGGGCCTCAAGGACGGCGTGCTGACCTCGAAGGCGGGCACGTACAATTCGCGGCTCCAGCGCTTGGAGGCGCGCGGTGACGTCATCGTCGTGCGGGAAGACGGGAAGCGATTCACCTCGCAGCAGTTGGTCTTCGATCAGATTCGCAACCAGTTCTTTTCGGATTCTGCGTTTGTGTTGACCGAGCCGACCCGACAACTTTCGGGGATCGGGTTCGAGTCGGACCCGAAGCTCAACAATTTTAAATGCCTGAAGGGGTGCAAGGGCATTGCTCCTGTGCAGGTCCCCGCACGTTGACGAAGGCGTGGGGAGGGCTGAACGCGCGTCGACACCGCGGCGGAGTACTCTGGGCCGTCGCCGTGGCGACGCTGCTCGCCAGTTGCCGTAGCGGCAATCGTACGCCGCGGCCAGCGACGCCGGCGCCTGCGGCGGATCAAGGCAGACGCGACAGCGTCAAGGTCGCCCTCCCGGAGAGTGTCAGCGTGCCCGCCCTGACGCCGGATTCGACAGCGCGCGTCGCCAGCGCCGATTCCGTCGCAGCCCGTACGGACACCACCCCGGTACAGAGCGCGGATAAGCGCGCAGCGACCAAGAAACCGGCAGCCTCCAAGCCGTGCGTGATGGACTTCTCCGAATCACCACCGGAGACGCGACTGCTGTACAGTCGTATGTCCGATGGCATTGCGAATACCTTCATCGGCGGTGGATTCGTGGGGCATTGCCAGGGCGAAAACAATCGCTTGCGGGCTGACAGTGCCGAACAGTTCCAGGCGCCGGGTATCGTGAATCTGTACGGTAATGTCGTGTACGAAGAGCCGAACAAGGTGCAAATCACGGCCACGCACGCCACGTACTTTACGCGGGAGGGCAGACTGTACGCCGACGGAAACGTAGTGGCGACGCAACTGTCGTCCGGCAGTTCCTTCATCGGACCGAGCATCGAGTACTTCCGCAGTACACCGGAACGTCCGCTCTCGCGGCTTATGGCCCCGTCCCGCTCTACGGCACGGTTGGTGGAGAAGGACAGCTCCGGCCGCCCGCAGGCGCCGACCGTCGTTACCGCCAACCGGTTTGAAGATGCGGGCGATTCGTTGCTCATGGCATGGGGCGACGTGCAGATCGATCGCGAGAAGATCAACGCGCGGTCCGACTCGGCCGCCTTCGACAAGATCTCTGAGCGATCGCGACTCGTGCGCGGTGCCAAGATCGTGAATCAGGACACCGCACAGCAATTCACTTTGGTCGGCGATACGATCGACCTGTTCAGCACGAATCGAAAGCTCAATCGGGTCGTGGCGCGGCATAAGGGAGTCGCCACGAGCGAAGACCTCGTGCTGACGGCCGAGACGATTGATGTCCGGCTCAAGGATCAACAGCTCGAGCAGGCATTTGCATTCGGGACCGGTCGAGCGAAAGCCACCACGCCGCAACAGGACGTGATAGCCGATTCGATGAGTATTCGCCTGGCGAACAAGCAATTGCGCGAAGTCCGCGCGATCGGCGATGCGATGGCGGCAGGAACGCCAGACAGCCTCAAGATGCGCACGAAAGACAAGGATGTGCTGCGCGGCGACAGTATTCTGGCGTTCTTCGACAGCACGTCGGTCACGGTGACCGCGCCCACCGCCCCCGGAACGCCGGATTCCAGCAGCGCCAGGGTCAAAGAGATTCGCGCCCTTGGCAACGCCAGTTCGCTGTTCCATTTCGCCAATGCCAAGGGGATCACGACCCCGCCGTCGATCAACTATGTGCGGGGCGTGCGCATCTTCGTGCATTTCGACTCGGGGACCGTGCAGAACGTCCGGGTCGATTCGGCCGCCTCGGGTGTGTTTCTCGAAGCCGCTCCGGACAGTCTATCCGACACGACGGCCGGCAAGCCGCAGGGTGGAAAGGGGCAGGGGGGTACTCGTCCAACCGCTCCAACCCGTGGCCAGCCTCAACAGCCGCCCAAACGACCACCGGGAGACGGGCCGCCCGCCAACGAACCCGCAGCGCCTTCTTCGCCCTTCGACATACGTCGCCGTCCATGAACGACTCGCCTGAACCGCGTCCGTCCGCCGCAGCCAGCGACATCTTGTCGCTGGTGGAGCGTGCGGTGCACGGCGACCGCTCGCTGGCAATCGTCATGGGTGCCATCATCGACGGCGCCGATATGGCCGGTGCCGTTCCCATGCACGCGGTGACGCGCCGGTTTATCGAGCAACACCGCGACGGCCGGACGCTCGCCCCAAATGAAGTGAGCAGCCATCTCGCGGCGGCACTCCTGCCGCGGCTGGCGGCGAGTGGCATTCTGGAGTCGTTCGCCGGTGGGGAGAGTGAACCCGGGACGGTCATTCGCGTGGTGCCTGCGGTGTGGGAGGCCGTGCAACCCCATCGTGCCGATCTGGCACGCGCCATGCGCGTGACCGGCGAACATGCCGCCGCGCCAACGCCCAGCGTGCGGGCGCCGGTCGCCGACGATGCCTCGGTGCTGAGCGCCGCCGGACTGGTGAAGGTATACCGCAATCGTCGGGTGGTGAATGACGTCGCGCTGCGCGTGGCGCAGGGAGAAATCGTCGGATTGCTTGGCCCGAACGGCGCAGGCAAGACCACGACCTTCTACATGCTGGTCGGTCTCATCGCGCCGCAAACAGGGAACATTTCCCTCGACGGCACCGAGATCACCAACATGCCCATGTACGAGCGGGCGCGAAAAGGGATCGGCTATCTCTCGCAGGAACCGTCGATCTTCCGTAAGTTGACGGTGGAGCAGAACATCTTGGCCATCCTTGAAACGCTCGATCTCTCGGCGTCGGAACAGAAGGAGCGCCTCGAAACGCTGCTCGACGAGCTCAGCATCAAACATCTTCGCAACAGTCGGGCGTATCAGCTTTCGGGGGGCGAACGTCGCCGTCTCGAAATCACGCGGGCTCTGGTGACGCAGCCCAAGTTCATGATGCTCGACGAACCCTTTGCCGGTGTCGATCCGATCGCGGTTCACGACATCCAGCAGATCGTCGCGGGCCTCCGCCACCGTGGCATAGGCGTGCTCATCAGTGATCACAACGTAGAACAGACTCTCGACATCGTGGACCGCGCGTACATCATGTACGACGGCGTCGTCAAAGTCTCCGGTACAGTTCGTGAACTCGTCTTTGATGACACGGTAGCGGAGATCTACCTCGGCCCGACGCTGTCGGCCCGACTCCGCGAACGCTTCGCGAAAGCCGATGAGGGAGTGCGGGCCCGATGAAGACCGGACTGCAACAGAACGCGGGACTACGGCAGGAGCTCAAGGTCAATCCCCGCCTGTACCAGGCGATGGATCTGCTCCACATGCCCCTGCTCGACCTGCAGCAGCACCTGAAGCAGGAGTTGCTCACCAACCCGTTTCTCGAACTCGTGGAGCCCGAGGACGAGGAGGACGATTCGCCCGACACCGAAGAACCGACGTCGGAAGCCCAGGATCTGGCCGAACCGGAACCGACGACCGAACCGGAGCCGGAAAAGACCGGCGACGACGACGTCGACTGGGAAGCAGTGCTGCTCGACGGTTTCGAAACGGGCGGCCAACGTGAGGAACACGAGCAGCGCGAGTGGTACGAACCCGTCATGGTCGCGACGAAAGACCTTTCGGATCACCTCACCGAGCAGTTGTCGCTCATCGAACTGACACCGCGGCAGGCGTTTCTTGCCGACGAGTTCGTGGGCAACATCAACGACGATGGCTATCTCGCGTGTCCGCTGGAAGAGATGCAGCGCGGCGTGAACGAGCTGCTGCAGCGCGAGGCGGACGAACGCGACAGCGACGCCGAGGTGCCGGGGTTTACCGATGCCGAGATGCTGTCGATGCTGCAGATCGTACAAGACCTTGATCCACCGGGCGTCGGCGCGCGCGACCTGCGCGAGTGCCTGCTGCTGCAGCTCCGCTCGGCGGGTCAGCGGGAGTCGCTCGCGTATCGTCTCGTTGAGGATGCGTTCGACGAACTCATTGCCCATCGGTGGAGCGAGCTGTCCAAGCGCTTCGGGATCAGTGCGCAGGCCGTGCAGGGGGCCCACGATGAAATCGCCAAGCTGGACCCCAAACCCGGGCTGCGCTACAGCGCGGGGAGCGACAACTACATCATCCCCGATCTCGTGGTCGACAAGATCGACAACGCGTATCACATCTTCCTGAACGACGGCAACCTCCCGCGCCTGAAGCTGTCGCGCACGTATCAGGAGATTGCCCGCGACAAGAAGAAGTACGATACCGAAAGCAAGGACTTCATTGCGAACAAGCTGAACTCCGCCAACTGGATGATTCAGGCGATCGAGCAGCGTCGCCAGACGATGCTCAAGGTGATGCACTACATCGTCGACCGGCAAAAGGATTTCTTCGAGCGTGGTGTACAGGCGCTCAAGCCGTTGACGCTGCGTGACGTGGCCGAAGCCGTCGGCATGCACGAAAGCACCGTCAGCCGAGTGACGAACGAGAAGTTCGTGCAGACGCCGCGCGGTGTGCTGCCCCTCAAGTTCTTTTTCTCATCCGGCCTCGCCACCGCCGACGGCGACGATGTATCGGCCCGCGGCATCAAGGACCAGATCGAAAAACTGGTTGCGGGGGAGGATACCAAGAACCCGCTGACCGACCAGGCAATCGTCGAGATCCTGCAGCAGACCGGGGTACAGATTGCGCGACGGACCGTCGCCAAGTACCGTGACCAGTTGGGAGTGCTGCCGGCACGGATGCGTAAACGCGTCTAAGCCCGGTTGCACCTGCGCCCTGACCCCTCTCCTCGACGCATGGCTGTCCGTACCCGACCCGCTCGCACCATACCACGACCGGCCAATCGGCCCGTCGTGGAGGTCAGTGTGCTCGTTCCAGCGAAGGACGAGGCGGGGAATCTCCCCCTGTTCCTCGAGCTGTGCGAGACGATGCTGCGGACGCAAACCGCACGCTATGAGGTTGTGGTCGTCGACGATGGCTCGACTGATGGAAGCTGGGGAGTGCTCCAGCAGCTGCGCGAGCGGTTTGCGTTTCTGCAGCCGGTCCGGCATCGTGCGCAGCGCGGGATCGCCGAAGCCTTGCGCACAGGATACTTGCATTCGCGTGGCCGGGTGCTGGTCTTCTATCCTGCCGATCTGCAGTTCAAGCCGGAGGATATTCCCGCCCTTGTCGGGCCCATTCTGGCTGGTGACTCCGACATGGTTACCGGCTACAAGCAGGGGAAGTACGAGAAGGCGTTCGTCTCCGGCATATACAACAAGCTGAGTCGCTCGCTGTTTCGCGTACCGGTGCGAGACCTCAACAACGTGAAGGCGTATCGCCGCGAGATCATGGCCACGCTCCCTATGCGTCCCGATTTCCACCGCTACATGATCGTGTTGGCGGCCGCGCAGGGGTACACGGTCACGGAAGTCCCCATTCCCCTGTACCCACGACACTCGGGGAAATCCAAGTTCGGCTTGTCGCGCATTCCTATCGGCGTGCTCGACATGCTCGCCGTGTGGTTCGAATTGCGCTTCGGGCAGAAGCCACTGCTTGCCTTCGGCATGCTCGGCGTGGCGCTGTTCGCAGTGGGCGTATTGTCCGGCGTGGGTGCGCTGGCGTGGCTGCTCGTTTCTGGACAGGGGCAGCGCTGGGCATGGACCGTGATTCAGACGTGCCTCATGCTGGGCTCGATCTTCTTCGCCACCGGATTGCTGGGCGAGCAGATTGCACAGCAACGTTCGGAAGTGCGTGAATTGCGGCGTGAACTCGACGATCTGGCCACCAGCCAGTGGGAACGGGACGAGCGTGATGACGAGCGCGGCGCGGCGCACGTTGACGCGCTCGACGACCGCTGATTCCCACGCGCACCGGCAACCGCATGCGACGCGCACCGCGCGTGCTCTTCGTGACGCACAATGTCCCGCGCTTCGACGGCGATGCGGCTGGGTCCTTTGTGCTGCGGTTGGCGGTGGGATTGCAGGGACAAGGCGCGCGAGTGCACATCATCGCGCCCAGTGCGGTCGGCCTTCCTGCGACTTCGACGCTTGAAGGTGTTGTCGTCGAACGGGTGCGATATGCCAGCGATCATCACATGACGCTCGCCTATACCGGTCACATGGCGGAGACCGTGCGCGCCTCCTGGAGCGGCCGCGTGGCGCTCCTGCAGCTGCTGCTCGCTACCCGTCGGGCCGTGCGCGACGCCCTGACGAGCGCGCAACGCGACGGTGATCCGTTCGATATCGTGCACATCCATTGGTGGTTTCCTTCGGGGCTGGCCCTCTGGAAACTCTGGCGTCGTGGTGATCCCCCGCAGGTCGTCACCATGCACGGCTCCGATGTACGCCTCGCGGCCACGGCGAAGGCGGCGCATCCGGTGATGCGTGCCGTTCTCTCCGATGCCGCCGCCTGTACCGCCGTGTCGACGTGGTTGGCCGACACCGCCCGCGCCATCATGCCGGGCTGTGCGATTACCGTGGCCCCCATGCCTGTCGATGACCGCCATTTTGTGTCGAACGCGTCCGCTGCCGAACGTCGCGGCTTGCTGTTCGTGGGTCGGCTCAACGTTCAAAAAGGGCTCGCTGACCTGCTCGCGGCTTTGGAGACGCGGGCGCTCGCCGGCACGATGCTGCATGTGGTCGGCGATGGCCCAGATCGTTTGGCACTCGAGCAACAGGCGCACGAGGGCAACGTCGGACCGCGCGTGGTCTGGCACGGCGCGTTGCCACAGCATGCGCTCGCGCCGCTGTATGCACACGCTCGGGCCGTGGTGATGCCGTCGCGCGGCGAGGGACTTGGTCTCGTAGCCGTGGAAGCACAGCTGTGCGGGACGCCGGTCGTCGCGTACGCGGATGCTGGCTTGCTCGACGTGGTACGACCGGAACATGGCGGGACCCTCGTCGAGGCCGGAAACGTCGAGGCGCTCGCCACCGCGATCGCGGAGGTCATCGCCACCGACGAGAGCGTGGCCGATCGTGGGACGGCGGGCCGCCGCTACATGATGGCTCGCTTTTCCCCGCGTGCGGTGGCGGAACAGTACCTCGGCATCTACGACGCGGCGCGCGACGCGGCCTCCACGCGCCAACGGACATGAGTACCGACACATGAGTATCGCGGGTGTACTGCGCTCGCCGACAGTCCGCTGGCTGCTGCTGACAGTGACGTTCGGCTTCATTGCGGTAAAGGTCACCGATCAGTGGGATGAAGTCCGCACTGCGGCGAGCACGCTGCGTGTGCATTGGGGGTACATCACTCTGGCCAGCGCTGTGGTCCTAGGGACCTACGGTGCGCTCATCCAGAGTTGGCGCATGTTGCTCGCGGGATGGGGCGGGTCGCTCACGTACCCCACCGCAATGCGCATCTGGACCATCGCCAATCTTGGGAGGTATCTCCCCGGCAAGGTGTGGTCGATCGGTGCCCTCGGCGTGCTCGCGTCCCGCGAAGGCGTCTCCGGGGTTGCGGCGGCTGGAGCCGCCATACTTGGAACGGCACTGAATATTGGGGCCGGCTTCGCCGTGGCCGTGATTGCGGGAGCGGAAGGGGTCGACCGAGTCTACCCCGGCCTTCGCACCTTCGCACTCGTGGGAACGCTGGCGTTCATCGTGGGCGTCGCCCTGCTTCCGGCGCTCCTGCCATCGGTGCTCGACCGCTACGCCAAATGGCGCGGGGTCGCCATCACCGAGCAGCATCTGTCACGACGCTCGATCTGGATGGCGGCACTGATTAACGCGACCTCGTGGATGTGTTATGGTCTTGCCTTTGCGCTGTTTGCCAAGGGCGTGCTTCCCCGGCTCTCGATCAGTCTCACGGTCTTCATCGCGGCCTATGCAGCGTCCTACCTCGTGGGATTTCTCGCGCTCTTCTCACCAGGTGGCTTCGGTGTTCGCGAGCTTGCCCTCACTGCCATTCTCGTCGCCCTTGGCGCGACCGGTCGTGGTGATGCCGTCTTGCTCGGCGCCACCTCTCGGGTGTGGCTCACGGTACTCGAAGTATTGCCGGGGCTGATCGGCCTGCTTTTGTTGCCCCGCGCCCAGCGCGAGGCCCTCGGACAGTCCACGTGATACTGTCACTGGCAGATCCTCCGCGCGAGCGGGTCGTGAAGGCGTCGGCATGGCCGCTGGCGAGGAAACAGTGGTTGGTCTTCGGAGTGTGCGGAGTTGCCCCATGTTGCTCGGATGGCCCGCGCTCACCGGCGCCTTTCTGGTCGATACCAACTCCGATCAGTACCTGGCGGGCTACGCCTTCCGGGAATTCGCGGCGCAGTCGCTGCGGAGCGGGCAGGGCTTTCCGCAGTGGAATCCGTACCAGTCTGGCCCGCGGGACTTTTTTCGGTTGGCTTCCTCCGCGTCGTTGGTGTGCGCTGGCACGCCAGTCTGGTGGGCGGGATCGCGTATCTCCTCAGTGGGGCCGTGGCGTCGTCCCCCTCACCCGGGCGCGACGGAAAACGGTTTGTCAGCGCCCTGCTTCCTGCCGCCCTGTGGGCTATCGTACGCGGCGTGCGCGACGGTCGCGCTCGCGCGTGGGGCATCTTGGCACTGATCAACGGGCTGGCGGTGCTCTCTCCGCATCCACCGCTGCTCCAGTATCTGCTCCTCACCGGCGGCGCGTTTGCCCTGTGGTTGCTGTCGCGACCGTCATCCGTGGTGGCCCATGGTGGTCCGGTCCCAGCGGTATCTGCCCGGTGGATCCGGCTCGTCCCGGCGTTTATCGCCGTGTGCCTCGGCACGGGGATCTGCGCCATTCAGTATCTGCCGGCGCTTGAAAATGTGGCGTGGTCACCGCGTGGCGGTGGCAGGGGCAACGAATATGCGACCTCGTTTTCGCTGCCGCCGGAAGAACTGCTCAACCTGTACCTGCCGTAGTGTTCAGGGCTGCTCGATCGTTACGGGGGAAGCAATGGCATTCACTTGCACAGCGAATACCCGGGCGCGAGTACCCTGGTGTTGACGACCTATGCTTTGGGCGGAGGCCTCACCAACCGCCACCGAAGTCACGCGTGGTCTTGGCTTGTCACATTTGTAGTCTCTCTACGCACAGTTACCGGCGGCCATCGAAGCGACATGATTAATGGAAACGCCCCACAGGTCTTCACCGGCGCGTGGCGTTCAGCCTTCTTCGTTTTGGCGACCGCGGCCCTTTTCGTGCTCGTCGCACGTCGAGGCATTCCGGCGCGCACCGCCGGTTGGGCGCTGATGGCGATCGCCTCGCTCGATCTATGGTCGATGGCGCGAACGTATTGGCGGTTTTCGCCGCCCGCCGCGCCACTTTTCGCGGACGACGACATCGAGCGGTATCTGCAGGGCATGCGGGCCCCCTCCCGCATCATTGCCCTACCACGCTATGGGCTCGGCCCCTACCAACAGCTGTATGGGAAGTCTGAGGGGTTTCAGTCGGTGGCCAACCCGAACTCCTGGGCGCTTACGACCGCCCGGTTTTTCTACACCAAGGCGCCGGGGCTGCCGATTCACGGCGCTCGATTAGTGGCCGAGCCAGTCCGAAATGCGGCCGAAACAATGTCCAAGCGGTATGAGTTGCCCGGACGACATCCGTTGGCGTGGGTCGCCCCCAGAAAGGTCCAACCGGAGGACGCCGCGGCGCGGGCAACCGCGCTGAACCCACTCTTCGATCGGCGCCTTGTCGCTATCTTTGCTACTGCGGCACGGGTCGAGACTCAGCCCGTCAACTTACCAACGCCGCCCCCAGTGCCATTCGGGGTCAGAATCGACAAGTATGTACCAGGCATCATCGACCTCGAATCGCAGGGCCCGGCCCCCCCGGGCAGTGCACTCGTGGTCGCCGAAAGCTACCATCCCGGCTGGACCGCTCTCGTGGACGGACAATCCGTCCCGGCCGCCCGTGCCGATTTCACCCTGATCGGAGTTGAACTGCCGACGGGCGCCCGCACGGTGCGCCTCCGGTTCGCCAGCGCGCCCTACGAAACCGGTAAACTCCTCACGCTGCTCGCCCTAGGCGCCGCCGCGATGTGGTGGGTTGTCGGGTGGGCGCAGGACCGTCGACAGCCTGTCCCATGATGACACGGATCAAAACCCCGGCACGCGGCTCCCTCGCAATGGGCGAGCGCGGCGTCGTGATTGTGCCGACCTACAACGAAAGCGAGAATATCACGCGCATCGTCCCGCAGATCCTCGCGCAAGATCCGCGGTTGGACGTGCTTGTCGTGGACGACAATTCGCCCGACGGCACCGGCCGCCTCGTCGACGACATGGCCGCCGTCGAGCCGCGTGTGCATGCCTTGCACCGGGCAGGGAAGGAGGGGTTGGGGAGGGCCTATCTGGCCGGCTTCAAGTGGGCCTTGGCTCGTGACTACGCGTACATCTTCGAAATGGACGCGGACTTTTCTCACGACCCGATGCACCTCCCGGAGTTTCTGGCCGCCGTCAAAGACGCGGATATGGTGCTCGGTTCGCGGTATCGGGACGGCAAAGTGACCGTGGTGAATTGGCCGATGAGCCGGCTCATGTTGTCCTACAGCGCGAACATCTATGCCCGTGCCGTCACGGGACTTCACCTCGGGGATGCGACCGGCGGCTTCAAGTGTTTCCGCCGCCAGGTGCTCGAGGCCATTCCCCTCGATACGGTGCGCTCGAACGGCTACGCGTTCCAGATCGAAATGAGCTTCCGGGCGTGGAAGCGCGGGTTCCGGATTGCCGAGATTCCCATCGTGTTTCACGACCGCACCGAAGGCGAATCCAAGATGTCCAAGGGGATTGTCCGCGAGGCCATTTGGATGGTGTGGCGTTTACGGTGGTGGGGCATCACAGGGCGCTATTAGGGTGACATCCACCTCGATGCCCCCATTGCGCGGGCTGCCTTTTGCCAAGATGACCGGGTCGGGGAACGACTTCGTGGTGTTTGATGGCCGTACGGTGCCGATCCGCCTTGTGACATCGCCTGAAGTCATCTCACGTATATGCAACAGACACAATGGTATAGGCGCAGACGGAGTGGTTGTTCTCGAACCACAGCCCGACTCTACTGACGTACGAGTTCACTACTTCAATAGCGACGGCACGGGTGCCGATCTGTGTGGGAATGCCACTCTCTGTTCGACGGCGCTCGCCGCGGAGCTCGGTATGGCCGCACCGTCCGGCATGCGCCTGGCAACCGGTGCGGGCCTCATTACCAGCCGACTGGCAGGGCTGCCGGAGGTCGACTTTCAGCCGGTTCATGAGATTCGTGACGCACTGCCGATCATGCTTGAGGCTGGTGAACAGCGCGTGGGATATGCGGTTGCCGGCGTCCCGCATCTGGTCCTCTTGACCGAGAACGTCGAGGCGATCGATGTCATCGCGCGCGGCCCAGGGCTTCGCTGGCACAGGGAGACGGGCCCCGGCGGGGCCAATGTGAACTGGGTTTCGCCGATGTCAGACGGCCGCTGGCGCTATCGTACGTTCGAGCGCGGTGTAGAGGGCGAGACACTGGCGTGCGGCACCGGTGCCGTGGCCACGGCCATCCTGCTGACCGAGTGGGGACTCGCCACTGGGGAAAGGGTGACCATTGTGACGAGCTCGGGCCGGGATGTAGCGGTCACGCTGACGTCGCGCACGGAGCCGCCAAGCGGCCGTCGCGCGTACATGCCGAGGCTCAAAGGCGAGGGACGCGTGGTGTTCCGGGGCATGATCGAGACGTTGTGATCGGCTTACCGTGCACGCAAGGTTGGTAACGGCGCCGTCACCACGGCGCCATGGTTATGTCACGACCGATGCAAGATTTGAATTGGCAATGGGTTCCGACCCGCCGTCTGGAGTGCAGCGAATACGTGGCCGACGGCCAGTGGACCCGCGCCGTGCAAATCATGGGAAAACCATGTGGACAGGTGGACAGAGTTACGGTTCGTGAGCCGTCAATGCCGATACGGTTTCGCTCGCCAGAGATAACACATTGTGTGCCAATGGTTTGCGGAAGCCTTCCACCGTTGTCGTGGAAATCACTATCGACTTTTCCCACACTTATCCACCGTGATAGGTTTACATAACATGTATTATACGCATACTGTAGCCGCAAGCGCGTGCAATCAGTGGCTCTCAAATGGCGTCATGACGGTGAAGAACTGGCTGATCCCTCCCCGGTGTGGCAAAGACCTCTCACAAACAAAACGGGCGGGCAACCTCGCGTGGTCGCCCGCCCTCACTCGTAACGCCGACGGACTACCGCTTCGCGGCCAGTTCGCCAAGACGCACGTTGGCTTCCTGCGAGATCGGCTCGCCATCGAGCTGCGCCAATTCTTCCCAGATCCTGGTAGCGTCAGCCGACTTGCCGGCCAACATCAGGCTGCGCGCCTGGCTCGCTTGGTAGGTGTACTTGTCGGTCTTGAACGTGGCGGCGGCCGCAGCCTTCGCGAAATGTTCGGCCGCTTTGGTCATCTCCTGCTTCTGCTCGTACCCGGTCGCAATAAGCGACTCGAGGTGTGCCTTGAAGTCCGCCGAGGCACTGCCCAAGGCCGTTTCCAGCACCTTGATGCCCTCATCCGCCTTGTTCTGCTCGAAAAGTACCTGGGCAAGAAGAATCGATGCCTGCTGCCCCGACGCGGTGCTCCCGTACCGGGTGGCCACCTGCTGCAGCGCCTTTTGCGCTTCAGGGAGCTTCCCCTGCACATACGGCGTCTGCGCCGCATACAACGCTGCGGACGCCTTCTCACGCGTCGAAGCCGCAGAGCTGCGGTACACGAACACGGCTGCGGCCGCCACGGCCAGACCGCCGACGGCCATGAGAATCGGCTTGCTGTTCAGTTGAAACCAGCTGGCCACCGATTCAAGGGGGTCGTCGCTCAAAGAGGCCGATGAGCCAGCTGTGGAAACTGGGTTGCGTGTCGCCTGCACCATGCGATTGCCTGCGTATGCCAACGTGAAGAAGGATTTGCGGGATCAGCCACCAAACATAGCGTGTTGGGCCTCGGCAAGGCACCCACGCCAAGGCAACTGCGGGCCGAGTAGTGCCCCCGAGAGGATTCGAACCTCCGACCAACAGTTTAGGAAACTGCTGCTCTATCCAACTGAGCTACGGGGGCGGACCAATCACCTGACGGTGCGAGGATGCACCATGGCCGAAAAATGAGAGGGTCAGCGCTATTGGACAACCGGCGACTCCCCCGCCATCACATGGTCTTGGGGGGCGGCTGCTCAAATGGTCACGAGGGAGGTTACAGGGCGGGCGCCCACCTGCGCGCGACCGTTCAAGAAGCCGAGCTCGACCAGAACCGCTACGCCGACCACGTCCCCACCGAGCCGTTCAACGAGTCGACACGTCGCCGCAGCGGTCCCGCCGGTGGCAAGTACATCGTCCACGACCAGCACCCGTGCGCGCACCTTACCTTCCGGGTCCATTGCTATGGCGTCCTCGTGGAGTTCGAGTACGTCCTGGCGATACTCGAGGGCATACGCCTCTCGTACGGTGCGCCACGGTAACCTCCCCGGTTTTCGCGCAGGCGCAAATGCCGCGTTGAGCGCAAGGGCCATTGGGACCCCGAACAGGAAACCGCGACTTTCCACCGCCACGACGTGGGTGATCCCTGCGCCGGCGAACGGCGCCACCAGCGCAGCAATCACGTCACGGAGGAGAACCGGATCACCGAGGACTGGCGTGATGTCCTTGAACAGGATGCCAGCCTTGGGGAAGTCCGGCACGTCACGGAGCGCGCGCTGCAGGCGCGTCTCGAGGTCGGGCGAGGTCATGCGGCAACTTACGCCAACAGGGGCATCCACGCACCCGTTCCCTGCGGTAGCGTGTCAGCGGTGCACGGTAAACGGATACGGGAGCGACACAGCGGCAAGTGCGTCTGCGGTTTCGAACAGCACATGCGTGACCTCGGCGTTTGGTGGCCCCATGCGCACGAGCGCTTCGAGTGCACCGAGCACCTCGAGATTGCCCCATGCTTCGAGCACCACATCACCGTTGGGTTCATTGCGCACCCACCCGCGCAGGTCGAGTCGCCTAGCTTCTTCGCGCACAAACCAACGGAAGCCGACCCCCTGCACCAGTCCACACACGCGGAAGCGGCGCAGGGCGCCCTGCCCCATGGTCAGCGGAAGCGAACGCCGAGGATGGCGGCAAGCGCCGCGACCAACGCCGCCGATTCACCCATACGGGGATCGTAGCCTGGGAGCATCAACTCACCGGCGCGCACCCGACGCGCCAACAGCTCGAGAGCGTGTGCGGCTTCCTCTGCGGTCGCGTGTGCCAACGAGGGCGTCGCCTCAGAGGGATCGGCCACCCCTTCTGTCGAGGCCATCGCCCGCAACACCCGTTCCTCATCGTGCCCCATCCGTGCCCGCTCCGACCCGACTTCTCCTTCGGTGACCCCTGCGGGCGAGGAGAGCAGCGTCTTCTCCATATGACGGATCGGCATGATGTCCATCATGTCATCGTCGCTCCACGCGGGCAGCGGCTCTGGTGCAGCCACTTCGGCAAAAAGCTCCTCGGGGTTCTCGAAGCTGCTCACGGCGGAATCAAACTGCGCGCTGAGCTCCCGGAATTGCGCCACGGCATCCTCGAGCGGCCACGTCTCCACCGGAGCCGTTTCGCCGTCCGCCGCCGAAAGGATGCCTTCTGGGGCCTCCGCCTGATCGGCCTCCGCTTGGTCGGCCAAGGCCGCCTCGGCAATCACGACGTCGCCTTCGGCATCGGCGGCCTTCCCCCCGCCATGCTCGGCAGACTCCACCGGCGCGGCGTGCTCCCAACGCTCCACGTCTCCGCCAGTGGCTGCGACAGCGGGTGGGTTAGCCGCCTCGTCGCCGACGAGCGTATTGGCCAGCGGCATCGGAACCGCCGCCAATGGGACCGTGGGCGTCGACGCCCGGAAGGCGTCAATCCATGGCAGTTCACCATCGTCCGACAAGACCGTCTCCGGCGTGACGGCGTCCGGCCGGGAATGCTCCGCCGTGTGCACGAGCGGCGACTCGATCATTCCCTCGTCGTTTACGACCGCCTCGGCAGGCGCTGTTGGTACCGTCGGGAGGTGGAGCGGCGTGTGGATCGCCGCCGTCACGATCGACGTCGGGCGCAGAGGCGGCTGATGAGGCGGAGTGCGCGCCGGGATCTCCATCGTCACCGCAGGGGGCGCAACGGGCGTCAGCACCATCTCGGCAGCAACGGCCAGATCGGGCGCGACCATTGCCGCTCGCCACGGTTGTGGCACAAAGGGTCGGACACCGCCGCGCACCGAACGAGGTGCCGTGTCGGATACCGTTGCCGGCACCGCATACGGCGGTACCGACACGCGGGGTGTGGACACAACGGAAGACACGGGCGAGTGCGTGGCGGAAGTCGACATGGTTTTCAGATCGTGGTGCGCAGGCGCGCCCGAGGAAGAAGCTGTGCTTCGCGAGGCGAAGATGAACTACGACCAGCCGGGACGCAATTCCGGCAGGTTACACCTCACCCCGGCCAACCCTGCGCTCCAATGAGAGGGACGAAGCGGACCGGTGTGATGTCACGCCGATCAAGCCGCCCGCCCTTCTTGATGAACAGGGTGAGCATCTGGTCCTCCTTGTCTCCGAGCGGGATCAGGAGCCGCCCGCCCTCCGCCAGCTGTTCCTCGAGGGCCTGCGGAACGTGGGGCGCGCCTGCACTCACGACGATGCCGTCGTAAGGGGCGTACTCGCGCCACCCCAACGTGCCGTCACCCAGCGACAACGACACGTTGCGGACATTGGCCTGCTGCAGGACTGGCCGCGCCTTGTCGAGCAACTCGCGGGAGCGCTCCACCGAAAAGACCTGGGCCGCGAGCGCCGCGATCAGTGCCGTCTGATAGGCAGATCCGGTACCGATTTCGAGCACCTTTTCCTTGCCGGTGAGCATAAGCTGCTCGACCGAGCGCGCATGGACATACGGCTGCGAGATGGTCTGCCCACTCCCAATGGGAAGCGCAGAGTCTTCGTACGCACGATGACGAACGGTCGGCGGCACGAAGAGGTGGCGCGGCACGGTGTCGATGGCGCGTAGCAAGGCGAGATCGCGAATCCCCTTGTCCTGCATCGCCTCGACGAGTCGGCGCCGTGCGCCCCGAAACTCCGGCTCTACGGTGCTTGCCACCAATCCGTCGCCGCGTTGAGGACATCACGGTGTGTGAGATCGAGGTGCAACGGCGTCACGGAAATGAAGCCGTCATGCACCGCACGGAAATCGCTGTCTTGTGGACCACTCCACTCGACACGCCCACCACCGATCCACAGAATCTCGCGTCCCCACGGATCTTTCATCTTGGTGATCGAGTCGCTGAAGACGCGTCGTCCCAACCGGGTGAGCTTGATCCCCTTGATCTCGTCACCGGCGACGGCCGGAAGATTCACATTCAGCAACGTGTCGCGTGGAAACGCCGGCAGGCGCATGAGGTGATCGAGCAAGGCACGGATCGGCGTGATCTGCGTTTCGAGCATCGCATCGGCGCGCAGCACGTTCCCCGCGAATGACAGCGCGATCGCCGGGATGCCCAGCGCAAGCCCCTCCATCGCCGCCGCCACGGTCCCGCTGTACAGCACGTCTTCACCCATATTCGGGCCGTGATTGATTCCGCTGATCACGTACTCCGGACGCGCATCGAGCAGCGCCTCACAGGCGAGCATCACGCAGTCGGTCGGTGTGCCGTCGACCTGCCACCGGTGTTCACCGAGCCGCACCGGGCGCAACGGATGATGCAGCGTCAGCGAGTGACTGGTCGCACTTTGCTCGCGGTCCGGGGCCACAACGGAGATCTCGCCGAGCGGTGTCACTGCTTGCTCGAGGACTCCGAGGCCCTTGGCCAGAATGCCATCGTCGTTACTGAGAAGAATGCGCATGGTCAAGACAGGGGGTCAGCGCAGTGCGTCATCGATGAGCGCCTGCAGGTCGGCGAGATCGCGCTCGAGACGTTCGAGCGCTTCGACTTCGAGCGCCGCACGCGCCGCCGGGCGAAGTGAACCACCTTTGCGGTGCTCGTCGAGTTTTTGTCGTGCACCGTCGATGGTGTACTTCTCGGTATACAGCAGGTGCTTGACGAGCAGAATGAGTTCGACCTCGCGCCGAGCGTACACACGGTTGCCGCTCCGATTCTTGGCCGGGTTGAGCACCTTGAACTGGCTCTCCCAGTAGCGAAGCACATGCGGCTTGAGCTCGGTGAGCATACAGACGTCACCGATGGAGTAGAACTCTTGGACCAGCTCGCCTCGGGCAGTGGCCATATTCAGTCGCGCTCCGGTCGGAGTTCACGTGCCATCAACTCCGACACGGCGTCGCGAGGCGACCACCCATCGAACAGAATGCGATGCGTCGCATCGATGATGGGCATTTCGACACCCATCTTGTCGGCAAGCGCTTTGGCGCTCTGCGTATTCAACACGCCCTCTGCCACGCTGTCCTTCCCGGCCAGCGCTTGTTCAAGCGTCATCCCCTGCCCGATGGCTACCCCGACGGCCCGATTGCGGGACAATGCGCCGGTGCACGTCAGCACAAGATCGCCCAACCCGGCCAGCCCGGCAAACGTCTCGCGCTTGGCGCCGAGCGCCAGCCCAAGCCGCGTCATCTCGGCGAGTCCGCGGGTCATCAACGCCGCGCGCGGATTGTAGCCCATGCCAAGGCCGTCGAGAATACCGGTGGCTACCGCCATCACGTTCTTGAGCGCTCCACCGAGCTCCACCCCCACGACATCATCACTGGTATACACGCGAAAGGCGCCAGCGCTCATGGCCCATTGAACCAGTTTCGCCGCGTCATGGTTGACGCAGGCCGCGACGACGGCGGTGGGTTGTCCTTGGGCCACTTCGGCAGCAAAGCTCGGTCCGCTCACGGCCACGACCGGAAACCCGGGCGCCGCGTCGGCGACCACGTCGGTCATCAGCGCCAATGTCTCCCGCTCGATACCCTTGGTGGCAACGGAAAGCACCGCCTCGGGCACGATGTGCCGCGCACAGCTGGCAACGACCGACCGCAACACATGCGATGGCGCCGCATATACCACGAGTGTCGCCTCACGGAGTGCGCCGCCCATGTCCGTGGTCGCGCTCAGGGATGGCGCCAGCGATATCCCTCCTAGAAAGCGGGGATTCTCCTGCGAACCGTTGATGGCGTCGACCACGTCAGGCTCACGCGCCCACAGGACAGTCTGGTGCCCGTTGCGCGCCAAACGATCGGCAATCGCGGTGCCCCAAGCGCCACCGCCTACCACGGCGCAGCGGATCGACGACTCAGGCAGGCCCACTCCGTCGGAGGTCGAGAGCTGCGCCGGAGTCATCGGGCACTCTGCTCTGCCGGCGGCTTGGGGCCACCAACCCGTCGCTCTTCGCCGCGCACGAGTCGACCGATGTTGTCGCGATGCGTCCAGAAGACAAAGGCGCTGATGGCAACGCTGACGAGCATCAGTGGGGTGACCTCACGCCTCTGTGCAACAATCGCCAGCGGCAACACGACAGCAGCAACGAGTGAAGCCAACGAGACATAGCGCGTGAGGGCCACCACGACCGCAAACGCCCCGACCGCGCACAGTCCGGCGACTGGTGCCAGGGCGAAGAACACGCCGCTCGCGGTCGCCACGCCCTTGCCGCCTCCCTTCCCCATGAGGAAGATCGGCTTGACGTGGCCCACAATGGTCAACACGCCCATGAGGACCCCCCACGGCCAGCCGCCCGCGACGCCCACGGCCGACGGCAACAGGAGGGTCGGCAGAAAGCCCTTCAACCCGTCGACCATGTACACGAGCAATCCCCATCGCCATCCCAGCGTGCGAAACACGTTGGTCGCCCCGAGGTTGCCCGAGCCCACCGTGCGCAAATCCACGCCATTGGCCTTCCCCACGAGGAACGCCGTGGGGAACGATCCGGCTACGTAGGCCGCACCGTAGGTCCAGAGTGGCATGGACGCACCGCTCAACTGTTCTTTCTCCGCAGAATGATGCGCAGCGGCGAACCGGTGAAACCCCAGATTTCGCGGAACCCGTTGTGCAGATAGCGAATGTAGTGCTCCGGAATCGCTTCCGGATTGTTGCCGAACACCGCGATCGTCGGCGGCGCCACCTCCACCTGCGTCGCGTAGTTCAGCTTGACTTCGCGACCAGCGGCCTGCGGCGGTTGCAGTCGGGCGATCAACTGCTCCAGCGCATCGTTCACTTGTGACGTGGAGATGCGGCGCGTACGCTGCTCTTGGACCTGCATCACCAGGTCGAGCGCTTTGGTGACGCGCTGGCCGGTCATGGCGCTCGTGAACAGGAAGGGCACGAACTTGAAGTACGGCACCTTCTCGGCTGCCTCCTTCCGGAATTTTTCGGCGCTCTTGTCGGTCTTGTCTTCGTACAGGTCCCACTTGTTGATCACCATGATCAGCCCGCGGCCGGACTCCCAGGCCATCGTGGCGATCTTGAGATCCTGGTTCTGCAACCCTTCCGTGGCATCGATCATCAGGATGCAGACATCCGACGAATCGATCGCGCGCCGGGTCCGGAGTGCCGAATAGAACTCCACGCCATCGTCGATCTTCGACTGCCGACGCAATCCGGCGGTATCGACGAAGATGAGATCCGTGTCGTGGTAGCGCATCGGCGCGTCGATGGCATCGCGCGTTGTTCCGGATTCGTCGTTGACAACGAGACGGTCTTCGCCGAGGAGCCGGTTCACGAAGCTCGATTTGCCGACGTTGGGACGGCCGATGACGGCCACCCGCACCGCTTCCGGCTGCGGCTCGTCCGCCTCGGGGATGGCGTCGACGACCGCATCAAGGAGATCGCCAGAACCTTTCCCGTTCGACGCCGAGACGGGGTAGACCTCGGTCACGCCGAGCCGGTAGAACTCGTAATAGTCGGCGCTCTCAGGATTGTCGACCTTGTTGGCCACGAGCATCCACGGCTTCTGTGCATTGCGCAACAAATCCATGATGCGCGCGTCGCTCGGGTGCACCCCGACGCGGGCATCGCAGATGAAGAGCATGAGATCGGCTTCGTCAATCGCCTCCATGACCTGACGCCGGATCGCGACGTCCATGGGGAGATTCGAATCTTCGACGAGTCCGCCGGTGTCCACGAGCCAGAAATCGTGCCCCGCCCATTCGGCGCGCCCGAAGTGGCGATCGCGCGTGGTTCCGGCCTCGTCACTGACGATAGCCGTGGCTTCACCGATGATGCGGTTGAAGAGATGTGACTTGCCCACATTGGGCCGACCTACAATGGCAACGACGGGGAGTCTCATGCGGGCAGGTCAGGCGGCGGGAACGACCGCCGCATCCCCCTCGGGGACGAGCGCGTCAATGAAGTCGTACGAAGGATAGACCGGCATGGGCAACGACTCGCGGACCGCGATGAACGACGCCTCGTCGAGGAACAGTCCATTGTCGTTGATGCACTCAGCCGGAATGAGCGCGAGATCCAGATCGACACGATCCGCGAGGGCGCGGCGGATATCCGCCCCCACGAGCAAACCAGCGGTCGTGGTGGTCGGGCCGAACAGCGAATTTTCAGTGGGGATGAGCACAAACTGCGCACCCGTCGCCTCCGTGAGCTGATCGAGCAGCTTGGGCATGAGCGGGACCATGGCGGTACCGGTGACAACGCCAATCCGACGCCCGTCGAGGCGCGGCAACTGGGAGAGACCGTCGCGTACACGGGCCCGGAGCGATGTGACCGCCCCGACGCCATTCTCGATCTGCGAGAACTCGCCGTAGTGCTCTTCATCGGGGAGGGATTCACCCGCGAGCAGGTACAGTTCGTCGGAACCATACACCCAGCGGTCGCCGCGATCGTCCAGTGCGCGCTCTTCCCACCGGTGCACCGCGTTCAACAGGCGACCGGCATTGGCGGCATCCATGGGCTGGCCGGTGTACAAATGCGAAAACTGCGTCACGCCAACCGGCACCAGCGCAACCGACATCACGGCATCGCCAAGATTCCACAGGTCGGCGAGCGACTGCTCGAGCACATCGCCGTCATTGAGCCCCGGCACCACGACCATCTGACAATGGAACTGAATTCCGCCCTCCGCCAACCGCGTCAGCTGCTCGACGATGTTGGGCACCCGCGGGTTATTGAGCAGCACCTTGCGGGCTTCCCACGGCGTCGCGTGCACCGACACATACAGCGGCGACAGGCGGTACGCGAGGATCCGCGCAATGTCCCGCTCTTTCACGTTCGACAACGTGGCGAAGTTGCCGTACGCGAACGACAGCCGGTAATCGTCGTCGCGGATGTACAGTCCCTTGCGCAGCCCCTTCGGCAGCCCTTCGATGAAGCAGAACTCGCAACGGTTAGCGCAGCGGCGAACCGTAGGCGGCGCGAGCTCCACGCCCATCGGCTCGCCGTCGACCCGTTCGATGTCGTACGCCACAGCCGTTCCGTCGGGCAGGCGCGCCGATACCACAAACGACTCGTCAGCCGTCAGAAACTCCCAATCGAGGAAGTCTTCCAACGGCCGTTCGTTGACGGCGAGAAGCTCGGTGCCGGAGACGATGCCGACGCGGTCGGCGATGCTCCCCGGTTCGACTTGCGTGACGCGAACCATGACCTGAGACGAAAACGGGGGCGAGGCGCGATGGCCTTCCCCCGGAAAACAACCAGGCGACGAAGGAAGCATCGTCGCTCACATGAGAAAACCTACGAACTGTGAGCCCCGAAGTCAAGCAATTTCATGGACTTCGGTAACAGAGACCGTGCTCGTCACGGCAGCCGTTCACTTGATCGGCGCGTACCGAAATGCAACGCCCTTCGGAGCGTCAACCGTCACGCTGAAGGTGGTCGACGAGCCAGCCTCGACCGGACCAACGGCCACGTCCCGCGTCGCGACCACGGCGCCGGTGGCATCGAGAATCTCGAACTTGATCGTCCAATTCCCGGCCGCCGTCCCTCCATTGTTCACCGTTCCCTGAATCTGGTACCCGCCGCGTACCTGGCCGGTGGCGACGATGTCCACCCTCGGGTTCAGCTTCGACTGCTTGTCGAGGTAGAACAACGTCGAATCCTGAAACACCTTCCGCTTCGCTGCGTCGGTTTCGGCCCGTGCCTTGAGCTGCCAGTAGCCGGCCACCAGCCGCCAGCCACGCTCAAAGTTCGGATCGATCGACATGAGTCGCTGCACGGCGGGCCCCATCTTCGCGACATCTTTGATGCCGAAGGCCGCGTTCGCGTAGTTGTACAGCGCATTCCGGTGGTTGGGGTTCTTGGCAAAGCCCGCCTCGAACAGCTTCACCGCATCGGCATCCCGCCCACTCGCTGCGGCGTTCGAGCCCGCTTCGAACAGCTGATCCGCCGTGAACTTGTCCGGCGTCCCCAGCATGTCGCCAAACATGTTCGCCGCTGCCGTCGTATCCCCCGACAAGCGCAGCGCGCGGGCCAGCGCCTGCGTCGCGTTCGCCTCGCCCGGAGTATCCTTCAAGTAGTCCTGCAGCAGCACCTTGGCTTTCGAAATCTCGGCTTCCTTCTCAGCCCCCGTTGCGGCGTCGGCCTTCGTCAGGCTGATCACGGCCAGGTTGTAGCGGCTCTGCTGCTTGATGCGCCTATACAACGTGTCGCTGCCGGCAATCGCAATGATACGCTCCATCGCGATGATCGAACTGTCGATCTTGTTCTGCTTGCCGTACACCGACGACAGGACGTTCCACGGGCGCGGATCGGTGGGCGCAACCGTCAGGGCCAGGTTGGCGTAGGCAGCTGCGGTATCATCTTGATTGGCTTGCAGCGAGGAGACCGCCTTGTTGTACACGTCCCCGTAAAACTGCTGCCGATAGCCCTTGACCGCGTCCACACACTGCGGCGCGATCTTTTCGAGGGCCGAAGCCGCTGTATCCACGGCCAAGAGTAGACTCTGCTTGCCCTGCGGGTTCGTGGTATATCCCATCTCGCCACGGGACAGCTCGAACTTGCCTTCGTTCTGCGTGCGAAACTGGGCAAACGTGCGCAACAGCAGCCACTGACGACCGGGCTCGTTCTTGATCTTCTCGGGACTGTCCGTGAGCAGCCGAATCGCGTTCGCGAGGTGTTTGGGAACCTCGTCATTGTTGCGCGAACTGGCGGCCTTGATCACGTATTGCTTGGCACCACCAAGCTGAAACGGGCTGCCATCGTTCACGCTACACGTCGCTTGGGCGGCAAGCGGTGACGCCATAGTGGAGCCACCCGCCACAAGGGCGACGCCCGCCACCCGCATCAACATCGAAGCCTTCATCGATACTCCTCGAAAATCCGTCGAATGCGACCGGCAGTCACCTGTCGCGCGAAAGATGGGCTAGGCCCGGTACGACGCACCACTTCCGGTGTTGTACACCACCACCTCGGCGTCGGACGCAATGCGCCCGTCAAGCACCGCGTCCCGCAACACCGACAGGGCGCAGCCGCCCTCGGGAGCGGCATCGATCCCCGTTGCCGTAGCGAGCCGGTACGTCCACTCGCGAATCGCCTCTTCGCTGGCCGTCCCGGCGACGCCCCGCGTCTCCCGCAACACTCGCAACAACACGCGGTCGCCAAGGGGAGACGGCACTCGCAATCCGCTCGCGTACGTCGTGGGATTCACCCACGGCTCCGCACGGTCCGCCCCCTCGGAGAAGGCCTTGGCAATCGGAGCGCACCCGGCGGCCTGCGCGACCACGTACGTGGGCTGCACGCGCCCTTCAGGCAACCAGCCGCTCGCCGCCAGCTCCTGCAGCGCTTTCCAGATCCCCACCGTGCCTTCTCCACCACCTGTCGGATAGACCACGACATCCGGCACACGCCAGCCAAGCTGCTCCGCCATCTCATAGCCCATGGTCTTCATGCCCTCCACGCGGTACGGCTCGCGAAGGGTGGAGATGGCGAAGTAGCCCGATTCCGCCGCATACGCGAGCGCCAGCTTTCCCGCGTCGCCGATATGCCCGTCGATGCGGATGAGCTCAGCCCCCATGGCATCGATCGTATCGAGAATCGGGCGCGGCGTCGTGCGCGGAGCGTAGACGCGAACGGGCATTCCCGCCGCCGCGCCGTACGCCGCCAGTGCGGCGCCGGCATTCCCCGCCGTCGGTACCACCAACCCCGGAAATCCCTCGGCACGCGCACGCGTCACCGCCGCGCTCATTCCGCGCGCCTTGAACGACGCGGTAGGGTTCTGCGCTTCATCCTTGATCCACATGCGACGTACGCCGACGGCGTCGGCCAGCACTTGTGACTCGATGAGGGGGGTCAGCCCTTCACCGAGTGTCACCGGCGCCTCACCTTCGAGCAGAGGCATGAACGGCGCATAGCGCCACATGTCCCATCGCGGCTGCAGTGCGGTGTCGCGCGGGACTGGCGCATACCGGGCGAAGAGCGGTTGCCCACAGGCACCACACAAAGAGGCGCGCTCGAGCGCGGCCGGCGTATCGCAGGCCGAGCAGCGGAGCGTCCAGGACGTTGTGCTCATGCGTCGTTCACAGGAGGGAGGGGAGCGACGGACCAGTCGTCCGGCCGCGGTGGTGGACCGGCATTGATGACAGGAGCGGGAAGTGCCACCCCGAGCGAAAGCAGCACCTTTCTGGCGGAGGCCTCGCCGAAGCCCGGTACCCGCGCGATCGCATCGAGGGGCGCGTCCTTCACCCCCTGTACGCTGCCAAAAACATGCAGCAGGGCGCGGCGTTTGGTAGGACCAATCCCCGGAATCTTCAACAGCTCCGACGTGATGGTACGCGCGGAGCGCTTCTGGCGCTGAAAGGTCACGGCAAACCGATGGGCCTCGTCGCGCGCCTGTTGCAGCATGCGCAACGCTGGCGACCGGCGCGGCAGCCTCACGCCGTCACTGCGCCCTGGCAGAAAGATCTCCTCTTCCTTCTTGGCGAGGCTGATCAAGCCGATGTGCGTGACCCCGAGCGCGTCGAGCGCCTCACGGGCTGCCCCGAGCTGTCCCTTCCCCCCGTCAATGACGGCAAGGTCTGGCAGCGGCTTCTCTTCCTCGAGTCGACGCCGGAAGTACCGCGTCACCACTTCGTGCATCGACTTGAAGTCGTCGTTGCCTTCGAAAATCTGAATTTTGAACTTGCGGTACTCGCCGCGCTTGGGGCGGGCGTTCTCGAACCACACGGCACTCGCCACCACGTCGGTGCCTTGCGCGTGGGAGATATCGAAGCACACCAACGAGCGCGGGAGCCTCGGCAGCCCCAGCTCGCGCTGCAACTCGTACACCGGATCGGCCGCGCGTTCCTCGGCTTCCAGCGACGCCAGCTTGAACTCCTCGAGCAAGTGCTGCGCGTTCTTGTCCGCGAGATCAACAAGCGCGCGGCGTGGACCACGTTGCGGCACCAGCACCTTGGTCCCTTCGAGTGACGCCTCCAATGTCTCGCGATCCTCGAAATCGAACGGCACCAGCAGATGGCCGGCTCGCGCATCGGCCATGCGATACCACTGCGACAATGACGCCCCCAAGACCGCGCCGTCTTCCTCACCTTCGGCGTGCTCGAGCAAGCGATGATCGCGCGCCAGCAACTTGCCCGCGCGGATACGCATGACCACGACACACGCATCCGCCCCGTCACGGGCGTACCCCACGACGTCGCGGTCACCACCCTCGACTTCGAGCACCACCGTCGGCTCTTCCATCTTCTCGAGATGGCGAAGGGAATCACGCAGCTCACCGGCTCGTTCAAAATCGAGGCGTTCCGATGCCTCCAGCATGCGCTCACGCACATGTCGCACGACATCGCCGGTACGCCCTTCGAGAAACCAGAGCACTTCGTCGATCATGGCGCGATAATCGTCGGTGCCCTGATAGCCGACACACGGGGCCTTGCAGCGCTTGATGAAGTAGTCGAGGCACGGCCGTTCCGGCGCCTCCCGCGGCAACGCGTAGTGACACGACCGGACGGTGAAGATCCGCTTCACCACATTCAACGCGCGCCGCATCGCGCCGACGTCCGTGTACGGACCGAAGTAGCGCGCGCCGTCCTCTTGCAGCCGGCGCGTCACGATCACGCGCGGGAACGTCTCCTGGACGGTGACCTTGATGTACGGATACGACTTGTCGTCGCGCAGGGCAATATTGAACCGCGGACGATATTCCTTGATCAGGGTCGCTTCGAGAATGAGCGAATGCGCCTCGCTCGGCACCACGATGGTATCGAGGTCCTGAACCTTGCGCAGCAGTCCGCGGGTCTTTGGGCTGGCGTCATGATCCTGTGCCCAATAACTCCGGACACGTGAGCGCAATCGTTTGGCTTTGCCAACGTACAGCACGCCGCCTTCGGCGTCCTTCCACAGGTAGACGCCGGGAGACTCCGGCAAATGCGGCAAGCGCCGCGCGACGGCCAGCGGCATCCCCCGCTCGAGCGCTGCACGGGTCCACTCGTCATCCGGAACGGGCAAGGCATCGATTGAGACCGATGCGACGACGTCGGCCGACGGGGCGAGTTCATCTGACATACGGCACCCTCAACCTCGCGCAGATGGACGGACGGGCCGACGCAGCCAGCGGGCGGCCTCGGCAGATCCCATCCACCACGCAACCCCCAGATACGTCACGCCGAATGCAGCTAACACCGGCAAGGCGACCAGCCGTACGTGCCAGGCACTCAGCACGCTGTGGTGCACCAAGCGTGCTCCCCAACCAACCAGAGCTGCGCACAGCGACGCCGTCACGATGCGGCGCGTACCATACCACATGGCCGGTGTGTACAGCGTGCCCAACCGCTGCCGCAGTCCGCGGGTGAGCACCGCCAAGTTCACGTACGACCCCAGAGCCGACGCCAGCGCAATCCCGGCGGTCGCGTACGGCGATGCGCGCAGCGGGACGGCAATGCTGATGGCGGCGACCGCCGACACGACGATACTCGCCAACGACGCGCGCAATGGCGTCCGGTAGTCCTGCAATGCGTAATAAGCGGACCCCAACAACTTGACCGACCCGAAGCTCACGAGGCCGACAGCGTATCCCGCCAGCACGGCGTGCACGACACGCTGCTCGGCCGCACCGAATCGCCCCGCGCGATACAACAGCCCGATGCAATAGTCGCCAACGACCATAAACGCGACTGCGCTCGGCACCACGTAAAACAGAATGCGCTGCCAGCCGCCACGCAGCCTTTCGCGCAGCGCGTCGAGCGCGAGCGCCCCGGAATCGCGCGAAAACTCCGGCAACGACGCGGCCGCGACGGATACCCCGAACAGAGAGACCGGGAGCAACGCCAGCGTGTTGGCATACGTGATGTTCGTCGCGGCGCCCGCGGGCAGGTACGAGGCGATCTGCAGATCGACAAACCCGGAGATCTGCACCACCCCGAGCGCCGTGACCACCGGCACCACGTTACGCAGGGTCTGTCCGACTCCTTCCGCTGCACGGTCGAGCGTGGGGCGCAGCGGTCCCGTCAACCGCAACACTTCGGGAAGCTGACCGATCACCTGCAGGCAGGCACCGCCGAGTGTGGCCCACGAGAGCCACAGCGAGAGCTGTTGCATGTCGCGCGCGCGCGGACCACCCACGAGCAGCAACACGATCTGCGCCACCGACCAGAGGGCAGCGCTGGCGTACGACCAGAAGAACCGTCGATGCGAATTCTGCACGCCGAGACACCAGCCACTGATCGCCATGACACCCGTCATGGGGAACAGGACGCGTGTAAGCCGTGTCGCCAGCGCGAGTGTCTCGGCGTCGAACCCTGGCGCAAGCGCCGCCGTGAGCCACGGCGCGACCGCGATACCGATCAGTGTGAGCGCACTGACCCCGACCAGCAGAATACCGAGAACGGCATTGGCGAGCGCGCGCGACGCTGTCTCGTCGCCGCGTTCGAGCAGTTGGCTATACACCGGGACAAACGCCGCTGAGAGCGTCCCTTCGCCGAGCAGGTTACGCATGGCATTCGGAATCTTGAATGCTGCGTTGTACGCGTCGGACGCTGCGCCAGCGCCGAAGAAGTAGGCGAACGCCGTGTTGCGCAACAAGCCGACAAGTCGGCTGATCAGAATACCGGCGCCGACGACGAACGCAGAGCGTCCGCCTCCTCCTGCACTCATGCGCGATCCGTCGCGCCCGAGACCAGCGCCCGTGCATGTGGCCCGGCGGCCGTACACATCGCCGTCAGCACGTCAGGGCCGTACCGTGCAAGCAACGGGACGATGTTCAGTACACGCTCCGGTGATTGCCCGTTGGGCCGTAACGCCGCACGCAGTGCGGAGACATCGCGCAGCGCGTCCGTTTCGCGACGCTTGACACCCGCGACGAGGCGACGTTCGAATCGATCGAGGCGGTGCCCCAGATCACGGGCCAGCCCCTGCACCACGTCGTGCGCCACTGGTGAGCGGTCGCCCGTCAACGATTCGCGGAGTGCACGCACCTGCGTATCGAGCGTGACGCGAAGACGCTCCATGGTGTCCGACACCGATTCGTCGAGATGATCGCGAGCCACCCGTTGCTCGGCAGCATGTGAATCGCGGAGCGACGCGTCGTCGAGTCCGAGCGATTCCTGACGCGCGAGCATGTCCGCTTCCAGCAACTCACACGCCCAGCGCGGAGCGGCCACCGGTTCCGCAGCCTGCAGCGCACGGGCCACCGGGGATACCTGCGCGAAGTACGCGTACTCGCCGGGGCCGGCGAGATAACAGACTGTGGGCAACAGCGCGCGCTCCATGACGGGGCGCAACAGCACGTTGGCCCCCAATGATCCCGGTTCGGCCTCACGCGCCACGCCGGCCGCGCTTTCGACGGGAACACGCTCACGCACCCGATGGACCTCGTCGCCTCGACTCGCGAGCCGCGAATGAAAGACCAACGACAGCCCGTCGACGACTTCCACCTGCGGAGCAAAGCCGGCCGCGTGGATCTCCTGCGAACGGATGCGCAGCGCCTGCTGCACCGCCGGCGCCGCGCGGAGCGCCTGACGCAGAAAACTGTCGGCGTGCTGACGCAATGCAGGATGTGCGGCATCGAGGACCGCAATGCCCATGGGCTCGAGCATGGCGCGCAGCAACTGCACGTAGGCCGCCCCAATGGTCACATGCGGCACGTACGCGGCATCCACAATGTCCAGCACCGACCGATGGGCCGCTGAGCCGCAACCGGCCGCCAGGGCACCCCGAGCCTCTCGCAGATCGCCAAGGGCGACGTCGGCCAAGGCGACGCCTTCGGTGGCCGGCCCGGCGAGGGTGGCGCGCAGTAGCCCCTTGGCGGTGGCGACGTAGGTGACCGCGGCCTCCATCCAGTCCGCGTCGTCGGTGGCCGCCCAGAACACCGGTGCCACCGGCATCCCAATGGCTGGCTCGAGCTCATTGGCGAACGCCAGGGCGCTCATGGCCTTGCTCCACGTGTACGTCGGGCCACCGAATAGTCCCGGCTGCTGTCCGGTCGTGACCAGCACGCCGCCCGCCGCCGCCCTGGCGAGCCGCTCCGCCGCCAAGCCGGTCGCGGCGAACGCCGGCGCCAGTGCCGTAAGCCAGTCGGTGCCGCGCAGAGACTCCCGGACGGCCGCAGCGTGCTCCGACCACCCAGCCGCCGACGTCGGCCGCTCCGCGTACCACTCGCGCCCTGACCTCCCACTCTGCACGGCGCGCGACAAACTGCTCCCCCCGAGCGATACCGGGCGGATCTGAAGCGCAGCATCGCTGCCGACGGTGCCAAAGGTCGGGGAATCCACGTGGCTCGCAGTCACGGACAACTCTTCACGAAAGGTCACGGTTCATGGCCGGCGCAGGAAATCACTTGTGGTAAGGCTCCCCTCGCATGATGGTGCCGGCTCGATACAACTGCTCGCCCAATACCAAACGCGCAAGCTCGTGCGGCAAGGTCCACGGCGCCAGTGAGAGGCGACGGTTGGCGCGCTGCAGGACCGCCGGGCCAAGCCCGTGCGCCCCGCCAATCACGAACGAGACGCTCCGTGCACGATCACGCTGCTCCTGCAACCAGCTGGCGAAGGCGTCCGAATCCATCACGACGCCGCCGGGGTCGCAGGCTACGACCACGGCGTCCCCCGCCAGGCGCTCCGTCAGACGCTCCGCTTCTTTGTCGCGCACCTGATCGCGGCTCAACCCGCGCCCTGGCTCTTCTCTGACCTCGAAGACGTCGAGCGGCCAGTAGCGTGCCGCCCGGGTCTCATAGTCCCGAATGGCATCGGCCAGCCCTGCATGACGAGGCCGGCCGATGACCACCACGGAAACCCGCATCGCGCGGACGGCTCAGGCGTAGATGCCGCGCAGACGGTGCACCGTGGCAACGCGGCTGATCGACAGCATGTAGGCGGCGGTTCGCATATTCACGCGATGCTGCTTGGAGAGTTGGAGCACATCGCCGAAGCTACGCGTCATGATGTCCCCTAGACGTTCATTGACGATGGCTTCACTCCAGAAGTACCCCATGCGATCCTGCACCCACTCGAAGTAGGACACCGTCACGCCACCCGCATTGGCGAGAATGTCCGGAATGACGAAGATGCCCTTCTCGTCGAGGATCGGGTCGGCCGCCGCCGTCGTCGGACCGTTGGCGCCCTCGCAAATGACCTTCGCGCGGATGCGCGGCGCGTTCTTCGTCGTGATCACGTTCTCGAGTGCCGCCGGCACCAGCACGTCGACGTCGAGCGTCAGCAACTCGTCGGCGTCGATCAGATCACCGCCGGTGAACCCGTCCAGCGACCGGTGCTGCTGCACATGCTCGATGGCAGCATCGACGTCGATGCCCTTGGCGTTGAAGAACGCTCCGGCGCGATCGCTGATCCCGATGACCTTGGCGCCCTGCTGTGTCATCAGCTTCGCGGCAATCGACCCCACGTTCCCAAAGCCCTGTACGGCGACCGTCGCCCCATTGATATCCATGCCAAGATGGGCGAGCGCTTCCTTGGTCACGAGCATGCAGCCGCGCCCCGTCGCTTCCTTCCGCCCGAGCGACCCCCCCATCTCCACCGGCTTGCCAGTAGTCACGGCGTTCTCGGTACGACCGACATGCATGGAATACGTGTCCATCAACCACGCCATGACGCGCTCGTTGGTGTTCACATCCGGCGCCGGCACGTCCGTGTCCGGGCCCAGCAGCGAGATGATGCCTTTGGTGTAGCGGCGGGTCACGCGCTCGAGCTCACCGACGCTCATCGAAAGCGGGTCGCAGATGACACCACCCTTGGCACCACCGAACGGCAGATTCACCACGGCACACTTCCACGTCATCCACGCCGACAGCGCCTTCACTTCCTCGAGCGTGACATTCAGGTCGAAACGGATACCGCCCTTGGCGGGACCGCGTGACGTGTTGTACAGCACGCGATACCCGGTAAACACTTCGACGTCGCCGTTGTCCATCATCACCGGCACGGACACGATGAGCTGCTTTTCAGGGTTGCGCAAAATCTTGTAGATGCCGGGCTCGAGATCGAGCAGTTCGGCGGCACGGTCGAAGCGCGACATCATTGCTTCGAACGGATTCTCTTCGTCGAGGAACCGATCCTTATCCGGGCGAACGATGCTGTCCGTCGGAAGTCGGAGGAGGTCGATAGCCATTGGGCGGGGAGTTCAGGGGGGCCGGCTTACCCGGCGGTGGGAACCGTGGCCGTGCGCGCCAACAGAACCCGGTCGCATTCACGCTCCAGGACCTCGGCGCCTCGATCAACCACGAGTGTCTGTGAAACATACCAAAGGGGAACGGCTGCGCGAGGCCAGAGGGAGCCCAGTTTGACCGCGTCCTTGAGCGTGCACAGGACGCCGCTGCTTCCCCGGGCCTCCGCGGCCAACCGCGCCACGTCGGCCTGGGTGAAGGCGTGATGGTCCGGAAAGCGCACATGGCGGACCAACCGCACACCGTGCGCGACCACCTGATGCTCGAGCGCATCGGCATCGGCGATCGCGGACGTGAGCAGTACGGCCCTGCCGCGAAGCCACTCCACTCCGTGTCCCTCCGCCTCGCGACTGGCGGGATCTCCATCGTCTGTAACGACCCGACGAATACCGGCTGGTTCGAGACGCACCACCGCGACCGGTAGGTCTGCGCGCTCGGCCAGGGCGGCCCGGTACACGGCATCGACCTGGTGCTCCGTCGCCGCTTTCGCGGTAACGATCAGTGCCGTTGCGCGACGCAAGGCGGCGAGGCTTTCGCGATACGGCCCCGCGGGCAGCAGGCGCACCTTACCGTCGAATCGATCGGCGCTGATGAGCACGATGTCCGATACACGTGGCGCGCGTCGATGCTGAAAGCCGTCGTCGAGCACCGCGCAATCAGCGCCCGCTCCCTGTGCCGCCTGGAGGGCGGCCAGGCGATCTCGGTTCACCAGCACCCGAAGATCCGGCGTAAGCAATCGATGCACCCGCCACTCGTCATCCCCATACCCACGCAAGACCAGCGCTGGCCGCGCGCCGCGTTCCACGAGTCGTGCGGCGAACCATGACGCCACCGGCGTCTTGCCGGTTCCACCAACCGTGAGGTTGCCAATGGACATGGCAGGGATTGGCGCTTTCCGCGCAACGTCGCGATCGCATGCCGAATTGCGCCAGTCGACGCCGCGCGCGAAGAGCCAACTCATGGGCGTGAGCGCCCGGCGAAGCGCTGCCGCGCCATCGCTCCTGGCGTACCACACCCACTCAGCCGCCGCGCGCCGCCCCGCCACCGTCAACATGACGCGCGTCAACCCGCCGAACGGGTCGGCACACGGCCGTTCCGCGCCAAGGCATCCACCGTCGCGCGATCCTCGTGCATGTAGGCGGTGAACTCAGCGGTACGCGCCGCGATCGCGCGCACATCATCGCCGACAACCAAGCGAGGCACACCGTACAGCACCGTGATCTTGGCAAACGGTTTGGGGAGCTCTAACGCATCCCAGCTGCCCAAGCGCCATGCCCGATCGATGTGCGCGGTGATCGTCACGATCGGCACGCCCGCACGATGCGCCAAGATAAGCGCCCCCGGTGCAAAGCTGTGGCGAGGCCCTCGGGGACCGTCGGGCGTGAACGCCATGGGCGTACCGCCCTTCACGATCCGCACCGCCTCCAGCAAAGCGCGCGTACCGCCACGAGACGACGAGCCGCGCACTCCGAACATGCCGAATTGCTCCAGAATGCGCGTGATGATCTCGCCATCCTTGTGCTCGCTCACGAGCACACCGGTGCGCACAGTGTGTTTCCAGAGCAGCGGTAACATCTGCCCGTGCCAGAGCGTGTAGACCACGGCGCCGTCGTGGGCGCCCGGTCGCCGCCTGGCGTCGCGACCGTGCGTCGTGACGCGCCACGTTCTGCCCAGGAGTCGAATCAGAACCCCCCCGAGCGCGATGAGCGAGCGCGTCCTCCAGTCGAGCGGGACGCGGGGAGCCGCGTCTTCGGCGCCCGGTGCCGTCATGGACCGAGCATCCCGACGATCATTTCCGCGACGCGTCGTGACGCACCGGGCGTTCCCAACTGGTTCCGCACGGCCGCGAGTCCCTGCTCGGCCGCGCCCCGTTCGACACTGGTGGAGTCGAGCAGGGGCAACAACCTTTCAGCGACGGCGCCTGGAACGAATCGTTCCTGCACGAACTCCGGCGAGACCTCGCGCCCGGCCACCACGTTCACGAGACCGATGTGAGGAATCCTGACGACGCGCTTGGCAATCGCATAGGTAATCGGGCTGGTCTTGTATCCAATGACGTGCGGCAAGCCCGCCACCGCCGCCTCGAGCGTGTTGGTACCGCTTTTGAGCAATCCAGCGGTTGCAGCCCGCTGCACCACGAACGAGGTGCCATGGACCAGCGGAAATGGACACTGTGCCGGTTCGATCGTGACCGTTGGGGCAACCCCAACCACGACCTGCACATCCGCACGGCGGCGTTGCACTTCGGCGGCGGCGGCGACAAATGGCACCAAGTGCCGTCTGATCTCCGCCCGTCGACTGCCGGGAAACACCGCCAGGACGGGACGGTGCGGATCGAGTCCGAGCTGCGCGCGAGCGGCTTCTGGTGAGGGCAATGATTGCGCGCGATCGAGCAGCGGATGACCGACAAACGTCGCATCGACACCGTGCTGGCGTAGCAACGCTTCCTCAAAGGGCAGAATGGATGCGGCCTTCGTGACGAGCCGGGCAAGCGTGGGAAGACGGTCGGCCCCCCACGCCCAGACCTGGGGCGTGATGTAATACAGCACCGGCACACCGGCCTGCCGAGCGACCTCAGCCACGCGGAGATTGAACCCCGGGTAGTCGAGCAAGACCACGAGGCCGATGTTCCCCCTTGCGATCCGCGCACGCAGACGCCGCAGCAACGCCCAATGCTTGGGGATGTGCTGCAAGACCTCGACGAAGCCCATGACCGCCAGTTGTTTCACGTCTTCGAGGAGCTCTACGCCGGCGCGCCGCATGTGGTCACCGCCCACCCCCTCCATCCTGATCGCTGGCGCGAGCTCACGAAGGACCTCGGCCACCTTGCCCGCATGCAGATCGCCAGAGGCTTCTCCGACGACGAACAGCACGTCACGCACGGGCGCTTCCCGCCTGACGATCGCACGCCTGCATGACGGCGTGCGCGTGTTCGATGGCGGTGACGACCCGCAGCGCCGCCTCAAGGGCTTCGCGTCCTTCTTCGCCGGTGACCGCCACCGGGTTCGCGCCCATCATGGCGCCGATGAACTGCGTCAGTTCGAGCACGAGCGGTTCCCCGTCGGGCGCCTCGAGCACTACCCGTTCCACGAACTCCTCGAGCGCGCGCGGCGCCCGCGCCAGCAGCATCGGGTCCAAGTCGCCACGCAACCGGAAGAATTCCCCCGTTCCGGCCGCCAGGTCGAGCGAAAGATAGCCACTCTGCTGAAACAGGCGTAGCTTGCGCAGTCGCTCGCGGGACACACGACTCGCCGTAATGTTCGCAACCGCGCCATTGGCGAAGGTCAGGCGAGCATTCGCAATGTCGAGTTGCGGGGTGAGCACCGGAATGCCCATGGCCTGCACATCGCCAACCGGGGCACCCACCAACGTGTGCACCAGGTCGAGATCGTGGATCATGAGATCCAGCACCACCGTGACATCGGAACCGCGCGGATTGAACGGCGCCAGTCGGTCACTCTCGATGAATCGCGGACCGTCGACATAGGGCATGGCGGCGCGCACCGCGCGATTGAAGCGCTCGACGTGCCCAACCTGGAGGATCACACCTGCGGCGCGTGCTTTCGCCAGCAGATCGTCGGCTTCGGCAAGCGTCACGGTAAACGGCTTCTCCACGAACACGTGCTTGCCGCGCGCCAGTGCCGCCGACGCCACGGCATGGTGCGCCGTCGTCGGCACCACGATCGACACCGCGTCGACCTCGTCGAGCAAGCGATCGAGGGTCGGATATGCGGTCACCTGATACTGTGCAGCCACTTGCGACGCACGCCCCGGATGCTCGTCGACGAAGCCGGCAAAGCGCTCACCGCACACATCGCGGAGGATCCGCACGTGGTGTACTCCCAGGCCACCGGCGCCGACCACTCCGATACGCGGTGCAGTCGAACGCGAGAAGCGCTGTTGATCGGCAAAGGCGTTCATGCGTGTCTCGAAGGGGTCACACGGTCAGAAGCCCACGCCACGTTGGCTGGCCTCGATGAAATCCAAGAAGTGCTGGACCTCGGGAGTGGGCTCGAGGTCCCCGCGCGCTTTCTCGATCCCCTGCGTCAGGTTGAGATCGGAACGGAAACAGAACCGGTAGGCCTTCTTCAGCTCACGTAGCACTGGCTCTTCGAACCCGCTCCGCTGGAGCCCCACCGAGTTCAGTCCAAACAGCTTGATGGGGTTGCCGACCGCCCGCACATACGGCGGCACATCCTGAGATACGCGCGAGCAGCCGCCGATGAAGGAATGCCTCCCGACTCGTGCGAACTGATGCACGGCGCAGAGCCCTGAAATGATCGCTCGATCTTCGACCGTGACGTGCCCGGCGAGCTGCGTGCCATTCGAGATGATGATGTGATCGCCCAGATGACAGTCGTGGGCCAGATGCACATAGCTCATGAGAAAGCAGTGCTTTCCCACGCTCGTCGTAATCGAATGTGCCGTGCCGCGGTTGATCGTCGCGTACTCACGGACCGTCGTGTCGTCACCGATGTCGACCCACGTTTCTTCACCGCGGAACTTGAGGTCCTGCGGATCTCCCCCCAGCACCGCGCCAGTGCCGATGGAGACGCGCTGCCCCAGTCGCACATTGCGCTCGAGCGTGGCGCGCGCCGCAATACGGGTTCCGTCGCCGATAGTGCACTGCGGCCCCACGATGGCCCACGGTCCGATCTCGACGCCATCGCCTACCTGCGCGGACGGATCGATGATCGCGGTGGGATGCACGTGTGTGCCGCTCAGGATGACGGGCGCTCCACTCATCGATCGCGAACCATGGCGGCCATTTCCGCCTCGGTCACGACCTGACCGTCCACGTACGCGGTGCCCTTCATCTTGCACAACGTGCCGCGCTTCTGCAGCACCTCGAGTTCGAGCCGCAACTGATCACCAGGCTTCACGGGGCGCCGGAACTTCACGTTGTCGAGCGACAGGAAGTACACCACCTTGCTCGCCGGATCGTCGATGGTGCGCATGAGCAGCATGCCACCGACCTGCGCCATCGCCTCGATAATCAGTACCCCAGGCATGATCGGATGGCCCGGAAAATGTCCCTGAAAGAACGGCTCATTGATCGTGACGTTCTTCAGCCCGACGATACGCGTGCCTTCCTCGAGTTCGAGAATGCGATCGACGAGCAGGAACGGATAACGGTGCGGCAGCACCTGCAGGATGTCTTCGACGGTGTACATGGCGGGTTCGCGAATGGCGTGTTGAACGAGTGCTCGCACCAGCGCCACCGTGCCACGATGGCTGGGCTTGTGAGCGGAAATGCGGGCACGCACGCGCGCGCCGGCAAGTACAAGATCCCCGACGCAGTCGAGAGCCTTGTGGCGGACGAATTCGTCCGACCAGCGCAGCGTCGTGTCCACGACTCCGTCAGCATCGAGCACAATGGCGTTGGCCGTCGACGCACCTTGAATGAGTCCCTTGGCCCGCAAGCCCTCCACCTCGTGCACGAATCCGAAGGTCCGCGCGGCGGCGAGCTCCTTCGTAAAGGTCGCTGGGCTCATCATGTACCGCCCCGACTGTTCGCCGATGAGCGGGTGTGGAAAGTCGATGGTGACCTCCAAGCCGAATCCGAAACACGGCTGAGCGTCGTACACACTGTCACCTTCGACGACGCGAATGGATTTCCGCAGCACAAGCCAATCGGGGCGCCCCGCATGCGTCATCACTCCGGCGCGCTGCAACGCGTCCAGAAAGGGCGCCGCGCTCCCATCCATGATGGGCGGCTCGGGACCATCCATCTCGATCACCACGTCGTCGATCTCGAGCCCACCGACGGCCGCCAGCACGTGCTCGACCGTGTGCAGCGCCGCGTCGCCGGTACCCAGCTGCGTGCGCCGTTCCGCCTCGACCGCAATGTCCACGCGCGCCGGAATCGGAGCGCTTCCGGGCAGATCGAGCCGCTGAAAGACGATGCCGCTCCCGGACGTCCCCGGCTTGAACACCAGCCGGCACGGGCGGCCCATGTGCAGACCGATACCTTCGACCGTTGCCTCACCGGCGATGGTACGACGTGACACCACCAACGCCGCAGCCCCCACTTCAGCCGTTCGCGGAGACGGCGGCAGAGCGGTTTCCGCGCGCGCCATCACGAGGGGTCTTCCGGCGAAACGTCTCCGGACGCCGCCACCGCAGGCCCGTGCGCCTCGTTACGCGCCAGCAGACGCTCGAGTGGACGAATCAGCTTCGCCAACCGGACCAGTGCCGCCTGTGTGCGCATCTGCTCCCGATGCGGTCGTGCGGGATATCCAGACCACGTTTCCTCTGCCGGCACATCGCTGGTCACCCCGGCGCGCGCCGCAATCGTGGCGCCACGACCGACCGAGAAGTGATTCCCCATCCCGGACTGTCCGCCCATCTGCACTCCGTCGCCGACCCGTGACGATCCCGCGATGCCCACTTGCGAGGCGAAGAAGCAGAACCGTCCGACGCGCACGTTGTGCGCAATCTGCACGAGGTTGTCGATCTTGGTTCCGGCGCCGATGATCGTATCGTCCACGCTTCCACGATCCACGCAGCTGTTCGCCCCGATCTCCACATCGTGCTCGAGTACACACCGCCCCACATGCGGTATGCGCACGGCACCATCCGGACGCGGGACAAACCCGAATCCTTCGCGGCCTACTTGGGCCCCGGCATGCAACACCACGCGATCACCCAACTCGGTGAATGGATACACCACGGCGTTCGGATGCAGGCGTACCTCGACGCCAAGGACACTCCCCGCGCCGACCTTTGCCCCGGCACCGATCCAGCTGCGGGGCCCCACTCGCACCCCTTCACCGATCACCGCATACGCCTCGATGGTCACGTCGTCGCCGAGGACGGCACTTGGCGCCACCACGGCCGTCGCGTGCACACCCACCGCCCGCGGTTCCCTCCGGTGAAACCGGCCAAGAAGGCTCACCAGCGCATCCATGGGCCTCTCGACGATGACACGCGTTCCTTGCCCGACCGCCAAGCGTTCAAAGGCCGGAGCGAGCAGGACGACGCCGGCCTTGGAGCGCGCGAACGAACCCGCATATCGCTGATCCGAGAACACACTCAGGTCGCTTCCCGTCGCCCGATCGAGCGGCGCGACACCATGAACGACGATGGACGGATCACCGATGAGGCGTCCGCCCACCTGTGTCGCAACGGCAGCGGCGGTGAGGGGCGTCTGCCCATCACCGCCGACTGCCTGCGGAGTAGTACGTTCGCCGCTCACGCGGCTCTCACTCCGTGGGCGGCTTCTTCGTGATACCGGCGGGTGCCGACGTCGGGCCGGGCGCCGGCGCCGGGCGCGCCGGCGCCGCCTTGGGGGCAGCGAGACGCATGCGCGAGAGCACTCGGTCCGTGATGTCGAGGTTCTTGTCGGCCGACACGATGAACGCCCCCGCCGCCACGTCGAAGATAAAGCTGTAGCCACCGTCCGTACGGACGTCGTCGAGGACCTTGCGCAGGTTATCCATGATCGGGGCCATCAGCTCCTCCTGACGATCCTGCGCCTGCGCTTGCAGCTTCTGTGCCTGTGCGCCCCACGCCTGCTCCTTCTCGCGCATCGTCTTGACGCGGGCTTCCTTGGCGGCCGGCGACAGCGACACCTCTTCCTTGGCGAACGCTTCGTTCATGGCATTGAGCGAATCCTGCAGCTTGGCGAGCTGTGAACGGACCCCCCCCATCTCCTTCTCGAACGAAGCTTCCGCCTCGGCGCGTCCAGGGGCGCTCTGCAGCAACGCCTGGGAGTTCACGAACGCGAACTTCTGAGCAGCCTGCGCCGACGAAAGCGTAGGAGCGGACACGAAAAGCGCACAGGCGCCGATGACGGAAAGGAATCGCATGATCTTGTCCTGAGTTAGAAGAGCTGACCGAGACGGAAATGAAACTGCCACCGCGGATCCCTCACGATCCGGCCGGAAGTGATGTTCACGGATGTCCGATCGAAGCCGTACGCCATGTCGAGCCCGAGCGGGCCGAGCGGCGTAACGGTAGATACCCCGAATCCGGCCGAACGGAAGAGGCGAGTCGGGTTGATCTGTCGGGCGGAAGCCCAGTTGTTCCCGGCGTCGGCGAAGACGTTGAAGTAGAACATCTGGTTGAACCGGAGCCCGATTTCTCCGGTCATCGTCATGAACGCATTGCCGAACGAGTTCGGATCCGAGCGAAACTGGTCGGTACTGGGGTTGAATCCCAGCGGCGTAATCGAGAACTCCGGGTAGCCGCGAAGCTGTTGGCCGAACATGACGCCACCGACGGCAAACTGCTGCTGGAAGAAGAAGGGGCCCGAGCTGCCGAACAGGGCACCGCTCCGCGCCGTCAGCCCCATCGTCAGCTTGATCGGCTGGGATCCCGGGTTACTCCCACCAAACTGCCCCAGCAATGCGTAGCCGCGCATTTCGGTGGTGACACGCTGGAAGTTCACGGTACCACCCAAGGGGCCACCACTGAGATCCATCTGAACGGACCGGAGCGAGCCTTCGGTCGCAAATGGCATGTCCACACGCGTGTCGTACTGGTATTCAAGCCCGACGTTGGAGCGCAGGCAGTTCCGCGAGCAGCTACCGGCAATGGTCCCGGAGGTGAAGGTCGCCGCCTCGCCGTTGTAAGACACCGCGACCGTCGAGAAGTACGACCACGGCGTAGGAAGGCCAAGCCGGAACTGCGCACCCGTGCGGATGTTCTGCCCGAGGTTACCGACGATGAAGCGCGACTGCGAACGGTAGGCACTGAGCGCCCCGGACAACCGCGTGCCCTTGAGCGCCGGATCGGTGTAGGTGGCCGTGAAGTCGTTGAAGAATCGGCCGTACTGCCAGTTGAGGCGCCCGGACTTGCACAACCCGAAGAGATTCGGCTGCTCGAGACCGATGAAGCCACCGAACCCCACACCGCCCTGCCCCATCGACGCACCGAAGTTCACCGACCCCGTCCGCTTCTCCTTCACGCGGAAGACGATGTCCACATCGCCCTGCTCGTTGATGGGGCGATAGTCGGGGAAGGCCATCGGCTGCTCGAAGAAGTTCATGTTCCCGATGCTCTGGTAACTTCGAATGAGCAACTGCTGATTGAACGGACCACCCGGCACCAGAAAGATCTGGCGCCGAATGCAATCTTCGGAGGTAAAGTCGTTGCCGACTACTTCGATGCGGTTGACGATCGCCGGATTCTTCTCGTCGATCTCCCAGCGCAAGTTGGCGGTCGGGACGGAATCGGCTCCCTCGTATCGGCGGTCGACCACGGGCCGTACAGTGGCATACAGGTAGCCGTTATCGCGATACGCGCCATTGACCTTCTCCAGCGCGGCGTCCCACTTCTCCTGGTTGAACACGCCTTCCGGCGCTTCGGGACGCCGGAAGATGAGGCCCTTGGCACGCTGCGTCAGCGTCTTGCTCTCGGTGCCGTCGAACGGATAGAACTTCTGCAGATCCGACGTGTTGAAGCGGCGGTTTCCGGCAATTTCGAAGCTGCCGACGCGAAACTGCGGCCCCTCGTCAACAGTGATCTGCACCAGTCCTTTGCCCTTCTCGCGATCGACAATCAGCGTGTCCTTGAGGATACGCGCGTCGACGTGCCCCAAACGTGCGTAGAGCGAGGGAATGCGCTCGCCGAGGTCACCAACATACTTGTCATCGTCGTATTCGCCCTTTCGGAAAAAGAAGAACCCTTCAGGACGCGTCTTCATGGCACCGACGATCGTCTTCTCGCGCACCGACTGGTTGCCGAGAATGTCGATCGCCGCAATGGCCAATCGTCGTCCCTCGTCGACTCGATAGTGCAGCGCAATGCGCCCGTCGTTCATGACGGTCGAATCGATCTTCACCTGCGCGAGATAGTAGCCGCCATTCTCGTACACCGAGTCGATCTTCGCCTTGGCGCGTGACACCTGGAGCGGGTCGATCGGGCGCCCGATGAGCAAGTCGATCTTGTCCTTGACCGACCGTTCGGAGATGGCCTTCGGACCCGTGACGGTGATGTCGCCGAGGATGGCGCGCTCCTTCACTTGCACCACGGTGATGACCTTGTCGGGCACCGATTCCAAATCACACAGGATGGCGACGTCGTCGAACTCGCCCATGTTGTACAGCGCCTTCATCGCGCGTTGCAATACGGGGAAGGTCAGCGCACTGCCCTTGACGATACCGGATTCCGTTCGAATGCGCGCTTCGTTCACACGCGCGGCCCCCCGCACCGCGAGGGTGTCGGAGGTAGCACAACGCCCCGGGGCGTCTTGTGCAGCCAGCGATCGCGGCGCAGCAAGGGACACCACCGATACAGTGGCCGCAGCGCCGGACACCGCGAAGCGGGCCGCCCACCGGGCGAAATTCTGGGAAACGCGTTTCAGCATAGCCTCGAAATATACACCAGCACCCCGAGAAGGCCGACCCCTTCTTCCCCGCGCCACGCAAGACGGCCGGACCCCGACAGGGGCCCGGCCGTCCGACACCGGAAGATGGGGCTGGCGTTGCCTCCCGCCAAAAATCAGGAGGCCTGCGGCGAGGGGGACAGCACCCGGAACTCCAGCTTCTCCTTCTCGCTGGTCGAAACCGCCACCTCGATCTCATCGCCCCGCGAGAACTCCCCCATCAGCAGCTTCTCGGACAGCGGATCCTCGACGTAGCGCTGGATGGCGCGCTTCAGCGGGCGGGCGCCGAAGTGCTCGTCGTGACCGTGGTTCACCAGGAACTCGGTCGCCTCCTGCGTCAGCTTGATCGTGATCTCCTCCTCCGTCAAGCGGTTCTGCACATCGGCAAAGAGAATCGAGACGATCTGCGAGATGTGCTCCTTGCCCAGCGGGTGGAACACGATCACGTCGTCGAGTCGGTTCAGGAACTCGGGGTTGAACACCCGCCCCATTTCTTCCTTCACCTTGTCCGCAATACGCTCGAAATCCCCTCGAGCATCGTTCGTGGCAAAGCCCAGCGACTTGCCTCGGGTGATGTCCTTGGCGCCGACGTTCGACGTCATGATCACGACCGTGTTCTTGAAGTCGATGACGCGACCGTAATTGTCCGTGAGGTGGCCTTCATCGAGCACTTGCAACAGGATGTTGAACACGTCCGGGTGCGCCTTCTCGATCTCGTCGAGCAGGATGACGCTGTACGGCTTCCGGCGGACGGCCTTGGTCAGGGTGCCGGAATCTTCGTAGCCTACGTATCCCGGGGGCGCTCCAATGAGGCGCGACACCGAGAACTTCTCCATGTATTCGCTCATGTCGACGCGAATGAGGGCGGATGCATCGGCGAACAGGAACTTGGCGAGCGAGCGGGCCAGCTCCGTCTTGCCGACACCGGTGGGTCCCGAGAAGATGAACGAGCCAATCGGACGGCGCGGGTCCTTGAGGCCCGCCCGGCTGCGGCGGATGGAGCGGGCGAGTGCCTTGATAGCCTCGTCCTGGCCAACGACCGTTCCGTGAATTTCCTCTTCCATGCGCAGCAGGCGGGCCGTTTCGGCTTCCTGCAGACGCGTGACGGGGATCCCGGTCCAGCGGCTCACGATGAAGGCGATCTCCGCTTCGCCGAGCGTGGGGCGGAACGACTGACGTCGCTGCTCCCACTCCTCCTGCTTGCGTCGGATTTCCCCCTGCAGCTCGCGCTCGTTGTCGCGCAGCGATGCCGCGCGTTCGAAGTTCTGATCGCGGACCGCCGCTTCTTTCTCGTTGTTGATCTTCTCGAGCTGTTCCTTGAGGTCGGCCACCTCGGCCGGGGGCACCTGCGCCGCCAGCCGGGCGCGTGCGCCCGCCTCGTCGATCACGTCGATCGCCTTGTCAGGCAGGAAGCGATCGGTGATGTACCGCTCGGACAGCTTGGCCGCCGCCAGAAGCGTTTCGTCCGGGATGTTCACGCGGTGGTGATCCTCGTACTTCTTCCTGAGCCCCTGCAGGATCTGCACGGTCTCATCGATTGACGGCGGATCGACCACCACGGTCTGGAAGCGACGCTCGAGCGCGCCATCCTTCTCGATGTACTTGCGGTACTCGTTCAGCGTAGACGCGCCGACACACTGCAGTTCGCCGCGCGCGAGCGCCGGCTTGAGCATGTTGCTGGCGTCAATCGCCCCTTCGGCCGCACCGGCTCCGACGAGTGTGTGCAGCTCGTCGATGAACAGAATGACCTGCTTGTTCTGGGCGATTTCGTTCATCACCGCCTTGAGCCGCTCCTCGAACTGGCCGCGATATTTCGTTCCGGCGATCACCGCCGCCATGTCGAGCGACAGGACGCGGTTCTCGCGCAAGTTCTCGGGGCACTCGCCATTGGCGATGAGCTGAGCGAGCCCTTCGACAATCGCGGTCTTGCCCACACCGGGCTCGCCGATGAGGACCGGATTGTTCTTCTTACGGCGTGACAGCACCTCCATGACCCGCTCGATTTCCTTCGCGCGCCCAATGGTGGGGTCGAGCTGTCCTTCGGCCGCCAGCTGCGTCAGGTCGCGGCAGAAATGATCGAGTGCGGGCGTTTTGGACTTCTTGTCGCCCTTGGCCGGTGCGGCCGACGGCGGTGCGCCCGCCCCCGCCTTCTCCGGCGCTGCGGCCTGCCCGCCCGGCGGCATTTCCGTCCCGAGCAGACGCAGCGTTTCGGCGCGCGCCGCCTCGAGATTGACGCCCGCGTCGGTCAACACCTGCGCCGCGATGCCCTTCTCCTCCCGGAGCAGGCCCAGCAGCAGGTGCTCGGTGCCGACATAACTGTGGTTGAGATCGCGCGCCTCGGCCATCGCGAGTTCGAGGACCTTCTTGGCGCGTGACGTATACGGGAGATCCGGGCCAGCGGCCTGCGCCGCCTTCCCCTTCTTGACCGTATCCTCGATTTTCTGCGTCACGTCGTCGAGATCGACGTTGAGGTTTTGCAGCACCGCCGCCGCAACGCCCTCACCCTCACGGATGAGCCCCAGCAAAATGTGCTCGGTACCCACATATTCGTGATGCAGGCGTGCGGCCTCCTCGCGCGCCATCGCCAGGACCTTCCGCACCCGCTCGGTGAAGTTGTAGCCGTTCATCGCACCCTCAGGGTCGTTGGGAAGCGGATCATTCGACACCGCGGCCTTCGCTCAGCAACACCTGACGCACGTATCGGGCGCGCGCCAAGTTCGTCTCGCTGTCCGTCAACGCCTTCCCCTCGAGATGAGCGAGATGGGCTGACTGGGCAAAGATCAGGAGCTTGTTGAGTGTGTATACACTGAGCCCAGTGATCAGTTTCAGGCCGACCGCCAGGCGAACGCCACTCAGGTAGTTCATGGTCTCGTCGAACGTGAGACTGCGGGCATACCGCAGCGTCCCGTACGCGCGCCACAACTTGTCCTCGATAATATAGCCCGCGTCCCGCACGAGCACACGACGCGCTTCCTCCTCGCGCTCGATGACGTGACGGACCACGCGCACCAGCAGATCCTGCAACTCCTCTTCCGACCGGCCCAGCGTCGTCTGGTTGGACAACTGGAAAAAGTTGCCCACCACGTCGCTGCCCTCACCGTATAAGCCTCGGTACGTGAGCCCCATTTGCTGAAGCCCGGCCAGCACTTTGCCGATTTCCTTGGTGAGGACCAACCCCGGTAGATGGATCAACACCGAGGCCCGCAATCCGGTGCCCGCGTTGGTCGGACAGGCCGTCAAGAAGCCGAATTCGCGGTGAAACGCATAGGGAACCTGCCTGCCGAGCTCCCGGTCCAGCCGGGTGACCCCTTCAAACGCCTGTCCCACCGCGAAGCCGCTCCGCAACGCCTGCAGCCGCAGATGGTCCTCCTCGTTGACGAGCAGCCCGACGTGCTCACCCAGAAACACCGCCGCGCCGGAACGCACCGGATGCTGCGGGTCGAGCCCGGCCAGCTCCTTGCTAACGAGATGACGTTCATGGAGCAGCTGACGGTCCACCGCCGACAGGGCGTCCAGCCGCACGAGCAGGCTTCCGCTGAGTGACGGCACCCCGGACAGGGCATCTCGCACCTGCGCCAGCATCCGCAGCCGCTCCCCCTCCCGCGCATGGCCGGTGAACGCATACCCCGACACGTTTCTCGCCAACCGGATACGGGTCGAGATCACCACGTCGCTGTTGGGGCCGGACGCATCGAGCCACCCCACCCCGCCGTCGGGAAGCAGCGACAGATCCAGTTCCGGACGCGGCGCGGTCATACGGTCTCCGTTTCGAGCACCTTGATCCGATCCCGGAGCTCCGCCGCCAATTCGAACTGCTCCCCATCCACGGCGCGCCGCAACCGGTCGCGCAGATCGTGCAACGTGTCCGGTTTGTCGACCATATGCGATGTCGGCGCGTCGTACCGCTGCCCGACATGACGCGAACTGCCGTGCAGGCGCCGCAGTAGTTCGCGCAAGCTCTGCTCCATCGCGTCGTAACAGTGCGGACACCCCAGTCGCCCCGTGGCGCGGAAGTCCCGCGCCGATGCGCCGCAAAAAGCGCACGCCGCCGCATCCTCACTCGTCGAGGAGGCCTGCTGCTGTACCGCTTGCAGAATATCGCCCAACGGGTGCTGTGGCACCGACAAGGTGGTTTCTACCCCCTTCGCCGCCGCACACTTCTCGCACAAATGGAGCTGCGTGACCGCGTTGTCCACGATCCGCGTCAGGTGCACGACCGCATCGCGCTCCTTGCAGTTGTCGCAGAGCATCAGCCCCCCTCGTGAACGTCCGAGACCACCAACTGTCCTCCTTCCAACGTTAGCGCCCGATCGGCGCGCGCAGCCAGCGACAGGTTGTGCGTGACGACGACCAACCCCAGCTGCTGATCACGAGCCAATTCGGCGAACAGGTCATGCAGGGCTTCGGCGTTGTACCGGTCGAGATTGCCGCTTGGCTCATCGGCCAGCAGCACGGCAGGTTGAGCGGCAAGCGCCCGTGCCACCGCCGTGCGCTGTTGCTCGCCACCGGACAACGCCCCGGGTCGATGATGCACCCGGGAGGCCAGCCCCACGCGCTCGAGCAGGGCCATCGCCCGTTCGCGGGCCCGGGGAACGGTTTCCCCCGCCACCCGCAGCGGCATCATGACGTTCTCGACCGCCGAGAACTCGCGCAGCAGGTGATGAAACTGAAACACGAACCCCACCGTGCGGTTCCTGAGTGCGTCGAGTTCCGCTTCCGGCAACCCTTCGACCGCCTGCCCGACGAGACGGATGCGCCCCGCCGACGAGCGCTCGAGGGCGCCGAGGACGTGCAGCAGCGTGCTCTTGCCCGCTCCACTTGAGCCGACGACCGCCACCATCTCCCCGCGCCGCACCGTCACCGAGACCTCGTTCAGGACGCGGATGATGCCCCCATCACCACCTTGGAATTCCTTGACGAGGCCTTCGGCCTCGATGACCGCATCGACGGCCCCGCTCGACTCACTCATGGCGAATGGCCTCCACGGGATACAGCCTGGCCGCCTGATTCGCCGGATAGAGCGTCGCCAACGCCGCGATCGCGACGCTGGCGGCGATGATCATGAGCACGTCGAGTGGCTGAATGAACACCGGCAGGTGATCGATGAAGTACACGCTCGGGTCCAGCGCGATGAGCCGGTACTTCTCGAGCAACACCCCAACACCGAGACCGAGCACAAGACCGCCACCGGTGCCGACGGCGCCGATGATGAAGCCCTGATACAGAAAGATCCGACGAATGGATGCTGCCGGCATGCCCATCGCGCGCAGAATGCCGATCTCGCGCGTTTTGTCGGAAACGACCATCGTGAGCGTGCTCACGATATTGAACGCCGCCACAAGCACGATGAGCAGAAGAATGATGCTCATACCCAGCTTTTCGAGCTTGAGCGCCTGAAACAGCGAGCGATTCTGCTCCTGCCAATCGCGAATGTACACCGACGACTCGAGCTTGGCGCGCAGTGAATCGGCCAGAGCCGGCGCGCTCCAGCGGTCTGCCGAGCGCACTTCGATACCGGTGACATCGGCTCCGTAGCCGGCGAATCGCTGCCCCGCCTCCAATGAAAGATAGATGTACGCGTGGTCGTAATCGTACATCCCGCTCTCGAAGACTCCCGACACAATCACACTGTCTGCGCGTGGGACGATCGTGCCTGTCCCCGCATTCATGTCCAGTCCAGCGGCTCCGACCAACACGACCGTGTCCCCCGGGAACGCATTCAATTCCGAGGCGAGCAACTTGCCCAGCACCGCCCCGGGCAACGACACGCTGTCCCGCCTGAACGTGAAGTCCCCAAGTACGGCATGCTCTCGGATGCTGGTGACGTCATCCCCCGGCTGCCCCGCAGGAACGATCCCTACCACCTGCGTGCCGACCATGTATCCACCGAGATTACGCACCAGTCCCTGGGTCTGCACGAACGGCGCGGCCGCGATGACGCCCGGCACGGCACGCACGCGTTTCAGCAGTTCCTGGTACCGAGGCATGCGCATATCGGAGCCGTACGGCAGCACGCGCAGATCAGGACTGCCCACCAGTATGCCTTCACGCATATCCCGCTGCAAACCATTCATCACGCCCATAATGACGATGAGCGCGCTGACGCCCACCAGCACGCCGCCAATGGCGATCACGCTGATGAGCGACAGCAGGCGCGATCCGCGACGACTGCGCAGATAGCGCCAGGCAATGGCGAACTCGAGCGTCTTCACGAGGCGGTGCTCACTCGGGTCGCATCGTCGGGAACAGGATCACGTCGCGGATGTTCGACGTATCCGTGAGGTACATGAACAGGCGATCGATGCCGATGCCCACGCCACCGGTGGGTGGCATGCCGTACTCCATGGCCCGCAGATAATCCTCATCGACACCGCTGGCCTCGTCGTCGCCCGCCGCCCGCAGCGCCGCCTGCGCCTCGAACCGTTCCCGCTGGTCGATGGGATCGTTGAGCTCCGAGAAGGCATTGGCCAGCTCCTTCCCACGGGCGAACAACTCGAAACGTTCCGTGATCCCCTCGGGGCCACCACGTTTCGGTTTGGCCAGCGGCGACAGTTCCTTGGGATAATCCACCACGAATGTCGGTGTCTCGATCTTCGATTCCACCAGGGCCTGGAACATTTCGTCGAGCACCTTGGGACGACTCAGCGTCGCCACCTTGGGCACACCGATGCGCTCCGCCAACACGCGCAGTTCGGCATCGCTGATCGCCATTACCTCCGCGCCGGCCGCCTTGGACAAACTCGGCACCCATTCGATGCGCGGGAACGGCGTCACCAACTGCGGGACCTTCTCACCGACGATCGGAATGGCGCGAATCGCCGCAGCCGCCGCCACCAGCAGCGCTTCCACTCGCGACATCATCGTGGTGTAGTCGGCGTACGCCTCGTAGAACTCGAGCATCGTGAACTCCGGATTGTGCGTCCGGTCGATCCCTTCGTTGCGGAAGTCGTGGCCGATCTCGTACACGCGCTCAAACCCACCGACAATGAGCCGCTTGAGATACAGCTCGTCTGCAATGCGCAGGTAGAGCGGCATGTCGAGCGTATTGTGATGCGTGATGAACGGACGAGCCGCCGCGCCGCCGTACAGCGGCTGGAGCACCGGCGTTTCCACCTCGAGATACCCCAACCCATCGAGCTCGCTCCGTATGGCGCGCGTCAATACGGACCGGGCGCGAAACAGCGCGCGAACCTCTGGATGCACCGCGAGGTCCGCATAGCGCTGACGGGCCCGCTGTTCGGTGTCACTGAACGCGGAGTAGCGTACCACCTGACCGTCGACCATCTGCTCCTTGCCCAGCGGCAACGGGCGCAGCGACTTCGAGAGCAGTTCCACATGCGCGACCTTCACCGTCGCCTCACCGGTTCGCGTGCGCATCATGCTGCCGCGCACACCGATCCAGTCGCCGAGGTCGTACTCGCCGAGCTGCGCAAAGTGTGCCTCGCCGATTTCGTCCTTGCGGAAGTACAGCTGCACTTTGCCGTCCATATCGGCGAGGTGGCCGAACGCCGTCTTGCCCTGGCTACGCCAGGACACCAGACGGCCGGCCACGCGCACCTCCGGCCCCTCCTCGGCGATCCCAAGGGCCGCCACGGCCTCACTCGCGGTGTGCGAGCGGTCGAACGAGTACCCGAACGGCTCCACGCCCGCAGCACGCAGCCGGTCGAGCTTCTCGCGACGCGCCTTCATCAGGAAATTGAGTTCCTGCTTTTGCTCGGCGGAGTCAGCGGCGTTGGGCATCGGTTCGTCGCTCACGATAGCCCCCCTCCCACACCAGCACTGCTCTCCTGCTTGAGATAAGCCTGGATGAAGGGATCGATATCACCGTCCATCACCTTCTGGACATCGGCGATCTTGAGCTCGGTGCGGTGGTCGTTGACCATCGTGTAGGGCTGAAAGACGTAACTGCGAATCTGGCTGCCGAATGACACGTCCTGCTTGTTGGCATCGAGCAGGGCCTTCGCGGCCGCCAGCTTGTCGGATTCAAGCTGATACAGCTTGTTCTTGAGCTGCTTCATGGCCGTCGCCTTGTTCTTGAACTGCGAGCGCTCGGCTTGTGACGCGCAGACGATCCCCGTGGGCATGTGCGTGATGCGCACCGCGCTCGACGTCTTGTTGACGTGCTGGCCACCGGCCCCCGAGGCCCGATACACGTCGATGCGCAAATCTTCTTCGCGAATGTCGATGTTGATTTCTTCGTTCACGACCGGATACACGAAGACCGACGCGAAGCTCGTGTGGCGACGCGCTTGCGAATCGAACGGCGAAATTCGCACGAGGCGATGCACACCGGACTCCGGTCGCAGGAAGCCGTAGGCGTACTGTCCTTTGATTTCCAGCACGGCGCCCTTGATACCGGCTTCTTCGCCCTCGGAGAGGTCGAGCATCTCCAGCGCGAAGCCTTTGCGTTCGGCCCAGCGGGTATAGAGGCGCAGCAGCATGCTCGCCCAATCCTGCGCCTCGGTGCCGCCCGCACCGGCGGAGATTTCCAACTGCGCATCGCGGAAGTCGTCACGCCCGCGCAGAAGGCCCTTGAGTTCGAAGGCATCGAGTTCGGATACGATGCGTTCCACTTCGGCGTCGAGGTCGGCGTTCATCGACGCGTCGGGCTCGAGCTCGAGCAGCTCGTCGAGTTCTCGCGCACCGGCAATACGCGCCGTCAGGGAGTCCACGGGTTCCACCCACCCCTTGAGGACCTTGACTTGCTGAACGATGTCGCGCGCATGTTCCTGATCATTCCAGAACGCCGCGTCGGCCATCTCCTCTTCGTAGCTGTTCAGCGTCGAGCGCTTGGCGTCGACGTCAAAGATACCTCCGCATGTCCGCAAGCCGTTCTTCCGACTTCGCGAGCAGCTTCAACCGTTCGCCGTCTTGCATACGCTTCTCCGTGTACGACACGAGCCGCCTTCCGCAGGGGAAAGCGGCCCGAAATGTGACTGCTGCGTAACCTGCCCGTGGCAGAGGGAAAGGTATCGGGTCACGTCACGCGGGAACAGTCATTGACGGCAAGGACGCCACGCTGACTAGAAGAGTCGTCGTCCCCCGGCGAGAATGTCGTTGAGCGCTTCTTGGAAGTGGGGTTCCGATTCTGCGGCCTCGCGTCCCACCTGCTCGACATACTCCTCATAGCTCTTCTTGATTTCCCCGCGGAAGAGTCCCCGAAGTGTGCCCTCGCGAAGCCCCTCCTCCCGCTTCTGCGGATTGTACGCGACCAAATCCGACACCAACGCCCGAGCCAGTCGCCGCGCGCGCTGCGATGGGTCCGCCTGGAGGAACGGATTGATCGGCTTCTTTCCTTCGGTCGGCGTCCCCGCCGCCGGCGTCGACATCGTCGGCACCGGATACGGCGTCGGTGAGGTCACCGTGACCGAGGCCCCTGTCGCCGCGACAGGCGCTGTCGGCGCTGCGGGCGCGGTCACCGTGACAGGCGCTGTCGGCGCTGCGGGCGCGGTCACCGTGACAGGCGCTGTCGGCGCTGCGGGCGCGGTCACCGCGACTGGCGCTGGCGGCGCTGCGGGTGTTGGCCGGACACCAAGCGATACCGATGGTATCGCCGCAGGTGTCGGCATGCGAGGCACAGCGGGGGGAGTCGACATCCGGGACACGGTCGCCAACGGACGCGCCGTTGTCGGCAGCGCCGGCGCGGAGCGCGCCGGAGTTGGCGCGGAGAGTGCGGGCTGGCGAACGGATGCGGGCTGACGAATAGCGGGAGCGGGCGAGGCCAAGACCGGCGTCGCGCGCGCACTGCTGCCTGCGGAGGCCGGCACTGCGGTACTCGCTGCCCCCTGGGTCACAGACACCGGCAGCGTGCCACCCGCAATCGCGATGATCCCACCGCACACCGAGCAACGCGCCCGCACCCCGGTTGCCGGCACTTTGGCCGGGTCGACCCGAAACACCGAGCGACATTCAGGACACGAAACGGTCATCGCGCGCCTCCCATCGTTCGCTTACCCATGCGCTGACGCGCCGCGTCGGCGCCGGAGAACGTGGTGCCGGCCCTTTCTTCGCGCCGACGATCCACTGCCCAGACCGACCCCGGCAGCGTCTTCGCATAACTCTTCATTTCCGTCGCCAACTCGCTGACCTCGATTCCCCGGGTGAAGTGGCGCCGCTGATTCGTGACGACTCCGACCGACAACGTCATGAGGGGCACGCGATGCAGCTGTCCACGACGATCTTTGCCGAAGAAATATCCCACCCGCCGATCCTGCTCGGAATACTGAAAGGGGATGAGCTCATCGAACACGTGCACGATTTCGTCGCACACCCGTGGCACGGCCGCCAGCGGCACCGTGAACAGGAAATCGTCTCCCCCAATATGGCCCACGAAGCCTTCTTCGGGACAGAGGCCCTTCACGACGTCGTGGAGCATCCGAGCCACCAACCGGATCACCTGGTCGCCGTGGTGATACCCGTACCGGTCATTGAACTCCTTGAAATGATCGAGGTCCGCATAGCACGCGGCGAACTTCTCTCCCGAGGCGACCCGCCGCGACAGCTCGGCCTCGATCGCACGTGCACCAGGAAGCCGCGTCGAGGGATGGACGTCCGTGTCCCGATCGCTCCGGCGCAACATGGCCGAGAGGCGGGCGAGCGCTTCGTCCTCGTCACCATTCTCGCGGACCACTTCATCCGCACCGGCCGTTAAGGCCTCGGCGAAAGCCGACGGCGGCACGATCATGAACACCGGCACAATGGCGGTATACGCGTCACGCTTCAGGCGGCGGCAGGCGGCGATGGCTTGCGATGTCCATTCCGGCGTGCCGCACGCATCGATCACCACCAAACGCGGACGGGCGCTGAGCGCCTGGTCCCAGACTGCGGTTGCGGAGCTCGTCAGGTGGCCGCCGCCCCCATGCACACGCCACCACGATGCAAGCCACGCAGGCGTGTCGCCTCTCGCCGATAGATGCATGGCGGTGTGATCGTTGAGGGTATGCGGCATCGGTGACGTCGTGTGGCGGGCGCCGGCGCCCGCCAAGTTTCCACGGCGCCTCTCCGGCACACGCACGGAGCAACGCTCAAACACCAGACGATCATCCCTCTCCATTCGGCACGGGGCGCTCGGTCACGTTTCCCATGACGAGGACGCCACGCAGGCCCAACACACCGTCTAGCGAGTCACCAAGCGCAGGTGGGCCTGAAAGCGGCCATTTCCCTGAGGGGTCACGTCGTATCCCGTCTCGATGCCCCCGAGCGCCACGCCAGCGGCGGGCGTGTTCGTCCTCCCAAACCGTCGGAGGCGCACACTGACGTACGCGTCGATGAGGCTCACCAAGTGGTTTACCGCCACGATGCCGAGCATGTTCACGGCGCGCTGGTAACTCCGGTTGGCGCTCCGGATGGTTTGGACGTACACGTCCTGCTGCAACCGGGCATCTCTCCAGCTCCAGCGAAAGGCATCGCCGACGGCTTGCCCTTCATAGAACGCCAGCGCTCGCTGGTATTCGGCACTGGACAACGCCGGGGCGACATTGGGATCTCGCCAAAATGTTTCCCGGGCCAATTGCCAGCGAAGACCATTGAACGTGGCGGGATCGGTCTCAGGATCCACCCCCCCGCCAGGGATCCGATCGAAGGCGCCGCTTTCGAGGAACTGTTCGAGACGCTCGTAATAGTCCCAATTCCCGAGCTGGGTCCCGGCGAAGGGCTTCCGGGCCACCCCCACGGCGAGTGCCCGGTATGCGTCGCGCTCACGATTCCCGTCGCGTTGGGCCGCCAGGTACTGCACCACCAGAAACGCTTCTGCGACCAGATAGGCCACGCTCCGCTGCTGTTTCAGCACAAACTGGCCGGCGCCGGGCACGGCGCCCGACGCAACCGGCGCCCACCACGGCGCCGTACGATCATCCGCACGGAAGGGCCCCGCAACGACGCTGGGAGGCTCGTAGACGGGCCGAACGACTGGATCGGCAGATGAGGGCACCGCACGCTGCCGAAGGGCCACGGGGGCCATCTGCGCGGCGGCAACGGGAACGTGCAACGCGGAGAGCGTCAGCCAGGCGGCCGAGGCAAGCAAGGCGTGGGACGGTGAACGCATCAGAAACGCGCCCGGAGCGAGACGTAGGTCGGGGGTTCGCCCAGCTGTGATGAGAGCGCATCGAACCGGCGGGCAATGTCCACGGCAAGACCGCTCCGCTGGAAGCCGAAGCCGACCGAGGGGCCGGATCCTTGGCCGCGCTGCACCTTGTATCCGGCGCGAAGAAAGGCTTGGTCGAGGTAGCCAAGGGAAAGGCCCATCCCCCCTGCCGCACCGCCAAGTGCGGAGGCACTCAGGAGGTCCGCCGACAGGTCAAGGGAGGCCTTGGCACGCTGGAGTGACGGCACCGGAATTCGTGTGCGAGCCCCAAGCTGCACGACGCGTGGGAGTGGGTCGGCCTGTTCCGCGTCCTTCACTTGGAGTGCCGGTCCGAGATTGCGGATGGAGGCGCCCACTACGATCGGATGCGCCGTCGGCACGACGTACTGTGCGCCGAGATCGAGTGCGCTCGTCGAGCCGCTGATGATGGGAATCGCCCCGCACACACCGCTGCACTGGAAGCGCAGCATGATGAACTTGTACGTGAGTCCCGCGCTCAGTCGCCGCCCCACGGGCGTCGCATACGACAATGCCAATTGATAATTGCGGTTGGTGATGGTGCCAACGGGCGTCCCGGTTTGCGCATCGGTCGCTTGTTGATCTCCGTAGTTCACGAGATACGCCGACGCGGCGATCGTGCCGAGCACCTTGGAGGGCACCGCGTACGTTACCATGTCGCTTATGGCAATGACCGTTTGTGAGTGATGAATCGCCAACTCCCGCCTGGGTAAGCGAGCCAGCGCGGCGGCATTCCACCACATGCCTTCGGTCCCCAGCGTCGTATCGGCGGCGACCGCTTCGCCCTGCCCGACGGCCCGTGCGCCGAACGGCACAAGCAGGAACAGCCCGCCGTTCTGTGCCGTGGCCTCAGGGGCAATACCGCACAGCAGGCACGCAAGGAGCCACCCCGGACACCAGGGCGCCAGACGATTGCTACGCCGTCTCACGCGCGTTCGGTGGGATCGCCGTAACCGAGGCGGAGTACCGCACTGCGGTTCTTGCGCCAATTGGGAAGCACCTTGACCCAGAGGTCGAGGTAGACGGGCTGCCCCACGAAGCGCTCGATTTTTTCGCGAGCGCTCTTGCCGAGCTTCTTGATCTGCTGTCCGCTGGCTCCGATCACGATCCGCTTTTGGCTATCCCGTTCGACATGTAGCACCGCGCGAATGTACAGCGGTGACGCGCCTTCGCGAAACTCCTCGATTTCACACGCCAGCGCGTGGGGGAGCTCGTCACCCAGCTGCTCGAGCGCCGTTTCGCGCACGAACTCGGCACAGAAGAACCGGACCGGCTGCGTGGAGATATCGTCGTCAGGATAGAGGTAGGGGCTGACGGGCAATTTGGCAGTGACGGCCGCGATCAAGGCATCGATGCCGGAACCCGTGGCTGCGGCAACGAGCACGGCCTCTGGGTACTGCAACGCTAGGGCGTCGCGCTGCTCGGACTTGAGCAGATCGACCTTATTGAGTGCCAGAATGACGTGGGCGCGAGGCGCCGCAACGAGCTGCGCAGCGTCCTTGAAGCTCTCCGGAATGCGCGAGGTGGCGTCGACGACATGCACGAGCACATCGGCATCACGGACGGCCGCGAGCGCGGCGTTGCGCATGGCGCTGTGGAGGGTGTCCTTGGGCTCGAGCAGTCCTGGGGTGTCGAGGATGACCATTTGTGCCTCACCTTCCGTGCGCAGTCCGACGATACGATGTCGGGTACTCTGCGGCTTGTGGGAGGTGATGGCGAGTTTTTCCCCCACCAAGCGATTGAGCAGGGTGGACTTGCCGGCGTTGGGGAAACCGGCGACCGTAACGATGCCTGCTCGGGTCATCAGCGCGTGTTCGGGGAGTGTGAATCGGAGACGAAGGGTACACCATACAGACAGCCCCCGCCACGGGGATCCGAGGATCCCGTGACGGGGGCTGTGAAGTGGTGCCGGCGACGGCCTACTCTCCCGCGAGCTCTCGCCCGGAGTACCATCGGCGCTATCA